>WNFS01001146.1_pt1 | contig 19629 bp, 18 predicted proteins | sample 5400141 | NCBI WGS metagenome assembly WNFS01 (sample SAMN13153358, study PRJNA577476) | soil metagenome | isolation source: 60 cm saprolite under Madrone tree | place: USA:California | collected 2016-06-14
GAGATCGTTTATCGCCAGCCTTTCCCCGGGCCGGGCCTCGCCGTTCGCATTCTTGGCGAAGTTACGCTCGAGCGATTATCCATTTTGCGCGAAGCGGACACGATTGTGCAAAGCGAAATGGAAGCCGCCGATTGGTATTACAAAGTTTGGCAATCGTTCGCTGTCTTGCTACCCGTGCAATCGGTTGGCGTCATGGGCGACCAACGAACGTACGAAAACACGGTCGTCCTTCGGATCGTCGAAAGTCAGGACGGCATGACTGCCGACTGGGTCCGGCTTCCATACGAATTGCTGGCACGCATTTCGACCCGGATCAGCAACGAAGTTAAAGGCGTTAACCGCGTCTGTTACGACATCTCCAGCAAACCGCCCAGCACCATCGAGTGGGAGTGAATTGATTTTCGATCGCCGCTTTTCGATCTTCGATTGAATTCGCTGCGAATCAATCGACTTGCGAGATAGCGCTCATGAATTCGGCGAAATCTTTGCCGTTGCGAGCGGCGTGATTAAGTGCGTCCAATCGCGCATTCATTGCTGCCTCGGGCAGCGCGACCCGATACGAGTGTGCTCCGTTTGCAAAAACGATTTCGTCCCACTGGATGGACGAAATCTCGTCGTTGAAACGCGCCACTGCACGGCCACGGAAGAACGCGCGCGTGGTTTCCGGCGGATTGAAGATCGCGGTCCTGATTTCGTCCTCCGTTGTAACCCGACGCATTAAACCTTTGCGCAATAATTCGTAGTACAAACCGTGGTCGAGATCGAGGTTGTGATATTCGAGATCGACGGATTGAAGCCAGGGATCGGTCCAGGAAAGTTTTTCCTCTTCCTGCAAGGTATCCAGCAAAAATTTCTTGGCGACCCAATCAACGCGGTCTCGCGCTGACATCACGTCGCGCTCGAGATCGTTGAGGACATTTTCCCATTCACGCAATATCCATCCCCACTCCTCGTCGCTGCCTGCTAGGCCGTCGCCCCGCGGACGCGGGTCGAGCCTGCTGGCAGCGCGCAGATAAATCCGTTGCACATCGATCGCAGAAATTTTGCGGCCATCTTTCAATTCGATGATCCAATCGTAGGTTTGATCGCGGCTGATTGATTTATTGGTGTCAACCGGTTGCGCAATTTCGAGCTGTGGCGCCTCTCCGCGTTCAATTAGATCGAGAATAAGCGCGGTGGTCCCGATTTTCATAGCTGTGGCCCATTCGCTCATGTTGGAGTCCCCAAGGATGACGTGAAACCGGCGATAGCGGCTCGCGTCCACGTGCGGCTCGTCACGCGTGTTGATCAGAGGTCGTCGATTCATCGTGTCGATGCTGACAACCACACTGAAAAAATCGGCGCGCTGCGAGATTTGATAACTGCCAGGCTCGCTCTGCCCGCTCTCTGCTTCGACACCCATTTTGCCGGAGCCCGCGAAAATCTGTCGAGTGACCAGAAACGGTAAAATACCGGCGACGATTTGGTCCCACGCGATGTCGCGACTCATCAGGTAATTGTCGTGACAACCGTAGCTGTGCCCCGAGAAGTCGGTATTGTTCTTGTAGAGGCGAACTTCATAGCCGGAGGGCAACTTCTGATTTCGGCGCCGTGCGCACTCCGCGAGAATGCGCTCGCCGGCTTTGTCCTGAGCAACGAGCTGGCCAAGCGTTGTACACTCGGGCGTGGAATATTCCGGGTGCGCGTGATCGTTGTAGAACCGCGCGCCGTTTGAAAGGACAAGATCGCTTTTTATTTCCTCGAAACTTAGCGGACGGCGCTTGTCGATTTCGTAGTAAGCCGATTCATCGGTGTCCTGAAGTAATTCGCGGGCCCGGAATCCGCGCGCATCCAGATGCGGATCCTCCAGCTCGTAATCCCATTTCATCAGCGCGCCGTGATCGGTGTAACGCCGCACCAGCTCGATCGATTCGGCTACCACGTCGACCGTCTCCGCACCGCTTAGAGTGATGCCGTACTCCGTCTCCAGCCCAAAGACGCGTTTCATCAAATCCTGCTATTTCCCAGGTTGTCGAGGCAAGCCACGAATCCGGATGAGGCTAAATCGGCACGGCGGCCATTTCCTTCGCGGCTTAGATCACGCCAAATGTTGTGTGTGTGCGCGCATCGGAGACCGGTTTCACAGGCGAGATCTTCACGACGTTTTCCGGGTCGTAGTCGATCAACTTGAGCCAGTCTTCGGTGATGTCGGTCGTCGGGAAAATATCGTTTTCCACGTACTCGGCATTGAAAGCAAGTTGCAAGTCCGTCTCTCGAATCCCTTGCTCCTGTTGAGTGGCAATAGCTCTTTTGATCGCCATTGCTTTCGCGCGCTCGACAATCGATGCAATGATCGCGCCACTGATCAGATCGCTGCGATAAAGCGTCTCCTTGCGCCCGCTGCGGAGTGTTACCTCCAAAAATTTGTTTTCGTCGCGGCGCGTAAATTGCCAGTCCACAAAGCGCTCGATGAGACGCTCGATGGACGCTCCAAGTCCGTCGGCTTCTTTCGCAAGAACACCGTCGTAAGGAAGGCTGTCCGTAAGATAAATACGGTAAATCTCGCGCGCACCCACCTTATCTGGCCGATTGACCTTGATTTTTCGATCGATGCGGCCGGGGCGCAGAATCGCCGGGTCGATCAGGTCTGCGCGATTGGAAGCGAGGATAATTACCACGTCGTTGAGCGAATCGATTCCGTCCATTTCCGAGCAGACCATCGGCACCAGCGTGGAAAGAATATTCGAGTGGCGCGATGCGCGGCGGGTTCCGAGAATCGATTCGGCCTCGTCAATAAAAAGGAACGGCATGTAACCCTCGCTTTTCTTGTCGCGAGCGGTCGAAAAAATCTCGCGCACCATTCGTTCCGATTCGCCCACCCACATGTTCAGAATCTCGGGACCTTTGACGTGCATGAAATATTCGCGCATCTCGGTTCCCGCTCTTTCCCGGAGCTGCCTCGTCAAATTGTAGGCAGTCGCCTTTCCGATCAGCGTTTTGCCGCAGCCGGGTGGACCGTAAAGCAGAAAACCTTTCGGCGTGGCGTGCTGAAATTTGTGGAAAAGATCAGGATGCAACAGCGGCAGCTCGATCGCGTCCTTGATTGCCTGCAGCGCCGCCTCCTGGCCTCCTACCTTTTCCCACGGCAGCTCGGGTACAGTGTCGAGATAATGTTCGTGCGACTTCGTGCTTGAGAGCATCTCCAACGCCATCCGGTAATTTGAGTCAACACGGACCTCGTCGCCTGATTTCAATGTAGAGTGCGCAAGATCAGCGGAACGCTGTAGCACCATCGATTGCAAGCCGTGCTCCGATCCAACGCGCAATCGATCCTTGCCAAGCACTTCAGTGATTTTTGTCACTGGGCCGGCCGTCTCAAATCCAAGATCACCGACAATAACGAAGGCGTCATTGACGAGCACGCGTGTTCCTTTTTTCAGTTTCGCGAGTGGAATGCGCGGGTCGACGTTGCAGTAGTAATCAGCGCCTCCCACGACGATATGCGCCGTTTCTTTCGATGTGGCGCCGAGAAACGTGCCGATCCGATTTGCCGGTGACGTCACCTTCTTGACGACTTCCTCGAGCTTCTCGATCATCCTGCGCGCTTCGACCATCGTCTCCTGTTGATCGAAAATCTGCGGCCGCAGTTCCAACAGGTCACGCCTAACTGGATCGCCTGGCGGCAACGAAGAAATTACTCGATCGAATGCGTCAACGAGATTGTCCGGACCCGAGTCCCCAACCCCGTCCTCAAATCCCTCGCTGCGCTTGTCGCTCATTTATGGTTTGGGTCAATCCGCCGAACCAAGCCTCATTATAGCTTCATCATGTGCATTCGCAATCTTCACTCGCGAAACATTTCGGAGTTCGACGCCGCCCCTATACAGAATGTTCAACCAAGCGATCGATCTGTTGTTGCGTAAACGTGTTCTCTCTACTGCGGCTCATGCTCTAACTTGAAAAATATTAGCGCGGGTAACCGAGCGCGAATAGTTGCGGCTGAGGATCGGCGCCACTACACTTTTGTCTTTCCCGGGGAGCCTTAGCTCAATTGGTTAGAGCGCCGCCCTGTCACGGCGGAGGTTGCGGGTTCGAGCCCCGTAGGCTCCGGATTTCGGAGAAATCATTGTCGCATGATGTGAATGGCAAGAATGCGGCTCTGATGACGCGCGAGCAAGTAATCGACAAAATCGCCAATGATTGAGTTTGGCTTGTTGCCGAGCTTTGTCACAACCCGGCAGATGAGGGTTCTGCTGCGCGCATGCCACTCCAGATTAATCGCTCCGGAAACGTCCCTGGCGCTATGTATCTTCGCCCAGCCATGCGGACGTCCGGGTTGTTTGGCCCAAATCTTGATGAACCCAAATTTCCGCTCCAACTGCGGATCATTCATGATCTTGTGGCGCAACGATTCGCGACCGGTCGCGATTACCTGAATAACCGTTTGCATTCCACGTTAGGTTCAGCAGGAAATCAGTCCTTTTGCAACGCTTCTTTAGAAAAGGCGCCCCTACAACTAATCTTCAAGCAACGAAAGAAACATGACGTAAACATCGACGTATCCTTTTTCAGGATGTCGAAACGCGCCGGGCAGAGTGCCAACAATTTTGAAACCGAGCTGCTTCCATAGATGGATCGCTGCCGTATTCGTAGAGACCACGAAATTGAATTGCATGGCGCGAAAACCCGTTTGGCGCGCCTCGCTCAGGCAATGCTCGGCCATTCTGCGTCCAACTCCGGAAGCTTGGGCGTTTGGTGCGACCATGAAAGCGGCGTTGGCCACATGAGAGCCGGAACCAGGCTGATTCGATTTCAAAATGTAAGTGCCGACAACCCGAGCGTCTTTTTCGGCCACATACGTATGCGTATCGTCTCGGAACCAATAAGCGAACGCCTCTTCGCGAGACATTCTCGGATCAAACGCGTACGTATCGCCTGGCGCGATAACCTCCTGAAAAACATTCCAAATGGCGTCATGATCGGCGTGCGTTGCCGGACGTATTTCCATTGGTCCTCGAAAAGTAGCGCTACGTCAGCGGCTCACGGAGCGCGAGGCACGCAGCAAGCGCGGCGAGCTTCTGTTCTGCGCGCCATGGTGCTTCTGTAGCTCGGCCGAAGTTCTGAATCATACGCCGCACGTTCTCGTCGGATTTTTTGAATTCAGCAGCGACGTTGCCGTACGCATCGCGCTCGTTGAAAACTTCGATGCGAATCTGATGTGCCTGCAGGGCTCGCTCTAGCACCGCGCGAAATAATTGGCCTTCAGAAGCGTGCGCTCGGATGTGCGGATTTGCGATCAACGCAGGATCAATCTGGCTTCCCACCACAAGAGCAGCGCGCCTGATTCTGTAACCGTTCTGCCGATGATTTGTGAGAAGTGTCGCAATCGATTTTTGCGCAATGCGTCGCACCACATGCACGCGCTCATTTATTTTCCTCGTATCCGTTTCCAGTTTTCCCATCGCGGCGTGATAAGGCTGTCGCGTTTCGGGAAGCCGTGGGTCGGACAAATCGATCTGCCGAACATCGCACAGCTGAGGCGAACGAGGTGGGCCCTTAAGAAGCACTGCAGCCGCCCAGCCGGATTTTACTCGAAACCCGAGCGCGGCAGTTTGCGGCTTCATCTCGTTTGAAATGTTACGGGCACTGTCGCTTGCCACCCTTGGCTAGGGGCAGATTTCCACTGCCGAAGTGTTTTGATCGCAGCTTGGTCAAAGTACGGGTTTCCCGTGGATTTCACGACTTGGACGTTCGTCACGTTTCCGTTTGGATCGAAAGTTAGACGAAAACGACCTGTTCCCGAAACGCCAGACTGAGAAACTCCGGGCGGAAACGCTGGGGCAGGTGCATAGACTATTCGCGGTTTCGGTGTTGGCTTTGGTGTGGCGCGTGTTTCGGCCATTGCCGGCCAGCGGGCCTGAGTATCAACCGCAACGCGAGATAACAGTGATTCCAGCGCAGCGGAAGAACGAGCGGTGGTCTTTTCCCAAGCTGATGTGACGACGCCAACGACTGCGCCAGTCTCGTCTAGGACAGGCGATCCAACCGAACTAGGAGAAGTGGCGCCAGCCATTTCCAAGCGGTCCGCCTCTTGCGTAGCAATTTGCATTTGGCGAGCGCTACCCTCGTTTGCGGCCAACGCGCTGCCGACTACTACAACGCCTGTGCCTACCGAGAGATTGGCATTTGTTTTTAGCTCAACAAACGGAACCCGTTTGACGTCGGCCTGCAGAACCGCCAGATCCAATTCTTTCGAAGACGTGAGAATCCCGGTGACGTTGTAGATTCCGCCGTCCCCCGTCTTTGCGACGGCATTGATTCCGCCTTCGACTGTGCGTGCTGTGGTAACGAATCTGCCATCTGCGGAAATAAAAAAGCCGCTCTCAGTCCGCAACAAGTTGCCGGACGGACCAAAGACGCTCACCCAAATCACACAAGGCTTTACTTTGCTTTCCAGCTTCGCTAAGTCGGCCGATGCAGTTCGGGCAGCTTCGGCTGCGGGTGAAGGACTGGTTGAGGGCAAGGGGGTCGCCGATTGATTCACGTTTGTGATCGGCGGAGCCGATGGCGACTGCTGCGTGGGCGATTCCCCGACAATCTGACTCGCCGATTTTCTCCCGCATCCCACGGTCACAAGGAAAGCGAGGCAAAGCGAACATCCAAGAGTCGGCCGGAACTGTCTGAATTTTGGGGTCACGCAGACATAGTGTGGAACACGGACCGCAGTCCAATCAAGCCGACAAAATCCGGGCGGAAAACAACGGCGGCCGCTGGCAGCTGGTTGCACTCAGCCACACCGAGGTCGCGCGACATAAAACCGACACGCACATCTTAGTGCCGCTTGAAGTACTGGATAGCTCGTTCGTGTTTCTTTGCCTGCGTCTTTGTAGCGAATGTGCCGAGATTTCTTCGTTTCCCGGTTTTCGGATTTTTCTTGCGGGAATACAATCGGTACTTGCCGGATTTCAATTTTCTAATCACGAGGACTTCCCCGCGGCGCGCGGCTGATCTACACAGCTGTTGTCGCGGAACGTTTGGCTGCACTTTGAAACCAAAGCGCCATCAAGGCTGAGAGAATCGCGACATTGGTCGCCAGGTGAGCAGGGAAGCTCCAGTTCTGGCTGGCGTGACCGAAGCAGCCGCAAGTGATATCGAGTCCGCGAACTTTTGCGGCGATAGTCGCAAGCGTGAAGACAAGGATCAGCGCGGTTAAGATCGATAACGCCCCGCGATACAACCAACGAACCACCAGCGCGAAGCCGCAGAAAATCTCCAGCCACGGCAAATAAAAAGCCAGCGCGACGCTGATGGGCCACGGAAGAATTTTGTAATTGTCGATGTCGCTGGCAAACTGAACCGGATCGAGTGCTTTGATCGCACCTGCATAAATGAAAATGCCGGCGATGATCAGGCCGAGAATGCGCCAAAAGATGTTTGATGCCCGATGTTTAATGTTTGATGTAGTGCCGTGTGCGGAGACTTCGGCGTTGAGCATTGGGCGTTGAGCGCCTTTGCTCGCGAATGGTTTCGGAGTTCGGCGTTTGATTCATCTGTTCTTTTTAAGCCACGCTTCCCATCCGCCTTCGAGAACGAACACGTCGGGCAATTGCGCTTCCCTGCGGAGGCGTCGGGCAACTTCCCGGCTCGCGTTGCAACTCAGGCTGCTGCAATACACAACAACTTTTTTTCCCGGCGACCACACTGCCAGAAATTGCGGCAGCAGTTCATTCCACTGATCTTCGTTTAACGACAGCGCGCCTGGAACGTGATCGCTCGCGAACTCTTCGTCCGGGCGCGCATCCACCCAGATAACGTTTCCGCCCCATGTTCGCGCCTGATCAACAGTAACCAATTCCGACGGCAGAACGGCCGATTGCCACGATATTCTATGGCGAAAATAAACTGCCTCGCCTACTCCGGGAGCGAGCGCGAGCGCCAGCAAAATGAGAACCTGCCGGACCAGCGAAGATCGCACTATTTATTGGACGACGGGTGAATTGGTGATGCGCGCAGTGGCGTAAAAGACCTTCTGTGAATCCTCCGGTTGAATCGTCAGAGTCGAAGCAATAAGATTCTTTGTTTCCTGAGGTTGGACGTCGATTTTGAACTCGCCGTTACCCTTTTCCTCCACTTTCGTTTGAAAATCCGGACTCGATGACGTGACCTTGATATGCTTCACGGTAAAATCCTTGCCCACTTTCACCGTGATCGCCTTTGGGTCCGGCTTTTCGCCCTGTTTCCAAAACACAAACGTAGGATTAATCTCCAGTTGCTGCGGGATAATTGTCCGGAGAGTGAGGACGGTCTTCTGGTTTGTGGCTTCGTCGGTCTCGACCGTCACAGTTTTGACCTGAGTGCCGGTGCGATCGCCAATGTTAAAAGTTGCGGTAATCTCCCCGCTTCCGCCAGGGGGGACTTCATCCTTCTGGGTTTGTGCGGTAGTGCAACCGCAGGAAGCGTGAACAGACTTAAAGTGCACTGGTGTCTTGCCGGGATTCTGATATTTGAAATGGCCTACTGCCTGTTTGTCGGCAGCGGTTGGGTGCAGTTCGACGGTGGTCTGCTCCCATTTCAATTCGGCGCGTGCGCTAAGGCTGATGATGATCGACAGGGCAAAAGCAACGATGGGTGTTTTCATTTTTTGGAATAGAAGCGCGTAATATAATCAGCAACGGCGTCCCGCCAAGTGCGAGGTGGCACGCCGGTCAAGCTCGTGTATTTCGCGGTGGAAAGGACAGAATAGACAGGGCGGCCCGCGATCCAGTTAGTCATGTCTTTGAGTTTGCGCGCGCCAACTGCCTTCGCTTTCAGTGGAACACCGGCGTCCTGACAACAATCCAACGCCCATTGTGCGTATTCCTGCCAACTGCAATTTCCGGCGTTGGCGAAATGCAGAATGCCTTGGAGAGGGCCTGCCTGCAGGACGTCAGGCGTCGGGGCGCGCCCGTTCCAAGCATCCAAAATGCGTCCAACCATTTTGGCGATATCCAGCGTGTAAGTAGGTGTTGAAAATTTGTCTGCGATTGCATCGACTTCTTCATCTTCCTGTGCTCGCTTGATAATTCCGTCGATAAAACTTGGCCGCTCCGGGCCAAACACCCAGGAGACACGGATGACGACATGCCGACTGTAAGCGGCGAGCACATTCTCTTCTCCGGCCAGCTTCGATGCGCCATAAACGCTGATCGGATTTGCCTCATCTTCTTCGGTGTACGGCGCACCCTTCTCGCCATCGAAGACGTAATCGGTGCTGAAGTGAATCAGTTTCGCGTTTTTATCGCTGCAAATCTTCGCAAGAACGCCCGGCGCTTCGGCATTAATCAGAAAAGCGCGATCCCGCTCGGTCTCGCAAAGATCGACGTTAGTGAACGCCGCAGCGTTGATCAGCACATCGAAATTCGTCGCGCACAGTCTTTCGCGCACTCCATCCAAATTCGATAGATCCAGCTGCGCACGCTTGAAGCCGGCGACGTCATATTTGTCTCGATATTTGCGCAGGAGCGCAGCGCCCAGACGCCCACCCGCTCCAATGACGACAATTTTCATATTTCTGTAGCGCCGATCTCTGATCGTCGTTTCATAAAAATCGGAAGTCGGAGACTGCCCCTACAGTTCAATATCTTCCGGTGCGCTCGAGCAAGGGCTGCCACCAGGATGGGTTGTCGATGTACCACCGAATAGTCTCCTCGAGGCCCTCCTTGAAATTACGGCGCGGTTTCCAGTTCAATTGCCGTTGCGCGAATGAGGAGTCGATCGCGTATCGGCGATCGTGGCCGGGTCTGTCAGGCACGAATGAAATGAGGTTCTGAGGTTTGCCCAGTTGATCGAGCATCATTTTGACCAGATTGATGTTCGCCATCTCGCTGTCACCGCCAAAATTATAAATCTGGCCCGGTTTCCCTTCGAAAAGCGCGGCAACAATGGCAGCGCAATGATCGCTTACATGGATCCAGTCGCGCACATTCATACCGTCGCCATAGACCGGGAGCGGCTCGTCGCGGAGCGCCTTAATAATCATGAGCGGAATTAGTTTTTCCGGGAACTGATATGGGCCGTAATTGTTCGAGCACCGCGTCACCAGCACTTCCTGGCCGTAAGTCTTGAAGGCGGCGAGTACTAGAAGGTCGGCGCCCGCTTTGCTCGCCGAATACGGCGAACTGGGATCGAGTGGCGATTGCTCTGTGAATTTGCCGGCCGGCCCAAGCGATCCATACACTTCGTCTGTTGAGATTTGGACGAAGCGCTGGACGCCGTGCCGGCGCGCGCAATCGAGCAGCACGCTCGTGCCGATCACGTTTGTGTGAATGAAGTTCAGGGGATCGTTGATGCTGCGGTCCACATGCGATTCTGCTGCGAAATTGATCACCGCGTAAAACCGATGCTCGGTCATCAGGGCGTCCATTTGATCGGCGTTCGCGATATCGGCTTTGAAAAATTCGTACCGTTCGCCATGTTCCTCGACCACGCCGTCGAGATTGGCGAGATTGCCTGCGTAAGTGAGCACATCCACGTTGGTCACAAACGCAGGCTTGTAATGTTGCAAAATATACCGAATAAAATTGCTCCCGATGAATCCGCAGCCACCGGTTACAAGGATGCGCATGGCAGCGCGTACTAGCAGCGCCGAGGACAGCGCGCTAGCAGAATATTCAACCGCCGCCCCGGGACTGCGCAGTCGCGTGGAACAGTGGAAGGCTCATCTGGCGGAGATGGACTGGATTCCGTGGGCGATCCTGGGCTTGGCAGCGTTTCTGCGCTTTTTACTGCTCGGGATCAAGCCACCGCATTTTGATGAGGGCATCAACGGGTGGTTCGTCGATCAGGTGGTGCATAATGGGTTTTACAGGTACGACCCGACGAACTACCACGGACCGCTTCACTTCTATGTGCTGCTGCTCTTCGAGAGTTTGTTTGGCCGGAATCTCTGGGCGTTGCGGTTACCTGTCGTGCTCGTGAGTATTAGTTGTGTCTGGCTTGCCTTGAAGTTCGAGCCACTGGTCGGACGAAACGTAAGCCGGATCGCTGCGCTTGCGATGGCCGTTTCCCCCGCCTTCGTTTTCTACGGACGCTACGCAATTCACGAAGTATGGCTGCAATTCTTCTCGACCATGTTCATCCTGGGACTGCTCGGCCTGTGGAGATTGGGTAGGCTGAATTACCTTTGGTATTCCGGGGTGGGAGCAGCCGGCATGATTCTGACCAAGGAAACCTACGCCATCCATCTCGCCTGCGCCGTGCTCGCGATTCCAGTCCTGGCAGTTTCCGTCGCGCTGAACCGCGTTCCCGACACCAGACCGGCAAAGCAAACCTGGAGCTATATCGACCTTGCGATGGTAGTGGCGGTGGGCGCAGTGGCGGTCATATTTTTCTACTCCGGAACCTTCTTCAACTGGAGTGGCGTTAAAGGTCTTTATCTGGCGTTCAAGGCGTGGACCGAGACTGGGGCCGCGGGTCACGGTCATGAAAAAGCATGGGATTACTGGTTGAAATTGATGGGGCCATCTTGGGAAAGCGGCGGGACTAATTTTTCTGGTTACGAACTGCCGATGCTGGCCGGACTAATTCTTTGCCTGTTTTGCCAAAAATTTAAAAACCTCAGTCTGCGTTATCTGGCGATTTACGGCGTGGGAAGCTTGATTGCCTACAGCTACGTCAAATACAAGACGCCTTGGTGTATCATTAGTTTTGGCTGGCCATTCCTGTTTGTGTTTGGCGCGGCGATCCTGCTGGTTCGCCCAAAACACCTGCGCAAAGTGTACGTCACGATGGGCGTTCTTTTGTGCCTTTCGCTCGGGCGATCCATTTGGCTGAACTACTTCCGATGCTCGTCGCCTACCGAACCGTACGCGTACGTCCAGACCTATAACGACATGTTCAAGCTAACCAGACCGCTGTTGAAATTGGCAAGGCGCGACCCTGTTTACTATCACCTGACCGGCCATCTGATTCGCTCCAGTGTTTATCCGCTTCCATGGGTTCTCGGCGATTTCGACCGCGTCGGCTACTACGAAGGAGGAAATATGCCAGCGAATCTCGACGGCGATTTTCTCCTTGTGCAGCAGGACAAAATCAAAGACGTCGAATCAAAATTGAAAGGCGCATATTACACCGACACACTCACGCTTCGTAACTATCAGGACCCATCGAAGCTTTATCTGAGCGCCAAGGTGTTCAAAGAATTTTTTCCAGGCAAAGCGCCGGATTTTGTCGGGAAACCACAAGGCTAGGCAGCGCTCTGTTTCCCATGAAGTGGCTTTCGGCTGTTCTGACCTTTGCTAATTTGTCAGTCATTTGCGGGCTGCTCCTAGGGATGGCCGGAAGGGGCTTGAATATGCTGAGTGCGTCCCTCGCCCTGGTGTGCGGCGCCGCGTTTGCGGTTGCGGCTTATCTTGGGACTTCTGACACCGCGTCTCACAAAAATGCTGCAGACAGTCCTCAACTGAAACGAAAGCCTCGGAATGGTTCGCAACCGGAAACCAGCCCAAACGAAGGTACTTGGTCGGCACTCATGCGCTATCGTCGAGTGTGGTTCTGGGCGGTAGCAGTCTGCTTTGCGATGTTCGCCGTCCGATCGTTTTGCTGGTTGTTCTACATCGACGGCAGCGACTACAAAATCCAATCGCCAAACAATCTCGGCGATCTCTCGCTGCATCTGACGATGATCAAAAATTTCGCGAACGGCGTCCCGCTTTGGCCGGACAGCCCAATCTACGTCTTTAGCAAACTGAGGTATCCGGCAGGGATCGATTTATTCAATGCGCTGCTTTCGCTGGTTCATGTCGACCTGATAACCGGGCTGGTTTGGGTCGGTTTGGTTGGGTCGCTAGCAACCTTTTATGCATTCTACCGCTGGGGGGGCAGCTTTGCGGTTGCAGGGTTCCTGTTCAACGGCGGGATTGCCGGATTCCAGTTCTTCAAGACGTGGAAGTTTTTGGATTATCAGGGCACCGCGGCAGATGTCGCCCACAAGCCGATCGCTTGGAAAAGCATTCCGCTGGCGATGTTCGTGACGCAGCGTGGATGGCTTTACGCGATCCCGGCAGGTTTGGTCCTGCTCTGGCATTGGCGAGAAAAATTCCTTCGCCAAGATATCGTAACAGAGGGCGACCCGCCCACCGTAGCCTCGGCGAAGGCGGATGACAGCGGTCAATCCGCGGCGGTCGAGACCCGTAGCCACAGGAAGGGGCCTCTGCCCTTCTGGGTCGAGCTCTCGCTTTATGCGTCAATGCCACTTTTCAATCTTCATACGTTTATCGCCCTGACCATCGTCCTGCTGTTTGCGCTGCTCCTTGAACGCCCCAGTGAAATCCAGTTTGTCGTGAATACGGCTCGCAAAGATGGCAGCGCCGGGATCGGTCGGCTGATTTCGCACCCGACAATGTGGCCGGAAATTTTCCGCGGCGCGCCTATTCGCAGACACGCCGCGGCAATGCTGGCCATCGCATTGATTCCAGCAACGTTTTTTGTCTGGCTTGTCACCGATCATTTTCGTGCAGCATCAATACTCCAATGGCATCCCGGCTGGGCGCAGGATTCGCCGGATTTAGCGGCGCCTTTTTTCCGCATGGGCGGAGCTGCGAATTTTGGATCGTCCACCATGTTTGGGTTGCTGTTGCAAAAAACGTGGAACGGCGTCATCGCTCCGTTTTTTCAGTTTTGGTTAACAAACTTCGGTTTGTGGATTCCTCTTGCGCTGGCGCTCGTGGGCTTGGTCGGATGGCGTATTTGGAAATCGGGCTGGCGTTGGGGTGACAGACCTCCAGCGGACGTCGCCTTTGTCTTGCCGGCAATTGTTATCTTCGCGGCGGGTTACTTTTTCAAAACCGCCCCATGGGAATGGGACAACCTCAAACTCATGGTTTGGGGCTACTTTCTTATTCTTCCTTTTCTTTGGAGCGATATCATTGGGCGTTGGGCGTTTCCAGAACGCGCAGCGATGTGCGTTGCGCTTTTCGGTTCCGGATTTGTTACCTTGCTGGGCGGGTTGTCTGCCGGGCACCCAGGCTTTGGGCTCATTGAGCGCGCAAAACTCGACAACATCGGGGTGGCCGTTCGGCCTTTGCCGCTGGAAGCCCGATTCGCCGCCTGGCCTACCTACAATGACCCGATCTTGTTACAAGGCCGGAAAGTTGTTCTCGGATATCCCGGTCACCTTTGGACAGAAGGATTCGAGTTCGGCGACGTAAACAACCGGCTAACAGCATTAATGAACGGAGCCGCAAACTGGCGTGACGCAGCCCAGGCTTTGGGCGTCCGCTACATCTTCTGGGGTCAAGACGAAAAGACCAACTACCAATCAAGCAGCCGGCCATGGGAAGCTACGGCGTTTCTCGTCGCATCCGGCGATTGGGGTGCAATCTACGACCTGGCGCAGCCAGCCCCTCAGCACTGAGGCGTTACGCCGGTTTTCCTGCTAGATGACTGTCTCGCGGAGCCGAACTTCCGTCGTACACGGAAAGGATGTGCAAGAAAAACAAAGTAAATCGCGCTCGCAAGATCGGTGAAACTGCAGGGGGGACTCGTTAAGCGCAGTGGGCCGTTGCGTAATGCCGCGAAAACATTTTCGACTGTAAGCGCAGGTGGCATTCGCATACTGGTGTAATGCCGCCCAAAGGCGTGCAGCCGATGCGCGTCAGAAGTGGCAATTAATGGTTTGCCAAACCGGGTTGCCACTCGTTTTGCGCGGCGATTTGGATTGAACAGGCCGACATGAAAATGACAGAACTCAATGGCGTCGAAACAATCGATTTCGGCAAGTAGCCGTGATCCAATTGAGCCTCCAAAAACGTAAAACGGATGCGCAGCAATTGTAAAGATAGAGTTCCCGCGTCGCGTCCGCAGCAGTCGCAGATCATCGAAATCCTTTAAGTCCGCAATTTCGTCGGCAGTTACATTCAGCACGATTACATCCGCGCCGCACAAGCGCACTTCAGCGGCGGAAATAAGCAGAATGCCCATTGCCGCGGCATCCTCATACACTTCCTTCCGCTCAAACACGGCATCGTGCAGCGTGATTGCCAGGACCCGAAACCCCAGCGAGCGCGCGCGCTCCAGCAATTGATGGGCGGAATAATCCACCGCGTCTTTGGGATCATCGAGAGTGTGAATGTGCAGATCGATTTTGATCCAGTCTTCTTTCTTACTCGTGCTCACGTCTAAAACTTTAATCGCTGATCAGTTGATTTCATGCTCGCACGCGCCACTTGCAAGCTGTTGCTGTATGCGGAAGTTTTGAGGCTCGCGCACAAAGCTCGGGTGGTGGAATGGCAGACACGTACGTTTGAGGGGCGTATGCCGAAAGGCATGCGGGTTCAAGTCCCGCCCCGAGCACGATTTCCTTGCGACGGCGGATCGGCTTCTCCGAATACCATGAGTCAGGCGGCATAGCCGCACATGATTTAACGCGTCGAGGACGACGCGTTCCACCTGATAATTAGGCCTTTTCGCGCTGTTTCTCTTCCGATAATCTTCGCTGCAATATGGACTCGCTTTATCTGGTCGGCATCGCAGTGCTGGCACTATTCGCGTTCGTGCTGGCGGTGGTTCTGTTTAACTTTTTCGGTCTCTGGCTCCGAGCACGGATTGCAAATGCGCCGGTGAGTCTCGGCAAAATGATCGGGATGCGGCTGCGCAAAGTGCCGGTTGGCTTGATTGTTGACAATCGCATCACCGCAGTGAAGGCCGGTATCGATGTTCGCAGCGATCCGCTGGAAGCACATTACCTCGCGGGCGGCGACGTTAGCCACGTTGTCCTTGCTCTAATTGCGGCCGACAAGGCAGGCATCACTCTCGATTTCAATCGAGCTTGCGCCATTGACCTGGCTACGAAAGGCACCGGCAAAACTGTTTTGGAAGCTGTGCGGACGAGCATCAATCCGAAGGTCATTGATGCGCCCAATCCCACGATGGGCCGTACCACCATCGACGGCGTCGCACAGGACGGAATCGGCGTGAAAGTAAAGGCGCGTGTGACCGTGCGCTCGCATCTCGATCGGTTCGTAGGCGGCGCGACGGAAGAAACCATCATTGCCCGCGTCGGCGAGGGCATTGTCAGCGCGATTGGCTCCGCACATTCGTACAAGGAAGTGCTGGAGAATCCCGATCGCATTTCCAAAACAGTTCTGGCTAAAGGCTTGGACAGCAACACTGCGTTTGAAATTCTTTCAATCGACATCGCAGATGTGGATGTCGGCGATAACATCGGCGCGAAATTGCAGACCGAGCAAGCCGAAGCCGACAAACGCGTCGCACAAGCCAAAGCCGAGGTGCGCCGGGCGGCCGCAGTGGCCGTCGAGCAGGAAATGCGCGCCAAGACGCAGGAAATGCGCGCCAAAGTAGTCGAAGCCGAAGCGCTTGTCCCGCAGGCGATGGCCGACGCATTTCGCTCCGGGAACCTCGGGATTATGGATTATGTCCGAATGAAAAATGTTCAGGCGGATACCTCCATGCGCGAATCAATCGCGGGTGGAGACAAGCCGCGGACGGACGGAACGTGATTGCGCGACCAGTAAATTGAGGCGTGTCCGAGCCAACGCTTCAACGATTCAACAATGTAACGATTTAACCCGTTCAACGAAGTTCAACTAATGCTCGCAGTCCATCTTGAAAATCTGCTGTTTCTCTTGCTTCTCGTGATCGCCGGCTTATTCCAATTGCTGGGGAGAGCGGCCCGCAAAGCAAGCACAGAGGACGAGGCAAAACCGACGTCAAAACCTCCGCGCAGAATGCCGAAGCTAATTCCGCGCGCGCCAGTAGAATCGGATGAAGAACGAATCCGCAAATTTCTGGAAGCGCTTGGTCAACCTCCAGCCTCACGACCGCCTCCACCTGTCGTCGCCCGCACAGATATTCCAGCTAGACCGCTGGCGCCGGTGCAGCCGCCAACTGTGCATCTCCCATCACCATGGAAAGTAACTCGAGAAGAGCGGCGCAAACGACGTGCGATCCTGAGAGAAAGCCCGCCTCTTTCAACTGAGACGCGCACGAAGGAAATCGTTACCCGAGAAATCGCGGGCTCACAGACGTTCGAAATTCACGAAGGACCGTTGCCGGTTGAGCCGCCGCCGATCACCAAAACGCCTCCGGAAGCTTACGCGACAGCCACGCCCGGAGTTGCCAAAGGCGAGGAACTGGAACGACACGTGCCCAGGTTGCTTGTCTCGACATCTGGTTTGCGGGAGGCAATCATTCTACGCGAAATTCTCGGGCCGCCACGTGGGCTGCGAATGCAAATGGAATTTGGCGACGGGATTTCGTGATCCAACGCGTCGACCATTTAACGTTTCAACGCGCTCAGAAGAGTTGACTCCGAAACCTTTCGCGAGTTGAGCTTCTGCGCGGAGGCCGTATTCTCCCGTTCCTTTCCAAAAGCCGGCGTGGCGGAATTGGCAGACGCGCTGGACTCAAAATCCAGTGGCCGCGAGGCCGTGTGGGTTCGAGCCCCTCCGCCGGCAGTCCGTCTACAACGGTCTCCCGCGAGGGAAAATTGATCACCGATTGCAACGAGTCAATTTTGCATGCGCGCGAAGGAAAACGACTGCTGCGGGTCGTGTGCGTAGCTGTTTGCGCTTGTATAGACGAGGGAGAACCACAATGTTAGCTCGTGAACGGGAAGGCCGGCGAGCAGGGTGGAGGCAAATCGCGCGAGTTTGTAACCACCCGCTGGAGCCTCATCCTTTCCGCCGCCAATTTGGGGAGTGAAGAACAAAAGGCTCGCGACGCGCTCGCCGAGCTTTGCCGGACTTATTGGCGCCCCATTTTCTCGTTTGTCAGCGGACTCGGCTATTCAGCAGACGATGCGCAGGACCTCACGCAGGATTTTTTTGTGATGATGCTCAAGGACAACTGGCTACAGCACGCAGATCGTAATCGCGGGCGGTTCCGTTCGCTCTTGCTGAGGTCGCTCCAAAATTTTCTCGTGAACGCCGCGGAGAAAACTCATGCCCACAAACGCGGAGGCGGCGTGGAATTTATTTCCTGGGACGATTGGATGGCGGAAGCGCCGTCGCAATTATCCATCCCGGTTCAAGCACTCGACTCGTTGCCGCCGGAGCGCATCTTCGACCTCACTTGGGCAACGACGGTTGTGGAGCACGCGTTTCAACGGCTGCGGGAAGAATGCGAGAGCAAAGGCAAGCTCTGGCTTTTCCAAGCACTAAGTTCCCATCTTACAGACGAACGCGATGAAGTGTCATACGCCAAATTATCCGCGGAACTCGGAATGGCAGAAACGGCCGTGAAAAAACAGCTGCACAACATGCGTCAGCGTTACCGCAGTCTGCTGCGCGATGAAGTCTCGCAAACGGTCGAAGACCCTGCCGACGTGGACGACGAGATCCGTTACCTGTGTGTGTCACTCGCAACAGGAACCGAGTAACTGCAATGACAGATTCAGATTTACGCTCCGATCCGCTTCCGGGCGCTACCAAAGAGCAAGCAAAATGCGGGAAGTGTGGAGCAACCATGCGACTCGACACCGGAGTTTGCGTGAGTTGCCTCCTGCGCGAGGGATTGGAAAGGGGTGACGAGGTATCTCAGGCGTTTTATCAAAGCGTCCTCGCCGAAGTGGACGCGCCGCACAAGTCCTGGTTCCTGGGAAATTACGAAATTCTCGAGCAGATCGGTTGCGGCGGCATGGGCGTGATTTATCGCGCCAGGCAACGACATTCCCGGCGGATCGTCGCGGTAAAGCGCGTCCTTAGTTATCGCGCTGATTCACACGGAGCGCTGCAGCGTTTCCGACGAGAAGCACAGGCGGTGGCCAGTCTGGATCACCCGAACATCCTTCCGATTTATGAAGTGAGCGAAAGCGAGGACGGCCTGCCGTTTTTCAGCATGAAGTTCGCGGAGAAGGGAAGTTTGTGCGAGAACGTTGCTTCTCTCCGCTATGAACCGCGGAAGTGCGTGCAACTGATGGTAAAGGTCGCGCGTGCTGTCGAATACGCTCACAGCCGCGGAGTGCTCCATCGCGATATCAAACCCGGAAACATTCTGCTCAACGATCGAGACGAGCCACTTGTCAGCGATTTCGGTTTGGCCAAGCTGCTGGACGGGAACAACGATCTTACAAGATCGCTGACTACGTTCGGAACCGCAGGTTTTATTGCCCCCGAACAGGCCGGTGACGCAGCCGTCGATCTTACCCCAGCTGCCGATGTTTACAGTCTCGGCGCAGTGCTGTTCAACGTGCTTGCCGGACGTCCACCATTCCTGGGTTCCAATCCGGTTTCCGTGATTCGCAAAGCGTCTGAAACGCAGGCGCCCAAACTACGCTCGCTGGCACCATCGCTCGATCGGGATTTGGAGACGATTTGTGCACGCTGTCTCGAACGTGATCCAAAAGCGCGCTACCAGTCCGCCGGAGACCTCGCAGCCGATCTGGAACGCTGGCTCGGCGGCCGTCCAATCGTCGCCCGCCCGGTTTCACCTCCAGCGCGGATCTGGCGCTGGTCACAGCGTAACCCCAAACTGGTTGGAGCAGCTACTGCCGGTCTCCTTTTAGGCGCGGCTGTGGTTTGGTTATTTCGCGGCGAACTCTTCCAAGCGTCGCAGTTTAATCCCCCAGACAGGAGTATTGCGGTTCTACCATTTACCGATTCCAGCGAGGCGAAAGATCAGGGATATTTGTGTGACGGTGTAAGCGAGGAGATT
>WNFS01001147.1_pt1 | contig 19621 bp, 14 predicted proteins | sample 5400141 | NCBI WGS metagenome assembly WNFS01 (sample SAMN13153358, study PRJNA577476) | soil metagenome | isolation source: 60 cm saprolite under Madrone tree | place: USA:California | collected 2016-06-14
CTGCGCCGTCTCGGCGAGGACCTGTCCAGCCGCTACTTCGTGGTGTCGCGCGAAACGCTGTTTCAATCGAGCGTCGCCCTCACCCCCTACCGCAGCGAGGAGCACATCGACGAGGCCAAACTCGGCGCCATCATCGACGATGCCTACAACGCCGCCGGCATCGATCCGGCCGGCATCGACACCGGCGCCGTCATTCTCACCGGCGAAGCCCTGCGGCGCGAGAACGCCAAGGCGATCGCCGGCATCGTCGCGGAGAAGGGAGGCGATTTCGTCTGCGCCACGGCGGGCCATCACATGGAATCGATGCTCGCGGCCTACGGCTCCGGCGCCGCGACGGTTTCGAGCGCCGAGGGCAAGCGCATCCTCAATATCGACATCGGCGGCGGCACCACCAAGCTGGCGGTGGTGGAGCACGGCAAGGTGGTGGCGACTGCCGCCGTCCACATCGGCGGCCGGCTTCAGGTCGTCGACCACGACGGCCTCATCGTCCGCCTCGATCCCGCTGGGAAATACCACGCCAAGCGCGCCGGCTTTGCATGGAGCCGGGGCGACGTCGCCGGCGCGGCCGATCTCGATAAAGTCGCGGACGGGATGGCGGATGCGCTCGTCGCCGCGCTCGCGGCCCGGCCGCTGCCGCACGATATCGCGCATCTCTACCTCACCGATCCGATTGCAGATTTCGGCCCGATCGACGGGATCATGTTCTCCGGCGGCGTCGGCGAGTATGTCTATGGCCGTGAGGATCGCGATTTTGCCGACCTCGGGAGAAGGCTCGGCCATGCCATCCGCCGGCGCGTCGACGGGGGCGCGCTGCCCTGGCCGCTGCTGCCGGCCGGCGAATGCATCCGGGCGACCGCGCTCGGCGCATCGGAATACTCAGTCCAGTTGTCCGGCAACACCAGCTACATCTCGGCGCCCGGCGCCCTGTTGCCGCGGCGCAATCTCCAGGTGCTGCAGCCGGATTATCTGCCTTCCGATATGATAGATCCCGATGCGGTGGCCGCAGCGATCCGCCGCCATCTTGTGGCGTTCGACGTCGATGCCGACCGCGAAGTCGCGCTGGCGCTGCGCTGGCAAGGCGCGCCGTCTTACGAGCGCCTCGCCGGATTCGCCGAGGGCATCCGCCGCGGCCTCGCTGACCGCATCGCCAGGCGCCAGGCGATCTACATCATGCTGGATGGCGACGTGGCGCAGACTTTGGGCGCGATCCTGCGCGAAGAGCTTAACGTCACGAGCGAGATCCTGGTCATCGACGGCGTCGTGCTGATGGACTTCGACTATATCGACCTCGGCCGCATCCGCATGCCGTCGAACACGGTGCCGGTCACCATCAAGTCGCTGGTGTTCAGCGAGGACCCGCGTGGGCCGCGCCCCCGCCAGCGGCTGCATCACCATGCCCACGAGCATGAACACGGACATCTCCACCATCACGGGCACGATCATCGCGGGCATGTTCATCACGAACACGGTCACAAACACGATCATCACGAGTAGAGTTCGCTCGCGCTTTGGTGCCTTGCGCAAATGCGCAAGCCGGGGGCGCACGCGTCTTTTGGTAGTCGTGTCTGCTGTGATTTTATTGGCTCCGATCGCGCCGGTGCAAAGTCAATCCTCCAATGCGACCATGCGAGTCGAAAATGAGTACAGAGAGTGCCTGTATGCGAAATCCAAGAGCGGGCGATATGCCCACGGCGAAAGGGACTCCGACTTCGGACTTATCGGAGAATGCAGAAATCAGTGGGTCGCCTACATGGACGTTTGCGCCAAGTCGGGATTCGACAATCGAACATGCGTGATGAAGAGCCGGCTGGTCATCCATGCCATACTGAACCTCACCGGCAAATAGGAGGAAGAGCCCATGACCACACGCCGCACCATGCTTGCGGCCGGCCTTAGCGCCGCCGCGGCAGCAACGAGCGTCACGTCCGCAAACGCCCAGACCGCGCAAAAAACCTTTGTCTTGGTGCACGGCGCCTGGCATGGCGGCTGGTGTTGGCGACGCGTGGCTGATTCTCTGCAACGCCAGGGCCACAAGGTGTTCACCCCGCTGACCGGGCTCGGCGAACGCTCCCATCTGATGAGCCGCGACATCAATCTCGATACCCACATCGCCGATGTGGTCAATGTCTTCAAATGGGAGGAGCTCAAGGACACGGTCCTGGTCGGCCATTCCTATGGCGGCTGGGTGATATCTGGCGTCGCCGAGCAAGTGCTGCCGCGCGTCGGCTCGATCGTCTTTCTCGACGCCTTCATGCCGGACGACGGCACCCGCGGTCTCGACAACACCTCCGAGTTCAGCCGCAAGGGCATCCTGGCGGCCCTTGAGAAAGGCGACGTCTCGCGCCCGTCGCCGACCGCAGCTATGTTCGAGGTGAACGAGAAGGACCGCTCCTGGGTCGATTCTAAAGTGACACCGCAACCGGTCGGCGTTGCGCTGCAGCCGATCCGCCTCACCGGCGCACGCGACCGGGTGGCGAAGAAGACCTACGTCCGGGCCGCATCGTATCCACAGCCGATTTTCGACAAATATCTTGCTATCTGCAAAGCCGACCAGACTTGGCGCACGTTCGAAATTCCGTGCGGTCATGATGTCATGGTGGATATGCCCGAGCGGCTGGCGGAGGTGCTGGTGGAGGTAGCGTGAAAATCACCGGTGCCGCCGGAAAAAAACCGTGGACGATATTGTAGAGTTAATAATATACAACTTTTGATAGCTTCCTCGTGGATCGCGACTGCTCTGGCTCTGGAGTCGGAAATTGTTGGTTTCCGTGATCGGCTAGTCGACCGGGCGGCTTGTAATCAGTATTTGAGCTTATGGATCTCTTTGCTGCGGCTGGAATCGATCTCAGCGACGGCGGGCGCGATGGCCGTTCGGGCCGTCCGGGTGCCTCGCGCACGCTGCGGGTGCCACTGTTCAATTACAAGGTCGTGGCAGAGGCCCGAAAACGCTTCACTCCGGCCCCATCAACACGGCAAACCGAAGCCGTCCGGAGCTACGTCAAAACGATCAAAGCTCCGACATTCGCAAAACGAAAAGAGACCGAAGTCCGCAATCTTTTCGTCCAGAAAGTGCTTGGAGATATTCTGGGATACACGCAGATCGATTCGGAGCCTCCCTACACACTTGCTTTTGAACGTGCGATCCGCCGTGGGTCAGTCGATGTTGCGCTTGGTCGTTTCGGCATGCCCGACCGACCCGACGAGATCGTGGCTCCGTTCGAACTGAAGGGGCCCGGTACACGCGATCTGGACGCCATCATGCCAGGTCGCGGCCGCAGCCCGGTGCAGCAAGCCTGGGATTACGCCATTGATGCGCCAGGTTCGCGGTGGGTGCTGGTGTCGAACTGTGTCGAGATCAGGCTCTACGGATTTGGGCGAGGCCGTGATGCTTACGAGCTGTTCGATCTGACTAAGCTCGACGACCCTGAGGAACACGCCCGGTTGTGCCTCATCCTTTCCGCTGAACGTCTGCTGGGCGGCGCGACCGACGCCTTGTTGCGCGACACGGATGGCGCATACAAGAACATCACTAACGATCTCTATAGCGAATACAAAGAATTGCGCGATCGGCTGATCGGCTTTCTGACCGGAGCAGTGGACGGCCCGAAGCTCACACTGCCATCCGCAATCGAGCTGGCTCAGAAACTGCTTGACCGCATACTCTTCATTGCCTTCGCTCAGCGTACCGATCTGTTGCCGGATCGCTTGCTGGAGCGGGCGCTGGCCGCTCGGAACGAATTTCTTCCTCAGCCGCTGTGGCGAAATTTTCAGGCGCTATTTCGCAACGTCGATCGGGGCAACGATTCGCTGTACATCTGGGCCTATAACGGTGGCTTGTTTGCCGCCGATCCGGCAGCCGACAAGCTGGACCTGCCGGATGATCTCGCAGCAGAGCTGGCCAAGCTCGGCCAGTGGGACTACCGCAGCGATGTCCCGGTGACGGTGCTCGGTCACGTCTTCGAGCAATCGATCACTGACCTGGAAAAGCTAAGGGCTGAGAGCCGCGGCGAGGCCCCTCCGAAGGTGTCGAAGCGCAAGCGGGAAGGCGTCGTTTACACGCCCGAAATCGTCACCCGCTTTCTTGTCGAGCGCACGGTCGGCCGCACGCTTGATGAACGATTCGCCACGCTCCTCGCGGTCCACGCCGAGAGCGCCGTCCTGCCCAAGAACGGCGACCCAATTCCGTGGCGTGCCGGTGAAACCTCCGAGCGTGCCTTTTGGCTCGATTACGCGGCAGTCCTGCGCAAGCTCACCATCGTTGATCCGGCTTGCGGCTCTGGCGCGTTCCTTGTTGCCGCATTCGACCTCCTCGCCGCCGAATATCGGCGCGTCGTCGAGCGCCTCGCCGCGCTGGGCGAGCCTATCGACTTCGACCTATTCGACGAGATTGTGACCCGGAACCTCTACGGCGTCGACCTCAATGCCGAGTCGGTGGAAATCACGCGCCTAGCGATCTGGCTCAAGACCGCGCGCAACAAACATCACCTGCAGAACCTCGAAACGACGATCAAGATAGGCAATAGCCTGATTGACGACTCCACCTTCACGGATCGCCCCTTCGACTGGCGCGCGGCTTTTGGCGGCGTGTTTGCGCAAGGCGGCTTCGATGTCGTAATCGGTAATCCGCCTTATGTTCGGATGGAGTTGATCAAACCCGTCAAGCCGTATCTCGAAAAGCACTATGTGGTCGCCGCCGACCGTGCTGACCTTTATGCCTACTTTTTCGAGCGCGGCGTCGGGGTGCTGAAAGAGGGCGGCCGGCTCGGCTATATTTCCTCCTCGACGTTTTTCCGGACCGGCTCTGGCGAGAACCTGCGTCGCTTTCTCGGCGACCATGTCGCCATCGAGGCCGTGGTCGATTTCGGCGACCTGCAGATATTCGAGGGCGTCACCACCTATCCGGCAATCGTCGCCCTACGCAAGGGTGGGGCGGACCAGGACGACGCAGTGCGGTTTCTTAAGGTCGATACGTTACCGAACGACATTGAGGCCGAATTCGCGTCGAAAGCGCAAACGATGCCGCGAACGCGGCTCGGCCATGGGTCGTGGCAATTCGAGGCCGCCCCACTGGGGAAACTGCGGGACAAGATCGTCAACGGCAAGAAAACGCTCGGCGAGGTCTATGGGCCACCGCTCTACGGCATCAAAACCGGCCTAAATGAAGCCTTCATCGTCGACACTGCGACCCGCGATAGGCTGGTGGCGCAGGACCCGAAGTCGGCTGATTTGTTGAAGCCCTTCCTGCGCGGCGAAAACATCAAGCGCTGGCGAGTCGAGCGGGAGGGACTGTTTCTCATCAACACGCCCAAGGGCAAGGTGAACATTGACAACTATCCGGCAATCCGCGATTGGCTGTTGCCGTTCAAGCCGGAATTGGAGAAGCGCGCGACAAAGCAGGAATGGTTCGAGCTGCAACAGGCGCAGTTGGCGTATCAATCGGTCTTCGCGCACGAAAAAATTGTCTATCAGGATATTACGGCGCAGAATCCGTTTGCTCTCGATAGAAACGGATATTTCCTCGCCAACACTTGCTATTTCATTCCATCGGCTGACCCTACCCTGCTGGCTTTTCTAAACAGCAAGCTCTGCTGGTTCTTTCTGTCGTCGGTAACCAATATCGCCAGAGGCGGCTATCTTCGTTTGCGTTCCGATTTTGTCGAACAGACGCCGATCGCGGCAATCCCCAAAAGAGAACACGCACGAATAACCAAGCTCTCCAACACCTGCATCGACAATGCTGCTGCACGGCTTTCCATCGGGTCCGCGGTCGCTCATCGCATCCTTGATCTCGCTCCTCCTGAGCAAAGGAGGCTCTCACGTAAGCTGGAAGAATGGTACGATCTCGACTTCGGCGGATTCCGCGCCGAGGTCGAGCGCGTGTTCCATGCCGAAATTCCAATAAGAAAGCACGCCGAATGGGAAAAATACCTTGCGGAGAATGCCGCGGAGGTAAAGCGGAGGACAGCCGAGATCGAGGCGGCGGAGCGCGAGATTGACGTGATTGTCTATCGCCTGTTCGACCTCACGCCCGATGAGATTATTTCGTTGGAGACGTCTCTCGCAGGTCAGTTTTAGCCTCGCTCACCGCCCCGCCAGGTTCCGATAGACCGCACCGCCTTTCATCACGAACACCACCCGCTGCAGCGCGGTGATGTCGCTTCGCGGATCGCCGTCGACCGCGATCAGGTCGGCCTCCATGCCCGGCGCAAGCGTGCCGATGCGGTCGCCGAGGCCCAGCGCCTCGGCATTGAGCGCGGTCACCGCCATGATGGCGTCCATCGCTCCCTGGCCGCCCACCTGGACGCGGTAGGCGGTCTCGCGGGCGTTCTGACCGTGGGCGCCCGCCACGGCGTCGGTTCCCATGATGATTTTGAGGTCCTTGTGGCGGATCGCCATCTTGAACATGGCGAGCTTGAGCGGGATGCCGTCCTCGGTGAACTTGAAGCCGGCTTCGTCATAGTTGCCGATGCCGAGATAGCGCGGGCGGTTCTCGATGTAGTTCTGCGACACCAAGCCGATATTAGGCTCGAAATAGGTGCCGCGCGCCGCCATCAGGTCAGCTTCGGCGTCGGTGATCTGCGAGCCGTGCGCCACTGCGGTGCAGCCCGCAAGCGCGGCAACGCGAACCGCGGACGCCGCGTGGGCATGCACCCAGATGCGTTTTCCCAACGTCTTCGCTTCGCCGCAGGCGGCGGTGATCTGCGCGTCGCTCAGCGTCTGGCCGCCGCCCTCGCGGATGCTTTTCGAAGCGAAAATCTTGATGACGTCGGCGCCGTCGGCGACCGCTTTGCGCACGAACTGCCGCACCTCGTCGGGCGTGAGCTTGGTATCGGTGAGCTGATGCACCGAGGTGAGGAGCCGCGGCCCGGCAATCTGTCCGCGCGCGATGGCGTCGCGCAACGGCACGTCGATCGGCTGGCCGATGCTCTGCACCGTGGTGAAACCCGCCATCAGCATCGCATAGGCGTTCGCGGCGGCCGCCAGCGCCGCATCGGCCGGCGTCTCGCCGGCATTGGACGCGCGGCCGTCCTTGCCGAAATGGGCGCCGATGTGGACATGGGTGTCGATCAACCCGGGCAGGACGGTGAACCGCGAGAGATCGTAGGTCACGGTCTCCGCCGCGCCGTTGCCGAGCTTGACGATTCGCGATCCGTCGACGGCGATGGCGGCATTGCGCTGCACGCCGCCCCTGCCGTCGATGAGCGTGCCCGCCCGGATCGTGATGAGCTGCTGGGCGGTGGCGAGCGGGGTCGAGGCAAAGAACGCAACGGCAGCAAGCGCCAGAACCGTGGATTGGACACGCATCAGATCAACCTCACCGCCCCGCCATGTTCCGATAAACCGTGCCGCCCTTCATCACGAACACCACCCGCCGCAGCGCCGTGATGTCGCTTAAGGGATCGCCATCGACCGCAATCAGGTCGGCTTCCATGCCGGGCGCGAGCGTGCCGATCATGCCCTGGAGGCCGAGTGCCTCGGCGTTGAGCGACGTCGCCGCCACGATGGCATCCATGGGGCCTTGGCCGCCCACCTGGACACGATGGATGATCTCGTTGGCGTTGCGCCCATGGGCGCCGGCCACGGCGTCCGTTCCCATGTTGATCTTCAGGTCCCTGTGGCGGATCGCCATTTTGAACATGGCGTCGTTGAGCGGAATGCCCTCCTCCATGAACTTGAAGCCGGCGTCGTTGTAGTTGCCGATGCCCATGTAGTGCGCCTTGTTCTCCAGGTAGTTCTGCAGGAGGAGGCCGGTCTGCGGTTCGAAATAGGTGCCGCGCTTGGCCATCAGGTCGGCCTCGGCGTCGGTGATTTGCGAGCCATGGGTGACGGTGGTGCAGCCGGCGACCGCTGCGGCACGCACTGCGGAGGCCGCATGCGCGTGCACCCAGACCCGCTTGCCCAGGGCCTTGGCTTCTCCGCACGCCGCGTTGATCTGATCATCGCTGAGCGTCTGCCCTCCGCCCTCCCGCATGCTCTTCGAGGCAAAAATCTTGATGACATCGGCGCCGTCGGCCACGGCCTTGCGGACATGGGCGCGAACCTGATCGAGCGTCAGGCTGGTGTCGTTGAGCGGCGTAACGGCCGTCAACAGCCGCGGGCCGGGCAACCGCCCGCCGGCAATGGCGTCGCGCAGCGGCACGTCGCTCGGCGCCCCGATGCTTTGCACCGTGGTGAAGCCCGCCATCAGCATGGCGTAGGCGTTGGCCGCGCCGTAAAGCGCCGCTTCGGCCGGGGTCTCGCCGGGGGTCGAAGCCCGGCCGTCCTTGCCGAAATGCGCCCCGATGTGGACGTGCGCATCGATCATGCCGGGGAGGACGGTGAAGCGCGGGAAATCGTACGTGGTGGTCTCCGCCGCGCCGTTACCGACCTTGACGATGCGCGAACCATCGACGGCAACGACTGCGTTGCGGAGCACGCCGCCTTTGCCGTTGAGGACGGTTCCGGCCCGAATCGTGACGGGCTGTTGCGCGCCCGCCGGCGCTGCCATGCCTAAAAACCCGGCTAGCGCTGCAACAACCTGCGCCACCACTATCGATCGGATGCACATCGGACCTTCTCCTTGGATTATCGCGATGAATTGTAGGGTGAAAGGCGCATTGCGCAGAGCGGTTCGTTGGCACGAACCGTCGTGCGCCTTTGCCCACGCTGTCCGATCTCGCAGTTTGACGGCGTGGGCAAAGTCGCGCGAGGTCGGTGCGCTATGTCATCAACCGAGGCAGGCGACTTTGCCCACCCTACGACGCCGAGCCCCGGGGAACCTCACTGGTTTTCGTCGCGGGCATTGGCGCGAAGCACTTCTTTCCCGCCGGGAAGCACCGCCTGGATGAATTGGCCGCCGCGCGCACCATCCTTCATCGGATGAATGGTCACCGAGACCACGTCGCCCGCTTTCACGGAATCGGAACGCATGCCCATGGTCACGAGCCGTCCCGGCGAGCTCAGTTCAATCGCCCATAGCACCGGCTTGCCGGTCTTCTCGTCATTGACCATGACGCGAAGCCACGAGTGCGGATTGACCCATTCGAATTCCTTCACCGTCCCTTGCAGTGTGACGGTCTTCTCGGCATCGAACATGGCGAAGGAGTGATGCGCAACGGCAGGCGCCGTGAAAGCAGCCGCCACGATGGCGGTCAGGCTGACGACTTTCAGGTTCATGGACGGTCTCCCGAATGATTTGGCCCCAATCGATTATATATTTTGCTAACATTATAATACGACGCGAAGACCGTACAAGAGAGGCTACGACGGTAGAAACATTAAACTCTCCGCCGGCGGGCACCCGCCCCGGGGCAATTCACGGGAGGCATGGATGCGTTTGACGGCCTTGGCAGCTTTGGTGGTCACATTTGCGGCAACGACCGCGCCGGCGACGGCGGCTTGGCGTGGCTACATCAGCCATCCTCTCGGCTTCGCCTTTGCGGCGCCCGGCGAGCTCAAGGTGGAGAACGGAACCTATCGCGGCGCCGTAGCCGGCGCTCGCGACACACTCGTCTACCGCTTTGTCGACGACGACATCGAATACAAGGCGGTGGTCATCGACATGAGCGACAAGGCCAACGATGCCGCTACGCTGCTCGGCGAGGCGGAGTACAACTTCCAGGAAGGTAAGAAAGTGCTGATGGACACGTTCGGCCGCGTCGACCGCCAATACGGGCGCAAGCTCACGATCGACCTGCCCAACAACGCCGGACGGGCGACCGCGGCATTTTATTTCATCAATGGCCGCATCATTTCGCTCCAGGCGACGGTTTTGCCGGCCAACGGCGATTACAATACGCCCGAGATGGGGCGGTTCGTCGACTCCATCACATTCTTCACGGTCCGCGCGGAAGACGACGCAATCGAGCTGCCTGTGCGGTCGAAGTAGCGGCAAGGGCCTCCCTACCCTCCCGCGCTTGTCGGGGAAGGTAAGGGACGGGGCGAATTTCAAGGGAGGACTTAAAATGCGCAGATGGATGTTAGCCGCTTTGGCGGGCTCGGCTCTGACGATGGCGGCAATGCCGGCACAAGCCGCCTGGAAGAGCTACATCAACAGGGAACTTGGTTTCTCCTTCATGGCGCCGGGCGAGGTCAAAGCCAGCGTCGGCACCTACCGGGGCAACATCGCGGGACCGCGCCAGACCATCGTCTATCGGTCCGTGGAGGACAATATCGAATACAAAGTGACGGTGATGAGTTTCATACAGGCCCAGGCCGAAGGCGCCAACATTCTTGGGGAACGGGAATATATGTTCCAGGATGGTAAAAAGGTGCTGGTGGACACGTTCGCTCGCGTAGAACCGGGCAAGGACTCAGTCTACGGCCGCAAGATTGTGGTCGACCTTCCGGACAAAAAGGGCCGGTCGACGGGTGCGTTCTATTTCACCAGGGGTAAGCTCATTTCGCTTGAGGCGACCGTGCTTCCGGCCAATGGCGATTTCGCCTCACCCGACCCCGGCCGCTTCATCGATTCCATCGTGTTCGTGCTCTCCCGCACCGAGCCTGGCGCCGTCGAACTTAAGACTCCCAAGCTGGAATAGTAGATCGATTCTACGAAATCGATCGGCAGGGTGGGGGCACGCCGCCCAAGAGCGCGCCCAACAATCGATTCCTGCCGATCGAAATCCGTTCTAACGGGGCTCCGTCCGAAGCCAGCGAGACGGGTTGCCATGGAAAGAACTTTCTCCCCATAGGGAGCGGCCTGACTGCGACTCGATATGTCCGGCGCCAATCCGCCGGACCATCGCGCTCATGATTTGGCCGTGAATTTGTCGTATTAGTTGGAACAGCACGGCGGGGGTAAGGGGTTGGCAAGGGGGGGCACGCAACAATAGGAGCTTCTCCATGTGTGACTATAGTCTCCATGAAGTCTCGTCACGACCGGCCAAGGTTGGAGACAAGTTGGTTTCGACGCAATTTTGGAACACGACGACGCAGGGATTCTCCGCGGTCGGCGAGCCTAAGGTGGCCGTATGCCTTCTCCCCGGCACCGAGATCGCGTTCGATAGCGATGTCCGGCGCAAGGAGACCGGATTTCTCCTGAGTCTTTTCAAGAAAGAACCTCGGAACATCTCTCACCGGGTCGGGCGGTTCCGGCAGATCAACTTGGATAATCCATGCACACACCACGATGCCATTGAGTTTCCCGGTGGCCAGATCGTGTTGCTGACCCATCTATGCGTTGGTCAGAACGCCACAGTGTTGCAACTGCCGGCGCAAGCGACGGCGAAGGCCTCGACGGAAGCTCGCGCGCCCGTTACCCACGGCGCCTGAGGGTTGCGCGCAGTCCCCCGACCACCCTCCCCCGCTGACGGGGAAGGGTTGGATGGGGGACCGTCTTTCTGGTATTGCCATCGCGCGCCGATGCCAGGCTTCATGATCGTCGTCGGACAGACGCCCGACGTACTGTCGAACGGCCAAGCGGGACCGCCTGTGATCGAGACATCGGCCCGGCCAGTCGAGACCGATGATGCTGCGCGCTAGTGCCGGTCGCGCCCCTCAAGCTCATCGACGCGAACCGTCAGTCGGTCACCTCAGTCCGCAGCCGATTGATATCAGCGTGCATGGCCTCGACTTCGCCGGCGGTTGACATCGACCCTAGCGATGTCGTTGACGGCGGCGCGAATCATGCGCGTATCTTGTGAGAGGATATCGAGCGTCCGGGCGTGAATGTTGCCCTGCCGGCGCAGTTCCGCCACGTCCGTCTTGAGGCGGCAATATCGGTCTGGATGCCGTGCAGAATTTCGAGCACCACGTTCTCGGTCATCGGATCTGCTTTCCAATCTCGATGATGGCGGCGTTGGCCTCGCTCACAAGGCCACGCGATTTGCCGGTGGCTGATTCGACCTCAAGGCCGCGGCCGTGCTCAGGCGCCGGAGAGCTTCCTGACAGCATTGGGGCCAGCTGGCGCCAGCCCTTTTGCCTGGGCGCTCACTGTGCGATTATTCGAAGCACGACCTTCTAGGGTTGCTGAGCGATTATCACAGCTTCGCCATTTCGGCCACGTATTCCCAATTGACCAGGTGATCGAGAAACGCCTTGAGGTAGTCGGGACGCCGGTTGCGGTAGTCGATGTAGTAGGAGTGCTCCCAAACGTCGCAGCCGAGGATCGGTTCGGCGCCATGCACGAGCGGGCTTTCGCCATTCGGGGTCTTGGTGACGATGATCTTGCCATCCTTGATGGCGAGCCAGGCCCAGCCTGAGCCGAACTGGGTGACGCCCGCCTGGATGAAGTCCTCCTTCATTTTGGCGACCGAGCCAAGGTCGGCGACGACCTTCTTTTCAAGCTCGCCCGGAATCTTGTCGCCGCCGCCGCCCGGCCTCATCCACTTCCAGAAATGCAGATGATTATAGTGCTGGCCGGCGTTGTTGAAGAGCCCGGCGTTCTTGCCGAAGCAGCCTTTGACAATGTCCTCGAGCGATTGGCCTTCCCACTCGGTGCCCCTGACGAGATTGTTGCCATTGTTGACGTAGGCGAGGTGATGCTTGTCGTGATGATATTCGAGCGTTTCGCGCGACATATAGGGCGCGAGCGCGTCATACGAATACGGCAGATCGGGCAACGAGAAAGACATCTTAAGTTCTCCTCAAGCTGGGTCTTTTAGCGGGATAAGCGCAACCGACCGTCGAACGATCAAACGGTCAGGCCACCTAATAGGGCGCGTCAGGCGGGGCGGCAACCTTGTCGCCCGGCGACTGAGAAACCCCATCCCACCCTCCCCCGCAAGCGGCGAGGGCAGGCTGGGGGGTGCTCCGCGCAACGCCGTTTTTACCGCAGGACGACGCGCGAATACTTCAGATAAGAACAACAATACTTGCTGCGAAAGATGATGTCGGGCTATATTTCCCACGGATCGAAGTTCTTCTTCAATTCGATCCAGTCGGGGGCAGGTTTTGGCGCGGGCTCATGTTGCTGGTCTTGCGCGGGGCGTTCACACGTCGACACACGGGCATCTAAACCATGGTCTTTCTGTTGGCGTTACTTAGCTTCATCGCCGTGGCGGCTGGCGTGTTCGGGCTCGGACTGGGAATCCCTATCCGCGAAACCTGGTTCGGCGCGGCACTGCTAATGGCTGGCAGCGTCGCTGTCACGGGCGGTTTCATCCTGGTGGGGCTTGCGGCGGTCGTGCATGAATTGCGGCAGATTGGGCAAGGGTTCAAAGCGCCGCCATCGGGAATGCCGCGGCCGGTCCGGCCGTTGGAGCGCAGAGACGAGGAGCGCTTCGACAATGTCGATGGGCAAATGGCGTCGCCGATGCGCATGCCGGTGCCGCTTGGCACCGACGCCCACGATATGATCCCGGCTAAATTCGACGGGGCGGACACAAGGGAGCGGTGGCGCAAAGGCGGACCGGAAGAATGGCTGCTGCGTGCCATGGCAGAGATCGAGTCCGCCCCGCGCCATACCGACGCTGCGCCTGCGCCCACTGATTACCACCCCGGCGATATTCGACGGCGGTCGAATTCGTGGCCACGCCCCGCCATCACGCTGCCGCCCGATCATTTCCCACCCTACCCTCCCCCGCTTGGGGGGGAGGGTAGGGTGGGGGGACATCGGCGGTCTCCTCACACGACATATTCTCAAAGGAGACATTCGAGGCGATCTGGTCGTCGGAACGTCGCAGCTCAAGGAATGGGCCGGAGCAACGATCCGAGCCACGACCCGACACCCGGATGCGCTCGGCCGGATCAAAATCGCCGCCTCTGTCGCCGGCTCAGGCTGCCGCGTCTGCGTCGACTAGGCCGGCGCATGTCGAACCGCGGCCGTTGCCGATCCTTAAATCCGGCGTGATCCGGCAAATCGCCTATACGTTGTTCGCCGACGGTTCGATCGAGACGCAGATGCCCGAAGGTGTCAGGCGTTTCGCCTCGATCGAGGAGTTTCTTTCGCACCTTGAAAAGAGCGACGGCTGAAAGTGCCTCACATCCCCGGCAGCCCTCCCTCGACGGCCGCAATCGCGAATGCGTAGCCGAGCGCGACCTCTTTCAATCGATCGAAGCGCCCGGGCGCGCCGGCGTGCCCGGCGTCGAGATTGACGCGCAGCACGACGGCATTGCGGTCGGTCTTGCGGCTGCGCAGCCGCGCGACCCATTTGGCGGGCTCCCAATAGGTGACCCGCGGATCCGTGAGCCCGGCCAGCACCAGCATGGCGGGGTAATCCTGCGCGCGCACGTTATCGTAAGGCGAATAGGCGCGAATGGTTGCGAAGGCCGCCGGATCGGTGACCGGATTGCCCCACTCGGCCCATTCGGGCGGCGTGAGCGGAAGGGTATCATCGAGCATGGTGTTGAGCACGTCGACGAACGGCACTTCAGCAATCAGCGCCGTGTAGAGGCCGGGCCGCTGGTTGGCCACGGCCCCGATCAGCAGGCCACCCGCGGAGCCGCCCTGGGCCGCCACTTTGCCAGGCGCAGCGAATTTGCGCGTCACCAAGTGTTCCGTGGCAGCGATGAAATCGGAAAACGTGTTTTGCTTGGCGGCAAGCTTGCCTTCGCGGTACCAGCGCCAGCCTTTGTCGGTGCCGCCCCGCACATGGGCGATCGCGAACACGAAGCCGCGGTCGACCAGCGAGAGCCGGTTCGAGTTGAATGCGGCCGGAATCGCCATCCCGTACGATCCGTAGCCGTAGACGAGCATCGGCGCGGTGCCGTCAAGCGGCGTCGTCTTGCGGTAGAGCAAGGAGACCGGAACGGCCTCGCCGTCGGGCGCTTTGGCGAGCACGCGCCGCGTCACGTAGGCGCCCGGATCGTGCCCGCTCGGAATTTCCTGGCGTTTGCGCAGCGTGCGCGTGCGGGACGCGAGATCGTAGTCCCACACTTCCGACGGGGTCGTCATCGACGAATAGGAGAAGCGCAAAATGTCGGTTGCGAACTCGAAGCCTTCGTGCAGATCGAGTGAATAGGCTTCCTCGTCGAACGCGATCGTGTGTTCGTCTTCGCTCCCGACCCGGCGGACCACGATGCGCGGCAAGCTGTCCTCGCGTTCCAGGCGGATGAGCCAGTCCCGGAACACGGCGAAGCCCAAGACGAAAACGCCCGGACGGTGCGCCACGACATCGCGCCAATGCTCCCGGGCTGTGGAGGCAAGCGGCGTCCACGCAATTTTGAAATCCTCGGCGCCGCCCGCATTGGTGCGCATCAGCAGCGCCGGGTAGCCGCCGAAATCCGGATGATGCTCGATCTCGTAGCGCATCGCCGTCTCGCGCGGCGCGACCAGCATTGGCTCGGCATCCGCATCTTCCAAGTCGATGAGCCACGCTTCGGACGTGTCGTGGTCGCGCACCGATATGGCGGCGAAACGGCCAGATTGCAGACGCGACAGCGACACGAACCGACCGCCGTCGGCCACCGCATAAACCTCGATATCGTCACGCACGTCCGCGCCGAGGCGGTGACGATGCACGCTCGAGGGGCGATGCTGAGCGTCGAGGCGGACGTAATAAAACGCCGAGCAGTCTCGCGTCCATACGACATCGCCCGCGGTCTCCGGGACGACGTCCGGCAATTCCGCCATGCGGGCGAGGTCGCGCACCCGAATGGTGAAAAGCTCGGCGCCCGTCTCGTCCGCGCTCCATGCCAGCAACCTGTGATCAGGCGAATGCGCGGTGGCGCCTAGCCGGAAGAACGCCTTGCCGAGCGCGAGTGCGTCGCCGTCGATCAGGACTTCGCCAACGCCGCCGCCGCGCGGCTCCCGGCACACCGATGGATGCTGGCCGCCGTCGCGGTAGCGGGTGAAGTATGAGAACGCGCCGTCGGCCGCGGGTACGGTAGCATCTTCCTCCTTGATGCGGCCGCGCATTTCCGCGATCAGGGCTTCCTGCAGCGGCACCGTCGACGCAAGCACGTCATCCGCGTAGCGGTTCTCGTTTTCGAGATACTTTCGGATCGTTGGGTCGAGCAAGCGCGGGTCGCGCATCACCCGTTGCCAGTTAGGGTCCTTGAGCCAGGCAAATTCGTCAGTGAGAACAGTGCCATGCCAGCTTGTCTTGAGCGGAAGCGCCGGCGCCGCCGGAACCGCAAAAGGCTTGATGGTCCGTACCGAACCGGCCACACGAACTCGAGGACTGTCCGTCATCGTGGCGGAGGGCTCCACTTAAGCGAAAACGATGAGACCCGATCCCGTCTGGCGGGCGCGCACTGACCTCGTGTTGAAGCCCAGGTGATCTGCTGCAACGTGAAGGCCGCGCCGGTTCTGAACAAGTTTTCGGCTTTTTTGCGGCATTTTTTGTTGTGATCAAGACTACCTGATTCCCATTTTCTGCTTGCCAAAAAGCCCGCGGGAAGATGTAAAAACGCCGCGTATTCTTGTGCGTCTTCAACAAAGCTAGTAAACTAATGTGTTGGTCATCAAATCGCGTTGAGGGCGCAAGATAACTACCGCAACATCACAATAAAAGACCACTGCGAAGGACTTCGAAATGGTACCGTGGACGCGATAGCCGCGTCCAGCCTCTTGTGGGGAAGGGCAACGACCATGAACGACAAGGTGCCGAATAGCTATATCGAACTGACGGCCGGCATCGTTTCCGCGTATGTAAGCAATAATGCCGTGGCGGCGGGCGACATCTCATCGCTGATCAGCCAGGTCCATACGGCGTTGCTGCGCATTTCCAACGGCCAAAGTGAAATCCCTGTAGATCTGGTGAAGCCCGCCATTGCGGTCAAAAAGTCAATTACGCCGGACTACATCATCTGCCTCGAAGACGGCAAAAAATTCAAGTCGCTCAAGCGGCATCTGCGTACGCAATACGACATGACGCCTGAGCACTATCGCGAAAAGTGGGGCCTTCCGCCGGATTACCCGATGGTGGCGCCGAACTATGCGGAAGCGCGTTCCCAGCTCGCGAAAAAAATGGGCCTCGGACAACAACGCAAACGGCGCGCGCGCTGATTGTGTGGCCGCAGGTCTCTCGCCCGCTTCCCCCCACCTTCTCCCGCATGCGGCGGATGTGGGGGCGACCCGGGGGGCGCCCTGTTGGTTGGACGCAAACCGGGCGACCACAAGGGGCGACCCTGCCAATGCTATGCCTTGTCGACGCGCCGGGCCCCGCTCAATAGGAAATCGATGCGGCGCTGAGTGCACCGGCCGCAAGTGAAGCCATTCCGAGCCAGATCGCCGGCGCGAGATCTCCGGCCGCAATGCGTTGTGGAAGATTGGGGACCGGAATGCGCGCGGCGAAATAGACGATGACCTGTACTATCAACGCGATCACGCCCCAGATTATGCAATCGAGCAGATTTTCCGTATGCGCGATCACGCTTGTCATCGGCAATGTGAAGCCCAACAAGCTCAGGCCCAACGCAATCGCAGCGCCAGGCACATTGTTGCGGATCAGCGCGAACCCGTTGTCGGGCGTGATTCGCGTGTAGACGAGCAAATAAACAATGCCGATTGCGAAGGCGGTGGAGAAATACGCCAGAAACGTCGGTAGCCCGGTCAAAGACTGCAAGATCATTTGTCCGCTCCTCGGGTCGCGCAGACGCGGCATCGTGCGGGTGATCTTGGAAGATTAGCGGGTTCAAGATTTCAAAAATAAGTTCAGGACGTGCCGTGTTTCTTTTTCGGTGGAAAACTTGTCGCGCGGGTCTTTCTGCCCTCTCTCCGCGCTTGCGGGGAGAGGGAGGCTGCCCGGCTGTCGCATAACTTAGCGCCTATGGGTGACGACCCCGGCCATCACCACCTGGGAGCTGCCACGAGTTTTGCGCCTGTCACTCCAGAATGGCGAAGATATTAAGTTCACTCGCCAATTCATCGAGGCTCTTTTGCAGCGTGGGAGGTATGGGAATGCCCCGCGCGAGCCGCTCGATCCGCTTGTTATGGCTTTGCTCCCCCGGAAGCCAGACGCGTTCGACGCCGGGCAACCGCTGGGATTCCCGGATGGCGCGCACCGCCGTATCGACATTGCGTTTGAACACCTCAATCGGGCAGAACGCATCGACTCTCACCGCCAGAATCGATTGGCCGGTGTTGGTGGCGGCGTCCGGATGCTTGATGAAATCCACGATATCGCGGCCGAAAGCCGCCTGATTGAGCGTGCCGGCGAGGAGGCCGATGATCAACGACAAGGCGTAGCCCTTGTAGTCGCCGATCGGCAGCAGGAAGCCTTCGCCGGCACGTTTGGCATCGGTGAGCGGATTGCCGGCGCGATCGATCATCCAGCCGATCGGCATCGGCTCGCCTTGCGCTACCTTGAGCCGCACCTTGCCAAAGGCCGTGACCGTCGGCGCCATGTCCATCACGATGTGGGGCTCCTGATCGGCCGGGATCGCCACCGCGATCGGATTGGTGCCGAGGAGGGCCTCGGCGCTTCCGGTGGGCGGCAGATGGTTGTTGCTGCCGACGGCGAAATAGAGCCCGATCATGTCATGGGCGACCGGCATCATGGCATAGAGCGCCGCCGGCCCTGCATGATTGCTCATGCAGGCGCCGACCCATCCGACGCCTGTTTCTCGCGCCTTGTCGATCGCGACCCGAGCCGCAAATCGCATGACCAGATGGCCCATGGCGTTGTCGCCGTCCACGAGGGCCGTCGAAGCCTGTTCCGCCACGACCCGGATGTTCGGCCGCACATTGATGCCGCCGGCCCTGATGCGCCGCATGTAAAGCGGCAAGCGAAACACCCCATGGGTATCGGTGCCGCGCAGGTCGGCTTCCACGATCAGCTCGGCAAGAATGCCGGCATCGCCCGCCGGCACACCGGCTTTTTCGAAGGCCTGCGAAATAAAGGTCCGCAGACGGTCGGCTGACACGCGCGGCGTAGGATCGGGGTTGTTCATGAGGAGGGGGCTCGTCGGCTTTTATGAGCAAGGCGGGCCGCGATCGCATCAGGCCGAGGCGATCCCGTCAAGGCGTAGACAATCCCGTTCAGATCAGGGAATGTCGGAAGTCCGCCCGTGGCGCGGGCGCAAGTGCATGATCTGGAGCTTACCGAATGCCGTTTCCACGGGCCTCGAAGGCCCTTTCGCGTTTCACGGTGCTGGATTTGACCCGGGTTCGCGCAGGTCCGACCTGCGTGCGGCAACTCGCCGACTGGGGCGCCAATGTCATCAAGATCGAAACCCCGGCTCACCTGGAAAGCGGCGAGCCGCTGGGGGGGCCCCGCGAGGGCCCCGATTTCATGAATTTGCACCGCAACAAGCGCAGCATGACGCTCAACCTCAAGTCCGCGGAGGGACTGGCGGCGTTCAAGAAGATGGTCAAAAAAGCCGACGTGGTGGTGGAGAACTTCCGCCCTGACGTGAAGGCGCGGCTCGGCATCGATTACAAGGCGCTGCGCAAGATCAATCCGCGCCTCGTCTACGCGAGCATCTCCGGCTTCGGCCAGGATGGTCCCTACGCGGAACGCCCGGGCTTCGACCAGATCGCCCAGGGCATGGGCGGGCTGATGTCGATCACCGGCGAACCCGGACACGGGCCGGTCAGGGTGGGCATCCCGATCGCCGACCTTGCGGCCGGGCTGTTCTGCGCCATGGGCATCCTCATCGCCCTGCTGGAGCGCGAGAAGTCCCACAAAGGCCAGCAGATCGAAACCTCTCTCCTGCAGGCTCAAATATTCATGCTCGATTTCCAGGCTGCACGCTGGCTCGTGAAAGGCGAGGTCGCGAAGCAGGCCGGCAACAATCACCCCACCAGCATTCCGAC
>WNFS01013253.1_pt1 | contig 19620 bp, 16 predicted proteins | sample 5400141 | NCBI WGS metagenome assembly WNFS01 (sample SAMN13153358, study PRJNA577476) | soil metagenome | isolation source: 60 cm saprolite under Madrone tree | place: USA:California | collected 2016-06-14
TTCCTCGCCGGACAAAATTTTGAATCCACCGCCGAAGTCAAATTCGGCCAGCAGCTCGCGGCACGCTCGACGGTGAGCTCCGCGCAGATTCAAGTCACAGCTCCCCCAAGCGTCACAAACGGCGCTGTCGCCCTAACCGCGTACTTCCCAAGCGGCTGGCTCGCCGTCGCGCCCGATGCCTTCAGCTATGGCCCGCAAATTCTCGAGGTTCTCCCCAACGCGGGTTCGAAAGCCGGCGGCGACGCAATTCAAATCTACGGCTACGGTTTCGGCAGCGACGCGACTCAGCTCACGGCAAAAATTGCCGGCGCAGCCGCGACCGTGCAAAAAGTGGAGGATGTCAGTGCCCTTGCTCCCTCTCTTGCTCTCGATCCCAGCTACCCGTTCCCGCTGCAGCGCATCACGCTGCTGACTCCGCCAGGAACTCCAGGCCCGGCGGACGTGAGCGTCACCTGTTCCGCCGGAGTCACAACCTCGGCCCGCACATTTCAATACACCCAATCAACGCAAGTCTTTGCCAAGCCCGCCCTCTACAAATTCGTTCTCTACGACCAAAAGCGCCAGTCGCTCTATCTCACCTCCACCGACCACATTGACGTCTTCGATCTAGCTGCCGCGCAATTCCACGGCACGGCCCTCACTCCGCCCGGCGGTCCTCCGCCAAACGCCGCGCTCCGCGGCCTCTCACTGACACCCGACGCCTCGCAGCTCGTCGCAGCCGATTTCGGCGCGCAATCTATTTATCTGCTCAATCCAGACGCTGGTACGGGCACAACCGTCCCGGTCGGCGGTGTAGCTGGTTTCCTGAATTCCGGCCCCGCGCGTGTCGCCGCCACGAGCGCCCAGACCGTCTTCGTCGCCATGAGCGGCGAAGGCGGCTCCTCCTCCGCGTGCAGCTCCTGCCTCTCGCAACTCAATCTCTCGACCATTCCTCCCACGGTCCAGCCCGCCCCACAGCCGGAAGTCACTACCCTCACCGGCGACCCGCTCGTACAAGCAGATGCCGCTGGCGACACGGTGTTCCTCGCGTACGACAATGTTCCCGCCGGCCCCATCGGAATCTGGTCCGCCACCGCCCCCAACCAATTCACCACCTCGCTCGCAAAAGAATCCGCCATCGACATCGCCGCAGCTTCCGACGGAACCATCTTCGCGTCGCGCACCAGCACAAGCACCGAAATCCGCGGCGCCGATCTCACCTTAACCGCAATAACCGCCACTCCTGAGCTGGAGCAGATTCCCACTCGAGTCTTGGTCCCCGGCGTGACCCTGCATCCCACTGGCGCGCTGCTCTATCAGCCATTTCTCACCGGCCCCGCGCCGGCCGCGCCGCCAGCCACCGGCATCCAGGGCGGCGTCGACATCCTCGACACCCACACAGGCCGCCTCCGTCTCCGCATCCTCTTGCCCGAGCCGCTAGCCGCGTTGTCCACCGATCTCGACGCCCTCCACGGCAGCTTCCTGGCCGTCGACGAAACCGGCCAAAGAGTTTTCGCCCTCACCACCTCAGGCTTAACCGTCGTTCAACTCGCAACCGTCCCGCTAGCCATCGGCATAATCTCCCCCGCATCAGCACCAGCTTCAGGGGGCGCAACGCTTACCATCCGCGGCAGCGGCTTCCTATCCGGCGCCGCTGTAGCCATCAACGGAAAATCCGCCGCCACAACCTTCAAGGACATGAACACCTTAACCGTAACAACCCCGTCGCTAACCCCCGGCCCGCAGCAAGTCGTAATCACAAATCCCGACAACAATTCCTACACCCTCGAGGCCGCTTTCACCGCCAACTAATCCCGCACTGTGGCGCATGGCGAGCCCGCTTGCTGCGGGCAGGTCCGCGGAGCCCTGCGGCATTTCCCTTAAGCTGTTAGAGCAGCCGTCTCCGTCTCCACTGCAAGTTTCACTGCTAAAATAATCCCATGCAGCGCAAAATCTTTTGGATAACCTTCACGATCATCGGCCTAATCGCCGACTTCGCGCTACCTTTCTGGTGGGCCGTCCTGGCAACAATCCCAATCGGCGTAGCCAGTTGGTGGATCGCCTACCGCAGCGATTGGTTCTAATCCACGCATGGTGGTCATTCACCCGCGAGGGCGTTTCAGTTCATCACATCGGCCAAGTAAGTTATATTGCTTCGCACCCAAGATATCCCGCGATAGGAGGAATCATTCGATGCGCCATCACACTAAGGGATTCGTATCCGCCAGCCTGCTCGCCACCGCAATCGCCGCTCTCCCATACTCTCTCTCCGCGCAGCAACTCCCACCGCAGCTCCAGCCGCCTGCCAACGAACAACTTCTTCTCCAGGTCCACGCCAAGGGCGACCAGGTCTACACCTGCAAAAGCGATGCAGCGCAATTCACTTGGACGCTAAAAGCCCCCGATGCCCAACTCTTCGATAAAGATGGCAAGCCCTTCGGCAAACATTTCACCGGACCCTCGTGGGAAGCGACCGACGGCAGCCGCGTCACCGGCAAGGCCGTTGCCAATGCGCCCTCGCCCGACGCCAATTCCATTCCGTGGCTCTTGGTCAATATCCTCAGCCATGACGGCACCGGTGTCCTCTCGCGCGCTACGACAATCCAGCGCCTCAACACCAAAGGTGGCAAAGCGCCAGCCTCCAGCTGCGACGCAGCCCACGTTGGCCAGGAGCTTCGCGTCCCCTACTCCGCCGACTACCTTTTCTACACCCCGAAATGACCCGCAGCCCTTTTCATTCTTTTACATAGCGCGCCTTCGCAATGACTCGCCCGAATCACAAGCCTAAAATCATCGAGCACTACGACGTCGTGAGCCCCTTCTATCGCTCGCTTTGGGGCGATCATCTGCATCACGGATATTGGATTCGCGGTGATGAATCAAAGGAAGAGGCGCAGCTTCAGCTCACCGAGCATCTCGCAAACATAAAGCCCGGGTCCGACATTCTCGACATCGGCTGCGGATTCGGCGCCAGCAGCCTTTATTTGGCCCAGCGCTATAGCGCCGCGGTCACAGGCATAACCATCTCCCCCGTACAGGTAAAAATGGCAACACACTCCGCCGCAGCGAAAGGCCTGGACGCAAAATTCCTATTGATGGATGCCGAAGCGATGACCTTTCAGAAACAGTTTGATGTACTCTGGTCCGTGGAATCCATCTCCCACATTCAGAACCGGCAAGCATTCTTCGCCACAGCCGCGAGACTTCTAAAGCCTGCAGGCTCCTTTGCGATCACGGACTGGTTCAAAAACAGCAACCTCACTCCTGCGGAGACGCAAAAATTTATCAATCCCATCGAAAAAGGCATGTTCGTGGAACTGCAAACCATGCAGGACTATGAACAGCTCCTGATCTCCAACGGCCTGCAAATCAAGCATTGCGAAGTTCTAAATCGGAATTGCGCGAAAACGTGGGACCTCGGTCTCGAAATTATTCAAGACAAACATTTCTGGACCCTTGCCGCCAAACTCGGCACCCACTTCGTCTCCTATCTCCAGGCATTCCAGGCCATGCGCGCCGGCTTCGCTTCCGGCAACTTCGTCTACGGCCTCCTCGTCGCCTCAGCAACTTCAAATGCCTAAACAACGCTTCGCTAGCGATTTTGCAGTATGCTGTCCCGCGAAATGAACGGCCTTGGTTGGAGGCCGCGCGACTGATTCAGCTATAACGGGGAGCCGAGCGTGACAACACGTCGAGACGTTTTGAAGTATGCGGGGCTGGGTGTGGGAGCCGCGGCAGTTTCGGCATTGGGAGTGCCAGTAAGCGCCAAACTTGAATCGAGCCAGTCGCAGTCTTCGACCAAGCCCGCCCAGACAGAGGTCACCGACAAGAGCGGCAAGCGGCTAGCGGCCGGGCCGGAAATTGCGTGGACGAAGCCTGGAAAAAAGGCTGCGGCCGCAGACGTCACGGTCGACCCGACAAAAGCGGCGCAGGCCATCTTAGGATTTGGCGCGGCATTCACCGATGCCGCGTGCTTCACCCTCTCGCGCCTCAGCGATACCGATCGCGCCAACCTCCTGCATATCATGTTCGGCCAGGATCAACATGCCCTGAGCATGGGTCGCATTCCCATCGGCGCCAGCGATTACAGCACCGCTGCCTACAGCTACGACGACGGCGCGGCCGATCCCGATCTGAAGCGCTTCAGCATCGACCACGATCGTGATTACATTCTGCCCACGCTGCGTGCCGCGCTCACCGCGAATCCCGACCTGTTTCTGTTCGGCTCGCCGTGGAGTCCTCCCGGATGGATGAAATACAGCAACTCCATGCTCGGCGGAAATATTCGCCCGGAACATATTCCCACCTACGCGAGTTACTTCCAGAAATTCGTGGAAGCCTACGCCGCAGCGGGCGTGAGAGTCCGCGCGGTGACCACCCAAAATGAAATCGACGCGGACCAGGGCGGCCGAATGCCCGCTTGTCCCTGGCCCGAAGAAGACGAGGAGCGTCTCATCGATGCCCTCGGCCCTCTGCTCGAACCGGCCGGCACAAAAATCTGGACGCTCGACCACAATTACAATTTATTCGGCCGCGCCCTCGATCAACTCTCGCGTCCCCGCATCAAGAAATACGTGAACACCGTCGCCTGGCACGGTTACGTCGGCAGCCCGGAAATGATGCGCAACGTGAAGGACAAATTTCCCGACATCGAAATGCACTGGACCGAAGGCGGCGACGATTACAAGTTCCCTGATTACTTAACGAACTGGAGCAAGTGGGGCGCAACCTTTGCCGGCATCCTCGCCAACGGCCCGCAGAGCATCACTATGTGGAATTTCGCTCTCGATGAGCGCGGCCGCCCCAACATCGGTCCCTTCGATTGCGGCGGCCTCGTGCAGATTCATTCGCAGACGAAAGAAATCACCCGTACTGGCTTGTATTGGGCGTTGGTGCACCATGCCCGCGCGTTTCGTCGCGGCGCCGTGATTGTTGCTTCGCACGACGCCAACGGCGACCTTCCCGCGGTGAACGCCGCCCTCATCGGCCAGCCTGCCTCATCATCGACCGTGACAGCAACCCCAAATAACGCCGCGACTTCGCGCGTCTATCACGCCGCCGCGAAAAATCCCGACGGCTCCCTGGTGCTGGTGCTGACCAACCCGGGCGAAGCGAAGGAAATAACGGTCGCCTGCTCCGGCCAAACTACGAAGGTATCGCTGACCGCGGATTCAATCACCACGCTGCGCTGGACCTGAATTTAACTTTGTCGTCCCTGGTAACCGCGCTCGTGGGGACAGGGTGAAACTCCCCCTGGCAAAAGAAAATATCGCAAGCCTGCCCGGATGCCCGCGGGCTTCTCGGCGCTTACCGTTTGGCTTTTCCATTTCTATGTCTGGTACGAGTATGATGCGACGCGGCCGCGTCAGCCCGATCCATTGTCCGGGAGGTTCTGCGCACAAAACACGCATGGCCATGTTGTCTACATAGCAAGGAAGAAGACGCAAGGCTCACAAAACTGACCATCCTTTCGTTCAGCTTCTTCGGCACCGCAATCCCAATCGGAGGCCTGTCCGTCAGAAAATTGTTCCACCACCCTGGGAGAAAAGGCGATGGTGAGTTGGCAGCAGTGCATTGACAGCCTCGCCTTCTCTCCTCCACTGTCGAGATTCGAGTTCGAGCGCCAGCAATCAGTGATCAGGAATCACCGGCTGCAATTGCACACCCAGCGGAATAACGCTATAAATGGCATCGACACCCAGCGAAGCGAAGAAATTCCAATCCGCTTCAGTTCCCGCAGGATCGGCAAACACGCGTAACCCAAGCGAGTGGCCTACTGACACGAAAGCCGCGCCGCTACCCGGTTGCTGCCGCTCCGCCGGCCCGAAAAAGTCCATCTCGCCACCGACAATGCGAACGTTCAGTCCCATCCCCGTCGCCAGGAACTGCTGCGCCGAAGCGTATCCCGGCAAACGGAACACAGGCCCAATTTCCGCCCAGGTGAGCCCAAGCGAGTTTTTCTTGTTGATGATGGTCACCGGCAATCCAGTGATGGCCCCGATCTGCGCCGGGGTCAACAATTGCAGGCCCGAAATATCCAGCTCGCGCGGAATCTCCGGCGCCGTCTGCGCCGCCAGATAAAGCAACGCCGGCGAGAACGAATCGAAAATCACCTGATCAGTCATCTTGGCCTTGCGCACCTCGGGTACCACGGCTGACACCACCGCCTGCTCCAATTCGTCGCCCGGATCGCAATGCGGCGAGAACGCCTTCAACTCGACAATCAAAATGCCGCCCAGGTCATCGCCCGCCCTCTTGTTGAAACGGCGCGCAACCTCCAGCACGTCACGCAGTTCTGGCACGTATGGCAGGCGCTGCTGAAGCTGCGCAAGGGTCAGCGCGTGGATACATGTAAAGTCGCCCAGAAAGTCATCGCAAAGCCGGATTCTCGCCCTGATTTGGCCCGACTCCATGGTGCCCAATAGCAATCGGCCGCACGCCGAGCTGCAGGAAATCCTCCGCCGTGCTCCGTCTATCCTTATCTTCACCGGGCTCATCCCCAGCCACTGCGATGCCGCCGCAGAGGCTGAGAGTTAACGCTCCCAACCACACAACGGATAGAAATTTGATTCTTGCGGCTTTCGTTTTCATTGGACCTCTCCTTCAAAGATTTCAATCTTCGAAAAATCCTGGCCTGCGCGAAGCCTACGAAACACACTCCCGCGCATCAAGCGACAGCGAGCGACTTTGTAATCAAAACGCGTCCATGTCGCTGATTGTCGTCCCTGAAAGGTAGAAATCTGCAGGGGATGGTGCCGGTCACCGACGGATGTGGCGAGATCAGCCCCTTACGGGCGCGGCCCTTAGGAAAGGGGCAGCCAGTTAGGCGATGAAAGTGGCGATCGATTAAGCTGGCCGGCGTTCTGGCGACTCTCGTTACTGAGCCTTGGTGCTAGCGGCTTCGCGTAGGTCGAAGGAGGGCGATACTCATTTCTGATCAAGTTTCTTACTGGTTGACCTCGAGCCATTCAGCTTCTCCAATTTCGCCAATTGCTCCCGGACCTGATCCGCGTCTTTCGCATTCGGAACCAACTCCAGGTAGGTTTCCAACTCCGCGATCGCCATCGCATAATGGCTTTTTCGCGCAAAGAGTTCAGCCATTAAAAGGTGCAGCTGCGGAAAATTACGGCGCAAATCGACGTGTTCCGCCTTCAGCCCGCTCTTCTCGGCTTCTTCCATCTTATTCAGCTTGTAATTCGCCATCGCGTTATAGAAATACGCGGCGCTGTAATTTAACGGATCGAGATCCAGAATGTACGTAGTGTCCGCGGCGTGACTCAGCGGATCCAGATCCAGGATGTGATCGGTAAGAGCCAGGACCTCGTTCCACTCTCCTCTTTCGTACGCCATGGACGCGAGCGACAGATATGGCGGAAGGTACTTGGTATCGACAGTGGTGGCCTGCGTATACGCTTTGCGGGCCGCATCCTTGTCGTCTTGTTTCTGTAAGACTCTGCCCAACTGAAACCACGCTTTCGCGGAACTCGGGTAGATCTCTACCGCTGTTTCAAGCTGTTTCTGTGCGTCCGCAAGTTTGCCCTTCTTCTCCGCCTGCACGCCCTTCTCGTACGCCCTTGTCGCATTCTTCGGCGCTTTCTCCGGGATGGCGCTCACCGTCATTCCTTCTACCCTTACAGCTCTGTGCACCACAATCACGCCCGCATCAATGCTGCTGCCAACCACATCGGGGTTCAGCAGCGTCACGAGGCCGGGCCGAAACCCGGGGGCCGAGGCCCGTAGCTCACAACTCATCAACTCGCGTCGCGGAATTCCCATCGAAGGATCCTTGTTAGCCATCCTGTCGGGCGAAGTGGGTTCGCCGCTCGCATCAGGAAACGAATTGGCCCTCGATCCCAATTGCATGTTGAAATCCCCTCCCGGGGACACATACACCTCTTGACGCACCTTGTTGTTGCAAACCCGCTCCACCAACGCATCGTGCGGAACCGCCGTGCCATCGTGGGTTGCGACGCGTCCGCGCAGAAACATCACAAGTTCCTCTCTCGGTTGAGTTGGGTCCCAGCTCGGCGAAGAGGGATTCCCGGGACGGGTTGGTGGCGTAGAAGGCGGGCTCGGAGGCGGTGGAGCCGGCTTCTGCGCTGCTGCGATGGGCGCCAGAAATCCCATCGCAATCGCCGGCAAAACGAAAGTGCGCATGGGATGGCTCATAAATCGATGCCTAGGCGGGAAGCACCACAAGCTCGAATCGTAGGCCCCACATCAGTTCAAGTCAAGGCTTCCAGGCGAGCCCATCGCCGCTCCTTGACGGATGGTCGCGCCACATGGCTCCAAATACCGACTAAACTATTGCGGATTGACTAATCCGAGTATAGATTTGATTTTCACTCCGCCGGGAAATCAAAAGGGAAGTCCCAGATAAGTTGGTTTCCAGTGGCAGTTGGAGCACGCAGTTGCCAACTGACTCAACCTCGCCGACGAAAACGCAACCCGCGCCCCTCACCAGCGGCAGCACACTGGTAAGGTTGGGCGGCATTGGCATTGTTCTTCTGGGCGTTGCGGGAGCATTTCTCTATTTGGGTGGTTGGTTCACTCCACACGCACTGACGCCTGCGCGGTTCGCCGACGCTTTTGAGCGGGTCGACGGAGTTCATTCCGGTTTCCGCCGCAATCATGCCAAGGGCGTGTGCGTCAGCGGTTTTTTCGAGAGCAACGGCCAGGGAACGCGCCTCTCGAAGGCCGCCGTCTTCGTAACTGGTCGCGTGCCTGTCATCGGCCGCTTCTCGTTGTCCGGCGGCAATCCCTATGCTGCCGACTCCCCCGACACGGTCCGTGGCTTGGGACTTTTGTTTCGGCTGCCCGATGGCGAGGAATGGCGGACGGCGATGATCAATCTCCCCGTGTTTCCGGTCAAGACGCCGCAAGGCTTCTTCGACAGATTGGTCGCGACGCAACCCGACCCCAGGACACACAAACCCGATCCCGAAAAAATGGCGGCGTTTCTCGCGAGCCACCCTGAAACTGTGCAGGCGGTAAAAATCATCAAGAGTCATGCAGTGTCGTCCGGTTTCGATAACAGCGCCTACAACGGTCTCAATGCCTTCCGTTTCGTCGACGCCGGCGGCATATCGATCCCCGTGCGCTGGTCGCTGGTGCCGGTGCAGCCATTGGAAGCCGCGAATACGACCGGGACGGCCCAAGGAGACAAGAACTACCTTTTCTATGGGCTGATCGCGAGCATTCTTCAGCATCCCTTGCAATGGCACTTGATCATCACTCTCGCGCAACCCACTGATCGGACCGACGACGCGAGCGTCCCGTGGCCCGAAGGGCGGGAGCAGGTGGATGTCGGAACCTTAACCCTCGATTCCGTTGAAAGTGAGGAAACCAGCCCCGCCCGAGACATAAATTTCGATCCATTGATTTTGCCGGCTGGCATTGCGCCGTCCGACGATCCTCTGCTCAGTGCTCGATCGGCGGTTTATTCACAGTCTTTTACAAGAAGGGCGGGCGAGAAGAAAGAGCCAGGCGCGATTACCCCTTCCGACGTGCGAAAGTGAGAATTGGGATGGCTACCGAGCAACCGCAGTTCAATGTGAGTATGAGGTTCCTGCACTGGCTTATGGCCGCGATAGTCCTGACCATGCTGGGTATTGGTGTTGCCATGGTCGCATCGATCTCCGACTACCATCGCCTGGTTTCAATCCATCGCCCGTTGGGTATCCTCATCTTGATTCTGGTCGTAATTCGTTTCGTGAACCGCCGCTTCTCCACGCTGCCTCCTTTTCCTGCCAGCATGTCGTCCCAGGAGCGGTTCGTTGCATCCGCGTCCGAAATTTTGTTGTATACGCTGCTGTTTGTGCAGCCGCTGGTCGGGTGGGGAATGTTGTCGGCGGCTCGCTATCCGATCGTACTGTTTGGGTCGGTGCATCTTTTTCCCATCCTTCCGCACAGCGTCATGTTGTACGCCATGCTGCGGAAAACGCACACCGTTCTCGCCTACTTCTTGTTCCTCGCATTCATCGCGCATTTTGGAGCGGTTTTGTTTCACACGCTGATCGTGCGAGACGGCATGTTCAGCCGCATGGCGCCGTGGAGAGTCCGCGCGAGCTAGGGAGTTCCAGCAAAAACACGGCGCCGTGATTCCGGCGCGATCGTGGTAACACGCTGCGGCGATGGCACGACGAATCGCGCGCTATGTTAATCCAGCCCAAACGATTATTCTGAAGTGTGGCTGAAAATCCAGAGACATCCCCGACGACCCCGCCTCGGAACGGCACTCTCCGTTCCTTCGTTCGATGGTTGCTCATCGCAGTGGCGCTTCTTTGGTCGCTTGCTGTCCTGATCCTCGTTGCTGCCCGGTGGATCGACCCGCCAACCACCGCGGTGCACATGCAGCGCCATTTCCAGGCATGGATTCACGAGACGCCGTATCACGAGCGATATGAATTCGTTCCGCTGAGCCAAATCTCGCCCGATTTCCCGCATGCGGTTATCGCCGCGGAAGACTCGCGCTTCTATCAGCATCATGGATTCGATTGGCACGCGATACAAATCGCTGCCGATGAGGATATGGAAGGCGGCCGCATTCGCGGCGGCTCCACCCTTACGCAGCAACTCGTAAAAAACCTGTTCTTCGGAACCGGCCGCTCCATCCTCCGCAAGGGTGCCGAGTTCACACTCGTCCCGGTGGCCGAATTGGTCCTCGGCAAGCGCCGCATTCTCGAACTCTACCTCAACGTGGTCGAATGGGGCCCCGGTGTTTATGGTGCGGAGTCGGCGTGCCGTTACTATTACCGAACCTCAGCCCGCAGTATCGACCGGGAACAAGCCGCTCGGCTCGCCGCAATTCTGCCGTTGCCCCTCAAGCGACGGCCCGATCACATGAATCGCTATATTGCACTCATCCTGGGGCGCATGCGCCAAATGGGTTGGTAATCGCGCATCACATTGTACCCAATGGAAAGTTGTCGATCAGGGCCAAGTCCGGCACGGGAACGGGGACTAGATCTGCGAGTAAGCCAGCGGCCGTAGTACAGCTTCTTCCACTCCGGATCGGCGCCAAACTTCTCCCAACTGGCCTCGAGCGCAGCCATATCCGGAAAGCTCAGCATGTAAGTCAGGTTCGGCAGCCGCGGCCCAATCAGCGCATCCGCATAGAACACCGCATGCGCTCCCGCCTTCTCGAAGATCGCGAATTCGCCCGCATGGAACATCTCCACTTTGCGCACGTGGTACGCGTTGGTCGGCGATTGATACTGCCGCAGTTGGTAGATCCTCTTCCCTTTGGTCGCAGCCGAAGCCGGTGGCGTCACTTTCGGATACCCCGTAAACGCCCGCAGCAGCGAACTTTCCATCCCCGTAAAAGGCGGTGACCCCGCAGGCGCATCCCAGAACGCCGCTCCCGCCTTCACAAACTGCGCATCCTGCGCCAGTACCAGATCCGCGGTCACCAGCGTCTCCAGTTTCGTGCTAGGCATCAGTAAGTAGTACGCCGGCGTCTCCGGCCCAAAGTAAATGGAGAACGCCCCAACCGGCCCGATACCCAGTCGGTTCAACGCAGGAATCAGAGCGTCCGCAAAATAAGTATCGGTAAGCTTCGTCCCCGGCCCGTTTGTAAGCTGGTATCGACGCAGATCGTAATACTCCGCCGCCGCCGAACCCGTCTGGCCGGCTACCTTTCCCGAACCGGCCAACGAAAGCGCGGACACACCAAGCGAACCGGAAATAAATGTACGGCGTTCCATCGGGTCTCCTCAACGGCGCAGCAAATTCTATCCGAAACAAGCCGCAAGGAAAACAACGCCACCAGCTCGCGCCTGTAGTTCGCAGAATGATCGGAAGACGTACGATAATTAACCTTAGGCGAAAAATTTGTAACAAACTGGAAGGATCAGCGCATGGCGATACAGTGATGGGCGGCACGACTCGTTTTGATCGTTCGTATCATCACCTACAACAAACAGCGCCCTATGAATGATGCCAGAGAAATACGCCGATCAGGAAGACACCGGCGGAATTAAGATTTCTTGTAGCGCTTGGTAAATCCGCTAACGGCCAGCAAGCCGCCGCCAAGAAGAATTATCGAGGCTGGCTCCGGAGCCGGCAAAACGGTCTGAGAAACCTGCAAGCCTTTCCAATTATTTGCGGAGTTTGGGCCATACTGGACACCAACGTGGACAGGGGTCCCCGGAGCGACCAAGGCATCATTAAGCGGGTCAAACGTCCAAGTCCACGTATATATTTCGTTCTGGCTAATGGAGAGTGGATTTGACGGCAAATCCGTTGCGCAAACGAACGCCCCACCGTTGCTGCCACAACCGCTGCCGTTGGAATTCAGGCTGCCCGTCGTATATGCCCAGTTCGTCAAGGCGGAAGGCGCGGACGTCAATGCCAGACCGGAAATAGTGCTACTCGGTGCAAAGCCAAGGTCAACCGTCCCAATGTAGTCGTTCTGGGCAGTGGGCACCCCGTTGATCGTAATTGTCAGCATTGCCGAGGTGCTGGTGACGTCAAACTGATATTTAGCTGCAGGGCATGCGGTGCCTGCCGTGCCGCAATCACTGAGCTGAAGCGTCCCGATGGTATCGGCCTTCACAGAAGTTCCAAAGGCTAGCGCGACGAAGAATAGGATTGAACCGACTAGGAATCTTTGCACTGGTACACACACCCTTCTGGGATAGGGACACAGGGAATTAAGCACTTTGAACGCCAAACTGCACTTTCCTTTCTGCCTTTCGTCCACTATGTAAGTCATTTATGTTCAACGTGATACAAGGCATGTCGGGTGGCGATAGGACCTGTGCGATAGGGGGTGGAAAGGCATAGCCTCATCTGTCTCGTTTTTGTGAAAAATCTGTCACCCTTCTTGACTGGGAATCACAGCGGGTCGAAAACCGGCAGCCCAATAGCTAGTATATTTCCGCTGGACCTTTACCGGCCGTATTCAATACCGAAGGTGGGCAATGCCGGACGCGATTTGAAGAGCGCCACAAAGTCCTTGGCAACGCGGCACGAACGAAAACACCAATCTGCTCCTACGGCAATACTTCCCGCGAGGAACCAACTTGACCCCCATCAAGCGCAACTCGACCAGGTCTCGCTGCGCTTGAATCAACGCCCAGGAAAAACCTTAGGATTCCAGACACCTGCGAGTAGACTCCGTGCAAGTGTTGAATCGACCGTCTGAGCCGGCAGCCGAAACCGGAAACTTGCCTATTGTCCTTACCTATCGCCGTGCTCTACCGGCCTTCTTTTTCTTGTCGAAAGTGATGCTCGCTATTTCTGCCACATGCGAAAACCACCTAGGAAAGCGTTTCTGTTGTTGCCGAGCCGCGCGCCCGCGGGTAGTTTCTTCAATTTCTTGCTATTTCCGCCACCTAGCACCACATAATCGGCTTTTAGCGCGGTCTTAAGTTCTTTCACAATTGTGGTCACATGTTTGCGCCACTTCTTCGTGCTCGATCGTTTTAGCCCACGCAAACCGAGGTAGTCTTCATAGGTTTTCCCGTTTTTGTAGATAAGATGTGCCAACTCCATTGGCTGGAGCACACCGTCCACGATCATGGCTGCTCCGAGGCCGGTGCCTAATCCGAGAAACAACATGCGGCCGCCTTGATAACTGCCCAGTGCCTGCATGGCAGCATCGTTGATGATCTTGACTGGACGGCCAAAAGCTTTGCGAAAGTCGAATCCCATCCAGCCGCTGCCCAGGTTGTGCGGCTCGCGAAGAGGGCACTCATTAATGATGGGGCCCGGGAACCCCAGCGACACACAATCGAATTTCCAATCCCGAACCGATTCCTTGACCACAAGGATCATCCTGCCTGGGGTCATGGTGGGGCCAGATGGATATCTTCGCGGCTCCGTTTGCCCAGTGGCCAGCATCTTGATGTTTGTTCCACCGACGTCGATAACAAGGACTCTTGGAGATTTTGCCCCCTGTGCACCTTTCATGGCTTCTCCTTCGATACGCGCCTAAATCGACTGGGGATTTCATCTGCGCCCCAAAAATCCTGCGACTGCCCTTCTCAGTGCGGATAGCTCGCATATAGCAAACTGTCGCTTCCATGGCAAATATCTATTTGGGCGGTTGGTTCACTCCACACGCACTGACGCCTGCGCGGTTCGCGCAGTGGCGCGGTTTTTCCGGTTCGTTCATGTCAGGTGTACTACATAGTTCTTCCAATTGACAGGAACGTGGGTACATTCTAGGTTACGTACGAACCCATATGCGTGGGGTTTTCAGTCGAATTTGCCAAGCAGATCGTCTGGCAAATTTTGACTCTATCGTCTTCCGCGCCTGGAGCACGTCAGTGCTTCAGTTGCACTCGGAAACAGAGCAAGACGCCACGAACTTTTTTTAACCTGCCGGCATTGGCTACGGGCGAGTTCCTTCCGCAAGAATCCAGTGCGACAGAGATGAGGATCTGTAGGGGCAACCGTTTCAGTTGCCTGTACCTGCCAGACACATCCGCCGGTCCAGATGTTTCCGGAATAGGTCCTTCGCAGTAGTCCGAGCCGACCACTGACTGCCTTTCCTGCCACGCCCAGCACTCCTTAATTAAATGAGTGACGCGCCGAACGAAGGTCGTCGTGTGTCTATCGTGCGCGCCATCCTTCGTATCCATCTTGCAGTGATAAGGGAGCAGATTCCTGCTTTCCAGACTGAAACGGACGGACGAAAGATCCCCCACCACTGGGGATCGGGGCCAAGACAAAGACTAACCAAGTATCAAGCCCAACCGGAGGATAAATATGAAGAGGGTTGTATTTACACTCACGCTGGTCGTGGCGATTTGGGTCTGCGCCGTAGTGACAATTTCAGCCCGGGAAAAGGAAAAGGAAACGAGATTTACCTTCCAAACCATCATTTTCCCAGGCGACACGTTCACGCAACTGCTCGGCATCAACGATTTTGAGGTGATCGCCGGCTATCACGGGAGCGGGGCTGCCGGGCATCCGAACAAGGGTTTCGTCTTTACCTTCCCAAACACTTTCACTCCGGAGAATTTCCCCAATTCCGCGCAATCGCAGGTGATTGGAATCAACAACCGGGGCTTTACCGACGGGTTCTATATCGATACCGCCGGAACCACTCACGGCTTCTTGGACATCAACGGCACTTTCACGACCGTAGATTTTCCAGGTACCACCTTCAACCAGCTTCTCGGCCTGAATAATTTTGACCAAGCCGCGGGCTATTTCGCCGATGCCGCGAACATCGATCATCCCTACATTTTCGACAATAATGGCGGAGTCTTTTTGGTGATCACCATTCCGGTAGCCACGGGCGGCGCCCAGGCCACCGGCATCAATGACAAAGGATCGATCTCAGGCTTTTACATCGACAGCGCTGGGGTCAACCACGGTTTTCTGCTCGCCAACGGGACGTTCACCACTCTCGATTTCCCGGCGGCCACTTCCACCCAGGCATTCGGCTTGAACAATGAGGGCGACGTGGTTGGAGCGTATGTGGACGCTTCAGGACTCACTCACGGATTCATCTTCGACGATGGATTCTTCCAGTCGGTCGATGATCCGGAGGGGGTCGGCACCACCACCATCAACGGCATCAACGACCGTGGACAACTTGTTGGATTTTTCGTGGACGCCGCCGGAAACACGGATGGACTTGCGGCAACACCCCATCGCGAGGGTCACTGACATTCCCCCAGTGCCAGCGCAAAGGACTCTGATAACAATCTCACAGCGAAGGAGAATCAAATGATCAATCCATCCGAAGACGTCTATGCAAACCGGACTTTCACCAGAAGGTACCTCATGAGAATCGTTACGCTACTCATGGTTGTCTCGCTCGCACTCGCGCTGTCGCTCGCCCGGGCCGACGACACGCTCGTCAAGTTCGACCGTGGAATCGGGGTAGACCCAGTCTCGAATGCCCCAGGGACGGCCGCTACCGCGAACGTCGTCACCCGCAACATCGTCCGAGGGGTTCAACCCGCCCAGCGTTGGGTCATCGCCGAGTTGAAGGCCGAGGTGAAGGACGACGGGCGCATCACCGTTGACGGGCGAGGCCTCGTGTTTGCCGCAGGCGACACCATCGGGACCGCGCTCGTGCTGACACCCACCGGTGGAGCGGCGGCCAGCCTCCATGTCTTCGCCACACTCATTTGTGAAGACGTTGCCCCCTTCGTCGAACGCAATACCAACCCGGTTCCTCTCGCAGCGAACGGGGACTTCAAGATCGACGACGTGCTGTCGCCGCCTCCGCCGCCGGCGTCTTGCGCTACACCTGTGCTGCTGATCCGCAATGCTCCCAGCGGGATCTGGTTCGCGGCGGGCATCCGGAAGTTCGATGGTGGTCATTTGGCCGAATGAAGTTTTGTTTCGCGCCATCCATCGTATCCATCTCCGAACCATAGGCTACGAAAGGAGTCAATTCATGAGAGAAAGACGACTGATAGCATTAACGATGGTCTGCGCGGCGGTAGCGGCCGGCTTGCTGTTCTCCACTCGGCCCATATCGGCGCAAAACCACGAGCACGAAAAGGGTGAGCCGCCATTCCCGATTTACAACCCGTACCCACCTGGGATTCTCCCCGCCAATTTGGAATCGGAGATTGCCAGGGTCCTGCGGGAGATAGATGTCATCGAAGCTAGAGCGATTCAAAGGTGGCACTCCCTACCGCTGCCGACACGATTCCCGGTGCGCCCCGGCCCGAATCCGCCGGTCCTTAAAGATACCGGAACTGCATCAATCGAAACACTCGGCGAGCTAATGCTTTTCGACAAGAACATGTCGCCCGGCAGAAACCAAGCGTGCACGTCGTGCCACATGCCGTATGCCGGTTGGAGCGGACCGATTCCGTCAGTGAATCTGACGATAATCGCCTATCCCGGAACGGTTCACTTTCGGGCCGGCAAGCGGACGCCGCAGCGACACACGTATGCACCGTTCTTCCCTGTGCTGCAATTCAACCAGGAACAGCAATTATTCTTTGGTGGGAATTTCTGGGATTCACGCGCGACCGGATACAGGCTGCGGAATCCCGACGCCGAACAGGCACAGGGTCCTCCCGTTGATACCCAGGAAATGGGCTTCCCGGACACTGCTTGCGTGGCGTTCAGGCTTCAGAGCGCTGTCTACAAACCTCTCTTCGAGTTGCTGTGGGGCAAAGACTCGCTCGATATCAAGTTCCCACCCAACACCGAGGAAATCTGCGAAACCCCAGGAGGGGCTGCGGTGTTCGGCGGAGACCCCGAACCGATCAAGCTGAGAACGGAAGAGCGCACCGAGGCAGAGACGGTCTATGACCACTGGGGCTCGTCGATTGACGCATACGAGCAGTCCGTGCAGGTCAGCACTTTCACGTCGAAATTCGACGCCAACGGCAAAGGCAACTGCAACTCATGTCATGTCGACGGAAGAGGGACGACTCTGACGCCAGGTGAGGTGGACACCAGCAATACCGCGACGGCGAACCCTCCTGTATTCACCTGCTTCGGCTCGGCCAATGAGGGTCTGCCTCTAAATCCGAGGAATGCTTTCTATTATCAAACCACGCCGGATTCCTTTGGGTTCATCGGGAATCCTTTCGGTTTCGGCTACAGAGATCTGGGAATGGGAACGTTCCTGCGCAGCGGTTTTGGCTCCGGCCCCAATCCAAACCGGGACTGGACACAATTTGCACCAATGGTTGACGGCCAATTCCAAGTGGCCACGACTCGCAATGTGGCGGCCACACCGCCGCAGTGCCCCACCACCGAAGCCGGCCCGAAACCTTACTTCCAGAAGGGGTTCTTTCATAACGGCTACATCAAGAGCCTGAAACAGCTTGTACATTTCTACAACACGCGCGACACCAGTTTTGCCAAAAACGTCACTTCCGGAAACTGCCCAGCAGGGACGATTGAGAGGGTGACCTGCTGGCCGATGAAGGAGGTCCCGAACAACCTCGACACGACGACGGGTATGCTCGGGTTATCGGATCACGAGGAAGACCAGATCGTAGCGTTTTTGGAAACGCTCACGGACGGTTTCACGTCACCATACCCTAACAGCGACACCTTTACTGGTGCTTGTATGACATGCAACCCCGCCACCGATCCCAACTGTTCGCCGTCGAGGCAAGGAAATGGCGAACTTATCCCGACTCCGCCTCTTCCACCCTGCGCATCGGCCATCTGCGGCGTTGCGCCGGTCCCGAACCCGCCGATTCCGTAGCGCAAGACGCTAAACGGAGCCATGACATCGGCTTCTCTGGCTCGTCCGTCTCGCGAAATATCAGATGCGAGCGGACGAGCCGGAGCTAAGGACGGTCGATGGCTGTTGACCATAGTTCTTCGCCTTTAATCATCTTGAGTTACTTGAGGTGTGAACATGAATAAAGCTCTTCTGACATTGTCGATCATGATCTTGAGCGGCAGTCTGCTAGCTCAAGAAAGTCCAATCACTCCAAGAGCCGAGCGGATACAGATCAGCGAGGGGCCAGAAGTCCCGTTGGTGGGTGGCTATTTGACGGTTATCCGATGGACGGTAAACAATCCCGGTGGCTTGCCCGTGCACTACGGGGTTGTGCACTATGGTACGGATCCAAAAAATTTGAGCCAAACCGCCAAAAATCCGATCAGGTTAAACCCTTCCCATTCATCGACGGTGTTCCGGGTGAACCTGTACGACCTCCCACCGAAGACGACCTTCTACTACACCGTGAAATCGATGGATTCTAGGGGCAAGAGCGACGGAGTCACCAGTCCGATAAAAACCTTCACCACGCAGTAGCGGCGCACTTACGCGGCCTTGGTTTTTCGGTGACGGGAAGTAGTGACCGTGGAATGAAAGGAGGCAGGCATGTCTAAGAAGAATCGAAGGGAACTGCTCGTGAAGGCTGGGCGCTTCGCACTGGCTGGAGCAATCGCGCCCATATTGTCGTCAGGCGCTTCAGGTGCGTCCGAAGCGCCTGCCCAGTCGCATGACACGAAAGCGGATGAGAAGCAAACCGAAGCCACCGCCGAAAAAGTAATCGATGCCCTCGAAGGCGCCTATGGAGTACAGCGGGGCCAGCGCCGGAACCACACCAAGGGCGTAGGTGCGCTGGGTTCCTTCGTTGGAGATCCCAAAGCCTCCACCTATTCGCGCTCCGAGCTTTTTTCGGGCAAGCCACTGGAGGTGATCGCGCGCTTCTCCCTGGCGGGCGGAGATCCCGAGGCTTCCGATGCTGAGAAGAGTCCCCGTGGCATGGCACTCCAGTTCCGGATGCCCGACGGTGGTCTCCATCATATGACGATGATTCACACGCCGATGTTCTTTGCCGCGGTGCCGCAGACTTTCCTCGATAAGTTCATCGCTCTCGCAGTGGATCCGGCGACGGGCAAGCCAGACCCGGAGAAATTCCAGGCGTTCAAGGCCTCACACCGGGACAATGACGGGCAGGCGAAATTCTTGTCGGTAGACAATCCTCCGCCGAGCTATGCCAACTGCGCCTACTACGGGATTCACACCTTCAGATTCATCAACAGAAAGGGAGAGACCACGCTGGTGAAATTCCGCTTCGTCCCGCGGGACGGAGAGAAGCAGCTGTCCAATGCAGAGATGCAGTCGGCGCCACGCGACTTTCTCGAAAGAGCGCTCATCGAGCGGACCAAGAAGGGACCGGTACGTTGGGATATGATCCTGACAATCGGAGAGCCGGGCGATCCGGAGACGAATCCGACAATTCT
>WNFS01003107.1_pt1 | contig 19606 bp, 13 predicted proteins | sample 5400141 | NCBI WGS metagenome assembly WNFS01 (sample SAMN13153358, study PRJNA577476) | soil metagenome | isolation source: 60 cm saprolite under Madrone tree | place: USA:California | collected 2016-06-14
GGCGACGTCGGCGAGGTCTGCTTTTTGGTCAGGCCATAGACGAAGTTGTCCATGATGAAATAGGTCATGTTGATGTTCTTGCGCGCTCCGTGATCGACATGGTTGCCGCCTATCGAGAAACCGTCGCCGTCGCCACCGAAGAGGAAGACGTGCAGGTCGGGCCGGGCCAGGCTGATGCCGGAGGCCAGCGGGACGGCGCGGCCGTGAATGTAGTGCGCGCCGTGGCCGTTGACGAAATAGGGAAAGCGCGACGAACAACCGATCCCCGCGAGGGTGACGATCTTCTCGTGATCGAGCTGGCGTTTCTCGAGCACTTTGTAAAACGCGGCGAGCACGGCGAAATCGCCGCAACCAGGACACCAGGTCGGGTGATCGGCGGTAATGGCTTTTTTGGTGAGTTTTTCCCGTGGCGCTTCGGCCGGCGGCGGTGCGGTTGTGGTTGTTTCGCTCATAAAATTTAATTAGGAAGCCATGAACCCAGGAAAAAGATTTCTAGGATTCAATTCCATTCCTGATTTCGTGGTTTCCAGATTCATTAAATCAAAACATCAAGCATCTCTCTGCGGCTGAGGCAGGCCGCCTCTACAGTCATTCGACATAGGACGTTGGGCGTTCGACGTTTTCCCTCTCATATTAGCCAACTCCTTGGGCGATAGACTCGGATCGGGCAAGATCGACATCTTGTTCGCCGTTTCCGGCAACGGGACGATTCGGTGAATAGCCCCTGGCTGAAACGAACTCGCCCGGAAAAACGCCTTGAAGAATTTCTTTCACACGGAAGGTGAGGCCGTCAGTCTTGGTGATGCTCTGGATTTTCGGTTCGCAATAGCGCGCACGCAGAATGGTCGCGAGCTGGCCGAACCCGTAAAGTCCCTGGTCGTTCATCTCGACCGTGACGATGCGTTTGAACTTGGCGAAGATTTTCTCCAGTCCGTTCGGCAACGGATGAACGTGCCGCAAATGTAGCGCGCCGATTTTTTCGCCGTGTTCGCGCGCCATCTTCACCGCGTCGTGGATCGGCCCATAGGTCGATCCCCAGCCGACAAGCAGCGTGTCGCCTTCCTGGTCGCCGTAAACTTCGGGCACCGGAATTTCTTCGGCGAGCATGCGTAATTTGTTGCGACGTTTCGCCGTCATCGCCATGTGCAACTTCGGGCTGCCGGTCGGGTGCCCCATCTCGTCGTGCTCGAGTCCTGCGAGAAGCGGGTATTTTCCATCGAGAATACGCGTGCCGGGCGGGACATGCTGCGTGATTTGGTCGATGGGATACGGCTTGTGTGTCTGTCGCGGCGTGAGATCCGGCTTGGGATCGACCATCAACTTGGAGAGGTCCGGTTCGTCGAAAGCTTCAATGCGCGTGGCGAGCGACGTGTCGCTCAAGATGAAAACGGGCGTGCTGTATTTGCGCGCGATCCGGGCCGCTTCGATGGCGATGTAAAAACAATCTTCCACGCTCGATGGCGCAAGCACGACGCGCGGGCTGTCCCCGTGGCTTCCGAAGATCGCCTGATGCAGATCGCTTTGCTCGACATTTGTCGGCAAACCGGTGCTCGGGCCGCCGCGTTGAATGTTGCAAACGATGAGCGGGATCTCCGCCATCGACGCCCATCCTATCGCTTCGGCTTTGAGCGAAATACCCGGCCCGGCGCTACCGGTCACCGCCAAGTAACCCGAATACGAACACCCGAGCGCGATCGAGACTGATGCCAGCTCGTCCTCTGCTTGGACAAAAATCCCGCCGTATTTCGGCAGCTCGCGTCGAAGGATTTCCATGATGGACGACCACGGCGTGATCGGATAACCCGCGCCGTAGCGCACACCCGCGGCGATCAAGCCGTAAGCGATCGCCTGGTTGCCATCCATCGTGATTTGCGCGCGTCCGCCGGTTCTTTCGGTCTTCTCAAATTGATAGTGATGCGTAAGGACTTTGCCGACCGGATATGCGTAGCCGGCCTGGAACGCCATCAACGCGGTGTTTACGATGCTCTCGTCTTTACCGGCGAATTTCTCCGCGATCAGTTTTTTCAGTTTGTCGACGTCGAGATTGAAAATTTTCGAGACCAATCCGAGCACGAAAATGTTTTTGCCTTTGTCTTTGGCCGTGCCGCCGAGTGCTTCGACGGTGAGTCCGGTGATTGGCACGCCGACGTAAACGAAACGTTTATCGTCGAGGTTCGGCTCAACGTTGTCCGAATCGTAAAGCAACACGCCGCCCTCTTTCAGAAAATCAATGTGATCCTGGTAACTGTGTTGATAGAACGCGACCAGGAAATCGGCTTCGTCGCCCGCCGATAACACTTCGCCCGTGCCCATGCGGACCTGAAAGATCGATGGTCCACCGGAAATCGTGGACGGGATCGTCATGTACGTCATGACATCGTGATCGCTACGCCCAGCCAACCGCGCGAGAAACGCGCCCGCTGTTTGAATGCCGTCCTGCGAATTCCCCGCCAAACGAATTACGGCGTCCTGAATATTTTCAGGTCGCAGATCGGCCCGGTCCGGACCCGGACTGGCGGTAGACGCGGGCGCTCGGGTCGCAGCATCGGCCTCTGGCAAAACTGGAGTTGATGTATTTTCTGGCAAAATTCGAAATCCTCGGGTGAGTAATCTCAGGCCATGTTGCCGATTTTTCCAGAGGAAATGCGAATCAGAGAGCAGAAGTCGGAAGTCAGAGGTCAGAAGACGCAGCCGACACCCATTCGGCTTCGCTCAGGGCAGGCTTATCTGCCGCTACAGTCGAGTTAGCGAGTCGAGGATTGAGATTCGATATGGGAATCGTCGGCTCCCGGTGTGCGATCGAGACCGCGGCGTTTTAGCAACGGCTCGATGTAGGGATCGCGTCCGACGAAATTCTTGAACAGCCCGAGCGCGTCGGCCGATCCGCCGCGGGAGAGCAAAGTTGCGCGAAGGCGATCGCCGTTTCCGCGCTTCAATCCGCCATGTTCCTTGATCCACTCGACTGTGTCGGCATCGAGCACTTCGCTCCAGATATAGGAGTAATAACCGGCCGAGTAGCCGCCGGCGAAGGCGTGCGAGAAATATGGAGTGCGGTAACGCGGCGGAACGGGTGGAAAATCCACACCAGCCTTGCGCAAGGCCTCCGCTTCAAAAGCGATTGCGTCTTTCGGCACGTCGGGAGGGTTTAACTGGTGCCAGGCTTGATCAAGGAGGGTTGCGGAAAGGTACTCAGTCGTCTTGTGACCTTGATTAAACTTTTCCGCGGCAACGACTTTATCGAGTAAAGCCTGCGGAATTGGTTCGCCGGTCTTGTAATGTTTCGCGTAATTCTTGAGCACTTCCGGCCAGGTCGCCCACATCTCGTTCACCTGCGACGGGTACTCGACGAAATCGCGCGGCACGCTCGTTCCGCTGAAGCGCGGATATTTTACATTTGAAAACATGCCGTGCAGCGCGTGACCGAATTCATGAAACGCGGTGCGCACCTCGTCGTGCGTGAGCAACGTCGGTTCGCCCGGCGGCGGTTTCGGGATGTTCAGATGATTGGCAACGACCGGTTTGGTTCCGAACAACGCGCTTTGTTGGACGTAGGCATTCATCCATGCGCCGCCGCGCTTGGAAGGCCGTGCGTAGTAATCGGCGAAAAACAGCGCGAGCGGTTTGCCATCGCGATCGTAAACTTCAAACACGCGCACATCGGGCTGATAGACCGGGAGATCGTGACGTTCCTTGAAGGTGAGGCCGTAGAGTTTACCCGCGGCAAAGAAAACGCCATCCACCAGGACGTGATTCAATTCGTAGTACGGTCGTAGCTCCGATTCGTCGAAGGCATAGCGCGCTTTGCGCACTTTCTCCGAATAAAAATCCCAATCCCAGGGAGCGATTTGGAATCCACCTTTTTCTTGATCGACAACCTTCTGCATGTCGGCGGCTTCGGTGCGCGCGTTTGCGACTGCCGGTGGCGCCAGATCGGCCAGAAGCTTGTTCACGGTCGGAACATCGTGCGCGGTTTGATCTTCCAGTTGATAGGCCGCCCAATTGGCGTAGCCGAGCAGCTTCGCTTTCTCCGCTCGAAACTGCGCTGCTCGCATCACAACGTTTCGCGTGTCGAACTCGCCGCCTTTGCTGTTGCGCGCGAGCGACGCCTGCATGATGCGCTCGCGCAGTTGTCGATTTCGCAAGGACCCAAGCAGGGGCTGTCCGGTCGTGTTCTGCAATTGAATGACGAACTTGCCTTCCTTGTGCTCCGCTTTCGCCGCCGCGGTCACGTTCGCCATCTGATTATCGGACAAGCCGGCAAGATCTTCCTTACGATCGACGACGACGGACGACGCATTCTTCTCTTTCAGCACATCTTGCTCGAACTGCGTCTGTAGTTTCGCTAGCTCGGCGTTGATGTTTTTTAACTTTTCCTTGTCGGGTTCGGAAAGCTTCGCGCCGGCGCGCACGAAGTCCTTGTAGTAGCGCTCAAGCAGATACGCCGATTCGGGATCGAGTCCGAGGTTGGTGCGATTGTCGTAAAGCTCCTGAATGCGACCGAACAATTTGCTGTTGAGATGTATCGCGTCGCGATGCGCGGAAAGCTTCGGTGCCATCTCGCGATCGATCTTTTGCAAAACCGGATTGGTGTTGCAGGCGTTGAGATTCGAAAACGTGCGCTCGGCGCGATCGAGCAAACGGCCAGTGCGCTCGAGCGCGACGATGGTGTTGTCGAAGGTTGGCTTTTCGGAATTGTTCGCTACCAATTCGACTTCTTTGAGTTGCTCGCGCATGCCCTCTTCCATCGCCGGCACGAAGTGGTCGTCCTTGATCTTATCGAACGGCGGGACGTGATACGGCAGCGAGCTTTCGGTGAGCAATGGGTTATTTTCAACGTTCGAATCTTGCACGGGTGATTGTTGCGCGGTCACAGAGATCGCTGTGATGTGCGTCATTGCCAGAACTATACAGACTGCTGACTCAGTAAGTGTCGATTTTACCAGTGAATGGAAATACGCGCGCATGGTTCGGATTTTCCGCGTGCTCGCACTGCGAGGCAACTGCGATTACGATCGCGCACGAGCATGAAGCGTTTCCTTGCAGTGCTGATGCTGATGCCGTCGATCTCAGTAGAAGCTACGAATGCGGCACCGACCTTCGACGAGAAGGCGGCAAAGCGGTTCGCAAAATTGGCCCTCGCGTGTGTCGGGAAGGAATACCCGAATAAAATCAGTCATGTCTTGAACAGCGACAAAGACGTGGCACCGCCGCGCAAGCTCACGCCCGCATTTTATGGCTGTTACGACTGGCATTCATCAGTCCACGGCCATTGGCTGCTGGTGAGACTGCTGCGCACGTTTCCAAACGCGTCGTTTGCCGGGGCCGCGCGCGGTGCGCTGGGCAACAGTCTGACTGCGGAAAATTTGAAGCAGGAAGCTGCATACATTCGCGGGGAGGGCCGCGCCAGCTTCGAACGCCCGTATGGACTCGCATGGTCATTGCAATTATGCGCTGAGCTGCGCGAGTGGGATGATGATCAGGCGCGCGAGATGTCAGCCAATCTGCGTCCACTCGAAGATGCAGCAGTGGAGCGATTGAAAACGTGGCTGCCGAAGCTTTCGCATCCGGTGCGCATCGGGGAACATGACCAAACGGCGTTCGGGCTTGGCCTGATACTCGATTACGCGCGCTCGACAAAAAATGAATCTCTTGTCAGGCTGGCCACTGATTCAGCGAAAAAGTTCTTTCTTTCTGATAAGAATTGCCCGCTTAATTACGAACCTTCCGGTGAGGATTTTCTTTCACCGTGTCTGGCTGAAGCGGACGTGATGCGTCGCGTCTTGTCGCAGGAAGAATTTGCGAAATGGCTCAAGGAATTCCTGCCGCAAATTCCCGCGACGCGTTCAGGCAGTGAGACGGTTACAGCTAACTGGCTGCCTGTGACGGTCTCACCCGATCCGAGCGATCCGAAGCTCGCGCATCTCGATGGACTGAACTTGAGCCGCGCATGGATGCTGGAGGGAATCGCCTCGGCGCTTCCGGCCGACGATTTGCGCCGGCACGCGCTTACCGCGGCGGCAGACGAGCACCGGCGCGCCGGACTGGCAGCAGTCACGGGCGCGCACTACGAAGGCGGACACTGGCTCGGGAGCTTTGCGGTTTATCTCACAACGCGGCGCGGTATCCAAAAATAACAAAAACTGTAGGGGAAGCTGCCAGCTTCCCTCTTAAAACACGGAACGTCGAGAGCGTCCCTTGGAATTTACAACTCGGCCGTGAGTGTCCGCTCCGATTCCCGGCGAGGCTTTCCTCCTGCTGGGTCCCATGCACGTCGCTGCCAGAACTCTTGCAGTGCACTTCGGTTCCCGCGAAAGACGTTGAGCTCCGCCTTGGAAATATTGGCGATCCTCGTGGGATAAGCAGAGCGCGGAAGCCCGCATTTACCGTCGCCGCAGTATTGCCAGAGAGCCCAGTAAGTCCATGGCGCAGTTGCGCGTGGTTCCTTATGATAGTTTGCAATCCACAGCCAACAGTTCGTTAGCGTTTTTTTCTGCGCACTAGTTACTCTCGGGCTATTGAGAACTTGCCCGAGATGATATTCGCCGGAATAGACGCCGGGATATACGCCAGTGCGTTCGCGAATTCGTTCAACAAATGCGACTGCCTGATCGGGCCGCATCGATCCGCCCGGATAATGACCGTTCTTTTCAAAATCGAGTACCAGCAACACGCCGGCGCTCGGGCGCGTAACAGGATTGGCTTGTGCCCAGGCACTGGAAACGACACTCAAAAAATGGTCGGCCTGTCGGATAGGATCACTCGCGTTGCCATAATGATATGCGCCCCAGAGCAGCCCGGCTCTTAGCGCACCCATTTGCCGGTCCAGATATTTCGCATCGCGCTGAAACGAGGGATAAGTCGCTTCATGAATTACGCCGACGATGCCTTGGCGTCTTATGGCGTCGAAATCCGGCCGCATCATGTCGTAATGCGAAAGATTCACTACGCTGGTGGCACAGAAGGCGGATGCTGGAAGAAGAAAAAACAAAACCGCGCTCGGAAAAATCGACCTCTTCATATCCGCAAATCGCAGCGGAGAAATTCAGCCGTTCTGACGGATTTGCAAGAGCAGTTTTTCATTGGCGCGAAAACAATTCTGTAGCCACCCGCCTGTGGCCGGTCATGCAAATCCGGAGGTCTGCGTGAGTGGAACGGCCCACAGGGCCGTGGCTACAGCGCCGCCAGATCGGAAAGCTCATTCACGTTTAGGAACAACTTCTTGTTATGCTTTGTGACAGGAATGCTCCGGAGTTTTCCTGTTTCGACCAGGCGGCTGGTCAGGGTCTGCAGTGAATAATCGATTCCCGACAGCGCCGCACGAACCTCGCCAGCCGCTTCCCGCGGATAAATCGCCGCCAGTGGTTCAGCGCGATTGTCGATCTTCGGAACGACGCCGACACCCGCTTCAATCTGTTCGCACAGATAGCGCAGATAACTTTCGCTCATGAACGGCATGTCGATCGCGAGCGCCAGCAGATGTGCGCTGCGCATTTTCGCCAGCGAAGCAGCAAGACCGCTGAGAGGACCGCGCGATGGCGGATCGTCCGTAACAAGCGGCACATCCTCAGGCCGCCACGGTGGATCAGTTCTTGCCGAAACCAAAATTTCCTCCGGTTCCAATTTCCGGAGAAGGTCGAGCTGAACTTCCCAAAGAGGCTTCCCGCGGAAGAGAACGGTCGCTTTGTCTTTGCCCATTCGCTGTGATGCACCACCTGCCAGCAACACAGCGCTGATGTTCATGCACTGTTTTCGATTGTCATTCCGAGCGAAGCGAGGAACCTCACATAGACTACCGGATTACGCTTGCTCCTCAGCGTGTCGCAACCTTAACAGGGAAGGTCCTTCGCTCCGCTCAGGATGACCGTTGGCAGCAGTCGAGCGGAGATTGCCGTCGCACAGAATTTTCGCACGCAGGCCGCCGCGCCCTTTCAAGAATTCTTCCGCGCCGGGCGCGATGGCGCGGTTCATCCAATAGCATGGCCGGCATTCCTCCATGCCGTGAAAACGAACGCCTTGAATTTCGAAATCTTGGCCGATCAATTCATTTAGATCGACGCTACGGGTGATCACGTTCCGCCGGACAAGAGCAGGCGAGCAGTCCTGGATTTGCAGTGCGCCGCAAAGTTCATTGAAAACTTCTAGCGAAAAAAATGTGATCTGCCCGTTATAATCGTTTTTGAAATCAAAGTAACGGTCACCGCGAATCCCACGGCCGGCTGCGCATTCAATCATCGGCACCTCAATCATCGGGTGTGTGTCTGGCTCGCGACCGTGATGCCCAACGAAATTGTGTCCCTGCGAAATGTATAAGTGACAGATCTCCACCGGCGGTAACAATATCTGAAATCGTTGTAGATGAAACACGCGCATAGCATTGGCCCGCAAAAAGTCATTCGGCGAAAGCCCGACGGCGAACTGCAGTATTTGCCCGACGATCTGACGATCGAAGAACCGCTCGAAATTCGAATCGGCAGCAAAACTCTGGCCACGACAATGCGCACACCGGGACACGACGATGAGCTCGCGGCTGGGTTTCTGGTTTCCGAAGCGATTGTTCGCGAGCGTCAGGAAATTTCGAAAATCTCAACCCGTCGCGAGAATATTGTCACTGTCGATCTGCGCCCCGGCACAAAAGTGAAGCTCAATTCGGCACAACGTTTCGGAACGATTTCGAGCAGTTGCGGGCTTTGTGGGAAGACGAGCATCGATGCGATCCGGCAAAATTTTCCCGCGATCAAATCAGCAAAAGTTCGGATTCAGATTGAGACATTGCTTTCGCTGCCGGAAAAACTGCGAAAGGCGCAGAGCGATTTCGCAAGGACCGGCGGAATTCACGCGGCAGGAATTTTCGATATGAACGGCGAATTGAAAATTGTTCGCGAGGACATCGGCCGCCACAATGCGGTCGATAAGGTCATCGGCCACGCGTTTCTCGCTGAGTCGTTGCCGCTAGATCGCCATCTCCTTCTCGTGAGCGGACGCGCTTCATTCGAAATTGTACAGAAAGCACTCGCTGCCGGTCTTCCTATCGTCGCTGCGGTCTCAGCGCCTTCGACTCTCGCGGTCGATTTCGCTCGCGAAAACAATCAAACGTTGATCGGATTCCTGCGTCCGCCATCGTTCAACATTTACTCGCATATCGAACGCGTGATTTTGGTGTAGCACAGCCATCTCCCACCGACAGGATGCCTGTGCTACAGCTTCTGCGCGCTCATTTTCTTCCTTCCGTGCCGTGACCGCCGCCGCTTGTGCCTGCAGCGAGGGACGGTTCTTCTGGATGCAAATTCGCTGGTCCAGCGTGCGGCGCGTATTTTGCGAGAAACTCGCAGAAGGCGCGCCCGCGCGGTAGACGTCCCGGCACGATGTTGCAGGTGAGCGCCTTGGCTTCCATGATCGTGACATTCGGTTCGCCGGAAATGCTGAGAAGATCATTGGCCGCGCCGCCGCGCACCACGCCGGCTGTGCCGTAGTGATAAGGCAACGCGACCTGGTGCACGGTCTTCCCGTCGATGCCCAACGGCCGAATCCGGCGACTAACGAGCGCCCGTGCGTCGATCGCGCCGCGTAAAGTAACGATGCAAATGGGATCGCCGTTTCTGATTTTGAGCTCGCGCGCGAGCTCGGGCGAAATTTCGGCGAACATTTCCGGCTGCAATTCCGCGAGATGACTAAGAAAACGCGACATGCCGCCAGCGGTATGATGTTCGGTCAGGCGATAAGTGGTCAGCACGAATGGAAACCTTGCGTCGCCCGGCGGCGCGAACCGATTGTCGTCACGCGTAAACCAGTGCACCGGCGGATTCGTGTTGCGCGAATAAAGTTCGTTCGAAACGGGGGACTCGAGCGGCTCGTAGTGAGTCGGCAACGGCCCATCCTGCAAACCTTTTGGCACGTAAAGCCAACCGAGGCCGTCCTCATGCAGAATAAACGGCGCATCACCGGGAATCGCATCCAGTCCTTCTGCGCTCTCGTCCGGTCGGTACTCCGGAGCTTTTCCCTTTACGAAACCGGGAACGTCTATGCCGGTCCATTTTTTCGAGTCCCACCACACCAATTTCTTGCGTTCACTCCAAGGGCTGCCGTCCGGCCGCGCACTGGCACGATTGTAAATGATTCGGCGATCGCTCGGCCAACTGAAGCCCCACCCGTGACCGAGATAACCTTTGGGTTTGCGTGAGTTTGCCTTGTTCACGCCATCGCGACCAAAAACGCCGGAATAAATCCAGCAACCGCATGCGGTGGAGCCGTCGGATTTCAATTCTGCGAAACCGTTCACCTGCGCTCCGTGATGCACTTCACCATCGCGATCACGGCCAAATACAACGCCGGACTCGCCCGGTTGTGGCGTGGTCTTCCAGCCGTTGATCTCGGCGAGCACAGCTTCCATTTTCGGATCGCCCAGTTCATCTTCAGGATACCACCAATCCAACGCGCGCAGTGGTACGTCTATCGCGTCATTCGATGCCTTTGCCTTCGGGATCAAACGCAGCGCGAGCTGATGAACGAACCACGCATCGGAGCGACAATCGCCGGGAGGATCAACGGCCTTTTCGCGCCATTGCAACAGCCGCTGCGTGTTGGTGAACGCGCCTTCCTTTTCAGCGTGACCGGCGACCGGGAAAAAGAAAACTTCAGTCTCGATGTGCTCGGGTTTCAACTCGCCGCGCTCGATCTCGGGCGATTCGCGCCAGAAATTTGCTGATTCGATTTCCACCATGTCGCGTACGACCAGCCATTTCAGTTTTGACAGCGCTTTTCGCTGGAGCCGCGAATTGGGCGCGCCGACGGCTGGGTTTTGCCCCATCAAAAACATGCCCTCCATTTTACCGTCGAGCATGTCGTAGAGAAATTCGAAGAACGAATGGTTGCCCGTGAGTTTGGGAAGCCAACCGTAGCCGAAATCGTTTTCTGCGGTCGCATGCTTCCCGTAATAGGCCTTGAGTGTGCTGACGAGGTATTTCGGATAATCCGACCAGAGACCGGTTTTTTTCGTGTAATGGTCAAGATACTGCTGAAGCGTCTCGTCGCCTTTGCGCGGCATCGTTAGATATCCGGGAAGAATGTCGTAGAGCGTCGGAATATCAGTGGAACCCTGGATCGAAGCGTGACCGCGCAATGCGAGAATTCCACCGCCTGGCCGGCCGATATTTCCCAGCAGCAATTGCAAGATCGCCGCGGCGCGAATGATCTGCACTCCTTTGGAATGCTGGGTCCACCCTACTGCGTAGCAAACTGCAGCGGTTTTCTCCGGGCCGGATGCGGCAACGAGCGCGTCAGCGACTTTGTGGAAAAGCGTTGGTGGAACGCCGCAGATTTTCTCCACCATCTCCGGTGTGTAGCGAGAGAAATGTCGTTTCAATTTCTGGAAAACACATTGTGGATCTTGCAATGTGAGATCGCGCTGCGGCCGACTCAGATCGCCACCTTTATAGAGCCAGCTGGTTCCGTCGTAGGCGCGTTTCTGTTCGTTCCAACCGGAGAAATAACCGTCCCCGTTGTCCTCAGGGTCGCAGTATTCGTCGCTCAAGATGCAGGAGGCATTCGTGTAATGAACGACGTACTCGCGAAAGAAGAGGTTGTTCTCAACCAAGTGCCTGATGAGTCCGCCGAGAAAGACAATGTCTGTGCCGGCGCGGATCGGAACCCAAATGTCCGCCAGCGCGCTTGTGCGCGAAAATCTTGGGTCCACATGGATGATCGTGGCGCCGCGTTCCTTCGCCTTCATGACCCAGCGAAAACCTACCGGATGCGCCTCGGCCATTGAGGAGCCTTCGATTAAAATGCAATCCGCGTTCGCGAGATCTTGTTGCGCGGTCGTAGCTCCGCCCCGGCCGAAGGAGGCGCCCAGACCGGGCACCGTGCTGCTATGTCATATCCTGGCCTGGTTGGATACACAGACCATGCCCAAGCCTCCGGTGAAGAGTTTTTTAATGAGATAATTTTCTTCGTTATCGAGAGTGGCGCCGCCGAGATGACAAATCGCGGTCGTGTGATTGATGCTGGCTCCGTTCTCCTGCATTACGAAGGTGCGCTTGCGCGATTCCCAGACGCGCTCCGCCACCATGTCCATCGCCCGATCGAGTGACATTTCCGTCCATTCTTTTGCGCGTGGCGCGCGATACTTCACTTTCAATTCGCGTCGCGAATGCGTGAGCAACTGGTACGATGCGGCGCCTTTCGGACAAAGATTCCCCTGGCTGATCGGACTTTCCGGATCACCCTCGATCGAAATCAGTTTCCCATCCTTGTGGTAGATGAGCTGCCCGCACCCCACGCCGCAGTAAGGGCAAATCGAGCGCGCGACCTGCGCATTATCGGTCCTGGCGTGCATCGCACGCGTTTTGTCCGACATCGACTCGAGACCGGTGCCGTCCTTGCGTTCGCGGATCTGCCGCACGAGCGGCCATTTCGAAAAAAGGGAAAACATCAAGAAGTCATCGCGCGCGTGGCTCGCGCATGCAAGCAAGGTCCGAACCCTGAAACCGGTCAGTTAGTGACCCTCAGCGCAGAGCCGGTTCACGCGCGAATTTGAAGCCGCCAATCGTCCGCGGGCGATTCGGGTGAACCGCCCCTGCCAAGTTCAGAGATGATGCTGGTAAGGAAGTGATGTTGATCGGTGAATCCGGCGACGCGAAACCCGTTTGCCTGCGCGCGTTCGATAATGCTCGACCAATCCACGTGCATGGTGATGTCCGCATGACCGATTTGCTCGAATGGCGAATCGAGATTTCGATGTTGCGCGCGCACCTGAAAAGTTCTCTCGAATTCATCGCCACGATGACCATAATCGATCGCGATAACGTAGCCGCGCTGCAAGTTCGCTGCGACGTGATCGGTCCAGTCGAGCGCCGCTTGATTGAGAGCGCGCTGTTGCTTCCGCGGCTCGCAACCCGTCACTGCTTCCGAAAGTGGGGACTCAACCAACACGAACTTGTCGCCCTTAAGATCGACAAGTTTTTCCGTGCTGTCGCTGATCAGCCGCACAGGCATCGCATCGAGCAGTTCGTTGGAAAAATGTACGCCCACGAATGGTTGCAGCGAGTCGCACCATTCGATCTTCTCGCGAAATACTTCCAGTGTCCGTGATTGCCGCTCTCGCAAAGCCGGAAATGGCTCGATTATTCGGTAGCGCAAAGCGGCGAAGAATTCGGGCGCGCGTTTTTGCGAAGATTCGAAAACGTCGTGGGCGAACTGCCCATCGTGCGCGCCCTGTTCGACAATGACGAAATCGTCGATCTTGCCGAGTCGCTTCCAGATTTCAGCAAACTGCGCGGCCAGAAGTTCCCCGAACAGCGGGCCAACGCTCACGTTGGTAAAATAGTCGCCCGTCCGTCCAATCGCGCAGCGGCCGGATGAATAGTATCCATGCTCGGGATGGTAAAGCGCCAGGTGCATGAACCGGGCAAAGGAAATAGGACCGCGTTTTTCAATATCGGCGCGAATCAATCTGATTAGCGCGGGATTTCCACTCCTGGTGTTCAACATCGAACGCTCAACGTTCAACGCTCAACATTCAACTTCTGCGCTCTGATTGGGCGTACGAGGTTGGGCGTTGAGGGTTGAACGTTTCGCTCTTACATTCTCCGGCTTTTGAGATCGTCTACCACATATCTGAGGCCGCCGCCGGGTTACCGTTTTCGGCCGCCCTGGTATTTGAGGCCGTGGTTTTATGTTCCCGTCGGCATTATTGCGCTGCTGGTCGTCGGCATAACTGTTTACGTTTCCAGTCTCGTCGCGGACCTAAAAGCGCAGGCGAGAACGTTCGATCTAAGCCAGCTCGAGCAAATGGAATCGGCCAGCGTCATTTTGGATCGGAACGGCAAGATGAACGGCAAGATTTTCGGCCAAATCTACGTAGAAAACCGGCAGACGGTGCCGTACGAGCAATTGCCTCCAGATCTAATCAACGCAGTCGTTGCCGTTGAGGACGCAAAATTTTATCAGCATCATGGATATGATCTGCTCGGGATCGTCCGCGCAGCGCTAAAGAATTTGACGGCCGGTCACGTGCGCCAGGGAGGAAGCACAGTCACTCAACAATTAGCGCGCAACAGTTTTTCGCTCAAAGAACGAACGTTCCGCCGTAAGCTGCTGGAGATTTTTCTGGCCCGACGAATCGAAGAGCAGTTTGGGAAACAAAAAATCATGGAGCTGTATCTGAACCGGATCTATTTCGGCGGCGGGCTATACGGGGCGGAAGCGGCGGCGCGAGGCTACTTTGGCAAGCCCGCGCGCGAAATGTCGCTGGCCGAGTGCGCCACGCTCGCCGGTCTGATCAAGAGCCCGAATAGATTGTCGCCATGGAGCGATCGCGCTAATTCGCGCGAGGTGCGCGACTATGCGCTTGATCGGATGCGCGATCTTGGCTTTATCAGCCGTGAACGGTGCGCAGCTGCGCGAGCGGAACAGATCGTCATCGGCAGCCGGCAAAACGCGCAGGGACAGACGTACGCAGTCGACTATATCCGCCAGCAGGTCATCGCCGCCGTAGGATGGGACCGCGCGATGAACGAAGGCTTTCGGATTCACACGACCATCGATGTCGATCTTCAGAAGGTAGCGGAGGATTCTCTCCGGGCTCACCTCGAAGCAGTCGAGCAGCGTCCCGATTACAATCATCAGACTTACGCCACGTACGCGACGTCGTTTCGCAAGGCCAAGGCAAACGGCACAATGTCTGATCAGCCTGCGCCCGAGTATCTGCAGGGCGCAGTCATTGGCCTCGACAATGCAACTGGAGACATTTTGGTACTCGTAGGCGGACGCGACTTCGAGCACAACCAGTACAACCGTGCGCTGCAAGCCCGGCGGCCCGGTGGCACGGCAATGTTGCCGTTTGTTTATGCGGCAGCTTTCGAGAAAGGAATGTATCCCGGATCGTTGGTGGAAGATTCGCCGCTGGATAATCGGGCAGTCATGATAGGCGGCACAACTGGAATTCTTGGCGAATGGGGCCCGGAAAGCGCTGAGAACCGTTACGAAGGCGCAATGACGGCGAGGCAGGCGCTAGTCAAATCAAAGAATGGCGCAAGCGTCCGCATCGGAATGAACGCGGGCGTCGATTCAGTTTTGCAGCTTAGCTCGGCGGCGGGAATCCATTCTCCGCTTCGCCCTTATCCGGCTACGTTTCTGGGAAGCAGCGAGGTAACCCTGGCTGAGCTCGCACTCGCATACACAGTATTCCCGAATAGCGGCTGGCGGCCAAATGCACCGCACATTTTGGAGCGGATTGAAGAAAAGGACGGAACGCTGGTTTGGAATGGAAAGCAGGAGAGCATCCGGAAATTAGTCATCAAGCCTGAGACTGCCTACGAAGTGCATTCCTGCCTCGCAGACGCACTTCAATCGGGAACGGGCAAAGCTGCTTTCGCACAATTTGGTCTCAAGCGAATGCCCGCAGCCGGTAAAACCGGCACCGCTTACGATTTCACTGACGCATTGTTTGCCGGATACGATTCCAATTTCACGTGCGCTGTCTGGGCAGGCTTCGACAAGCCGCAAAAGATTTACCGCGGTGCCTTCGGGCGCGAGCTCGCGCTGCCGATTTGGGTCGATATCATGAATGCCGCCGCCCAGAGTTATCCGCCGCGAGAAATCAAACAGCCTGCAAATCTAAAGCAGATTGAGATTTGTTCGAGGTCCGGTTTGCTGGCCACCGACAACTGTTATGACGGTGTGACAACCGCGAACGGCGATACGGTTCAGCGGCGCACCACTTACATGGAGATTGCAACACCGTCACAAGCTCCCGCTGAGTCGTGCAACGTCCACGGTGAACCGCGCGCTCGCCTCGCTCGCGAGTTTTCTTCCAGCGATTTGCCCCGTGCTGCGCTCGCGGTGGACCTGACTGAGGTCACGCCGATTGCCATAAAAAATCCAACCTTGTTAGCTGATAAGGATCCCTACAATTCTCTGAAGCCAACACTGAGACCTGAGCCAACACCGCAGCCGACACCGCAGGTAGCCGACACTCAAAAGGCCGAGAACCTAACGAGCGGGGGCGAAGCTAAGACTGCAAGTAATGTCGCAGGTGGAAGCCGGTCGAGTAGTCAAACGGCAGAAGCCGCTCCAGAGATCAGGAAAGCTATTCCGGTCGCACCTCAGGAAAAAAAACCTGTCGAAATCCGGCGCGCAATTCCAGTCAAACCGCTCGAGCAAGAGGACGAGGAAGAAACGCTGATGAGATCGGCGGTGCCGCCTCCGGGCGATCCCGAGCAATAAATGGTTCAAGTGGCTAATCCACTAAGTGATGACGTCGCAAACTGCGGAACATTTTCGGCTGACTGTTCTCAATCCCGGGGGGCGCGACCAGGAACAGCAGTTTAATAACCTGCCTGCTCCAGGCGAAGGCGCGCATCCGCCGATCAATTTTCATGCTTTTGCTGCGTGCACGCTGGGAGCTTTTCATTACAATCCGCGTCGCGCTATCGCTGAGGACACGCCGGTTCTTCTGCTTTTGCGCAGCGATTTTCGCGCTTCAGAACGGGCATTGAGCGGCCTAAAGAAACAAGGTCGCACCGTCGCCGTTTCGCTGAAGGAGACTGGTCTCCACCAGATCGCACAACAGTTATGCGACCGCGCGAAGTTGGCGCGCTTCATGAAAATTGTGGCAGAAGCAGATGGATGTATCGCTACGACTCCGGAAGCCGCGGAAATTTATCAGCGCGTCCGGTCCAAGCGCGACGCTGCGACAGTCGCCTTTATCCCGACTCCGTATCCGATCGACGATCATCGATGGAATTTTTCGGTGCCGCCAGCCGAACAATCGGGAATTTTTGTCGGCACACGCGAATGGGACGTACCGTCGCGCAATCATTTCGCGGCGCTGTTGGTCGCGCGTCAGCTTTGCGAAACGACAGGTGAACCGGTCACGGTTGTTAATCTGGATGGATACAGAACCCGCCGCTTGCTCGATGAGCTAAAGTTTTCCGAGGGGAAACTTCGACTGATCGAGAAATGGAAATCTTACGCGGATTATCTGCGCGATGTAGCGCGGCATAAGATCGTGTTGCAACTCGATCGCAGCCATGTGCCGGGTCAGGTCGCGGGCGATGCTCTGCTGTGCCGAGTCGCTTGCGTCGGAGGCGACGGCGCGATCGAACGAATTGCGTTTTCGAAGACTTGCGGCCAAGACCGGAGCATTACTGAGATCGCTTCGATGGCGCTCGATCTGTTGAGAAACGCCGGTTTATGCGCTGCGATTGTGGCCGAATCCCAAGAGCGCGCGCTAGAGCGGCTCTCGTTTCAAGCGGTGCGTTCGCAACTTGCAGAATTTTTTGCCCGGTTCGTTCAATGGCAGCGCTAATCAACAAGAGCTCCTGACGCCCGGGCAAATGAGGCTGAACGGATAACTGCAAGGTGTGCTCGCCAGACAAGTCCGCTCACGCGACGAGGTTTGCTGTAAGATGATGCGGGGGCGACGGAGCGACACGTTTCGAGCGCTACTACCGCGGCTGCCGTGCGATTTTCGACACTGAGTTTGCCGAAAATATGTTCGACGTGTTTGCAGATGGTCCCGGTCTTTGCACCGAGAATGACACCGATATCGTGGTTGCTTTTGCCACGCGAGATCCAGAAGAGAACCTCGGCTTCACGGGGCGTTAGCTTGAGCGACGCGAAAGCGTTGAGGCAGCACTGATCATACTCCGACACGGAATCCATTTGTTGTCTCCGTTTAACAGAAAGTTTCAGCATCGCGCAACACTATTCGTACGCAATTCTGCGTATTTTCAAGAAAGGCGAAACCGAACAAAATCCGCACACTATGAAAACGATCATCCTCGAAATAGTCCTGTCCTCTAAGGCAAACGTCAGAAATGCGATCAACCACGTGCCATCGCCGTGCCGTTCGTTTCTCATCCTGCAGATAATTGCCTGCCTTGCGTTTTTACCACAAATGCAAGCACAGAGTTTACCTCCGGAGATACCGGGGAACCCGGACGGGTGCTATCCCAATTTTGGGACAGCGGAAGGCTGCGATGCTCTTGATGGCCCCGGTCCGTTTACCGGTCTTGGAAACACAGCAGTTGGTTGGAGATCGCTCTTTTTTAGCGGTCCCGCCTTCTGGAACACCGGTACTGGCGCTGGAACGCTGGCCATCAACACCGGGAATGAAAATACCGCCACTGGCGCAGGAGCGCTGTTGATCAACCTCTTTGCCAATAACAATACGGCCGATGGAGCGTTCGCGCTTTTCCAGAATCTCACCGGCTCTAGTAACACTGCCGTTGGTCAACGCGCGCTCTTCAATAATGACATCGACGGAGCTGGCACGGCCAACCGCAATACGGCAGTTGGCGCTCGGGCGATGCAGTTTAACATTGATGGCCCTGGTAACACCGCCGTTGGCGCTGATGCGCTTGGTGGTAACATTGTCGCCAACGATAACACTGCCATTGGTGATGCCGCGCTCGCGAATAATGACTTCTTCGGAACCGGCAATGCAGACCACAACACGGCAGTTGGCGGTTCGGCGCTCCTTCTGAACCTTGAGGCCTCTCATAACACCGCCGTGGGTTCCGGCGCGCTCTTGGCTAATGACGCGTTCGCAGACGGTTTTGCCGACGACAACACGGCAGTTGGCTTTCAGGCGCTCAACCTGAACTTTAATGCCTTTGGAAACACCGCCGTGGGTTCCGGCGCGCTCGAGTTTAATGACTTGTTGGCACTCCCGACCGTGCCATCCACTGCCAACTTCAACACGGCAGTTGGCACTAACGCGCTCAACCTGAACCTTAATGCTGGTGGAAACACCGCCCTGGGTACCGGCGCGCTCGAGAACAATGACTCGGCCAACTTTATCCCCACTACTGCGAACCTCAACACGGCAGTTGGCGTCGACGCGCTATTTTTAAACGTTAATGCCGGGCTTAACACCGCTGTCGGGGCGGCGGCGCTCGGGTCTAATGACTTCAGCGCAGCCGGCATTGCCAACGACAACACGGCAGTCGGCGCTCTGGCGCTCGTCGCTAACGTTGATGGCTTTCAAAACACCGCGGTGGGTAGCGGCGCGGCCTCGAGTAACGTCGCTGGCGTCGGCGACACGGCGATCGGTTTTCAAGCGCTCCAGAACGACAACGGCCTCGGCTCCAACACGGCCACCGGTTTTCAAGCGCTCCATGCCAACACCACCGGCTTCAACAACGCGGCCTTCGGTATTCGTGCCCTCGAGTCTAACGACTCAGGCCTCAACAACACAGTCATCGGAAATGTAGCGCTCGGCAGTAACGTCTCCGGCAGCGACAACATAGCCTTAGGCAGATTCGCCGGGTTTGGTATCACCACTGAGAATAACAATATTGTAATCGGCGACATAGATGGTCTCGACATCGCCCCGGTTCCACCGGATGATGGCTGCTATATCGACAACATCGCCGGTGCGGACATTTCCCTGGTGGATTTTGTCGGTGTTGTGGGCGTCGATTCCCATGGAAAGTTAGGCACGGTGCTCGTCGATGCTAATGCAAACAAGGTGTCTATATCTTCTCTCCTAGGCATCCAGCCCCAAGGCGTTCCCAAAGCCGTTCCCAAAGGCGCCCGGCCACAAGCTGTTCCAGACGCCGCCAAGCAAGCCATGCTCAATCTCAAAATCGAGAAGTTGCAAGCA
>WNFS01001194.1_pt1 | contig 19604 bp, 26 predicted proteins | sample 5400141 | NCBI WGS metagenome assembly WNFS01 (sample SAMN13153358, study PRJNA577476) | soil metagenome | isolation source: 60 cm saprolite under Madrone tree | place: USA:California | collected 2016-06-14
GTGCGCGTGAGGATCGGAACAAAGCGGAACTTTGGATTTGCACGCTCTAACTTCCAGAGCTCATCGATGAACGCGGCATCCTCCAGATAGCGGTTCGCGTAGAACAAGACAATAGGATGGCGAAGCTTCTCCTCTCTTGCGTAAAAGAGCATGCTGAGGAATGGCGCGATCCCGATCCCGCCGGCGAGGAAGACGGCTGGCCTGGCTGTGTTGTTATGGAGGCTAAAAGAGCCCATTGGCCCTTCAATCCTCACCCCACTACCGATCGGCAGGATGGATATGGCCTGCTTGAAAGCTGTAGTGCGCATGCGGGTAGTGACTACAAGCTCTTTTTCGAACGGGGAGCTTGCGATAGAGAAGGTATGAGTCAATCCATTAGACGGCCCAGGCTGCGAACCCGATAGCGTCAGGTCAATATACTGCCCAGCCTTGAATACAAAATCTTTTGGCTTTTCAAACTGAAATGCCATTGTGCCTTCGGCAACTTCTGTTCGACCTAATAGCGTGCTTTGGTACTCAATCATCGCGATCATCCTTTTGTTCCTTGACCCTAGTCCGAAGAGAATCCATGTCTTGATCCGGGCCAAGTTGTAGAACTCTGCTGCGTGTGTCGCATCACTGAGGGATGGCTCGACATCCGCAGGCTCAGCGCTTTCCTCTGTTGCCGTTCTGAATCCACCTATGCCATCGTCTTAGGACCTCGCCAGGCTCGTGAAGTCTATGGCGCGAGCATTCGACTCAAATCAACCGAAGGTATCTTTCTCTCGACATTGATAACGAGCAGGGGCGCTGTTTATTCCAGGAATCTCAAAAATTGGTGGGAATGCGCGCTTAGACGCAAACCTTATTCTTGCTGAAGAACTTGTTGCCGCCACGGTAATGCCACTTATGAAGGGGTCCCGGCAAGGGCGCATTGGAGTGCGCTCTCTTGCCGGGCTGTTCTGTTTCAATTAATGGTGATGGTTACAGGGGTGGAATGGCTTAGCGAGCCGGATGTACCTGTCACCATCAAGGTGACCTGAGATGCGGGGGTCTGGCCTTTTGAACTGCTACCGCATCCGAGGGCAAACATTGACATGAGAAGCAGCAACCCCAGTAGGCTCGTCCACAGAATGCTGTTGCGTGTGAGCGGCTTCCGTTTGCGAGTCGTGAGAACGGTTCCGAACAGTCCCAGACCAGGTAGCAAGGCTGCCATGCCGGACAAGCTGTAACCGGTAACCGGCGGCGGTGTCGAGGCGGCAGAGATGGTCAAGGTGGAGGATGACGCGCTCGATCCGGGAGAGATCGTCGTAGGACTGAAAGCACAGGTCACACCAGGGAGCGCAGCACAGGAGAGAGTAATCTGACCGTTGAATCCTCCTACCGCGTTGGCGCTGATCATGTCGTTAGCCGAACCGCCCGGGGCGACGGTTACACTTTGGGCCGAGAGACTCAGAGAAAAACCTGGGGTACCGACCGAGGCCGCAGGGACAAGGCTGGCGAAGACGCTGGTTGTGCTGCCTCCAGCCGGGAAGTTGGGTTGGTTGCCGCCTCCAGCCGTGAGATAAAGAGTGTTTGGATCACCAGAGGGACCGCCTCCGCCAAACGCAATATCCCACAAGCCGGGATTCACCAGCACCTTGTTGGAAGAGTCAGTGAGCTGGCCGAGAAACTTCCCGGTTGTGTCGAACGCGTTGATGGTACCATCGCCAAAGTTGCCCACCAGGATTGCGTTCGGGAACGTTCCGAATGTGGCGGGAGTTGCCACCACGCCCCAAGGCGCGTTGAGCATGCCGCCCGATGCGAAGGTCTTCACGAAATTGCCGTTTATGTCGAAGATATCCACCTGCCCCAGGCCAACGCCGGGCTTTGCATCGTGCTTGGCAGCATCCTGCATGGCATAGGCGACGTAGATCTGGTTACCGATGACGTGGATGCCATGGGGAGCGAAACCTGCGGGAAGTGTTGGATCGGTGAACAAACCGCTCAACGAAGTGAGGTTGAAGTTGCGATCAAGGACGTCGACTTTGCCGCTATTAAAGTTCCCTGCCAGAAGGAAGGTGCTGTTGAGCGAGGCAAGACCTTTGTAAACTGCGCCGCTGGCGGAGTTATCGAAGGCCACTGCTGCTGTGTTGCTGGCGCCGGTCCAGTTAGCGACGATGCCGTCTTCGGTGTCAAAAATGAACTGTCCGCCGTTGAAGGAGGAGCCGTTGCCGTTTGACACGGTTCCCGTGGGACAGCCAGGGCTACAATTACCGTTTGGATTGTGTGCGGCCCCCGGTATAGTTACTACCAGCGCAGTGTCTTTGTTGCCCTGTGCGTCATAGAGCGTGGAAGTGCCGCTGTTGTTGTTGGCGATCCAGAAATCTTGCCCGGGAAGAATGGAGATTCCCCAGGGATTCAGAAGTTGAGTGTCTGTAGTACTGGCGACGCCGGCAGTATTGGAGACCAGGTTGGTCTGGGAATAGCCGGCCTGCTGGGCCCACAGCCCTGCAGGAAGCGCCAACGTCGTGAGTAGTGCGAATAACAAGAGTGTTATTTTCAAGCTGTCCTCCATAACCTTACTTTCATGATTTGTACGACGCTGAGCCCGGTCCATTTCCTTTTCCGCCGCGAAGACCGCTGGATGTGGAGGGAATTCAGGCATAGATGGATGCACTTCCAGGCCCTGAACTCCCTGCCCCAACCGTATAGGAACCGATGTTGTAGTCGACCTAGTTAGTGCCAGAGGAAGATCCCGAGCCGTCATCCTTCATCTGGGCTACCTTGGTCATAGCGCGTGATGTCCTGATGGCATAGGCACCCGCCGGGGTCTCAACCTTACTCAGAAAGTACTTGTCCCCTACATGCTCGAAGCTAAGCTCTGCGTGGTTAGCAGGAGCTCCATCTAAAACAATAGGGAGCAGAAACACGCTGTTGTCGTAGCTGCTGATGACTAAGGCTGGAAATGCCTTATCAGAAACACGACTTACGCTGTATGTGCCCGCGGGAAGCGTCCCACCTCCGGCCACAAATTCGAACGGGACATTCACAACGATCTTGTCTACGTCCTGGGCACGGGCACTTATGCCCAACCCGAGCAGGCAAGTCAGAGTAAGTACAACGGTTAAATACGATTTCTTCATGATTTCTCCTGGCGAACTATTTTGAATTTCACTATTGATAACTGCGCTCGTGAAGTTTTATTCCACAGGTCTTTTGTGAGCCTCAGTTGGCAAATGCTTATCACAACGTATGTGAGGTTAGACGCAGCAATCAACGCCGAGATGCGGACGGGATGTCACTTGATTGTCAAATCTTTGGCGAACCGGTCTCGTAAACACGGGGCAGCAACATCACTGCGAGGTTCGAATGGAAAGTGCTGCGTTATATCGCCGGTTATCAGGTTGAATTATCCATTGCGGGTCCACATTCCGATGTCCGTGGCCGAGGGATCGGTGAGGTAACTCGGTAGAGCAAATCGAGCACGTATGAGATATCGAGAGATTTAGACACTCGCGACAAGGCCGAGAAGCTATTGGCGAGACGGACAGGACGTCACTCAGTTCGACTCCGTTCGAAAATGGTCGTCCTCGCTGACGCCTGTCCGTTGCTGTGGGAGAGACCTGAAACCTTCTACTCGACGATAACGGTTCCCGTCATCTTTGGATGAAGTTTGCAGAAATACTGGAGTGGCGGGCCAAATGAACGTATGGTGGTGCCATTCGACTTGGAATTCTCCAAGGCGACTAGCCTAGGCCGTGCAGCCGCTTGTAGACGCCGCCCTCACAACCTCAGTCCCTCGGGGTTGTCTCCTCCAGGGCTCAACTCCACCCGCGCCGATTCCGTTTCCTTTCTGAAGTATTTGTTCAAGCGTTCACGAAGCTGCAGCCGACCTCGCCATAACCGCGCCTTCACCGCAGTGTGCCTCAAGTTCAGCACTTCTGCTGTCTCAGCCGTTGAAGAACCTTCAATGTCCCGCAGTACGAAGACCGTCCGCAAGATCGGCAGCAGCTCTCTTAGGGCCTTGGTTAGGATGTCTCGTAATTCAGACGCCCTGTAGAGTTGCTCAGGATCGGGAGCCCAATCGGCGACCTCCATCGGAAGCCTGTCTCCACCTGCCTTAAAATCCTCCTCCAAGGACACCTCTTTTATTGTGCACCGCTGCTTTCGCAGCTTCATAAGCGACTGGTTCAAAGTAATGCGAATCAGCCAGGTTGAAAATTTGGAATCCTCTCGGAATTCGCCCAAGTGTTGGAAGGCCTTCAAGAAGGCTTCCTGAACCGCGTCTTCGGCATCTTCCCAGTTATGCGTGATGTGTTGGGCGATCCGAAAGAGTTTGCGATCGTATCGCTTTACCAGTTGCTCGAAAGCAGCAACATCGCCATTCTTGCTGGCGTGGACAAGATTCAGGTCATCGCTTGCCACTGTCCTCGCTGCGAGATGTGCCCAGTCTGCAGTCATATTCGTTCAAGCCGTTTTGAAGAACCAGCTTTGCGAAGGCAATTGATGCTGCCACGGAAAACCGTTTCCCGTTGCATGCCATAGAAGTCCGAGTCTCACTGCACCACGATCTTGCCGGTCATCTTCGGGTGGATCGTGCAGTAGTAGGGATACGTTCCCGCCTTGGCAAACGTGTAGGAGAACTTCTCATCCGTATCCATCACCTTCGACTTGAACACCCCGTCTGTGCTCACTGTCGTATGCGGAATGTCATCTTTATTTGTCCAGGTAACTGTCGCTCCGACGGCTACCGTGATCGTCTCCGGCCCAAAAACGAAATTATCGATTTTGACCTCCGCGTTTGCCGCAGAGGGTTGATCATTCGCCGTGACCCTCGGTAACCCCGCGAACAGCAGCAGCAACGCAATCATCACCGGCGCCGCCAAACCCGCAACCCACACGTTTTTCCTCGTCATTTTTCTGTTCCCTTTCTAGATTTGATTTTCTTGCTTGATCTTGTTTGCTTGGGCCGGAACCTTGGTGGCCTACCCAAGGGTTGGGTAAACTACCCCTGGCCGCCTCCATATCCCCGAAGCCGAAGACCCCGAGTCCGCGAGTGGCGAATCGACGACGGCAAGGCTGCGACCGCTGACCAGATAGTTCACATCGGTGATACCCAACACCCGCTGCAACTGGTCGGCTGGCACCTTCATCGGTCCGGCCGAAGGAGCTGTTCCCGGCGCAGGTTGGGGGAAAGCCGTTGACATCGCGGTGTGGAACGAAACCTTACCTTCGATCTTCTGCATGATCTGGTGAATATGGCCGTTCAATACCGTCACGGAACCGAAACGCTTGACGTAAGACAAGGCTTGTTCACTGTCATCGGTTCCCCAGCCCCAATCGGGATAGATGGTCCATAGCGGAATGTGTGCATAGAGCACAATTGGGGTGCTGGCAGAGCGGCCCTTGAGATCGTCCTCGAGCCACTCCAGCTGTTCGTGACCGAGCGACCCCATGCCTCCGGCTTTCAAATTGGCGACATTTACCAGACCAACGAAATGCACACCCTTGTGATCGAAACTGGACCAGCCAGAGCCCTTTGTACCTTTCCCATAGCGCTGGAGATATTGCTCGCCGTTGTCACTTAGCATGTCGTGCTCACCCGGCACAAAGTAGATCTGTTTCGCCGATGCTCCTTTTAATACCTGGTCCAAAGTATCGAATTCACTCGGCTTCGAGAGCTGACTCAGATCGCCGGTGTGGATGATGAAATCTGGCGTGTGGGGCATGGCATTGATTTTGTTGATTGCCGTCTGCAGCGTGGCGGTAACGTCCGGATTGGCTGGTTTGTTAAAACCGATGTGACTGTCGCTGATCTGGACAAAAGTGAAGTCTCCGTTTTTGGTGGCACTTTGGTCGTGGCCCTTGGCAAATGCACGAGACATCGGAATGCCGCCGCTTAAGGTCCAGACCAGCCCGGTGCCCGCCCAGGCCATGCACTTTAAGAACCCGCGACGGTCGACGCCATCATTGTTGAGGTCTTGCAATTTCTGATCAATAAGATCTGGCTTTTTCTCTGGCATTTCTCCTCCGTGTTTTGTAGCGTTCTGAGTGGATAACTGGCGCGAGTCATTTTTATTCCACCGATTTATTTCGCCGGCTAGACTCTCCTGGGATGGCGGACGAAGTATTTCTGGCGGGGATAAGAGCAGGTCGGCTCGATTTACGTAATAGGCGGCTAAGGAACGCCCGACGTGACCCAACAATGAATGACGCGTCGCAGCGAGAGACTGGCGCGCTGAGTTTTAGCCAGGTGTGTTTACACCGCTCAGAAAGCCACCCAAGTGCCCTGTCAGCGCGACGATACCGACGCCCAGAAATTCAACCGCCAGGCGGTACATCGGCAAGGCCTCTGTCCGCCGTCGCGCGCGGAGGTGCATCCACCAGACCAGCCAGATCATCGCACTCGAGACACACCCCAGCACAAGGTGCAGTAATAGGCTGCCTTTCAGTTTCTGGCCCTCGAGTTGGAGTTGCCACGCGAGTATCCCAGTTGCGAGAACCGGGACCGTTGAAATCGCTGCCACTGACAGGTTGTAGTAGGCTGCGTCCGCAACGCCTCGTCGCTTCGTCCATTGCGCTATAAGGTCGAACAACACCGCCGTGATGAACAGCGCGATTGGAAAATGGATCAACACCACATGTTGTGCGTGCTTGGCCAACAGGGCTGTCCTGAGATCGAAAGGATTTACCATCACCGTGCTCCTTCTAAGATTTTCGCGGAGGTTGCTGCGGAGGACGATCCCCATGTTGCTACCTCCGCGGCTGTATCTATTCTGTTCCAGGTCCCCCGGAGTATTTTTCAATCTCCATAGGGGAGTGGGGGCTCAGTTTGTTGCGGCTGATCCGCTGGCTCCGAAACCACCCACAATCCGTCGCCATTCAAGACATAGATGAAACGTCGTTCGTCCTGAAGCCACTTGACCACTCCCGAGAACTTTTGCACTACTCGAGGAGCGGCTGGATTCGACAAATCCCAAAATACAAGGTCATCAGTGGCGGTGACGCTGTGCATCGGGACAACCTCGCTTTCGGCAATGATCGCCAAAGCACCCGTCAGGCTCATCCTGCCCGACAGGGCTGGATCCGGCCACGGGATTACTGCAACCGCTTTTGGTTGAGTGGGCTTGCTGATATCGATAATCGAGATGCCTTGGTCTCTTGAATGCTCCACATAGAGGTAGTACTTGTCGTTGACCTTTCTCTGCATTGCCATGTCGACAGCCGATAGTCCGCTAAATGCGACGTGAGCGACCACCTGGCTCCCCGCGCCAGATGCTTTCGGCTTGTGCTCCTTCGCCGATGCATTGCTAACCGTCACAGACAACATGATGGTAAGAAGAGCTAATGTGCCGGAGCTGAATTCAACAAACTTGCTAGTTCTGACTCTGTTCATCATCCGCCTCCTGCGAAATGAGACTCACTGGGTATAACGGACTTTCTGATCTTTTATTCCTCGCCGCTGATGCGATTATTGGGTGGTGCAAGAATTGCCTACGCTTCAATGCAATATTGGCTGGGGACGATAGCTATGATTGGATAAATCGATGATCGCTGAGGATCCCTACGATGAGTTCGTTCGAAGCGCGATTGTGCTGAAAGCGAGACTCTGGTGGTTTGTCCTTGCTTCTGAGAGGCTGCGTTTGAGTGCCAGTATCGTGCAGACGGCAGCCGAACGTAGTCATTCCGAATGGGCATAATACCCAGTTTTGGCATAAACGCGGAGCGGCGGCAGCCCTTTGGGGGGAACCAACTTGACTTTTAGCTTGTGCCATTTGCCATCGGATGCGGGACTGGTGGGCCGATATCCGAGCACATATTGGTTGCGCAACTCGACCCCAATTTTTGTAGCAACGTCCGCCAAGTCGTTAGGATTGTCGATCGAGAATGCGCGCCCCCCGGTGAGTTCCGTAATGTCACTCAATAGCTGTGGACCCAGACGTTCTTCCTCAGTCGGGAAATAGTGGTCGTAGACGCCGATGGCGTAGATCTGCACGTCCGATTCCTTTACCAAGTTCTTGACCTCGCTCTCCGTATAGCGGCTGTGGTTGTCCCCGCCGTCGGAGATGATCAGCAGTGCTTTCCTTCCGTACCTGGCTTTCCTCATCTTGTTGAGTCCGAGATAAATCGCATCCAGCATAGCCGTGCGCCCTTTCGGAACCGTATACAGTAGCCTGCCCTCGATTTCCTCCACCGAGCGAGTAAAGTCGGTCACTTCCTCTGGCCTGTCGGCAAATGCGATCATGAAAAATTCGTCCTCTGGGTTCGCTGTCTTGAAGAACTCCACCACCGCTTCACGCGCGCGCTCGATCTTGTTTGCCATACTGCCGCTCACGTCGAAGATGGCACCCAGCGAAACCGGGGCGTCCTCACTCGAAAAGTGTTGAATCTGTTGTCTTTCCTTGCCCTCGAAGACCTCGAAATTCTCTTTGTCCAGCCCGGTCACCTGACGGTTCTCCGGATCTACAATCGACACCGGCACCAGCACTAGATTTACGTCCACTTTGATGGGCTTGGTATGCGTTTTCAGGGTCGGATCGTCGGCCGGTTGACTATTACTGGTCTGCATCGGCTCAACACGCGGAGTCACGTGCACGTCCTCCCCGGAACCTTGCGCCCAGGCAGTTGGCAGGAGCCAATAGGCTGCGACCAAAGCAGCGACGATCCAGGCGCACGACATGGGGGAGCGCTTAGTCACTTTCTATTTTCGCCTGGCGTGCCAGAGCGATGGCTTCCGTTTCCGGGATAACCGTCACCTGAACTGTCCTGGCGGCATCCCTTCACCGATCTCCTGCACCCATAAAACACTTACGGCTCTGTGTTCTTCGCCGCGCACTTGCGACTACGTGCAATCTGCCGGAGGTCACCAGTGATAACCGGCCAGATGACGCTTTATTCCCCAAAGAACTATTCTTTATGTGAAGGAATAAAAGTGCTGCCCGGTAGTTTTACATTGTGTATTTGGCACGCTTGGACGCTCAATCCGATTCGTTCGAAGAACTGGCGATGCCGCTCTTCGATCAGCTATACAATTTCGCGCACTGGCTGACACGGAATCGCGAGGAAGCTGAAGACTTGGTTCAGGAAACCTACGCCAAGGCCTTGAAGGGGTTCTCGTCGTTCCGTTCGGGAACTAATTTCCGGGCATGGATTTTTCGTATCTTGCGTAACACGTTCTTGACGTCGCGCACGGGATTAAAGGCGACAATGACTCTATCCCTTGATTCCAAGGAAGAGCCCGAACTGGCAGGTGAGGGCGACACGCCGGAAACGATTCTAATGGAGCGCTCGAATCGTCAACTGGTGCAGAGCGCAATCGATGAGTTACCGGTGTATTTCCGGGAAGTCGTCCTTCTTTGTGACGTCGAGGAGATGTCGTACCAGGAAATTGCAGAAACGCTCTCTATTCCCATAGGCACGGTGATGTCGCGATTGTCGCGAGCCAGAAGAACATTACGCGATGGCCTGCGGCTACAGTTTCAAAAAGGATGAACCATGGTTTGTGAGTCTTGGAAGGCAAAACTCGACACCTACCTCGATGGTGAGCTTCCGTCGGAGGAGATGCGCGCCTTCGACGTTCATGTGCACAACTGCCCCTCATGCTCGGCGGATGCCCTTACGCGCGTACAGACGAAGCGCGCCATTCAGGTCGTTGGAAAACGTTTTACCCCCAGTGCTGAGTTCAGGAGGCGAATGCAGCTGAGCATTGTGGCGAAGCCGCGACGCGGAAGATTCGGCTTCGCGTGGATGATGGCAACAGCTGTCATCGCTATTCTTGCGGCCGTCGGTTTGACTGCCACTTACAATGAGCGAGAGGGAGTGCACACAGAACGGGTCTACAGTGAGGTCGCAGACCTGCACGTGGCGACGCTAGCCAGCTCATCGCCGGTGGACGTGATCTCCACAGATCGGCACACGGTGAAACCCTGGTTCCAAGGAAAGATACCCTTCGCGTTCGATTTGCCGGAACTTCAGAACTCCGAGTTCTCACTGCTTGGAGGCCGGATGGCCTATCTTGATCAAACGCCGGGAGCGCATCTCATCTACGATGTTCGAAAGCACCACATTTCTGTGTTCGTGTTTCAGGAACGGTCTTTGAGATTGCCAGGCAGGTTGAACGAGAATTCTTTCGCGCCGAAGAACGTGTCGTTCAACATGGAGACCTGGAGTCGGGGTGGGCTGCGCTATTTCGTAATCGGCGACGCTAGTGCTGCGAATATCGATAGCCTTGCGAAATTGTTTAAGGCTGACGCGTCATAGATTCTAGGCTCTCGGTTCTTAGCCCTTGGCCAAAAGCTAAGAGCTAGTAGCCGACAAGATTCTGATGCCCAGTCCAGTTCTCCAGGGTTCGATCACCAATCTGTCGGTCAAGCGCAGGCTTGTCTTTTTTCGCAGCGAAGTCGTGATCGATGGACACTCTCACATTGCCCCGCTCTTGGCGCCACTTCCGCTGATGGTAGTGCACCGCGAGTGCTACCCGAGTGACTCGCGAACTGCCTTCCGGGCTCTGGCCAGGCGTGACATAACGGTTCCTATCGGGATCGACAATATTTCCGCGATTTCCCGGTAGGACATTTCCTCCACTTCACAAAGAAGGAGGGTCTCGCGGTAATGCACCGGCAGATCGTCGATGGCGCGCTGCACTAGTTGGAAATTAGAGCGATTCATTAGAATCGTTTCGGGAGTCTTGGTTTCAACTGCCAGTTCAGGTTTGTCTTCTTCCGAGTCCAGTGTGTCGGTCATGCGCCGCTCGAATTTTGTGCGCGAGCTTAGAAAGGTGTTCCTCAGGATTTGAAATATCCATGCACGGAAATTGGTGGCAGGCTGAAACGACGCGAAACTGCGCAAGGCCTTTAGATTAAGTCTCTTGTACGAGATCCTCAGCATCGTCCGAATCGCGCGCCATCCAGCGCGCGAAGTTGTAAAGAGAATCGAACAGGGGCATGGCCAACTCTTCGAACCCTACCAACGGTTGATCGCCGTGTGAGCAATGTAAGATCGGGAGCCATCTCGCCCACTTTCAGCTTCATGGGAGCTGGCGCCTCTCCTTATCTCGTCTTTTTGGCTTCAGCCTTTGTTTTGAGCCTGTAGATGGTTGAAAGAGGACAGCGCCAGCAGGAGCGCCAGAAGCCCCCGAGTCGCAAGAAGTTTGAACTGTTTTCTATTCATTGCGTAGTTCCTTGGCGTTGCCGTCTCGGGACAGCGATCCTACAGTGATTACGCCCGTATCGGCAGTAGATTCTTTTTCCGGAACAGCTTCGCTTTTGCAGTTGGATGCTGGGTGCGCAGGAAAGTTGCTGCTCGATTGGAAAAGCGAAGGCCCGAATTCGCAAATTATGTGGTCGGGATCAAGCGATTCGGGAAAACGGGCGGCAACTTGAAGATCATTCGGCTCACCCTCTCACGATTATTTTTGTGTGATCACGCGTCAACCGGGAATATTTGCCTCAATCCTGAGTTTTCGACAATGGCGAGAGTGTCTAACGTTGCCGTTTTGTCAATCAACCGGCTGTGCCATTCTCTCCTACCCCAAACAACGAGGATAAATCCCGATGGCAAAAAGCTTGATCACGCTCGTACTTCTTTGCGCCAGTCTGTCGGCCCGGGTCACGGGGTCCCCCAGTGCCCCGGCAGACGATGAAGGTAATCCAGGAGCTTCGTCTGCTCAGTCGGTCAACTCAGTCATTGAGTGGAACAGGAATCTTCTGCTGATCGTACGGACTCCTGGTGCCCAACCACCCACTATTCATTCGACTCGCAGCTTCGCCATCCTGCATGCTACCGTCTATGACGCCATCGACAACATCGACGGAACCTTCAGTCCGTACCTTGTCCGCCTCCCAGGCGTCTCGCGGCATGCTTCCCAACCAGCTGCGGCAGACCAAGCCGCCCATGACGTGCTGGTTGCGCTCTACCCAGATTTTCAGGCGACACTCGACGCTGAGCTTCAGCAGGACTTGGCGCAAATTGCGGATGGGCAGAATAAGGCTGATGGCATCGCGGTAGGACAAACCGTTGCGGCTCAGATCTTGTCCTTGCGAAGCAACGACGGATCGGGCGTTACTCCCCTTCCGTTCACTCCAGGAAACCAGCCTGGAGGCTACCAACGGACACCACCCAATTTCGCAGCAGCAGATTTCACGCAATGGCCTCAGGTCACTCCGTTTGCCCTGGCGCGTGCCGACGAATTTCGTCCCGGCCCGCCGCCCGAGTTGACAAGCGACGAGTACACCAGTGTTTTTGACGAAGTCAAAAGTCTGGGATTCATCCACAGCACAACTCGTACCCCGGAGCAGACCCTGATTGGAACGTTCTGGAATGGCAATATTCAGGACTTCTGGAACGAGATCGCGCAGACCGCCGCTTTGAGACATCACCTTAACCTGGCACAAAGCGCGCGCCTGTTTGCGTTGCTGAACATCAGCCTTGCCGATACCGCGATTGCCTTCTTTGACGCTAAGTACATCTACCAGTTCTGGCGGCCAGTCACTGCCATTCAAATGGCAGGCAGTGACGGCAATCCCAGCACGGAGCCCAATCCGACGTGGCTTCCGCTAACGACAAAAACCGCTCCAGACCTGCGTACCCGGGTGCCCACAGTGCCATCAGTGCTGCCGGGGCCGAGGTGCTGCGGTTCTACTTCGGTAACCGGTTCACTTTTGATGTCACGTCCGAGTCCTTGGCGGGAGTGACACGGCACTTCGCTAGCTTCTCAGCGGCGGCGCAGGAGGCGGGATTGAGCCGGATTTACGCTGGGCAGCATTTCCGCTCCGACCACATCGCTGGCAAAGGTCTGGGCCGCCAGGTGGCGGAGTCTGTCGACGAGACCATTCTGCTTCCTAGGTAAATCGCAGTTCTGCGATTGACCGAGTATGATTCGCCGGGGACGCAGGTTCGAAGCTAACAAGGCCGGCGCGCCGCAGTAGGCACGCCGGCATTTCGCTCCAGCTAGGAGAACTACGTTCCGCTGCTTTCTGTGGCTACAGGAACGGCTGTGCGGCGCCGCTCGGAGCGAGTCACCAGGCGGCGGTGCGAACCCTTGCCATTGCAATCCGATACGGTCTGCGACTCAACCACCTACGCTGGTACTACCATCACAGACCGAGAACCCACAGGCCGGTATCCAGACAAACGGCGTTCCGGGTGTTTAGCCCCAACGGGTTTTCCGCGAATTCCAAAGGCTCTGTTCACCTGCGAACCTCCCAGGACTTGGGAATAAAGACGGGATCTCGATAGTTAATACAAACAAGAAGTCGAATCGTTAAACGATGTGAGGCCTCACGTTTGGCTGGCGGTGATTCGCAGAGCACATGGGAGCGAACCTGCTCCTGTGTAATGCGGCAGACCGGTTGCAAGCCCGGGTATTGACTGAGCGTATATGTCTCCAATGGGCAAACGCGCAGACATCGGATGGTTTGCTTCGCATCGTCATGATGCCGCTGGGAGCAATGAACCGTACGCCTATTCCTACTTGTTTGCGTATGCGATCGATGTGCCGTCGAGTGCGTCGACGTTCACGTTGCCTAGAAACCACAACATCCGCGTCCTTGCGGTAACGGCGGCGAACCAGAACGCCAAAACGTGGCCAGCACAGCCTCTGTACGATGTGCTAAATCCCGCCGAGAGTCGAACACCTGAATAATTCAAATGAGCGATTCCGACATCGGTATTTGACGACTTGCCGTCCACTCAGCGCGCATAAGCCAAATTCCGAGCGCAGAGTCTCTTGCGAACGCTAGTATCGTTTCCGCATCTTCAGTTCACAGACTATTCGGTCGTGGCGCGTCGCGCTGAGCGGCGAAGCCGCGCTCGCGTTTGCCATGGCCGGCGATACGGCGCGAGCCGAATCCTTGGCACAAGACTTGGGGAAGCGCTTCCCGCTGGACACGCAGATGCAATCGCGTTGGCTGCCTGCGATTCAGGCACAATTGGCACTGGCTAGAAAGAACCCGGCTTCCGCCCTGAGTGCTCTGCAAGCTGCTTCTCCAATCGAGTTGGGCAGCATCCCGTTCCTCAACAATACTTCCTGCATCTATCAAGTGTACATACGCGGCGAGGCATACTTGGAAGCCAGACAGGGCAGTGCTGCCGCCACCGAGTTCCAAAAGATTCTCGACCACAGCGGGATGGTCTGGAACTGCTGGACGGGAGCCTTGGCTCGTGCCAACGCGTTGCAGTCGAGAACCTCGCGGGGAGCGGATGCCGACGCCGCCCGCGTCCGGGCGCTCGCTGCCTACAAGGATTTCCGCACACTCTGGAAAGACGCCGACCCCGACCCCGACATCCCCATCTTGAAGAGAGCCAAGGCGGAATACGCGAAGCTGCAATAGCCGTTCAGTTCCCAAACGTAGCCCACCCGACCGCTCCCTCACTGCACTAGCTTACTTAGTTTAGTTGCCGCTGGTATTCCCGCGGTGCAGCCAGAACGGTCGCGGGTTGGGTCAGACGCCACTGCTCCCGCCACTCACGGTAAGCACGCTGCGCTGGTGACGCTGGTCGCTGCTGCCGCTCCTCCCGCCCTTCTGTTTCGCGCACCTCCTTGTTGTAGGTCTCCTGCTGAGGCGTCAACTTGAAGAGTTCGATCCTCATCTCTACCCAATATTGCTTTGTGGCCTTTTCGGCTCTGCTCGTTTTGAGCGACTCGCGCAGCTTCATGCGCGCCTTGTGTAACTGTGACTTGCTGTTGCCGATGGAACATCCCTCCATGGTCGCAATCTCGCTATGCTCGTATCCTTCCACGTCATGCAGTACAAAAATCCTTTGATATCCCGGCGGCAGCGCCTCCACCGCCCGCTGCAGTCGCAGCCTGTCGATCACGCCTGACAAGACCGGGTCTTGCGCACCCAGTTCCTTCTTCGGTGTCTCTTCCTCGCTTTCCAGCGTCTCTTCCAGCGAGACCACGGGAAGACTCTTCTTGCGCAGCTGCATCAGGACAACGTTTACTGCCATCCGGTGCAGCCAAGTGGAAAAGGCTGACTCGCCGCGAAAAGTTCCAATCTTGCGAAACAACTGCATAAAAACTTCCTGAGTCAGATCCTCGGCTTCTGCCGAGTTGGCCGTCATACGAAGACACCGCGAATAAACTCGCCGCTTGTGCAGCCCGTACAGCAGCTCAAAGGCTTCCGCATCTCCCTGCTTGGCGCGTTCGATTGCCTCTGCTTCGGAAAGCGCCAATGTTAGAGCTCGATGTTTCATATGGTATTTTTTCCTTTTCTTGCCTAATGCGATCTTAGTGAGTGCACCGTGCTCCTCCTAAAGTTTCCAGACAACGACTGGTTGAGCTAGGCTGATTTCTTTGTCTGCGAGCAAAACTCGATGACCTTTCCGCATTGCAGCTGAGGAGCCCACTTCAACGGTTTCCGGAACCTCTTCGGTAGGTAAAACTCAATCACCTTTGCCATGACAATCTCCGTGATCTTGTGATCTCTGTGGGGCCCTCAGTCGGCTTGTGGCTCCGGTAGCCCCACCATATCCATCCGCAATGACAGCGCACGGAATCGCACAACCGGAGCTTGTGCAAAAGTGCTTTGCGAGCTACATCTGGTGCCACCGTCGTACTCGGAAGCGAAACTAAGCGAATCCAAACTTATGCCCTGCGACGTTAACGAGCATTTGCACTCTGCTAGTGTTAACAGCATTGAGCACGATTTATTCCCGAATGGAGGCTTTCTGGTTCACGAGAAAATTATCTGAGTGCAGTGGAATAAAAGGTGAGTCTTGTCGTTATCATCCAGATGGAAAGATAACTTCGCGCGTGTCTGGCAGTGGGCTATGCGCGGCATCCGAAACGGCAGGTCGGCAATCAAGAACAATGTTGAGTCCACAGGTGTAGAAATGCCAAATGTCTGAAGTCCGTCGAGGTGCAAATTGTCTTCACAAATAGAGTCAGCACAACGAGGGCAAGATAGCTCCTGTGTACTCCGGGTCATCTGAGGTAGAGATACTCCTTGGGAATCTGAGTGCATTGTGTGCGGTTGTTGGGCGTCGTTTCTTCCAATCAGACGCAACTGACTAACAAAAGTTACATGGGTTCTCCCGTGGCCCTACTGCCTGGCTCTTAACGCAGGACTCGAAATCCGTGCGGGGTGGTGCGACTGATCCTGCTATGAGTCGCAATGCGTAACTTTGTGTTGCGGTCTTCATCGTATGAGAAGCCAGAGGCATTCAGGCTGGCGCAAAACAAAGGACGTAAAGGAGTCGCCATGAGAAAAACAGTGTTGCATTTGTTTGTGTTGTTGATGCTGACTGGTCCAGCGATGTTTGCAATCGACAACCTGAAACTTAACTCAAAACTCGACTATACGAGTGACAGCCTCGACGGCCGCCTGATCACTGGAGACGATGCGGAATCAGGTTTCGTTCCGGGCAAGCCCAATTACGTCATTATTTATGGCGAAGGATGCTTCAATTCAAAGCGACAGGCGCGGCGAACGGTTGAGCTCTACAACAAATACCGCTCCCAGGTGCACTTTGTGGTTGTCGATCTCGATATTCAGCGCTCACCCGAGCAGCAAAAACTGGTTAAGCAGTACTACAAGGGCTACATCCCTCACGTTCTCGTATTGGACGCGCACGGCGAGCCACTTTACAACCAATCCGGCGAAGTGGAGTCGCGAGTGGTCGAAGAGATCTTCCAGAAATCTCTCGTGCAGTGAGAAGAGAAAACCTTACAGAATCCGAATCGCGGAGTGAGAGTGGGGAAGATATGGGCCGGGAATTCGTAGGCAAGACTGTTAGGAGTATTTCTCTGTTGGTGCTGGCTCTGGCCTCTATGGTCGCCTCTGGTCAAGCACAGGCGAAACGTAACCACCTTGGCGGCCAGGCATCGCCGTACCTAAAGCGGGCAGTTTCTCAACCCGTCGATTGGTACCCTTGGAGTGCAGAAGCCTTCAAGCGTGCCATAGAGCTAGACCGCCCGATTCTTCTGGATGTCGGGGCCGTGTGGTGTCCGTGGTGCAGCCTCATGGATCGCGACACGTATACAAATTTCGCGACTGCAGAGTACATCAATCACCACTTTGTCCCCATAAAAGTTGACTTCGACGCTGCCCCGGACCTGGTAGCGCAACTGCAGCGGGCGCAAGCCATTCTAAATCTGCCTGCCGGGTTGCCTCTCACATCTTTCATCACACCAGATGGAAAGCTCTACTTTGGCGGGGGATACCTTCCGGCCGAGCACAAGGCTCACAAACTCTCGTTTCGCGAGGCAGCGGAAGAGGCTCTCAAGCGTTATGCCGATAGAAGCAAGATCGCCGAAGAATCCTTTCAATTAGAGGTCGTGCAGTGGAGGTAAGCGGGCGCAGAATCTTCCGCAAAGCACCATCGTCCTCGGTGACCAAAATCCGCTCCATTTGAGCCGGTCGCAATTGGGATATCGGAGTGTTCAAGGTTGCTGCCAAGGTAGCGGCTGCCACAGGCTTCTCCTCTTTCTGCAGGTTGCTGCGTGATTCGCGCTCCTGTATCAGAGCGCTGCTTCATGGAAGATTTCTTCGCTACGGACCGTCTCGCGAATTGCCTTCCGGGCTCTGGCGAGGCGTGACATAACGGTTCCTATCGGGATCGACAGCATCTCCGCGATCTCCCGGTAGGACGCACCTTCAACATCACATAACAAAATGACTTCGCGAAAGATGACTGGCAGTTGCTCGATCGCGTACTGAACTGCTTCGACGCCGGAACGCTCGATCAGCAGCGACTCAGGAGTCGGGTGAGTTGCGGGCAAAGCAGGGAAATCCTCTTCCGAGTCCATTGCAACGGTCATGCGCCGCTCGAAGTTTGAGCACGAACTTAAGAAGGTGTTTTTCAAGATCTTAAACATCCAGGCGCGGAAATTGGTGCCAGACTGAAACGATGCGAAACTGCGTAAAGCCTTGAGATAGGTCTCTTGAACGAGATCCTCAGCGTCGTTCGAGTTTTGCGCCAGCCAGCGCGAGAAGTTGTACAGAGAATCAAACAGGGGCATGGCTAACTCTTCGAAGCCTGCCAACGGCTGATCGTCCCGGCAAGACGAAGCCCCAGATCGGACCATCACTTGTGAGCCACGTCCAATACGCCTCATTCGCCTTCTCCTGAATCAGCTCGAACCCGGTTGCAGCCTAAGCATCATCTGGGTGGAAACCGCCTCAAGGTCGCAGCCTACCCAGCTCGCCAACGCCGGCATGACTAGAAGATCGCCGCGTTCCCATGTCTCGTTCTCCACGTGTGAACACTTTTGACTATGGAGTCAAGACGACCTTGCCGATGGTATGCCGACTCGAAACGGCTTCATACGCCTTCTTGACTTCAGACAGCGGAAAAGCGGTATTTGCGAACAGTTTGACTCTGCCTTGCGCAATTAAGTTCAGAAGTTCTGGCACACATTCACCGATTTGTTCCGGCCGCAGCGTAGGAATATTGAAGCCAATGAGCGATTGGTTCTTATAAATCAGCTGCTGGATCTTCTCGGAAGGAATCGTGTCGTGAATGTTTCTGGATCCGAAGAAAACAATGCGTCCGAAAGGAGCGATCAATTTGAAGCTTTCGTCCCCCACTTCGCCCGACGCCGCCTCTAAGACAACCTCGACCCCTTTTCCGTCAGTCGCGTCTCTCACTTGATCTGGCCAGCTTTTATCGCTGTAGTTGATAGCAACATCGGCGCCTAAACTTTTCACCAAATCGAGCTTTTCCCTGGTACTGGCCAGAGCAATGACTCGCTTTACGCCGATGATCTTCGCCAGTTGCACAAGGTATAGTCCGACGCCACCCGCCGCAGCTTGCACAAGGATGGTCTCGTGCGCTTGCGGTTTAGCCGCGAACTTCAAAAGGGCATACGCCGATACACCCTGAACCGGGATGGTGCTCGCCTCAGCAAAGGAGATCCCACTGGGAATCGGAATGGCAACGTGAGCATCGGCAGTGGCATATTCCGCATATCCGCCGCTGGAAACAATCGCCGTGACCTTATCGCCCACTTTTACGTTCTTCACGTGCGAGCCAATCTCGGCAACGATCCCTGCAGCTTCAAAACCGAGAACGTACGGAAGCGGTTTTAGGGCTGGATACCGACCCCAGGTCAACTCAAGCTCCGCAAAGTTGATTCCTGCTGCCATCACTTCGATCAGGATTTGATTTGCGGCCGGCTTCGGCTTTTCAACGTCGGCAACCCTCAGGCTTTTGAATCCCTCCAACCCGCTTAATTCAATGGCTTTCATTCTGTCTCCTTTAAGATCCCCGGCACAGCAGACTGGAGTACCAATCAGCACGATCGGACGATTCACCAGGGCCAAACTCTAAGACAATTGCGTAGACTTGGATGGTTTCCGCCTTGCGGTCAACGATCACAGCGTTCTGGATCGATCTGAGATTCTGATGAGTGGAATCTCGGCAACCGCGAGCGTCCGTCGACGGTTCGCGAGGAAGACCGATTACGTCATTATTTATATCTATGGTTCAGTTTCTCTTGCGCAGGTGCGGCAGCCGTCCAGGCCAAGCTGAAAACGATCGCCAACGCGAAAGTCAATCGCATGAAACATCAGATCGGGCTGACGGGAATAAGTTTCAATCCGCATCATTTCATATTCAAAAAGGAGGGCCGCTTCTAATTGCGGAGCGTCCCGAGATTCGTCTATCATCCATCCACCGCGACCGTGAGACTGGTCTTGCGA
>WNFS01001717.1_pt1 | contig 19593 bp, 18 predicted proteins | sample 5400141 | NCBI WGS metagenome assembly WNFS01 (sample SAMN13153358, study PRJNA577476) | soil metagenome | isolation source: 60 cm saprolite under Madrone tree | place: USA:California | collected 2016-06-14
CCTTTACAGCAAATGTTGCGTTCCCCCTTGTGACTTCAATTCCCCCGCATCTATAATGTTGGCTTGAGCGGGGTCCGGGGAACCATCCTTACTTCCTGGACTCCGCAGACTTTTTTAGCGAACTGACGGCTGAAAACCATGTCCGATCCACTGGCGAAGATTAAGAAAAAGATTCAGGACGAAATCGACCAGCTTTCCCACGAGCTCAGCGTGGAGCTGCCCAAAGAAATTGCGGTGGCGCGCGCGCACGGGGACCTCTCCGAAAACGCGGAGTACAAGTTCGCCAAGGAGCGCCAGGGCTATGTCAATGCAAAGATCAGCCAGCTGAAAAAGCGCATGGGCGACCTGGGTATGCTGAACCTCAGCAATATTCCCAAAGACCGTGCGGGCTACGGTTCGCGGCTCACCGTGCTGGACACGCAGCGCGACGTAAAGATTGAATACAAGCTCGTAAGCACCGAGGAGGCCGACGTCGAGAAGGGGCTCATTTCCACGACGTCGCCGATAGGAAAAGCGCTGCTGAACAAAAAAGTCGGCGATGAGATTGAAGTGGCGACGCCCGCGGGCAAGAAGGAATTCGAAGTCATGCGCCTCGTGACCATTCACGAGGGCGAGTAACCATTTTGCGTTTCCAGGCGTCTTATTCAGCAAGTCGTGTCGGCCGCCTGTGAGGGACTATGTATTGGGGATCAGGCCCGGCGCTCGGGCTTCTAACTTTTCTTGGGTACTTCCTTTTGGGCACGGGTGCGCTGCAGGTGTGGCGCAATCGCGACGATTTTTCCGTCTGGTTCCAGGATGAGATTTCCGTTTTGCGCCGCAGCTTCTCTCGCTATACGCCGGTCGGTCCGTTTTACATTCTCCGCGAGGAATCCCGTTTCAAGGCCATCCCGACCTCGTTCATTCGCAATCTCACGCGGCTGCCGCGGAGCCGCTTCAATGGCGCTGCCGCGCTGCTCACGTTCGGCGCGCTTCTTTTCCTGCTGGACTTTTTCCTCTGAAACGTTTCTCTTGCCTAGACAAACCGGCAACCCTTTGCGATTCTCATCCCGATGAAACCAGCCCTGATCGTTCATGGCGGCGCGTGGGACATTCCTGACGAAGCCGTGGATGCTTGCAAGTCCGGCTGCCAGCGCGCACTGGGCGCCGGCTGGACTTTGCTCGCCGGCGGCGGCTCGGCCCTGGACGCCGTCGAAGCCGCCATCATGGTTCTCGAAGACGATCCCGTTTTTGACGCGGGCTACGGCTCGCATCTCAATCTGGATGGCCGTGTGGAGTGCGACGCCATCGTCATGAACGGCGCAACGCTCCGCTCCGGCGCGGCGGCCACGCTGCAGCGCGTCAAGAATCCTATTCAGCTCGCTCGCAAAATTCTCGAGAGTTGTCCGCACATGATGCTGGTCGCGGAAGGCGCCGAGCGTTTCGCCAAAGAGCACGGAATCAAGCTTTGCAACCCGGAAGAACTGGTCAGCGAAACCGAGCAAGAAGCCTGGATGAAGTGCAAAGCGGACAAACACGCCGCCGAGCATCATCGCGGCCACGAGCAGGGAACGGTCGGCGCCGTCGCCATTGACCGTGAGGGCCGCCTCCTCGCTGCCACTTCCACCGGCGGAACTTGTTGCAAGCTGCCGGGCCGCGTCGGCGATTCGCCGCTTATCGGCTGCGGCTGCTACGCGGACTCCGAAGCCGGCGGCGTTTCCTGCACCGGCTACGGCGAAGCCATCATGAAAATCGTGATGGCCAAGACGGCTGTGGATCTTCTTCGTTCCCGCGTGACTTGCGTTGATCCCACGGGGGCAGCCGATGCCTGCGACGTCTCTTCTGCCAATCTCGCTGCGCGCGAAGCCGTTCACCTTCTTGGCAAGCGCACGCACGCCACCGGCGGCCTCATCCTCCTCGACCGCCACGGCAACCCCGGGTTTGCGTTCAACACGCCACGCATGGCTTACGGCTATGTGGCCATGGACGGCAACTTCGTTATTGGCGTCTAGCCCCGCGCGCTTCGGAGATCTGGTTAACAATAACCACCGCTCCCCCCCATGTTTTTTGTAAGTCTATTATTCTAATAAAGTTATAGTCCTTTGTTTTGATAGACTTTTGAAAGTCTATCATTCTAAATGGCTTAGGAAGAGGCGGGAAATGGGAAAGTGAAGCTGGGAAATCGTCGGGGGACGCCGGACAAACCGCGACGACGCTGGGAAATGAGGCGACAGGGCGAGGATCTGTTGCGATAAACACGAGAGAGAATAGCATGAAAGTATATCGCGTGTCAATTACTTTCTGGTTAGCATTCGAATGGAGCGGTAAATCGTTGAAATGTCCCGGCTTAGACGGCCGGGATGCAAAAGGCGCATTGCGGGTTAGAAAGTTAAGAGGTTTAGTGAGCGGAGTTCAGGGAATGGGCGGGAATGCGGAGAAACTTGAGCAGAGATGGCGCTGAGGAAGAACGCGACACCCTCTGGGAAATTTTGATAACCTGTTGAAGATTTCGTTGGACAATGAGCTTCGGGGGGAGATCACGGTGAAGGTCACATTGCAGGGCATGCGTTGCCTTAAGACGACGGAAAGCGACGGAGACGAGATCTATTGCGTGGTGACGACCGGCGGCGACGCGAACCAGCGCGAGCTGGCGCGGTTCGAAGTGGGCAACTTTGAAGTGGGAAGGACGCTTCATCCGGGGAAATTGCTTTGGGATGGAACGGGCGGGCCTGCGGTGACGATCACGGTCATGGAAAGCGATGAGAACGAGCCGGAACACGGCAGCAGCGATGACTTCATTGGAGAGGTCACGGTGAGTGCGGACGGTAACTGCAAGCCAGGCCGCGCGACGCTTGACGAAGGATCTGACGAGAGCACGCGATACCGGCAATTCAGCATGACGGGAAGCGCGGCGCACTATGTGGTGCACCTGGAAATTGGAAACTAGAAACTAGAAACTAGAAACTAGAAACTAGAAACTGGAAATTAGGGCAGAGAAAATTCCCACACGCAAAGCCTGCGTATGGGGCACCCGCGCCCGGAATTAACACAGAGAGCACAGGGGGCACGGAGAAAAGAGAGATCCTTCGACTCGCGATGCTCGCTCAGGATGACCATGCTTATCGCATGTTCCGTTTGCGGGCTGCTAGAATGGCAGCGCACGGAAAGGAATGCTGATGCCTCCCACGCTGATAGCGGTATCTGTCTTTGTCGGCACCAGCGTCGACGGTTTCCTTGCGCGGCGGAACGGCGATTTCGACTTTCTACTGGAGGGCGGCGAACCTCACGGCTACAACGATTTCCTAGCAAGCGTCGACACCATCGTGATAGGCCGTATGACCTTCGAGAAAGTTTTGACGCTTACGCCCTGGCCCTACGTGGACAAGCGCGTGGTGGTGCTGAGTAGCCGCCCCGTTGATGTGTCTACCGCCGGAGGCGTTGTTGAACTCATGTCCGGGGCTCCCACTGAGATCGTTTCGCAACTCGCTGCTAGTCGCGCCCGCCACATTTACGTCGACGGCGGGATCACGATTCAAGGGTTCCTTCGCGCAGGGCTCATTCAACGTCTCGTCATCACGCGCGTGCCTGTGCTCATTGGAGACGGCATTCCGCTCTTCGGCACCCTACCGCGCGACGTTCGGCTCCGCCACGTAGCGACCCGGCACTATCCGAGCGGCTTGGTTCAGAGCGAGTACCATGTTGGCGATTAACCATCACTTTGAGCTGTCGCGGCGTATGATCGCGGCAGGAAATCGTTCCTTTTGCGCGCCGCCCGGAAAGGAATGAAAATGGCTCCCACGTTTGCGAATGGGAAGATCTGCTACATCGAGATGCCGGCGACGGACATTGCGCGGTCGGCCGAGTTTTACAAGCAGGTCTTCGGCTGGCAGAACCACTTTCCCCACCGAGTCGTCAAACGCGGTGCTGCCATCGCCACGCTTGCTGGGGCGCCCGCCCTCGGCAAAGCCCGGGCTCCTCTTTTACATCATGGTAGACAGCGTGGCGGCGACCGTGGACGCGGTCGTAGCCCATGGGGGCGAAATCGCGCAGCCGATCGGCGCAGACGCGCCCGAGATCACGGCGAGATTCCGCGATCCGGGAGGAAACGTAATCGGCCTCTACCAGCAACCCGGCTGATTCTAGTCGTTACTCTTCGAGGTTGCAGTGGGAATCTTGACGGAAGACATGAAGCGCGTGGTCAACGAGCAGCGGCTCGGCTTCGTCGCGACGGTGTGTCCGGATGGTACTCCCAACTTGTCGCCCAAGGGAACGACCGCAGTATGGGACGACGATCACATCGTCTTTGCGGATATCCGCTCGCCCGCGACGGTCGCAAATCTAAGGCGTAATCCGTCGACGGAGATCAATGTGGTTGATCCGATCGTGCGCAAGGGCTACCGCTTCAAGGGCGTCGCCTCGGTCCTCACGGAGGGAACGCTGTTCGAACGAATTCTGGATTTCTATCGCGCGGAGCGGAATCTCGACGAAGCCCGCATTAAGATTAGGTCCTTTGTACTGGTCAAGATCGAGGAAGCCCTGCCGGTCGTTTCCCCCGCTTACGATCTAGGCCTGAGCGAAGAGCAGGTGCGAGAGAAAATGCAGCGCTATTTTGATTCGCTCCAGCGCAAAATCCCCGCCACCCGCCGGGAGGAGACGTGATCGGCCTGTACCAAGAACCCGCCCTGACGACGGATAGGTCAGGCCTGTCTCTGATTTACCCGAGACAAGTTCCAGCCTGCCACACCAGGCACTGAATTGACTTATAGATGAATCGGTACTAGTATTAGGAAATAAAGTTGAGCTTCTCTTTAGATATCGGGCAAGTTATATCGAACTACCGCATTGAAGAACGGTTGGGCGAGGGCGGGACTGGTTTCGTCTACAGGGCAAAAGACCTACGGCTGGATCGCCAGGTAGCGCTGCGGATTTTTGCGGAAGCGTCTACCCTTAACCACCAACTCCTTGTGACGTTTCTAACGGAAGTGCGCGCAGCTTCTGCTCTGTATCATCCAAACATCTCGACCATATACGAAGTCGGTCAATATGAGGGCCTACCTTTCATTGTCACAGAGCAAATTGAAGGGAAGTCCCTTGAGGAAGTGATTCGCCGCGGGCCGTTGTCGATACGGGATGCACTTGAATTTGCAATTCAGATCTCCAGCGCATTGGAAGCGGTGCATGCAGTAGGAATTATCCATCGGGATCTGAAACCCAACAATATTTTCATACACAGAGGTCGGGCAATAATAATGGATTTCGGTCTGGCGAAGCTTATTCCGTCAGGCGAAGAAGGTTCTTATGCGGGGCAAGACGTCCGGCTCGGCAGCGTGGTTCGTAAGTCGCCTGAGCAGATTCTTGGGAAGGAACTGGACCAGCGTACAGACCTATATTCGTTTGGCGAAATACTGTACGAAATGACCACCGGCCAGCCGACGTTTTCGGGTAGGAGCTCGGCATCTTTGTTGAGCTCCATACTGAACGAAGCTCCCAAGCCTCCAGCAAAATTGAACTCTGATATCCCTCGCCAGCTCGAACGCATCATTCTCAAAAGTCTTGAGAAGAATCGGGATCTGCGATATCAAGTCGCGGCGGAGGTGAGGGACGATCTAGAGCAAATCCAGCGAGAAATTCGCAGCGGGCTCGCCTCGAAACCAGGTGCTGGACTAAGGTCATCTGCGCGTGGATGGTGGCAAGAGAGCACAGTCCGGCTCGCGGTCGCGATGATAATCGTAGTTGTATTTCTGATCGGGATCGGTCGATGGGCGACTGCAGGAGCAGTTGGGGGTACCAGAACAGGCCTATTGCTCATCGCTGAGGGATTCAGAACGAATAAGGGCATTGTCTCTCAGATCTGTTTCTCTTTGGCTGGATTCATATTGCTTTTCGAAGTGTATCTTCTTGTGTCTGCTGTACTTGGGTTTTGAAAAATGCAAAAGATGACTTGGCAAAGGCTAGGGGTTACGGCGGCCGCGCTAGGCTTGGCCTTTTTGCTGATGGCATCTATTAAGAGGTTTTTCCTTTCGACGCATGTGCTGCAGCCGAACCGTGGCACTCTTTTCGCTTTGGAAGTCACCGCCGTATTGTTGCTTTTTACCGCGTTCGTGTTCGGAGAGCTTTTCAAAATCCTGCAAGGTAAGCATCCGGGCCTGACTTTTCGCGAGGTTCTGTTGGTCATGCTGACCCTTGGGATGTCATTGCTCATCTATTCCGCTGCGATGAATGGCATTGTGTTGCATCAGCATCTGTAGTTGCTCTGGACAGCGCCATAGCCGGCACGAAATGAAGGTGGTCTCGAATAGCGACTCTCAACTTTGGTAACCAGTTTATGAGAGCTGGCATTCGGGAAAGAGACACGGCAAAATCGAATCTGCCACTCGTCCAATCAGTTTGTGGCCAAGCGGCTAGCCCTGATTGCAGACAATTTTTGAGGGATAAGGAAGGGGTGCTCGTTAAGGTCGTGAATAAAGCGCTCGATCTGGTCCAGCATGTTACTGGTGAAATCTGGGTGCCTGTACTTCAGCATCCCATTGAGGAGCATCAAGATGTTGCTTAGACCGAATGCCTTCTGTTCGCCAGGTGGGAGGTCTTGTTTCGCCTTTTTAAGCGCACTCTCGAGGTGCCCGAGTTTCAGAAGAACGAAGACGATGAAGTAGGAGACTTCGAGATAACCCTTACCACCATCCAGTCGGTTAGTCAGTGCGGCGATGAACCGACTTCGCTCCTCGTCCTTGGTTAAGTGATCGTAATACGAGACTAAGGCATCGAAGTTGTCCGAATGGAGGGCTGCCTCTCCCGGGTCCGATACAATCAATTGGTTGGCGGGTGAGTCGGCGATCCACGAATCGGTCCCCACTCCTGTAGCGCTGCGTCCCCTGTAAACAAGATGGACACTGCCAAGCCCACCAACTCTCCTGCCGCACATCTCATAGCGAGCCAGTTCTGACTTGAGCACCGACACCACTTCCTTCTCGACAGGGTCGGTGATCTCATAGACGAGCTCTTGCGGTCGTTTTGCCGGCTTGGACTGCTCAACGTCGTGTGATATGAAAGTTACTTTGCGGACGGTATGCCTATTGCCGAATTGGTCAACGAATATGACCGCGTGCGCGTTAAATTTTTCCCGAGCCTTTGCCACGGGCGGATACACCCAGAAATCAAAAGGCGCGTTCCTAGTCTCATTGGGTGGAATGTCGTAGAATCCATGCAAGTCGTCTTTTGCTGACCTTGGAACCATCACATGGCCATTGATCCGCTTTCTCCCGAGAAATCCGTATCGTAGTTCGACTTGGGGGATCCGAACGGGGACAGGACTAATGTTGGAGACGAGGAAGGAGCCAACGATCTGCATGGTCGGCTCATCACCTCGTTTGCCCATCGCCCACCAACAATTTCCCTCCATTTTCTGGGCGATCTGCAGTGTCTTCTTTGGCACTACGAACCCCTGCTGGGTTCCGCGGCGCCGCCACTCGTCGTAAACCCAGAAGGTAAACTTTGCAGCGGCACCCAAAGCCGCGCCGGCTGCTACTACCACAGTTATCCAGGCTCCAATCGTTTTTGGGTCCATGACTTTGTCCGCTTCGACCGCCTGTCACCATCCGGAGTGCACAAGCTCTGCGAAACGAGTCAACACGGTGTTGCACTCTCATTCTACTCTGGGTGAAGATCGCCCGGCTTCCTCACGTGCCGGTTTTGCGCAAGCCGTGGTAAGCGGGGGACTGTAAGGCTTTTGACTTTTCATCAATCTTCTTTCTACACCCACGTTTCTCAAGATCTTCCGCTTTCCCGCCGTGGATTCCCGTTCCTCGCGACCGGGCGCGGGCTGTTGTATCATCCCACGGCGCGGGCGCTGGGAAATCGAGGCTGCGATGCGCGCGCGGCGGGCTGGGAGCGGGAGCAGGAAGGGCTTGATGTTCCGGCTGCTGCCCGGAATCTGCGATATCGTCCCCCCCGCACTCCAAAGGGGAAAGATGCCGGGCTAAAGCCCGGCGCTACGTGCGCGGCGCAACGGCATGAGGGGAATCATGAGGCAAAAGTTCAGTTTGATCGCGATTCTGTTTTTAGCTGCGACTGCTGCGGCGCAAACGCCGCCACCGCCGCTGATTTCTCCCGAAGTCCATTCCGACCATCGCGTCACGTTCCGTTTCCGCGGGCCCAACGTCAAGGAAGTTGCCGTTTCCTTCGAAGGCGCCGCGAAACCGTTGCCCATGCAAAAGGACAATGCGGGCGTGTGGAGCGTGACCACCGAGCCACTCGCTCCTGATTTTTATGGCTACACGATTATCGCCGACGGCGTGGGCCTCTTCGATCCTTCGAACTACGCCATCAAGCCCAATTTTCTCTACCGGGCCAGCGAAGTGCACGTTCCCGGGCCGACGTCTCTCCCCTGGGAAACGAACGACGTGCCGCGCGGAGAAGTTCATCACCATTTCTACAAGTCCGGAGTGGTGGGCGACGATCGCGGCTTTTTTGTTTACACGCCGCCGGGATACGATCCCCGCGGCAAACAGTCGTATCCGGTGCTCTACCTGCTGCACGGCTTCAGCGATGACGCGAATGCCTGGACGGCGGTGGGCCGCGCCAACGTGATCCTGGACAACCTGATTGCGCAGGGCAAGTCCAAGCCCATGCTCGTGGTGATGCCGCTGGGCTACGGCGCGCCGGAGGTGCTTGCTCCCAACTCCGGCGTATTCCACGATCGCGCGCTGACGGAGCGGAACTTCGATAAATTTCGCGAAGCGTTGCTCAAGGAAGTGATCCCGCGCGTGGAAGCCGCTTACCTGGTGGCGAAGGACCGCAACGCCCGCGCCATCGCGGGGCTTTCCATGGGCGGCTCCGAGTCTTTGATGACGGGGCTGAACACGCTGAACCAGTTTGCGTGGATCGGGGCTTTCAGCTCCGGAGGAATCACCGAAGAGTTCGACAAGGAATTCCCGGCGCTGGATGCGAAGGGCGCGCCGCAACCGCGCCTGCTCTGGATTGCATGCGGGACGGACGATCGATTGATCGAGATCAACCGCAAGTTTCGCGCTTGGCTGGCTTCCAAGAAGATTCAGCACGCGGACATCGAGACGCCCGGGGGGCACACCTGGATGGTCTGGCGCCGCAATTTGACGGAGTTCAGTTCGCTGCTTTTTCGCTGAGGGAGCCATGATAAAAATGAACACGATTTCTGCAAGAACGACAAAGATGTTGCTCGGCCTCGCGGCGCTGGCACTGCTGCTCGGCGCCGTGGGCGCGACATTGTATGGACGGGGGCGCGGCCAGGGACAGGGGCAGAGTGCTGCTCACGGAGTGGTTACGCCGCTCGCGAGCGCTAACCTTGTTTTCGACGGCGAACCCGCGTGCCTCAAAGTTGCCCGCGAGAACGGCGATCCCGATATCGGCGCTTCCACGTTTCTTCTCGAAGCGCCTTCCGGGTGCGTGGTTCCCGCGCACTATCACACCGCGGAAGAACAATTGATGGTGGTGCGCGGCGACGTGCTCACCGGGATGGACGGCATGCCGGAAACCACGATGGGCCCCGGCGGGTTCGCCATGATGCCCAGCAAAGCGATGCACTGGTTCACCTGCAAATCGAAGGTAACCTGCCTGATGTTCGTGACGTTTGACCGAAAGTACGACATCGTCTGGGCCCAGCCGGCGAAATAGCAGGCAACGAAATTGACGCCGTTTGCTTCTGCTCTTACGATGAACAGGAGCGCAGACTTCCCGCGAGCAAGGTGAAGGGATATCCCATGAAAGCTAAATCCCGCTGGTTCGCGATGCTCCTGCTGCTGCCGCTGGCGGCCAACGCGCAGACGGCGGACGAAATCGTGAACAAATCCCTGGCGGCGCGCGGCGGCGCGGACAAGATCAAGGCGATTCAGTCGGAGCGCGTCAGCGGCCACGTCACGTTTGGGCCGGGACTGGAGGGCTCGCTCGTCGCGGAGCTCAAGCGGCCGCACAAGCTGCACGTGGAAATCGAGATCGAAGGGCAGAAAATTGTTCGCGTGTATGACGGCAAGTCCGCGGGCTGGGTGGTCAATCCCTTCACGGAGAAGAAGGACGCGCAGCCCATGTCGCCGGAAGATTTGAAGAGCGTTTCGGAAGAATCCGATTTCGACGGGCCGTTCATCGACTACAAGGCTAAAGGCAATCAGATCGAATTGGTGGGCAAAGAGGAACTTGCGGGCAAGTCCGCCTACCGGGTCAAGTTGACGAACAAAAATGGCAATGTGCGCTTCTATCTTTTTGACGCGACTTCCTTTTTGCCGGCGAAATGGGAAGAAACGCGTGTGGTGGAAGGCAAGGAGATGCCCTGGGAGTCGTTTTTTTCGGACTATCGCGAGGTGAATGGCGTGAAGTATGCGTTCCAGATCGATTCGGACAGTCCCGGGACGGACTTGAAGCAGACCGTGGTGGCCGAGAAGATTGAGGTCAACGCGGAAATCGACGAAACGCGCTTCGCAAAACCCGCGGTTCCGGAAGCCCCAGCCGCATCCCCGGCGCCGGCAAGCCCGCCACCATCGAACTGACGCTTGGGAAGAAGAGATGCTTCCCGTTATCCGGAAGACGCGCTAATTTTTTTAGGGCTTGTGTGCGGGATGCAGGTGGTACAGATTCGCGATCGAATACGTCACGCCGCAAAAAAATGTGACGCGCGGCAGGTTTCCATAGACGGCAAAATAGGCTCCAGCATCCAGAATCAAGCGGGGGCTCACGTTGTAAGTGGCGGCATGAAGGATGGTCATCGTCGCGGGAGTCGCGGCATTTGTTTTGCTGAAACCGGCAATCTCGCCCGTGTATCCCCACTTCCCCTTCAGCGGATGGAAATACGATAACGCGGTAAAGTAATTGCGGTCAAACCCGGTCGCGCCTGGCCTCCCAACGAATTGCACGCCTTCGTTTATGTCAATGTGGTGTTTCCCGAGGTCCTTGCTGAACAGCATTTGGACGGAATGGCCGGATGCGCCGGCCCCGAGTCCGGCCGTGGCGGTCGGCAGCGTCGCCACGTAGAGCACTGCAACCTTTGGGATAGCCTTCTTCTGGGGAATCATTGCGAATTTGAATCCCGCGCCGGAATCACCCATTCCGGCCACGCCCGCGTCTCGCTGAATCGGGTTGTTGAGAAACCACAGCTCGAGGTTTTTGAAAATGCCCCATTTCAATAGACCGTTGATATTCTGATGTCCCTTGGCTGCTTCAAATCCATATTCAACCTCGAAAACACCGCGCTGCACTGTTTCTGCGGTTGACGCAAAGGTGGGGCGATTCGGCACGGCCACGAGTTCGTCTTGCGTTGATTGGGCCGCCTGTGCGTGAACGGGAACGGCCTGCGTGAAGCACCCGAGCACGAAAAGGGCAAGGGCGCAGGATCGTCTGGTAAGTATTCTCAATTGATCTCCGCTAAAGAAGCGCGCTTCGCTGAACGGCCCCAGACGACAAAGATTGTGTTAACTATGGTGAATCCAATTACGAAACTACGCTTAATCTGGTTGGTTGTCAAATGAACTTCGGCAAGCGCTTGGCCTTTCACTTGCGCTATGCTCCCGGAGTGTCACAGTCAGCTGAAAAAGGGGCAGGTCTCTCGGCTGCGGGCCTTTGCGCCGAGTGCGTTCATGCGCGCCGCATTGAATCTTCACACGGCTCCGTCTTCTATCTCTGCGAACTCTCCCACACCGATCCGCGCTTCCCGAAATATCCCCGGCTTCCCGTTCTCTCTTGCGACGGTTACAAGAAGAAACTGTAGCAGAGGACTTTCGGCCTTCATCCATGATTTTTCTTTATACAGTTATATCACTTTATGGTAAGTTATGCGGCGAATCGTCCATCCGGTGAGGGCTTATGATGGCATCCCGCTCGGGGATTTCAATGTGCGCCGTCGTATTGCTGCTTGCCTGCCCGGCGCGTGGCTACGCTGAAAAATTGCGATTCACCAGCAATCCGTCCGGCGCGACTGTGGAACTCGACGGCGTTGCCATTGGGACCACGCCTTGCGAGAAAGATTTTCCCGGCGGCTACTTTCACAAGACAAAGACTTCTTTTGGCGCACGGCTCGAGCATCCCTTGGTTGCACGCATCAGCCTCGCTGGTTACGCCACGAAAGAACTCACGCTCACCGAAGGGCCGTTGAATTGGGTTTCGCTGAATGGCCGGAGCCATGGCGAGTACTGGCTCTTCAAGACGGATCATTTCCATGTGGATCTGCAACCCATCTCGGAAGCTTTCACGGGGGAGATCGTGGCAAGAGTTTCCGATGCCGGCGGCGGGGTTCAGCCGGAGCTATCTCTCGAGGAGTTGGTTCGTCAGACCAAACCCGCCGTCGTCTATCTGAAGGCGTTGGACAAATCCGGCACGGGATTTTTCGTTACGGGCACGGGCGTGCTGGTGACCAACGCTCACGTCGCTCGCGGGGAAGAATCCTTGCTCACGCTGCTCTCCAGCGGCCAGCAAGTCGAGGCCAAAGTGGTTTACATTGATGCAGAGCTCGATATCGCCCTAGCTAAAGTGGAAAGCCCGTCCGCGCAAATTGATTTCCCGCACCTCGCCCTCGCTGACGCGGGCAGCGTTCGTCAGGGCGAGAGCGTGCTCGCCATTGGGAATCCGGGTGATGCCATGCTGTTCAGCGTCACCAAGGGAATCGTCAGCGCCGTTGGAAAATTTCCGAACGCCGGTCAGGGCACCTGGATTCAGACCGATGCTCCCATCAATCCCGGCAACAGCGGCGGCCCGCTTCTCAACACGCGCGGGGAAGTCATCGGCATTAACACGCTGAAGCTCGTCAAGAAAAATGCCAACGGCATCGGTTTCGCTCTCAGCTCCTCCGACCTGCTTGGTGTCCTTCGCCGCTTCTATCCAAATGTAGCTCCCGGGAGGCAGAGTACCGCGGCGACCCTGGGCCAACCGGCGCTAACCGAAACCAGTAACTCTCCCCAAGCCACAAGCTCCTCCCCGCCGCCCATTCCCGATGGCGTCGGCACGGTAACCATTTCCTCCGATCCTGACGGCGCCGAAATCTTCGTGGACGATAAATTCCACGGCAACACGCCAGCGACCTTGAAGCTACCTACCGGAAGTCACTCCGTACTTCTGAAATTCCCTGGCCGCGCCGAATGGCGCCGCACTCTCGAAGTCCTCAAATCCAGCAAAGTTACGTTGAGAGCCACGCTCGAGCCGAGTCGTTGAACGTCGCCTCTGGAGCAGGCTCTCGCCTATCACCGCCGGCCGCAATGCGTAGGGTCATCAAGAAGAAGGATGCGGCAGAGCGTCACATCGCGTAACGCTCTGCCGGAGACAGGTCCGTTCTCACTATTGCAAAGGTTGCTGTGACAAAGGCTCGTCAGGATTCGCCGGAGGGCTAGCAGGAGCAGGGCTCTCAACGGGTGTCTTTTGAGAAGCGGGCGTCAGGCTTGGAGTAAGCTCCGAATTTCTATATTTCGGGGCACTCACGTATCCGCTCACGCGGTCTCTGTCAATTCTGTTGATGACCACTTGCACGGGCTGCGGATCATCCGTGCGATGGATCCAGATCGGTTCATAGAGATTCACTTTTTTCTTGCTGAGTTGGTTGTCGTCCACGATCATCGCCAGATCGAAGCTCTTGTGCTTGGTGTCCGCCTTGCGCAGAGAGAGCATCAGCGGCCCATAGCGCTGGAACTGCTTCGATTTCGGCAGGTTGAATTCGACGTAGTTCCGTTCGCCCCGTTTTTGCAGGGCGACGAGCTCCTCGTGAGTTCTTGCGATGGAACCGTTCAAATCGTCCCGCGTCGCGCTCAAGTTTCCTTCCAGGTCCGAGCGCGTCTTAGCGACTTCTTCTTGCGTATCTTTCAGCTGCTTTTGTTGGTCTTCCATGCGCGCCTGAAGTTCTTTCAGCCGCTTGTTCTCCACGGCGCTGCGCTTGCCCGCTACTTGCTTTGCCGCCGGGGTGTTCGCTTGTGCAGCCGCTGCCGCCGCAGCCTGCTGCGCGGTGGAAACTTCATTCAGCTTCCCGGTCAGCGATTCGATTTGCCCTTGCAGTTGACCAACCGTCGCGCGCATCTGTTCCTGTTGTCCCGTCAACTGGCCAACCAGTGTCTGCTGGTGGTACCCGTAACCCACAGCTAGACACGCGGCCACGATCGCCGTTCCCGCTGCAATGACGAGCCAGCGGGCGGTGCTTGTGCCTGATGGATTTTCCGGCTCTTCACTTTCCATTCTGTTTCGATGCTCTTCCATTGCGACCCTCCCGTGCCTCATTTTTCTCAGAAGGATGGACAAATATTCACTGCCATCTGCAGCGACAGCCGCAGGGGCGGATGACAGCCGACCGCAAAATTGCCCGAAACGGACAGGTCCATCCCAGGTTCCATAGCGCAAAAGGAGTGCCGTATGGCGTCCGTTTGGTGTTTGCGTAAGTCTCGTTATCCCAACACTTAACGAGGCATGCTCGCCGCAAGCGATTTCTTGCCCGGTACTAGACCCTGCATTTTTTCCTGGCAACCAGTCGAAGTGACACCACTACCCGTCCTTTCTAAGCGTTGCTATCGCCCGCACTTTTGTTCTATGCTGCGACCCCGGCGTGATCGCCGGCGTAGTTTCTTGGCCGCCTGTGGTGTTTGATTGGAACGCGAAGGTCCGGGGAAACGCGCAAGCGGAACTAATGACTACTCCTTTCTCCGTCTTGCGTTTTGCCGCTTCCTTTTAGCGTGAGAACACTCAAAATGTTTAGCTATGGAGCGAAGTGGAAGCTTTATCGTTTTCGCCGCAAGCGAAAGCTCCGCTTTGCAAGACGATCTGCGGTGCAGTACGGCATGTTGCTCGCCGCGGGCGTTCCCGCAAGTTTCTTCTGCTCCACTGGCCTCTTCTCCTCTGCTATGTGGGCACAGCAAACTGATCCGGGGAGGCCTGTTGTGGTACAGCCAGGCGCCCCGGGTAAGCCGAGCAAGACGCTGCCGCCGTCGACAAGGGGCACGCTGCCGCCACGGTCGCAAACGGATGTGGAGTTCATGCAGGGCATGATCGTGCATCATACGCAAGCAGTGGAGATGACGGCGCTGATTGCGTCACATACAGAGAACAAGGATCTTCGGTTGCTAGGGGCGCGAATCAGTAGCTCGCAGTCGGACGAAATTAGGTTTATGCGTCGCTGGCTGGCGGCTCGGGGAGAACGAGTGTCCATGGCGACCTCCGGAATGCCGCACATGGAAATGTCGCGCCAACCGATGGCGCTTATGCCCGGTATGCTTACGCCGGAGCAGATGGAAGCGCTGTGGAAGGCAAAAGGGGCCAAGTTCGACCACTTATTTTTGACAGGGATGATTCAGCACCACAACGGCGCGCTGACCATGGTGAAGGATTTGTTCGACACCGCGGGCGCGGGGCAGGATGCCGAGCTGTTTAACTTCGCAACCGATGCGGACAATTCGCAAAGAGCCGAGATCAGGATCATGCAAGCTATGTTGGAGAAAAAATCGCTGGAGGAGAGACCATGAACCGAGTTTCCGGTGTTGCCTTTTATATCGTGGGGGCCGCGATTGTTTTATTTTTCGGTGTGAGCCGGATGCAGGCGCAGGCGCCTCCAAACCCGCCACCGGCGCAGCAAGCCGACAAGGAAGATAAGGAAGATGATGAGGACGCGAATCCGTTTGCTCCGGAGCCGGCTCCGGCGCTACCGCCGGGGATGACGGGGTCGGATGCAAACGATCCGCGCGCCAAGCTGACACCGGGGCTGTATGACGCGGGTGAAGCGTCGATGGGCATCAAGCACCTCACGCTGGTCAAGAAACCTGACGCGTTTCAACTGGGGGCCTCTGATCCTGACGATCCGAAGGTGCAGAAAATGCTTGGCCAGCTCGGCATGAGCAAGGCCTCGAAGATGCCAAAGCCGATACAGCTGGTAATCGCGCAGCTGGCTTTCGGGAACTCGGACTTTGCGTTCCAGGGCAACCACCTGTTCCAAGGGAATTTTTATGGCCTGAGTATCTATGACATCTCCAATCCGGCGAACACCACATTGCTGACTACACTGGTGTGCCCGGGAGGCCAGGGTGATCCGTCGGTCTACAAGAACCTGCTGTTCATGTCGGTAGAGATGCCGAATGGGCGTCTGGATTGCGGCGTGGAGGGCTTTCCGCCGGAGCCTCCCCCGCCTGCGGGTGAAGAAAAAAAGAAAAAAGGACCGCCGGCAGCGCAAAAGGACCGTTTCCGCGGTGTGAGGATCTTCGACATTTCCGACATCAAAAAACCGAAGCAAGTGGCAGCGGTGCAGACGTGCCGCGGTTCGCATACGCAAACTCTGTTGGTAGACGCCAACGACAAAAACAATGTTTACATCTACGTGTCGGGCACATCGTTTGTGCGTCAACCGGAAGAACTGGCCGGGTGCTCCGGTGAAAAACCGGACAAGGACCCGAATACGGCGCTGTTTCGTATCGAAGTAATCAAGGTTCCGCTCGCCGCCCCGCAAGACGCGAAGGTGGTGTCCAGCCCTCGGATTTTTATTGATCCGCGGACGGGCGCGATGAACGGCCTGAACAACGGTGGGACCCATGGCAAGAAGGGCGCGGAGAAGCCGGCGGACACGAACCAATGCCACGACATCACGGTGTACTCGGCGATTGGGTTGGCGGCGGGCGCGTGCTCCGGAAATGGAATTGTGCTCGACATCAAGGACCCCGTACATCCGAAGCGCTTGGATGCAGTGAACGATCCGAACTATTCGTACTGGCATTCGGCTTCGTTCTCGAACGATGGCACCAAAGTCTTGTTTACCGACGAGTGGGGCGGCGGCTTGGGCGCGCGGTGCCGTCCGAACGACCCGAACAAGTGGGGCGCGGATGCCATCTTCCGTCTGAAGGACGACAAGCTGAGTTTCGCGAACTATTACAAGCTGCCTGCCGCGCAGGGCGATAGTGAGAACTGTGTGGCGCACAACGGCTCGCTGATTCCGGTCCCCGGCCGCGATATCGAAGCGCAGGCCTGGTACCAAGGCGGCATCTCTGTTGTGGACTTCACCGACCCGGCGCAACCCTTCGAGATTGCCTACTTCGACCGCGGACCGATTGATCCGAACATCCTGGTGCTGGGCGGCGAATGGTCAGCGTATTGGTACAACGGCTACATTTACGGTTCGGAGATTGCACGCGGCCTGGACGTCTTTGAACTGACACCCACCAAGTTTCTGACGCAGAACGAAATCGACGCGGCGAAGACGGTTCATGTGCCGGAGCTGAATGTGCAGAACCAACAAAAGATCGAGTGGCCTGCACAGTTGGTCGTGGCCAAGGCGTACCTGGACCAATTGTCGCGGTCGCAGGCACTGCCGGCAGACCGAATCGCAGCCCTGCAGAAGGCGATCCAAAGCGCAGAGAGTTCGCACATGAGCCAGAGTAGGCTGGCGAAGTTGAAGCGCATGGCGCCGTCGTTGGAAAAGAGCGCCGCCATGGCGAAAAGCCCGGCTGACTCGGCGCGGCTGCATGCTTTGGCAGATATCCTGAAGCATCCGTCAGCATGACCACATCGCGAACCCGGCGGCTTTCTGTTTAGCCCGCAGAGCCGAGGATCCGCAGTCGGATCCCCTTGCGCAAGCACCTTATTGACGAGGTACTCGGGAGCTGGCGTGGCCAATGCATTGCCCGGAGCAATCCTCTGTGCTAGCATCCGGCGCGTCAGGAGATCGGACCAGGGAAATTTCGCAGGACCTTCGCCCCCGCCCCACGGGGACCCAGGTGCAGTGGCCACGTTCTCCTCCCTCAGTTCCAACTTGCCCGGCGCAGGCCCGCGCCCGAATTCTGCTGGACGGACCTCGCCACGTCGACCGCTATGCGGCCGCCAGAGCCAGGAGGCTTTATGAAGAGCTATCTCACCAAGGACATTCGAAACGTTGGCATTGTCGGCCACGGCGGCACCGGGAAGACGCAACTGGTGTCGTCGTTGCTTTACACCGCGGGGATGACGCCGCGATGGGGAAAAGTTGCGGAAGGCAGCACCGCCACGGACTGGGACGAAGAAGAAATCGCGCGCAAGATTTCCATTCAAACCGGCCTCTCCTACGCCGAGTGGCCCGCGACACCGACGACTCCCTCCGGCTCTTCCGAAAGAGTCAAAATCAATTTGATCGATCTTCCCGGATATTCCACCTTCATCACCGAGACGAAGGCGTCGCTGATCGCCGCGGATGCCGCGCTCATCACTGTGGATGCGCACGTCGGGGCGCAGGTCACTACCGAAAAAGTTTGGGACTATTGCACGGAATACGACATTCCTCGCGCGTTCGTGCTCACCTGGATGGATCGCGAGCTCTCCAGTTTCGAACGCTCGATGGAATCGCTGGAGCAGGTTTTCGGGCGCAACGTCGTGGCACTACAACTACCGATCGGCGCGGAACGGGGATTCCGCGGAGTCATCGATCTGGTGGCCATGAAGGCCCATATTTACAAGCCCGATGGCGACGGCAAGCCCTCGATTGAAGAAATTCCCGCCGCTCTTGCCGATGACGCCAAGGAAGCGCACGAAAAGCTCGTCGAGATGATCGCCGAGGGCGACGACGAAATGATGGAAGAGTTTTTCCGCGAAGGCACCATTCCGATTCACGACCTGATCCCCGCGGTCCGCAAGGCGATCGTGGCCGAAAAGATTTTCCCCGTCCTCATGGTTTCATCGCTGCACAACATTGGCACGGCCAGCCTGCTTACTTTTCTCACAGACGCCTTCCCGCATCCAGATGAGCATGCGCAAGTCGGATACAAGGATCCCGATGGCAAAGGCGACCGTGTACGCAAGTACGATGACGGCCAGCCGCTTTCGCTTTTCGTTTTCAAAACGCTCGCTGATCCATTCGCGGGCCGCATCAACTATTTCAAGGTAAAGAGCGGCGTGCTGAAAAACGATGCCACGCTCAACAATTACAATCGCGGCATCCCCGAACGCTTCCAGCACATCCAGGTCGTTCAGGGCAAGCAGTTAACGGAAGTCGGCGAGCTTCACGCCGGAGACATCGGCGCCATCGCCAAATTGAAAGAAACGACCACGGGCGAGACGCTCGGCGACAAAGTTTCGCCCATCTACTACGGCCCCGCGCGCTTGCCGGAGCCCTCGATCACCTTCGCCATCGAGCCCAAGACCCGCGCCGATGAAGATAAAATCGGTGTCTCCATTCACAAGATTCTCGAAGAGGATGCGGCGCTGCGCTTCATGCGCGATCCGCAAACGAAAGAATTTCTCCTCGCCGGCTCCGGCCAGCAGCACATTGAGGTCGTGGTCGCCAAACTGCACAAGCGCTATCACGTGGACCTCACCCTCAAGCCGCCGAAAGTTCCCTACCGCGAAACCATTCGCGGCAAGGCCGACGCGGAAGGCAAACACAAAAAACAGTCCGGCGGCCACGGGCAGTTCGGGGTTTGCCGCATCAAGATGGAACCCATCGAGCGCGGCAAGGGCGTCGAGTTCGTCGACGACGTTTTCGGCGGCGCCATTCCGCGGAACTGGATTCCGTCGGTGGAGAAGGGCATTCGCGACGCCGCGGCGCGTGGCTATCTCGCGGGCTTCCCGGTCGTTGATTTCCGAGCGGTGCTGTACGACGGCAAGTATCACGACGTGGATTCGTCGGATATGGCGTTCAAGATCGCCGGCTCGCTGGCATTCAAGGAAGCCATGAAGCAG
>WNFS01001335.1_pt1 | contig 19586 bp, 20 predicted proteins | sample 5400141 | NCBI WGS metagenome assembly WNFS01 (sample SAMN13153358, study PRJNA577476) | soil metagenome | isolation source: 60 cm saprolite under Madrone tree | place: USA:California | collected 2016-06-14
GCTCATCGCTTCCTCAATGACCGCGAGCTTTCGCTAAAAGTGATCGCTAAATATACCAAGATCACAAACCGCCCGACCCTGGAAGCGACCTACGACGACTACGCTCCCTACGTCAAAAAGATTCCGATGCCCACGGCCGGTTCAATCAAAACCGTCCTGGAACAACTATCTGCCAGTGATCCTAAAGCCCGTACCGCGCGTCCACAGGATTTCATCGACGGCAGCGTTATCTCCGAATTGGAGCAAGAAGGCTTCTTCAAGCAAATCTGGCGCTAGGGCTGCGAGGAGCGAGTACGGTGATCACGATGAGTGGGCTGCTCATCTGACGCTTCATTTCGTTTTCTTTCTTGCTTCTGCCATAAAACCGCTATCTTCCAAATTCTGTACGAAGGCCGGAGTGAGGAGTTGGTTCAGATCGACTTCCGTAACTCTCGGACTGATGCGCGAAACAATCTTCTGCACGGTTTTCCATGCTTGTAGGTTGGGCATGATGTCGGTCGTCGCCATGAGATTCAACACCCGATAGGACGCTTCCGCTTCCTCAGTCTTGCCGAAGCGAAAATTCTTGCGGAGAATTTCCATGATGTCTGCCTTCATGCCGGGCTCATGGATCAACACGACGGCGTCAACGATACCCCTGAGCAGCCGAGTAATCATATCGGGGGAGGCCGCTGCCAAGTCGCGCGGGTAGCAGACCGCCGTTCCTTGATAGACGATGTTGAGTTTGCCGATATCGGCAAGCACGTTGGCGCCAGCTCTTTTGGCCGATTCACTGAAGCTGTAAGGAATCACGGCAGCGTCGACATTGCCTGCATTGATGGCTTGAGTCACCGTGGCTGTGTCGCCGAGGATTCTCATCGTCAAGTTATATTTATCGGGATCGATGCCGAGGTTATCCAGGGAGATCAGCGTTTGCAGCCAGAAGCCGCCGCCAATGCTCTGCACACCGAAGACTTTTCCGCGCAACTCCTCGATGGAGCGAATGTCCTTGCGTGCTATCAGCTCTCTGGGAATCTTTTGGATCGGCGAGGCTGCGCATTGGATTTTCATTCCGCCCGCCGTAGCGCTCAGCGCGTTCGCGGGGGAGCCGTAAACGAATTGAACTTGCCCGGAGGCCAAGGTTGCCATACTCAATGCGCCGGTGCGCAGTTGGACCATCCGGACATCGAGGCCGTACCTCTTAAAGGTGCCCTTTTCGATTCCAACCCACATCGGACCGACAGTCTCGTTCTGCCCCGCATACGCGACGAGAAGAGGAGAGGGCGTCTGTGCTGAAGCCGGTGAGGGCGGTAAGAAGTGCAGCAAAAGTAAACTGAGCGCGCAGCATGTTAACGTAAAGCAGGAAGAAATATGATCCCTCATGAATTCCTCCAGTTCGCTCGCCTTAAATCTGTTGCGCTAACCCGACATCGTCTACGAAGTTGCACTACTACGATGGCATCTCCGCTAAAAGCTTCCCATACCCAGGCATGGGATGGCGGAGGCCAAGGCGTAGTTGCGTTTCCCAGCAGCGGGCCGGCCCCGGGTGGACCACCGGGAGTCCGGTTGTTTTTTCCAACCGGTCGATAATGTCGACGGTCTTCCATGCGGAGCCGAGCATATAGATGCCATCTGTGTCTTTATGCTTGGCGGCAATGCTTTTAATGAATTCGAAGATCTGCTCCGCTGGAACCTTCGGGACATCCGCAAAGACGGCATTGATTCCTTCCATGGCAAGCACCTGGAATCCCGCCTCGGTGAAGTAGCGGGCGAAGATCGCATTCATCTTCTCGGGAAAATAGCTGGCGCCGACAAATTTTTTGATGCCAAGGGTGCGCAGCGCATGCACGTGATTCTGACCGGACGTGAACATCTGAACGCCGTATTTTGTTTCCCAGCCGCTAATGATTTCTTGCTCACCTTTGTATCCGAGCAACATGAAAGGTGGCGCGCCACTCGGTCGGACCAAGTCCGCGTTCATTTTCGCCAGTTCTGCCGCTTTCGCTTCATAGCCGGGCATCGACGTGCTGAATTCCTCTTCGGTGCCGCGAGTAAAGTTCATCGTGCGGGTCAGAAATTTGATCTGCGCCGGGATCTTCTCCTCGAGATCGATTTCCTGGCCAGATTCAGGTCTGTTCGTGGGTCGAACCGTACCAACGATGTATTCTCTTTTAGTTTCAGCCATGGCTCATTCCTCCATTTCGATTTTGTTAATCGATCACTAGTATCGTGAGAAACGCGCTCGTTTCCAAAAGCCCCTAGAAGCTAGCCTCCTCAGTCATTCTCCGGCAGCCTATTCCTCCGGAGCGCCGCCTGACTTGGCCAAGTCGTCCATCTTAACTTTGTCCACGTTGAGCCTAGCGGCGGTCGTCGTCATACGATCCAGGACTTCGTCGAAACTCAGGGGTGGGGCGTCCTTAGGGCGGAAGCGAATCGGGTTGATGCGAGCAACAACGAAGCTCTTAAGATAGGGACTGGTAAGGCCTCTGGATTTCAACGCTTCGACTTTTTCGACCACGAGGTCATCCAGCCCCATAACAGTTTTGGCCCGCTCTTGTCGAATGGCTAGGGAGCCTTGAAGCGGCTTTTTAAGAAATGCGTCGGCGCGTCTGAGGATCGGATGGTAAGCGCCTCCGCTGAAGCGCGGCCGCTCTAGATAACACAAGCCAAGCGTGATGAGCGCTGCCTCTTCGAATTCTAAAGCGTAGGTTTCTTCGGTAGCGTCGTCCAATGTGGCCAGTTCTTGGTACATCTTGATGACTTCCAACGCCCGCTCGCGCAAGTTATGTGCTTTCTCGGTATTGAGCGCGAGAATCTGGTAGGCCGTTGCAGTCTCCGGGACGACGATCCCGACGATGCTCTTGGCACCCAAGGTGCGCATGGCCGATAGCCGATGATTGCCGTTGGGGGTCCAGTAACGAGTTTCACTGTCTTTACTTTCCTTGCGCACGACGACGATGGGGTCGAGAAATCGGCCCAGCTTGGCGATGACGGACTCAAGTTTACGTACGTGAGTGTCCGAAAGATTCCGTTGATAAGGGGTCGGCTCGACTTTTTCGATGGGCAGCGCCGCCATAACGAGCCAATGACCGCCGAATGGTTCGCGATAAGACGACAGGACTTTTCCGCCGTCGTTTTCGATGGCTTCTTGCAGTTCGCCGACTTTGCTCGGCGCAGCGCCGGTCAAAGTTTCTTTAGGCTCGAGTCCAAGCGCTTTACCGGCAAGTTTTCTGCGCTTGCGCGGCGTCCCCGCCTTCTTCCGTGGTTTTTTCTCGGGCATAAGAGCTTGTGTCTCCTTAACATAGCGCCGGTCATTGTTCCAAGCGACGCATCTTCGGCGGAAAGGGCGCAACGCCCCAAACGATCGTCGAGCCATCCCACGACATAGCCTCCCGGGCTAAATTCAACCCAGGACTGGTTGAGTAAGCGGGGGGTACCTTCTATCATTGTCGCACATCTGAAGAAGGAGTGTTTTAACATGGCGCAGTACGATTACGACCTCTTTACCATCGGCGCAGGTTCCAGCGGCGTACGCGCAAGCCGCATGTCGGCCGCCTACGGCGCCCAGGTCGCGGTAGCCGAAGAGCGCTATCTCGGCGGCACCTGTATTAACGTGGGCTGCATTCCAAAAAAACTTTTGGTTTACGCGTCGCATTTCGCCGAGGACTTTGAAGACGCAGCGGGTTATGGCTGGTCGGTGGGACAGCGCGCCGTCGATTGGACGAAACTGATCGCGAACAAAGACAAAGAGATCAACCGTCTCAACCACGTCTACCGAAAGCTGCTAGAAGATTCGGGTGTCACGATCATCGACTCACGGGCGGAAATTTCCGACCCTCATACCGTTCTCGTTGACGGGAAGAAGATCACAGCAAAGTATATCCTCGTTGCCGTGGGTGGTTGGCCCATAGTGCCGAAGCTCCCCGGATCGGAGCATGCGATCACTTCGAATGAGGCGTTCTACCTGCCGACTTTGCCGAAAAAGGTGATCATCGTCGGCGGCGGTTACATCGGTGCCGAGTTCGCCGGCATCTTTCATGGCCTCGGTGTAGAAGTGACGCAGCTTTATTGGGGTCCGTTGTTTCTCCGGGGCTTTGACGACGATTGCCGTAAAACGCTGGCCGAAGAGATGAAAAAGAAAGGCGTCGACCTGCGATTCAATGCTGATATCTCGAAAATCGAAAAGACGGGCGCGAGCTTGCGCGCAACATTAACCGGAGGCGTAAACATAGACGCCGACCAGATTCTCTATGCCACGGGGCGAGTGCCGAATACGGGTTCGCTAGGGTTTGAGAATACCAGTGTGCAGATGAAGCCTGACGGCTCTGTCGTCGTAGACGACTATTCGAAAACAGACGTCGACAGCATTTATGCTATCGGCGATTGCACCAACCGGATGCAGTTGACGCCGGTTGCCATCGCCGAAGGACGCGCAGTGGCTGAGACTCTCTTCAACAACAACCCGATGAAACCTAACTATATTAACGTGCCTTCTGTTGTGTTCAGTCAGCCGAATCTAGGGACGGTTGGGCTCACCGAGACCGAGGCGCGTGAGCGCTACGTTGACATCGACGTTTACAAGACTACTTTCAGACCGCTCAAGCATACGTTGAGCGGCTGTGATGAAAAGACCATGATGAAAATCGTCGTTGATCATGTAACGGACAAAGTCTTGGGTTGTCACATGGTTGGTTCGGATGCGGGGGAAATCATCCAGGGGCTGGCCGTGGCAATGAATTGTGGCGCCACTAAGGCGCAATTCGACGCGACCATCGGGATTCATCCAACGGCAGCGGAAGAGTTCGTGACGATGCGCACAGCGATGGCCCCACGCAAGTAAAACGCTGCCTGTAATTGGGTTGAGATTGCCTGTTTCCGCCTGCCAGGTTGTCTTGTTTTCTGACAAGTCTCCGCTTTGCCCGATCCCCCTCGTCCACAAAATTCAACAAAGTCGATGCTTTTGGTACTGGCATATTGGTTGCTGCTTCACTCACCGATAACAGTCCGCTACCAAAAAAGAGGTGGCTATGGATCGGGAAACCTTTCGAGAGCAGTTGTTAGCCGTGATGGAGCGGAAAGACCACTGGGCCTGGCCGGCGTTTACTTCGGGCAGGGTACCAAAGACGCTTCTCCATTTCCATTTCGAGCAAGAGTACGCAACCTACGTACGGGATTTTCCGGTCATGGTAGGCTGGGCTTATGTGCGCTGTCCGGTCCCTGAGGTCCGGCGAAGCTTGGCCGAAAACCTCTATGAGGAAGCGACCGGCGGACTGGTTGCCGGCAGCCCGCATCCCGAGCTTTTTCTTGAATACCCACGCGGACTGGGGATGGATGTAAGTAGATTTCAGTACGTGGAATTATTCCCGGCGGCGAAAGAGTATCGGCATTTCCTCGATGAAGCGATTCAGCACTATGGCTGGGATATTGCCGCAGCGCTGGTTACGATTTTCATCGAAGGCACAAAGGACGAACGCGCCGTAATCGATCCATTCATTGCCAAATTGCCACCGCCGCCGCTTGAGGAACATCCCTTAGTCAAACATTACGGTATGGCTCCAGAACATCTAGCATTAACCAAGGCTCATCGTCAGGTCGAGGGGGACCACCGCGCAGCCGCATGGAGCGCAATCCTGGCGCATGTGTCGCCAACCCGGCGTGGCACGGTTGTGCGTGCGATGAATGAAGCCCTGGAACGTTGGCTTGCATATCGGGACGAGGTTGCGTCTATGTGCGGCATCGCGCGGGACCACAATGATTCTGCTGCCAGCGCCGCCTAAAGCTGCCTGCCGTAAAACCTTCCATTTCAGTCCTCTGGAGTTTCAGCTTCCTTTGTAAGCATTCTCGCGGCGGTGCACGGCTTCACTCCGCTAATAAACATTTTCGCCTCACGCGCGTCTAAGTGGCCAAGGAGGTGTCTATGAACAGAAAGAAAACTATCATTTGGCTAGGCGCTGGTGTGGTTTCTATCTTGGCTTTGGCGAGTCATGCGTCTGCGGATACGAGGCATTTCAGCTATCCAAGATACAATCGACCGGCGCATCAGGAGATTCGCGGCGATCGGAAGGAATTATTTAAAGATCGAGCGGAATTGCGCGGTGACGTGCGAGAGCTCTACAAAGACAAGGCCGAGCTTCGTAGAGATTTGCGAAACCGCGCGGGCCGTGATGAAATTGCTCGAGACAGAGCAGAAATCAGACAGGACTTTGGCGAGATACGGGGCGACCGTAGAGAGATCCGCCAGGACCATAGAGAACTCCGAAGCGATTTGAACAAATATGGCTGGAATAGATATCCCAACTACAATGGAAGATACGCGGGGAACGGCTCCAGTTGGTCGGATCGTAGTCGCTGGGGATGGGACCGTAACCCGTGGAACCGCGACTGAAGAACCAAGTACTAGTTAGCCCACAGGTAGATTCAATTTTGGTTTCTCCGTTCCATCTCCTCTCTCCCGAAGGCGGGCAGCAAGCCCGCCTTCCTTTTTTTCACTTCGTGTCCGTAATGCCCCGACTACTTGACATCGAAAATCAGGCAGACCTATAAGCGTTAAGGTACAATTCTTAACAGGAACGGACGCTCATGATTATCGATTGCGACACTCACCTGATGCCTCGACATGCCTTTGACGGAGTAGATGGAGCTTTAGGTCTGCGCAAACCGACGTTGAAGTTTAATGATGACGGACTTTATGCGGACGTGGAATTTCCGGGTTATCCTCCCGAAGTTCCCGGAACCAGCCCATTGCTTGCTCCTGGTTCCGGCGCGATGTTCAAGAGCTTGTGGGATGTCGAAGCACGCATGGAAGACTATGACAAGAAATTGGGAATCGAGCAGCATGTTATTTTGCCGCAGTTTTCCGGCTGGTGGTCGTATCTCATTGAAGCCGAATTGGCCACGAGAATGGCGCGGTCGCATAACGAGGCTTTGCTTGGCCTCATGAAAAAATACCCGGGACGCATCCTGGGTGCTGCGCTGGTTGCGCTGCAGGATGTCGCGGGTTCGATCCGTGAAATGGAGTGGGCGCGGGAGAATGGCTTTTGCTCGGTTGTCTTGGACAAAGTTTTTCCGGTGAAAGAGCATCCCTATGGCGAGCCCTTGGGAACCCACCGGGAGCTGTGGCCGTTTTTCAAACGCGCTGAAGAATTAGCTATGCCGATCTATCTTCACAACGTTCAACATGGACATCGCATCAGCAATTTCTTCCCCTTTCAAAGAGACGGACTCTATATTTTCGCTCCTGAAGAGGGGCAGATGAGCTTGGTCTCGCTGATCACCAGTGGGCTATTGGACGAGTATCCGCGGCTGCAACTCATTTATACCGAAGCTGGAACGTCGTTTATTAAGCCGCTTGTCGTGCGGCTTGATAAGGTCCTGGAGGCCCCTCCCATCGATTACGCCGACCAGGAAGAGCCGCTGGCTAACCGGACCTTAACCCAAGTAGGTGAAAGACTACGGCGAGCCAGAGCCCTGTATCCGGCCCATATTTTTCTCGAGAAGAATAAAAAGCCTGCGAGTTACTATTTTAAGAACAATTTTTATTTCACCATCGAGACCGAGGAGCCGGAATTGCCGGAGGCGGTCGAATTCCTGGGTGCCGAGCGATTTCTTTTTGCCACCGACTATCCTCACGATGATCCCGGCGGAAGAATGAAATTCCAGGACGTGGAACTGTTAAGAAACAATGCGAAGATTTTGGAATCGGACAAGGAGTCGATTCGCTGGCGAAACGCGGATCGACTGTTTCATTCGGTTCGTTAGTCCGCCGTTTGACGAGGTTATTTATGGCGATACCGGAGCGTTATAATACGGGTTACAACATCGGCGTGGGCGGCGCAGTAGTACGCGGCGGGCAGTTGCTGCTGGTACGGCGGGCATCGCGCCACGGGCGCGGCAACTGGCAGTTGCCCGGAGGTTTCATCGAGCCGGATGAGACGATTGAGCAAGCCGTGGTTCGTGAGGTACACGAAGAAGCGGGCGTCACGGCCGAAGTGGAGGCCGTCCTTGGACTTCGCAGTCGTTACGACCCGGATAACGGCAATGGAATCTATGTCGTTCTGTTATTGAGGCCGGTCAGCGGTGAGCCCACGGCGGACGGTCATGAAGTCGATCATGCCGGGTACTTCACTCTGAATCAGATTCGCGAGCTAAACCCGTTGCCCCCGGTCAATTGGGAAATCGCCCAGCGTGTGTTGGACCCTAGTCGGTGCCTTCTGATCCCTAAACCTTTGACTAATCTCAACGGTGCAAAATTTACCTTGTTCGTGGGTTAGTATTCGAAGCGTCCGTTTTTACCGTCACCTTCGTTCCAATCCCCTGGGCTAGGCTTGGGAGGAAACGAAATGTTCCCAAAAATGTTTAGCGGCCTGAAGGCTGGGACGGTACCGGCAACGGAGGGAGGATCGTTACTGTGATCCGAATTTGGTCCGATGATTTGGCGACGGCGTCATTTTTATGGTCGGGCGTGGAAGATTCTGCTTCGATATTTCCCAGATCTGCAAGTTCTTTCTTGAATAGCTCATATTGGTTACGCGCAATAGTGACCCATACAGTCTGTGACTGGCCTGTTTGGATTGCTTGTTGTCGTGCCTGTTCGAGGTTTTTTGCTTCTTCCTCTGAAGTTAACGATCGTCGTTCAGTCCCAGCGCCGCCTGATGCCAATCGATCCGCTACGGCTTTGTCATCGCGCCCCGGTGTCTTGAGACGGATTGCCAATTCGTGATCGGCGGGGAGTGCCACGCCAACGACAGTGCCGGATCTAAAAGCGTTTAGGGAGGTGGTAGCGCTTCTTCTTCGTGCTTCCGTAGGCAACAATGGCTTTTCCGCAGCCGCAGCGTCTTTTGAAGCATTTTCTGGTGGTGGAACTGGCGCTAACGCCCCTTTCGCCTGTACTTCTACTGAAGGTGAAGATTGTTCCAGGCGAGGGGAGGCAGCGTCGTTCGCTGCTGGCGATTTTTCTTGGAGTGGGGTAGGGCTGAGAGTAGCGGGTGAGCGGACCTGATCCTGTGAGAGCACTGTTCCCGTAGCGCCTGGCTGACTACCTGCAATGCGTTTGTTCTGTTCTTCTGGCGAAAAATTGGGAGGTGGTTGAGACTTTTTCAGTTGTGCTGAATCTTTGAATTCCTGAACTCTCAGTTTTGCTTGCTCGGTGACCTCTGTCTTGGAGTCGGCGCGGGGCGCTTGAGCGATGGATGGCGCCAGTTTATCCGCCTCTTTTGGCTTTCTAAAGGAGCGTTCAGGTTGGATGCTCACTACTGATTCTCGTTGCAGCGGTTCCTTCTGGTAAATGTAAGCGGCCAGAGAGGCGATCAGGACCACAGCGGTGGCCTGGAGCGGAATCTTGATCTGAAGAGGCAAAAACAACCGCTCCCAGAGGGTCGGTGGTTGCACCGCTTCACGAACCTTGGCCATCACTCCAGCCGTGAAACCCACTGGCGGCTCAATTGCCGGCAGGTTGGACACGAGCTGTTGGTATTCGGCTAAGCTCGCCATCTCCGCGCTGCACGGTGAGCAGGCCGCGAGATGATCTTGGATCTCTTGTGCGCGCTCGATGTCGAGGCTCTTGTCCAGCAAATCCGATAACTGCTTTTGCACTTCTTCGCAGTTCATGACGCCTTTCGGTTAGCAAAAAAATATGGGGCAAGGCAGACTCTCAGAGCTTGCCGCGCGCGGTGAAGCCGGGATTTGACGGTTCCGACGGGAATATCGAGAATCTCGGCGACGTCCTCATACGGGACGTCTTGAAGATCCCGGAGCAGAATGATGCGCGCGTCTTCCGGGTCCAAGCTGTTGAGCGCTTGTTGAACCCGATGTTGGATTTCTTTGTGTTCGAAATTCTTGGCCGGATCGACGGTGCCGTCGGCGATGACTTCGGTGCCGTCTAAGGGGATATGGTGCTGTTGCGTGCTGCTCAGGCTCTTACGGCGGGTGCTGGCGTGGTTGAGCCCTATGCGGTAAAGCCAGGTCGAGAAACTGGCGTCCCCGCGAAACTGATGGATTGACTTAAATGCGGAGAGAAACACTTCTTGCGCGACCTCCGCCGCTTCATCGTAATTTCCCAAGAGCCGGTAACCCAAGTTGAATATCGCCTTCTGGTGCCGCCGCACCAAGACTTCGAAGGAATCGGTGTCACCTTGTTGTACGCGCCTGACGCATTCCGCGTCACCTATCCCTTCGGCGAGCATGGGCTTAAATTGTATTAGACTGCCGCGCTAGAAAAAAGTTCCCGTTGGGATAGGCTGGCGATTAGATGGGCTTTTTTGGCGACGGCGGTTGAGCGCACCGGCGAGGTTTCTCGGGTGGTTTATCTCGGAGGCCGAAGTCGAGCCTTGTTACTGGACAGAGTTCCTCCAGACCCACGGCGGGGTTCACCTTCTAAGGTGGCCGGGAATCGGTGAAAATTTGGATAACATTATCCTGATCCCCCAAGCTATGGGATGCATCCAGTTGCCGAACCGCCGCTGTTTAAACTGATTCTTTCCAAACAGAAGTGAACTGAGTCGCCACGACTTGATCGTAGGGAACGGGCGCCGAAAGTAAGCCGATGTCCTGAGCGAAACGGTTCATGTGGGTAACGGTTTCTTCAGTAATGGTTGGATCGTAGTAGGGGAGGTCCCGCCGGATCAGTTCGGCAATGAGTTTCGCTTCAGATGAAGGAAAGCGCTTGTTGCCTACCTGGGTGGCGCGGCTTACGTCTTCCTTGAGCGCCTCATGGGCTTTCATGATGGCTCTGATTGCCGCGCGAGCGCTGTCGGGTTCTTTTGCGATGCGATTCTCCGTTGCGACGAGCGCGGAGAAAGTGTAATTCCGTGCCGCGGGAGGCCCGTCACCGCGACGAACATCCAGCACCACGCTTCCAACGCCCTGGCGGAGCGCCACTTCGCAGCCCATACCGTTGGCCCAAAAGCCGTCAAGCTTGCCTTCTTCCAGCGCCTTCGCGGCCGAGAGACCGAAGGAAACATTCGGTCCTGCTGCGCCGGGGATCGGCACAATCTGCACGTTGTTCTTTTCCGGATCGATGCCGGCCTCGACCAGCAAACGCTGCAAGCTAAGATTCACGCCCGGAGCCGCGCCAATGCGCAGTCCTTTGACTACGTTCAAGTCTCCTCGCTTTGGATTCAGATCGCTGCGGATAACGAGAAACCAGTAGGTGTGCTTGGCGATGGCGCAGAGAAGCTTCGCGCCTTTCCAGTCCGGAAAGGCCAACAACGTCGCGTGGGCCGAGCCGACGACGAAATCCAGCTGTCCGTCGCGCAGCGCTTCAAAAGTCTTGGGTACGGGGAACAGAAGATCTACCGATGCGTCGAAGCCTTCAGATTTAAAGAAGCCCAACTCGACGGCCGCAATGATAGGGAAATAGGAATTAGAAATTAGATCGGGAACCGCGATGCGCAACATGCTTTTTCCTCCACTGACCTTGAACGTTGAACCTTGGACGGTTCCGAGGGTCCGGGTTTATCGTTCCAGATTCAATGTTCAACTTTCGAAGTCGCTTGACGTTAACCCTTAAGTTCGGGTCTGCTAGTCCACCAGGGGCACGGTCATGAAGATATGAGGCTCGTTGCCGACGACGCGGGAGGTGTGACCTTCGCCGCTGGTGTCGTCGGCGAGCATGACATCGCCGGTTTTGAAGGTTCGCTTCACACCATTACTCGCTTCGATTTCCCAAGAACCGGAAAGTGTCACGAGGAATTGGCGACGAGGCGCCGGGTGGCGATCCAGAGAGAGTCCCACTGGAGCACAACGAAAAACGGCACTCGTAGCCGCGCGCGAGTCGGTCGTTAGCATCGGTTGGTTTCCACCGAACTTAACTTCGATGTCTTCGAAATGGGACTTTTGATCGCCGCCCGTGTAAAGCCTGACAATTTTCATTTCTCCCTCTCTTCGCTACTTCAGATTTTGTATTCCAGCCTGACCCCTCCGGTATCCTCCACCGTGGCTCAAAGCGGAATTTTTCGCTTGTCCATGGCTCGACTCCATTTCGGGTCCGCGTCCTTACCGAAGATCAGCGCCTCGTCTCCAGAAACTACAAACCAGGCGCCGGCCTGCAACTCCGCTTCAAGCTGGCCCGGCGCCCATCCTGCATAACCCAGTAGGAACAGAGATTGACGCGGACCCTTTCCGTGCCCTATCGCTTCTATGAGCTTCGGGTCCGGCGTCATTGCAATCCCATCCGCAACTTTGATGGAATTTTCGATCAGAACGTCATCGCTGTGAAGAACAAAACCCGCTCGTGGACTGACGGGCCCGCCGTAATGGACGATGATCTCACCCTTTGCGTCACTGCTTTCTATACCAAAGCCTTTGAGCAAGTCTTCTATAGGGCCTTTCGCCAATGGGCGGTTGATGACCAGCCCTAAGGCGCCGTCGGCGTCGTGCTTCACCATATAAATCACGGTTTCGGCAAATCTCGGATCCCTCATTTCCGGAGTCGCTACGAGTAATTGGCCGGTTGTGTAATTGCTTTGCTCAGCGGCATTGGTTGCGATTAACGGGATGGTCAAGGCGCATAGCAGAAAAATGCTTAGAAGTCCATTTCGCGGATCCATAAATTGCCTGTACGTCCGCAACATAATCTCGCTAAGAAAGCTGCTCTGGGGGCCTCGGTCTATCCTCGTCTCAGCGGCGCCACGCTCTCGATGGCAAAACGAATAATGACGCGGCGCTCGCGCACCATTCTTTCGTGAAAGTCGGGCCAGCTTTTGTGCTCGCCATAAACTTGGCGTTGTAAATAGACCAAGGAATCCAGAGCATCGGGAAGAGAAATAATTTCCGCCGGGCCATTGACTTGAACCCAGCCTCCGCCGTGAAAGGCGCTTGTAAAAACGCAAAGAGCGGCGCGCGGATCTCGCCGTAAGTTGTCGACCTTGTATGCGGTCTCCCGGCTGCTGATGATAACCCGGCCCTCAGCGTCCAGTCCGGGTGTTATCGGCGACATCTGCAGGCGGCCGTCTTTTCTCCGGGTCGTGAGCACGCCCAAGTGGTGCTCCTTCAAAAATTCCTTTGCACGGTCAATACTCGCAGGTACAAATTCAGCCATAAATTCTCTACCGAGAACGGATCGTTTGTCGTCCGGTCAGCTTGAATAAGTTATCGTCAAACTAGAATACCCCAATGATAGATTGCAAGAGCTACTCCGAACTTTCGCGCAGGAAAGCGGCCTAAAAAGCTTCGTCAGACTCGGGTTTCTGACTCGCTCTAAGCAGCTGCGAACAGAGGTTTTCGCGAACCTGATGGCTCGCGGCTATTATTCCGATAAACTCTTTTCTCAAGGACGGCGGCGCATTGCGGTGCTTAACTCAATGAGTTATAGAGTTGCGAGGAGAGAAAAGTGGCGATGACGATTCCACAAGTGACGTTGCCGGAGATTCTGCCGGTCTTTCCATTGACCGGGGTGTTGCTCTTACCGGGAACGGTTTTGCCGCTGCACGTCTTCGAGCCGCGTTATCGCGCTATGGTGGAGGACGCGCTCAGTGCGGATCGTGTTTTCGGTATGATTCAGCCGTTTGCCCCGCAACAGGACAACCGGCCGCTGCCGGGCGCTGAGAATCAAAAACCGGATCTTTACCAAGTCGGTTGTGCAGGTTATATCGAAAAGTGGGAAAAATTACCGGACGACCGGTTCTTTGTAGAACTACGGGGGGTTAACCGGTTTCGGTTCGAGAAAGAACTCTCGCTGCAACGTGGTTATCGGCGCGTGATCGCCGACTATCAGGATTTTCCTGATGGGACGCTACATCAAGGCTGGCGATGTGATCGCCAGGGCGTGCTTGAAGTACTCGCAACCTACGGCCAAGCTCACGGGTTGCAGGTGAAGCCGGAACAGGCTGAGCGTTTTGCCGATCTTGAGCTGGTCAATCTTTTGAGCGTATCACTTCCCTTTCATCCTGCTGAGAAACAGGCGCTGCTCGAAGCCGCTACACTGGAAGAACGAGAGAAAGTTCTCGTGAATCTGCTTCGACTGGGCAGCGGTTTGCCGGATCCCGGCTCAGACGTCCCGCCGCGTACTTTAAATTAACTCCATACGACTACGTAAGGTGAACCGTAGCTCGTGGTCACTCAAGACCCGGGTGGCTACGAGCCGGTAACCATGTCCCCGCTACGCGTGAATCGCCTGCTTCCCGATGCTATTTACCTTTCACGGTAGAGCCGCCCGTAAAAGCCGCTATCCTCAAGTTCCTTTACGAATCTCGCCTCGATGAAGTCATCCGGCTTTGCGCTCGCGGCCTCGGGTGTCGTCTTGGCGATGAAATTCAAAAGTGTTTGGATACCGGGTCTGCTCGGATACGGAATTTTGGGCGTCGCCTTGATGACGATTTCCGTGTAGGCTTCCGCAATAGCTTTTTCGTCCCCCTGGAGATATTTGCGCATGATCCTCTGCGTACCGCTGGGATTCGTGTGGATATAGTAGTTTCCTTCTGAATAAGCCGTGGCAAAGCGGCGCATCATGTCGCTCCTGCGATTGATCAAGTTTCGTGTCGTGTATACGCCGTTCTGCTGGTAGGCGATATCGATGTCAGCGAAGTTGCTAAGAACCCTATAGCCGAGCTCCTTTGCCTTGACTGTTTCGGGCGGTATCAGTAGCGCGCCCATGACCGACCCATTGACCAGAGCGGCAAAACGGCTTGGGACCGATCCAACCTGGACGATATTCAATTCCTTATCGGGTTGGATGCCCAGTTTCGGAAGCACGAACATCGTCGCGGTATGATCGGCTGAGCCGATGCGGGAGACAGCGAATGTTTTCCCTTTCAGATCGGAGATCTGTTGGATGCTCGGAGGCACGACGAGTTGGTAGGGAAAGCGGTCGGCGCCCCCGAGAATGATAAAAATTGCCGCTCCCTTGAGGTTTGAATTAATCGAACCCACGACCCCGCCTTGGCTGATGACGACTTCGCCGGACATTAACGCCGCGGTGCCCACGGGTGCGCCGCTGATATAGATCAGTTCGACGTCGAGTCCGTATTTTTTGAATAAGCCGGCAGCGAGCGGTACCCATATGTTCACTTGACTGGTGCTGATGGATGAGATCGCCACCCGAATCTTTTCGGGCTGGCCCTCTGCGGCCAACCCGCTAACGCAGGTCGCGATACAAATTGCGCAAGCGAGCGTCGAGAGCAAGAAACCTTTTTTCATGGAACCTCTCCGTTTCCTATTGTGTGCTTATAATTTGAAGAACCTCTTGGCCTTGCCGCCCAGAATGGCTCGTTTGTCCTCCAAACGATCGCTGGCCCAGCGTTGAGGTGATCCGGGATCGCGATTGCGTCGTCGACGAAGTCCGCGGTCGTATATTGATTCGTTGGTTTGCTCGACCTCCCGGTGCCGCGATAATCCTGCATGACGACCATATGGTCGCGCGCAAACTCCGGGACTTGATCGATCTTCCAGACTTCGCAGTCACACGCCGTCTCGCTGAAGAACATAAGGGTGTCCCTTGGCCGTGAACTTTGTAGTAGATCTCGACGTCGTCGCGTTTTAAGAAAGGCATGGAACGGTCTTCTTAGTGGCAATCTGTTACCATCTATTCGGCGAATGCTCGAAGGGGCGAACGGTTTCAACACAGCCTGGCGCTATTCCAGATCGGGCAACTCATACCTCGATAACAAAAGTCTGATCGACCGGGCCTGACCGGCCACGCGCGTGCAATCAGTCTGCTTCTTTCGAGAAACAACACCATTTGATGCACGGTCGGTGGCGTAACACCAAAATAGCTTTGCATTCCGCTTCGGAGGGGGAGCGGCCGTGAATCTTGGTGTAATAGTAGATGAACGCCAAGTATTGTCCCTGTTCTTCTGTGTAACGTGGCATCGATCACTATTTACGAGCGTTCCGTTGAAAGTATAGCGCTGATCTTCCTCGCGGCCTCTATGTACTCGTTCATCTCCGGGGATAAATCGAATTCTTGGTTGAACACTTTGCATCACGATTGTTTCAGCACGGTGCGAACTCGCTACCATTCGCCAAGCCGTGATTCGAGAATATCTTCTAGTTTGTGAGAATCTGTCAAGAATATTGTGTGCGCCAAATTTTCTAAAACGTTAACCCTATCGCTATTTCATCAGGTTTGACAAACGGTAGCGGAGCATGCGACTAAGCAAGAATTGCCAAAGTGAATATCATGGAGCGCACTCAACTCATTATCGTTCGTCACGGGCAGACGCAGTGGAATCTGAAGCTTATTCGGCAGGGGCATCTCGATAGTCCGTTGACGGAGAAGGGGATTGCCCAGGCGAAGGCATTGGGCGAGAGGCTGGCGCGCGAAGCTTTTACTGCCCTGTACAGCAGCGATCTCGGTCGCGCTGTTCAGACGGCAAAGATGGTCGCGAAAACCACAGGTCACAAGATTGTCACGGACGCGCGATTGCGCGAAAGGCACCTCGGCATCTTTCAGGGGCTCAATGGTGACCAGATCAAGGGAAAACATCCGGAAGAATATCGCCTGCACAGAACCATGGGTCCAAGTTACGTGATCCCCGGCGGCGAGAGTGTGGAGCAGCAGGTAGCGCGCAATGTCGATTATCTAACTGAGATCGCCGCGAAGCATCTTGGCGAGACGATTGTCGTCGTAACCCATGGCGGTGTCCTGAGCGGATTCTTTAGACACGCCCTGTCCATTCCACTCGAAGCGCCGCGGCGCTTCGAATTCATGAACGCCAGTCTTAACGTCTTCGCATATGAGGAAGGAAACTGGATGCTAAGAACGTGGGGGGATGTCAGTCACCTGGTTTCCGGTGGAAGCTCGGATGGCGATGATCCATAACGGCTGGTCGCAGCCGCTGTTTCGGGTTCAGAGTTCCAGGTTCCGAGTTTAACCAGAAACCTGAAACCAGTCCCTCGTTAAGCATCTGAGATCCCCGCCGCCCGTTTTTCCAACCGAACGGCAAACCCAGGTCGCTTAATGTAAATCTGATTGGAGTCCTTCCGCTTGCTCAGTTGTTCGATCAGTTTCACCAACGGCTGCGTTCCGTCCAGATATTCGCGGGGTTTGCCGCCGTCGGACAAGGCGTTGACGGCGTCGTCGCCGGCGAAGAAGCGGAGGATCAACTCCTCGTCTGAGATATTCGCACCGAACTTCTGCCTTACCTCGCGGAGGGAAGGGTCGGGTTGAGACCAGTTGGTCCATTCTTTGGCGCGCGGCCGACCGAGAATCTTGTCCTTCACTTGAGGATCCATCAGCTCTGCGCCTTCCTTACCCCAAATGCCCAAAGCATACTGGATGACCTGATCCGGCACTTCTTTGTAGCGCTCGCCGAGCATCACGTTGATGGCCGCTTGCGTGCCAACATATTGAGACAGGGGCGTGACCATGATCGGATAGCCAAAATCCTTGCGAACGTGCGCGGCCTCTTCGAGCGCCGCTTCCATCTTGTCTTCCATCCCGACGATCTTTAATTGATGACGCATATTGGAAATCATTCCGCCGGGCACTTGGTGCAAATACTGGGATTGATCATACTCAACGGGCTTGCCGATAGGCAGGCCGTCTTGCTTGGCGACGTAGGTAAAATGTTTCTGAACTGGTTCGAGGGGCTTGAGATCCACGGCAGGCGAGTAGCCCAGGGCTTTTAGATTGCTAACAATGTTGAAGATGGAAGGTTGACCGGAGCCGTTGGCTAACGGCGGCACGGCGGTGTGCAGGATTCTCATGCCGAGTTTGACCCCCTCGAGATAACAGAGCGGCGCCTGGCCGCTGTTGCAGTGTGCGTGAAATTCGACGGGAATATCGCCCGCACTTTTTAGGACCATCGGAATGAGCGTTCGTGCCCGGTCCGGCGTCAAAAGGCCGCCGACGTCTTTGAAACAAATGCGCCACGGTTTGATAGCAGCGGCCTCGCGCGCCTTCCGGGCGTAGTACTCGTCCGTGTGGCGAGGGGAGACCGAATAAATCAAATTGGCCACGGCATCCATCCCGGTTTTTTTCAAGTCGGCGATTTCTTCTTTGAACGCCGTGTAGTCATTCCAGGGATTGGACGTGCGGGTTAAGGTGAGACCGTACGAGACGAGTCGTTCGACCAAAAGTTTAAGTATACAGTGGGGTGTTTTTTCAAACGCGCTGTGCATGCCACCGTGATAACGAAGACGGGTCTTCTTGAGGCGTTTGGTGCCTTCCCGCAACCAATACCAGGGGTTCTCTTTATGCTCGCGCACGTACTTTTTGAACATGACGCTAAGAAAAAACTCCATGGACTCGAAGCCGGCGTGATCCATATGCTCAGCGGCGGGAAGCATGGCGCCGATTTTCATGTTGAGAGCCCAAAGACTCTGGTTACCGTCGCGCAAAGTAGTGTCAATAAATCGGACTTCGTCGCTCATTCTGCCTCCGGAAAGCCGTTCGTTCAAAATAGTTCAGGTCGTTCAATCGCTGTGGTTTCGATTCCCGCAGCTTGCGTAAAGAGCTCTTCCAGACCTCTTAGAGTCCGTCGTTCCCGAATGCTTCTATCGGGAATCCAGACGAGACCGACTGGACCCCCGATTAAAACATTCGGGGGTGACGCCTTCCTATGTCCTGATACCCCTCAGGTTGGCGGGGTAGTTTCAATTGATTCCCACCATTATGTGTATAAACTCTCGAGTATTAGTTCAATGGACGAGTCAGTGAAAGTCCGGGTAGGGAGAAAGTATCATGAAAACTTATCGTAAAGAGCTTTGGTTCCATACGCCGACGCGGGTCGCCTTCGTCAACATCACGCCGCAGGTGGAGGAATGTATCCGAGAAAGCGGCGTACGAGAGGGGATAGTGCTGGTCAACGCTATGCACATTACGGCCTCGGTGTTCATCAACGACGATGAGTCCGGGTTGCACCACGACTACGGAGTTTGGCTAGAAAAGTTGGCGCCACACGAACCGATCAAGCAGTATCGCCATAACGATACCGGCGAGGACAACGCCGACGCGCACATGAAGCGACAGGTCATGGGGCGTGAAGTCGTCGTCGCCATCACCGACGGCAAGCTCGACTTCGGTCCTTGGGAGCAGATCTTCTACGGTGAGTTTGACGGCCGTCGGCGGAAGCGGGTGCTTGCGAAGATAATTGGGGAGTAGCTGAGCCAGATTCGGGCTTCGACCTAGCTCAGATTAGCTCGGCACAAACGGAAAACTTTCCACACTCTCAACCTTTCCTCTGTTCACTGGCTTTCGCTGAAACGTCGCGTTTCAACGCTGTCACCGATTTCAATCTTCGTTAGATCCTCTCCGACCAGCACGGGTCCAGGGTCGTTCCTTCTTGTCGCGGGAATCAGATCCTCAACGCAGGCACCGCCGAACAGCAAGAGATGGTTGTAGACGGCGAGTTTAGGATTGACGCGAGCGAAAACTTCTCCCGCCTGTTCGGGGGTCGTGTGATTGCTGCTGATTCTCTTAAGTTGCGCCGCGCTTTCCGCTGCACTTCCTGACGCAGCCGTCACTTCATGGACAAGGAGATCCGCTCCCTGTGCATGGCGGATCAGGTTCTCATTAAAGGTCGTGTCGCCGGAGAGAACGGCGGAATGACCGCGGTAGTCGATACGATAGCCAAATGCGGGCAGTTCCTCGCCACCATGATCGACCTCAAAGGTCGACACTTTGACGCCATCCACATCATAGACTAGCCCTTCCCTGATGTCCTGCGCTT
>WNFS01001217.1_pt1 | contig 19579 bp, 17 predicted proteins | sample 5400141 | NCBI WGS metagenome assembly WNFS01 (sample SAMN13153358, study PRJNA577476) | soil metagenome | isolation source: 60 cm saprolite under Madrone tree | place: USA:California | collected 2016-06-14
ATAAAAACCAGCAGAGCTTCTTGATCATTGAACGGCGCTCTGGCACGAGCTACGTTCGGGAGCTGTACTTGGCCCCTATCGGCGTGCACTTCCACTATCGGGTACCCAAGATACCGAAAGAGGAACTCCTTGCCAGGGGGCCCGCAAGAACTGAACGCATCCAGGTTTCGGCAACCGGAAAGTAGAACCACAAGTGTGTCCCCCAACCCTGAGGGCAAACCCGCTGGCAAGCAAGGCGGTTTTGCCCTCAGTTCTCTTTTGAGCGTGCCGTTCGAGGCCGATCTCCTCCCCGTAGAAACGAAGACATCGCCAAGCACTTTTACCTGGAATTCATTCGCGCAGCGGAGCACTTGATGCCTGGCGTCACCACGGGCGTAATGAACAGTGACTTGTGCAAATGGATGACGGGCCTCCCGAAAGAACAAACCGAGCAGCAGGTGGGATTCGGGAAGACTCTCCGAAGCGGGTACAATCTCATGCGAGGCCGGGTTCTCTGGAAACGATCTTCTTCCAAAACGGCGCTGTCAAGTTGCATGCTGTTGCCGCTGGTCCTAATGACGGCCCCGTCGTCGTTCTTCTTCACGGCTTCCCGGAACGACCAGCGCGGCTACAATCTCAGCGGCAAACCGTCCGGCGTCTCATCGTACGCCCTCTCCGAACTGGTCTCCGACGTCATTTCCATCGCCGATCAACTCGGTCAACAGAAAATCTTCCTTGTTGGACATGACTGGGGCGCCGCTGTCGGCTGGAGCGCGGCCCTTCTCCAGCCGCGACGCATAGCCAAGCTCGTGGTTGTCAACGTGCCGCATCCTTCGGTGATGCGCCGCTATATGATGACCCATCTGCGTCAAGCGCTTCGAAGCTGGTATATCTTTTTCTTCCAACTTCCTTACGTGCCCGAGGCTCTCTTCTCCGCTTTCAACTTCCGTATCGGCACTTCCGCGCTGCTCCGCTCCAGCCGCCCGCAAGCTTTCTCGCCCGACGATCTTATCGTGTACCGTGCAGCATGGTCCCAACCCGGTGCCCTCACTTCCATGATCAATTGGTATCGCGCTCTCTTTCGCTGCCGCACCAGGTTTCCTGATCGCACTGTCCATGTCCCGACGCGTATTCTCTGGGGCGAACGCGACGCTTTCCTTTTGTCCGATATGGCTCATGAAAGTCTGCGGTACTGCACCAACGCCGAACTCTTCACCTTCGCCGAAGCCACCCACTGGCTCCAGCACGAAGAACCCGCCCGCGTTTCTGAACTCCTGATCGACTTCTTCCGCAAATAGGAAGTGTAACTGGACTCGTCCTCTGTGCCGTTTCCCGCGCTTTAGATACAATCGCCAGGCTGCAAATAACGTGCCTCGGCGTGGCCGGGACACGCAGCGAGCCCACTTGCCCTGTGGGCGATAACCTGTCGGCGGTTCCGAGGTGAACTCATGAGTGGTCGTCAGAAGTGGTTGCGGTGGCGTGGTCAATGGAGTTCGGCAAGACTAGCTGTTCTGGGATTGGTCTGCCTCGCTGGTCTGGCGCGTACCGTACACGCCCAGCAGCGGCGCGAGCGCGAGCCGAACAGTGTGTACACCGAGCGCCGCGCCAGGCTTGCCGCCCAAGTTGATGCGCCCATCATCCTCTGGGGTTTCACTGGCCGCGAAGAAGTCTCACAAGCCTACATCTTTGCGCAGGAAGACAACTTCTACTACCTCACCGGCCACAACGAAGAGGGCGCCGGCTTGATCCTCCTGCCCGCACTGAAAAACCGTGCCACCGGCGATGCTTGGGATGGGCCGCGCGAAATTTTCTTTCTCCCTGAGAAAAACCCAGCCAAAGAAAAGTGGAACGGCGCAAGAATCGCGCCATCCGACTCGGGCGTCGAAGCGCGCACGGGCTTTGCCACGGTAAAGCCATTCCCGGAAATGCGTGCGAATGTCGAAAAACTCGCGAAGACTTTTTCCACGTTCTACACCATTCTTCCGTACGAAAAGGAGCTTGGCGGCTTCCCGCACGAGAAAGCGGTAGTAGATTGGCTTCAGCTCGCGGCGCCACAAGCCAAGCTGAAAGACATTCGCGCGCAAATCAATGCGCTCCGCGAGATCAAGTCGCCCGGCGAAATCGCTTTCTTGAAACGAGCGATTGATTTGTCGCTCGACTCGCATCTGGAGGCCATGAAGATGATGCGCCCGGGCCTCTACGAATACCAGATTGCGGCAAAAATGGTCGAAATCCATGCCTGGGGCGGTTCTGAAGCCGAAGGCTACGCCCCGATCGTCGGGGCCGGCCCCAATTCTACGGCGCTCCATTACGACAAGCTCTCCCGCAAGATTGAAGACGGCGACATCGTTGTCCTCGATGTCGGCGCGCAATATTCCGGCTATTCCGCGGATATCACGCGCACGCTGCCCGCCAGCGGCAAGTTCGCGCCGCGACAGCGCGAGATCTACGACATTGTGCTCGGCGCGCAAAATGTCGCCCTCGCCGCTCTAAAGCCGGGCATGGACTTCTGCCGCAAGGGCGACAAGAGCGTCTACACGATCGCCTACAATTACATCAACTCCCACGGAAAAGATCTTCAGGGCAAATCGCTCGGCCAGTATTTCATTCATGGCCTGGGCCACAACATTGGCCTCGACGTCCACGACCCGGGCGAATCTTGTTCCCCGCTCCAGCCCAACATGGTCGTCACCGTCGAACCCGGCATTTACATTCCCGAAGAAAATCTCGGTGTGCGCATCGAGGACGACGTCCTCATCACCGAATCCGGCTACAAGCTCCTCAGCGAACGCCTCCCCCGGGATCCCGGTGAAATCGAAAAAATCATGGCCGGAGCTTCGAAGCAACAGGCCAGGCAGGAGAAAAACGAAGCCGGCAAAAACCCGGAGGCGCCTGCCGACGACGCGAGCGGGAGAATCAAGAACCTTATCGCGAAATACGCGCAGTCGGTTGACGACGCGGATACAACCCTTGGGGCGGAGATCTGGTCGGATTCGCAGGATGTCTCATTCGTTCACCCGCTCGGCCACGAACACGGCTTCGAGCAAATAAAGCAGAACGTCTACAAGCGCCTGATGGGTGAAACTTTCTCTGAGCGAAAGCTGAGCATTCACGACGTTTCCGTCCGCGTGTACGGGGATGCCGCGTGGGCCGAGTTTTATTGGGATTTCGCAGCCAGGTTCAGAAAGGATGGCTCTCCCCTCGCGACCCACGGCAGGGAAACCCAGATCTATCGCAAGGAACAAGGTGATTGGCGCTTGGTCCACGTCCATTACTCCGGCATGCCCGCTACGGGAGAAGGCACAGGATTCTGAGCGGATTATCAGACCAGCTTGCGAGAGGCGAAGAAGGCGGATTTGACCGCTTGGAATACCGCCATCTATACTGTTGTTTCGCACTGGTCAGTAGTATTCGCCGGTGCGCCTCGAGTGATTCCGACCGCAGTTGTGGCATCGCAGACGGGCCGCCTGCCGGAATTTCCGAAATCAGCAAACTTTCTAGGGAGCCGCCGCCGCCGACACGGTCGGGGCCGCAAAAAAAAACAATGAGTAGCGTCAAAGCGACACAACTTCGCCCCGGCATGGTCATCCAGCACGAGGGGCAGCTCTTCACCATTTTCAGCGTCGATCACCGCACACCCGGCAACAAGCGCGGCTCGATGCAGACACGCATGAAGAATCTGAAGACTGGAGCAATTATTGACTACCGGTTTCGCGCCGAAGAATTCGTGGATCGCGCCATCCTCGATGAAATCGAGTTCGAGTACCTGTACAACGAGGGCGACGAATTCCACTTCATGAATACGAAAACTTACGAACAGATGCACCTGACGCGCGAACAGCTCGGCGAAACCGTCTACTATCTGATTCCCAACACGGTCGTGAAAGTCGAATTCTTCGAGGACAAGCCCATCGGCGTGGACTTGCCGGACACCATGGAGTTGAAGGTCGTGAAAACCGAACCGACGTTGCAGAAGGCCACGGCCAGCGCGGTGATGAAGCCGGCGACGCTCGAAACCGGCCTGGTCGTACAGGTTCCGCCATTTGTGAACCAAGGCGACAGGATCAAGGTGGATACGACCGAGGCGCGTTACGTTCAGCGCGTTGAGTAAATTTTTGTTCTTTGCTTTTGTGGGTGTCTGGTAGAAGATGGGGTTTCGAGTTTCCGCCTCCGCAGCTAATTTCAGCGCAAGCGGGAATTAGAAGAGGCAGAACGGCGCCCCGGCCCCGCCGGGGCGCTTTTTGTTTTTCGCGCCGCAGGAATTTTTGCGGTGTTTCTTTCGCTTCTCAGTGCGCAGGACAAATTCCACCCTGCTGAAGAATTAATGCTTTCCCGCTGAACCTGCCGCGGATTTCTCGCCCGCGGGATGCGGTCCGAAGACCCGGTCGAAGATCGCATCCACATACTGAAGTTGTCGATGAAGATCGAAGGTGTGCGCGAGCGCTTTCGAATCCAGGTACTTCGTGATGCGCGCATCCTTCGCCACCCGGTCGCGGAAACTCGTGTCAGACTCCCACGCCGCCATGGCGTTTTCCTGCACCGCCTTGTACGCATCATCGCGCGGCATGCCCCTCTCCACGAGATCCTGCAACAACTGGCCTGAGAAGACGAGGCCGTGGGTGGATTCCAGGTTCCGCAGCATGCGCTCCGGAAAAACGCTCATCTGGCCGATGACGCCGGTCATTTTCGAAAGCATATAATCCACAAGAATCGTTGAATCCGGAAGGATGATGCGTTCAACGGAGCTATGGGAAATGTCGCGCTCATGCCACAACGCGACGTTTTCGAACGCTGCGAGCATGTTCGAACGCACGATGCGCGCGAGACCGCAAATTTGCTCGCACGTGACGGGGTTGCGCTTGTGGGGCATGGCTGAGCTGCCGCGTTGCTCGCCGCCGAAAGGTTCCTCCGCCTCGCGGACTTCAGTGCGTTGCAAGTGGCGAATTTCGAGAGCGATTTTTTCCAGTGTCGCAGCGATGAGCGCGAGGGCGCTAAGATATTGCGCGTGCCGGTCGCGCTGAATCACCTGTGAGGCAACGGGCGCGACGCTGAGGTTCAGCCGCTTGCAGATGCGTTCTTCCATTTCCGGACCGAGATGAGAAGCGTTGCCGACGGCGCCGGAGATTTTCCCGACAGCCATCTGCGCGGCGGCATCGCGGAAGCGTGCGATATTGCGCTGATTTTCGGCAAACCAGTTGGCGATTTTCAGACCGAAGGTGATGGGCTCGGCGTGAATGCCGTGAGTGCGCCCGATTTGCGGCGTGTGGCGAAACTCGTGCGCGCGCAAATCCAGGATTTCTCCGAACATCACCAGCGCGCGCTCAATCAACCTGGAGGCGTCGCGAATCTGGAGAGCCTGCGCGGTGTCGACGACGTCGTTTGACGTCATGCCGTAGTGCAGCCAGCGCGCGGCGGCGGGATCGCCGATGGATTCCCCGACGGCCATGGTGAAGGCAATGACGTCGTGTTTCACGCGGGATTCGAGTTCGTGGATGTGCGCGACATCGATTTTGGCGTGCGCGCGGATCGTGGCCGCCGCTTCTTTCGGAACCTGGCCGGCTTCGGCGAGCGCATCAGTGGCGGCAAGCTCGACTTCCAGCCACTTGGCGAACTTGTTGGCATCGCTCCAGACATGCCCCATCTCTTGGCGCGTGTAACGTGAAATCAATTCACTCTCCTAGAGCGTAAAACAAAAAATGCAGCTAATTCGCTGTATTTCCTTATCTAATCATACCGCATATAGGGAAACCCGCGCCGGGACTGCCTTCCAAACCAGGTGTCCGGAATTGGGATGACAAATGACGAAAGCGGGCGATTGGGCTTCGAGCTGAAAAAGCAAGGCCCAAGTAAGACATTAAAAAAGATGGAGTTGGAGGCTCCCGCGAAGCGGCAGGGGAGTTGCACAAAGCAAGGGTGTAGGCTGTCTACAGGTATGGGAGTAGGATGTCGACAGCCTTGGACGAGACCAAAGGCCCGGTCGTTTCGTCATAACTGAACAGAGCTGTTTTGGGACAACCGGGGTGGTAGCCGACGCATGGACGGATTGTCGGAAACGAGATCGATCAGGGGAGAACAGCGAGATGCCAGAGAAAAGAGAACGGTACCAGAACAGGATCGAATTATTGCAGGGGACGCTTGACCTGCTGATCCTGCAGACGCTGCAGTGGGGGCCACAGCAGGGTTACGGGATCAGTGTGGCGATTCGCAGCCGCTCGGGTGAGATTTTGCAGGTGGATACAGGCTCGCTCTACCCCGCGCTGCACCGACTGGAAAAGCAGAAATGGATCAAGGCGGAATGGAAGGTCTCGGAGAACAATCAAAGAGCGAAGTTTTACCGGCTCACTGCGACCGGCAAGAAGCAGTTGAGCAAGGAGCGCTCCAAGTGGGCACAGCTTTCGGATGCGATTGCGGGGGTGCTGAATCCGGAGCAGTGATGAGTAAGCAAGAAAACGGTGGAGGTAACGATGTGGTTCTGGCGCGGGCAAAAAGAGAAGGAATTAGAGGAAGAGATGAAGAGCCATTTGGAGATGGCGACGCAGGAGCGCGTGGAGCGGGGCGAAGAAAGGAAAGAAGCGGAGCGAGCGGTTCGGCGGGAGTTTGGAAATGTGAGATTGGTGAAGGAAGTGACGCGCGACATCTGGGCATGGCGATGGCTGGAAGATTTCGTTGAGGATATGTGCTATGGGCTGAGGATGTTGCGGAAGAATCCAGGGTTTACAGCAGTGGCAGTGCTGACGCTGGCGCTCGGGATCGGGGCGAATAGCGCGATCTTCTCCATGGTGAACGCGATATTGCTGAAGCCACTGCCGTATGCGCATTCCGAGCGGCTCGTCATGGCGTGGGAAAAGGTGCGGCTGCCCTCCTATCAGAACGACCGAAACGACCCGGCGCCGGGCAACTTCGTGGATTGGCAGAAACAGAATACCGTTTTCCAGGATATGGCGGCGATCCGGTACCGCAGCTTCAATCTCACGGGCGAAGGCGAGCCGGTGCGCGTGGAAGGCGAGGGAGTTTCCGCGAGCGTGTTCCCGATGCTGCAGGTGAACGCCGTATTGGGGCGTGTATTCAGCCCGGATGAAGATCGTCCCGGAGTGCGAGTGGTGTTGATGAGTCATGCGTTGTGGGTGAGCCGCTTCGGAGCAAGGCCGGAGATTGTCGGCAAGACAATCCTTTTGGATGGCGAAAGCTACGAAGTGATCGGAATCCTGCCGGAGGGTTTCCATTTTCCCGACCCTGACGATCAATTGTGGGTGCCGGCGGCATTCACTCCTTCCGAGCGGGTAAATCACGGGAGTCATTACCTGCGAGTCGTTGCCAAGTTGAAGCCGGAGATCAACCTGCCGCAGGCGCGGGCGCAGATGGACGGCATCGCGCGACACTTAACAGAGCAATACCCAGACACCAACACGGGCGTAGGCGTTACGCTGGTCCCGCTCAGTGAGCAGATTGTCGGGAACGTTCGCCCCGCGCTGCTGACGTTGATGGGCGCCTTCAATCTTATCTTGCTCATGGTTTGCGCAAATGTGGGGAATTTGCTGCTGGCGCGAGGATCGGTTCGCCGGCGTGAGATGGGGATTCGTGTGGCGCTTGGCGCGAACCGTGCGCGAATTTTGCGCCAACTCTTGACTGAGAGCGTTTTGCTTGCGCTGCTGGGCGGTGCTGTCGGCGTGGTATTGGCGTACGGGGGGGTGAAATCGCTCGCGTGGATGGGCCCGCCAGATCTTCCGCGCATCAATGAAATAGGTGTCAACGACCGGGTGCTCCTGTTCACTCTGGGGATTTCCCTGTTAGCGGGCATCGGGTTTGGAATTGCCCCTGCGCTGGAGGCTACGCGGCGAGACGTCGAGAAATCCCTGAAAAGCGGATCGCCCGAATCCCCCCTGGGTTCGCGGTTAAACTTGCGCAACGTGCTGATCGTCGCCGAGATGGCAATGGGCGCGGTTGTGCTCGTGGGCGCCGGACTGTTGCTGCGGAGTTTCGTCCATCTTGCGCAGGCGCCTCTGGGTTTTCAAACGCAAGATTTGCAGACATTTCGCGTCATCCCGCGCGGGGAGAAATATTCGCAACTTGAGAGGCGCATCACGTTTTACAAGGAGGCAATCGAAAAGATCGAGGCGTTGCCGCGAGTGAAGTCCGCATCAGCGGTAACCTTCTTGCCCCTGACGCAAGTGCGCGGGAGCAAGGGGTTTTCCATCGAAGGCCGTACTCCATTTTCTCCCGGACAAATCCCCATGGCCGACTACGATGTGGTGACCCCGGGTTACTTCCAGACGATGCGAATTCCTTTGATCGAGGGAAGAGATTTTTCCTGGGATGATCATTCGCAGACTCGGAGGGTCATCGTCATCAACGAATCGATGGCGCGGACCTTTTGGCCGCGCGAAGATCCGCTCAGCAAAAGAATCAAGGAAGGACAGCTCGACGATCCGGCCCCGTGGCTGACCGTTGTGGGAGTCGCCGGCGACATCCGGCAGTTTAACGCCTCCACAGAGCCGCGGCCGGCGATGTATTTCCCTGTCACCCAATTTGAGGATCCGAGGGGTGTTCTGCGCGACTGGATCGTGCGCTCTTCAGGAGATTCCCCGGCGCTGGCAGCTGCCATCCGCAGCGTGATTTGGAGTCTGGACAAAGATCTCCCCATTTCGCGTGTTCGCAGCATGGAACAGGTTCGTTCTGCCTCTGTTGCGCCGCAAGCATTTAACCTGCTTCTGCTCGGGCTCTCTGGCTGCCTGGCCTTGATTCTTGCAGCCGTGGGACTTTACGGTGTCACTTCTTACGCGGTTGCTCAGCGGAGCCGTGAGATAGGCATTCGCATGGCCCTTGGCGCTCAGCCGCGTGATGTGCGGCGGCACGTCCTGAAAGAAGGGACCCGCCTGGCGATGACCGGCCTTGGCGTAGGTGCTGTTGCCGCCCTTGCGCTTTCGCGTCTGATCGCAAGTTTGCTCTACGGAATCACCTCCACCGACCCGATCACGTTTGCCGCAGTTGCCTTCGTGTTGACAATTGTCGCGGTTGCGGCGTGTTGGATTCCAGCGCGACGGGCGACGCGCGTGGATCCGATTGAGGCCCTGAGATATGAGTAAAAATTGACTGTTCCGGGATCACCGAACGCCGGGCGAGTTGCAGTGAGAGCCGGAACCAATGCCCTTCAACGGCGGACAATCTTTCAACGCGAGAGCAGGAATCCCTCCTTTTCAGGAGTACCTTTAACCGGGCCCATACCGCTATGTTGCTGGCGAATAAGGGGCTAAGCCAAACCTAACCGCAAGCCTTGAATCCTGTCTAATGAATCGGATGCCGCAGAGCGTCGAGAGCGCCAATGCCATCGCAGACAGCGACGCCCTCGCCGTCGAGCGCACGCTCGCCGGCGATCGCGATGCGTTTCGCGTTCTCGTCGAACGGCACAGCCAGAGTGTTTTCCGCCTGGCCTACCGCATGACCGGGAATCGGCACGACGCCGAAGAGGTGGTTCAGGAGGCCTTTTTGCGGGCGTACCAAAAGCTGGGACAATTCGCATCGCGAGCGAACTTCGGAACGTGGGTCTATCGAATCGCTGCGAATTATGCCATCGACCGCATGCGCCAACGGCGGAAGGAAGAGGCGCGGCGGGAAGCGCCAAGAGCAGAAGGCCACGAGAAAACAGAGAGTGATCCGGTGAACCTTGTTCATGATGGCAAGCCCACTCCGGAACGCCTGACCCAGAGCATCGAGTTGCGAAAACAGATGCAGCAGGCGCTCGCCGCTCTGTCTCATGCGGAAAGGACAGCCTTCGTGATGCGGCACTGGGAAGGCTGCGGGATCGAGGAGATCGCGGCCGTCCTGAAATCGAACTCGGGCTCGGCGAAGAACACGGTCTTTCGCGCCGTGCAGAAACTGAGACGCTCGCTGCAGCCTTTTGTTGAAAGAGGAACCCAGGCAAGAGTAATGGGAACGGAATCATGAGACATGTGACGGAAGAAGAGTTGATTGCCTATCGCGAAGGATTGACCTCGCAACGAAGTGTGATTTCAGAACATCTGGCGGCCTGTGAACGGTGTCGTGCGGAGTTGCAGCGGATCGAAGCCGTTCTCGCGGCGCTGGATACGCTGCCGGTGCCCGATCCCGGCGCGGATTACGGCCGGCGCGTGTGGCAGCAGATTGCACTGCGGCTTCCGGAAAAACCAACCCGCTCGGGGCGGGTGTGGCTTGAGCCCCGGCGGCTGGCGGCCCTGGGCGCCATAACTGCGTTGATTATCGCGGCGTTTTGGATCGGACGGGTGACCAAGCGGAATCACGTCGCCGTAGAAATCGTCAACAGGGAGCAAGTTCGCGAGCGTGTGCTCGTCGTGGCGGTCGGACAGCACTTGGGACGCTCGGAGATGATGCTCGTCGAGCTTTCGAACGCGGAGCCCATCGATCCTGCGCAGAAGCTGGTGAACATTTCTACGGAACAGCGGCGCGCCGAAGATTTACTCGAAGAAAACCGCCTGTACCGGCGGACGGCGCTGCAACAGGGAGACGCCGGACTCGCCAGCGTGCTGGACGAGCTCGAGCGCGTGCTCCTGGACGTGGCCCACAGCCCCGAAGAAGTCACGCCGGCGCAACTCGAAGCGATCCGGCAGAAGATCGAAGCGCGCGGGATTCTTTTCAAAGTTCGGGTGGTCAGCAATGAGCTGCAACAGCGGCAAAAGGAAATTAAGCCGGCGCCGTCGCAGAACGATTCGACGAAGAAAGAAGGAAACAAAATATGACCCTCGGAAGCTCATGGAAACAGACAGGCATCGTCTGGATGGCCATCGCGGCACTGCTGATGGCGCCTTCAGCTGCCCGCGCTCAACGGTTTGAGATCGCAAACTCACGGGCCGTGGAATTCCTGCAGGACCCGCAAGAATCGAGAGACCAGGAACGCGAACAGGAGCGGCGCGACAGGGAGCAGGAAAAACGCGACCGGGAAGAGGAAGCGCGCGACCGCGCACAGGAAAAGGCCGACCGTCTGCAGGAATTGTACGAGGACGGCCGCGAAGCGCTGGATGAAGACCGGTACGATCAGGCGCAAGCCAAATTCAAGCAATTGGCGGATCTGAACGGCCCGCAGACGGACGCCGCGCTCTACTGGAAGGCCTACGCGGAAAACAAGCTTGGCAAGCGCGATGTGGCACTGGCCACCATCGCCGACCTGAAGAAACGCTTTCCCCAAAGCCGCTGGCAGAAAGATGCAAACGTGCTGGAACTCGAGGTGAAGCAGTCGAGCGGACAATCCGTAAAACCAGGGGACCAGAGCGACGAAGAATTGAAGATGCTGGCGATCCAGGGACTGATGAACAGCGACCCGGAGCGTGCTCTGCCGCTTCTTGAAAAAGTGCTGAATGGATCCGCTTCTCCAAGAGAGAAGTCAAAAGCTTTGTTCGTGATTGCCCAGAGCGGATCACCCCAGGCACGCGAGATTCTGGGAAGGATTGCGCGGGGCCAGAGCAACCCGGATTTGCAACGGAAAGCGGTGGAATACCTGGGATTGTTCGGCGGCGCGCAATCCAAACAGACGCTGGCGGAGGTTTATGCCTCTGGCGCAGACGCTTCTGTGAAGCACGCCATTCTTCGAAGCTACATGATTGGAGGCGACCGTGAACACTTGTTTGCAGCGGCGAAAGGTGAAAAAGACGAATCACTGCGCCGCGAAGCCATTCGCCAGCTAGGACTGGTGCACGGAACAAGCGAGCTCGAGCAGTTGTATCAGACGGAGACTTCCTCCGACGTTCGGCGTGAGATTTTGCAGGCGTTCTTTCTCGCGGGCGATGCCCAGAAACTCGTCCAGGCCGCGCAATCGGAGAAAGATCCGGAAGTGCGCCGCGCTGCGATCCGCAATCTGGGGCTCATTCATTCGGATGATTCGGCAAAAGCCCTGCAGACAATTTATTCGAAGGAATCGGACCGCGGGCTGCGGGGAGAAGTCCTGAATGCCTATTTCCTGCAAGGCAACGCCGCCGCGATCGTCGCCATCGCGCGCAGCGAGAAGGATCCGGATCTCAGGAAAGTGGCGGTACGGAAATTGTCGCTGATGCATTCCAAAGAAGCGACCGATTACCTGATGGAACTCTTGCAGAAGTGAGGTGGGTAATGCAGGGAAATCAAAGCGTTTCGACAGCAAGGCGCGTTCTCGGCCTGGCGATGATCGTGGTGGGGATTCTCTGTGCGGTAACACAACTAGCGAAGGGCGTGGCTCTTCGAAGAGAGTCAGGGCAAGCAAGCCCCGGCTCTCCACAAGCTGCCGCGGAGATGCCGCGCATTGATAATGCGAAGGTCGAGACGCGGGCGGTGACTGCAAGTCTCGAAGCAACGCTTCACGGGATAACAGCGCAAGCGGAGAAGCCGCAGTGGGTCGGCTACGGCGTCGACCAAATTGCGGGCCAGCGAACCGTATGCTGCGGCAACTGGAGCGACGAAGGAGGCTGCGGAACCTGCCGGCTCGAAAAGGATCATGAGGCGATGGGCGGGACGACGCACAAGGACGGAACCTTCAAGCTGGAAGGCGCGCGGCAGCTCGTCGTGCTGTTTCGCCTGGAAGCGAAGCAGGTGGTGCGCATTCGCGCGGCGTCGGAAGATTGCACTCTGGACGCCGGAGGGCTGCCGTTCGTGTGGCTGACCGGCGTGAAACCCGCAGAGAGTGTGGCGCTGCTCGCGGCCTACGTGCGCGGGCCCGAATTCGAAAAACACGGAGACCACGGGGTCGGCAAAGGAGCGTTGACGGCAATCGCGCTACATGCCGATGCTTCGGCGGACAGAGCGATGAATTCGTTTGTCGCACCGGAGCAACCCGAAGGCCTGCGGCGACAGGCAGCATTCTGGATGGGTGCGGCGCGAGGAAAGGCCGGCTTGCTTGCTTTGCAGCGCATGGCAAAAACGGATCCAAGTTCGGAAGTGCGCGCGCACGTGACGTTTGCCTTGTCCGTGAGCCACGAAGCGGGAGCGGTTGACGAAATGATTCGCATGGCCCGCGACGACTCAAGCAGCCACGTTCGCGGACAGGCGCTCTTCTGGCTGGCGCAAAAAGCGGGTAAGAAAGCCGTCGGCACGATTACCGGTGCGATCGAAAACGATCCCGACACGGATGTGAAGAAGAAAGCCGTGTTTGCGCTGAGCCAGTTGCCGAAAGATGAAGGCGTGCCGAAATTGATCGAAGTGGCGCAGACGAACCGGAATCCGGCGGTGCGCAAGCAGGCGATGTTCTGGCTTGGGCAATCCAACGATCCGCGCGCCCTGCAGTTCTTCGAAAAAATTCTGACGCAGTGAAGCGCTAGCGCAGCAGATCCTCGAGCTGGATCCGGACGTCCGTTTTCGCATCGCGGTACTTCACAATGACGGCAGCCTGGAGCGAGAGCCCCCGCTTTGCGGCAGAAGGCTGCGAGACCGCGCGCGAGCCGGGAACCACAACAGCTCCTTCAGGAATAATCAGAGGGTCCGTTTCCGTTGCGGTGTAGACGGTGTCGCGCACGAGATCGTAAACCGGTATGGAGCGATTGAGAATTGTCCCGGTGCCAAGAACGGCACGGCGCTTTACGACGGTGCCTTCGTAGACGCCGCAGTTTCCGCCGGCCAGGACTTCATCTTCAATGATCACCGGCAGCGCGCCGACAGGCTCGAGGACGCCGCCGATTTGTGTTCCCGCGGAGAGGTGGCAGTTGCGGCCGATTTGCGCGCAACTGCCGACAAGCGCGTGCGAATCGATCATCGTGCCCTCGCCCACGTAAGCGCCCACGTTGACGAACATTGGCGGCATGCAGATGACGCCGCGGCCAATGAAAGTTCCATCGCGAATGCTGGAGCCGCCGGGAACGATGCGCACGCCGTCGGAAGATGCGAACGCGCGCACGGGATACGTGGATTTGTCGAAGAAAGGTTGCTTCGCAGCGTCGATTGACATGTCGGTGATGGTGCCCAGGCGAAACCCCAGGAGAATTCCCTTTTTCACCCAGGCGTTCGCGCGCCATCCGGTCTTCGTCGCGGGATCCGGTTCCGCGGCGCGGATTTCGCCGCAGTTCAGCGCGGCTTTGAAGTCGCGGAAGAGCGAAAAATGTTCTTCTTCGTAGTGAGCCGGGGCTTTATCAAATAAATCCTCAATTTGCGAAGCCAGCATGAACCCTCTGTGCAGCGGGCTCGGCCGCGGAGCGGTCGGCGAGCCCGAGCGATTCGAGCACGGCCCGGATGCGCGCCTGATTCTCCGCTTTCGGCGGCACGAGTGGCAAGCGCCAGACCGGTTCGAGCAGGCCCATTTCCGCCAGTGCAGCCTTCACGGGGATGGGATTCGACTCCACAAAATTGATTTCCATCAGCGGATGGTAGCGGCGGTGAATCCGGCGCGCACCATCAAAATCGCCCTGGAGAGCGAGCCGCGTGAGTTGCGACATTTCCGCAGGAATTTCGTTCGAAACGACGGAGATGACGCCGCGGCCACCCAGCGCGATCAGCGGGAGGGTGATGGCGTCGTCGCCGGAAAGAACGGTGACGTCATCCGGGACAGCGTTGAGAATGGCGGCCATTTGCGAGACGTTGCCGGAGGCTTCCTTGATGCCCACGATGTTTTCGATTGCGGCGAGGCGCTTTACCGTTGCGGGCTCGACGTTCACGCCGGTGCGGCCCTGCACGCTGTAAAGAATGATGGGCAGCGGCACCGCTTCAGCAATGGCGCGATAGTGTTGATACAGACCCTCCTGCGTCGGCTTGTTGTAATAAGGAGTGACGGAGAGTATGCCGTCGGCGCCGAGGGCGGCAAGCTCACGCGCAAGGGCGATCACTTCCGCGGTGTTGTAACCGCCGGCGCCCGCGAGGACGGGTACCTTGCCCTGAGCCAGTTCGACAGTGATCTCCACGACGCGGAGATGCTCCTCGCGTGTGAGTGTCGGGCTCTCGCCGGTAGTGCCGCACGGAACGAGGAAGTCGATGCCTGCCTCGATCTGCCTCTTAACCAAATGGCGCAGCGCCTGTTCGTCGAGCGAACCGTCTTTCCGAAATGGGGTAACAAGAGCCGTGCCGGTTCCAGTAAACATTGTGTTTCTCCTTCCCTGGTTGAACGTCCGACTGCCGAAAATCACAGATGGCCGCCTGAAGGCCGCTGCTGCATCTCAGCCTAATTCGCTGAGAATTTCGCGAAATTCGAATACACCCTTCTTTCCGGCGATCCAGCGCGCCGCTCGTAGCGCTCCACGGGCAAATCCGTCGCGGCTGCGCGCGGTGTGACGCAATGTGATGGTGTCCACCGGAGAGTCAAATCCAATTTCATGCGTGCCCGGATGCGAACCAGCGCGATTGGCAGTCAGCGTGACGGCGCAGTTGTAGCCGGATGCGCGGATTCCTTCAGCGAGTTTCTTGAGCGTGCCGGAAGGTGAATCTTTTTTGGCGGAGTGGTGAATTTCCCAACCCCAGGCTTCGTATTCGGGATATTTCGCAAAGAGGGCGGCGGCGCATGCAACTGTTTGAAGGAAGATGTTGACGCCGATGGAGAAATTAGGACTGTAAACGAGAGCAGTTCCACCAGAGAGAACGGATTCGTGGACCGCGGGGAGTCGCTCGAACCAGCCGGTAGTGCCGCAAACCGTGCTGATGCCAAGAGAAGCGAGGCGGCGGAGATTGTCGGGCGCGGAACCGGAAGCTGTGAATTCCACGGCAACGTCGACGCCGCGCACGGATTCGCGGCTTATCGCGGCATCATGAAGATTATTTGCTCGAGTGAATTTGGCGCGCACATCGAAGCCGTATTCAGGCGCGAGATGTTCGATGAGGCGGCCCATCTTTCCGTAACCCACGATGGCGAGACCTGGGCTCATGCCTGGCTCCCGCGGGTCGCGAGGAGTTGCGTGGTCATGCGGACATAGATGTCGACCGCTTCGGACAATTCCGTCTTGGAGACGCGCTCCTCGTTCGTGTGTGCGAGGTGAATGCTTCCTGGACCGATAAGAAATGGTTGCCCCCAAGCGCCATTGAAGGTGGGAATGTCGGTTGTGAAAGCAACAACAGTTGTGGGCAGTCCGTCGAAGCCGGTCAAATGCAGCGCTGGCGTATGCAGGACTTCGCGCGCTTCGGCGCGGCCTGCGACCGCTGCGGACACAGCCTCGCGGATGGTTGAAGGATCGCAGATGGTGCGGAACATAATCTCCGCCGCGGCATGGTCGGCAACGACGTTGGGCGCGCGGCCGCCGCTGATGGTGCCGATATTCAGTGTGCTGCGTCCAAGCAAGGGATCTTCCGGCAAAGGAATCTTTCGAACATCGTGAAGGACATCAAGCAGCGTGTGAATGGCGGAGTGGCCAAGTTCGGGATAGGCGGAGTGCGCGAGTTTCCCGTGGGCCATGATCTCGTAACGCAGCGCGCCTTTCGAGCCGAGAGCGAGGCGGTTTTCGGTGGGCTCGCCGTTGATCAGAAATCGTGAGCCGCGGGGATTTGCGGCCGCCGCTTTGGCTCCCGCGCTGTTGCGCTCTTCGCCGACGACGAATAACAAACCGAAATTCCGCGTGCCAGCAGCGAGTAATTTCTCGGCGGCGGCGATCATCGCGGCGATGATTCCCTTCGCATCGCAAGCGCCGCGGCCCCAGATGAATTCGCCATCCTCGCGTGAACCAAAAAATGGAGGAACCGTGTCCATGTGAGTGGAAAGCGTGACGAGGGGCTGCCCCCAGGAAACAAAAATATTGTCGCGGCCGGGCGCGACGGGGATGCACTCGATGCGGCCGTTGCGGTCTGGGGCCAGCGCAGAAAGGTGCGTGAAAAGATAGTCGCCCACTTTTTTCTCGCCGTTCGTGACCGACTCGATGTCCACGAGCGCGCGCGTTAGTTCAAAAAGGTTCATCGGTACCGGGCGTTTCTGGATGAAGCGGAGCGAAAGGAAGGAACCGCGAGGATAAGACTCGGGGCCGCTGCCTCTCGATAGCGCTCCATCCGGTTCGAATGCGGCCCGGAAGCGGCCGGCATCTGAAGGATGACAGTGGACAGGCCTTAGACCTGTCCCCCAACCGCTGCGGATTCAGCTACCGCTGCGATTTCGGCGGACAACAGCAGGATGGCCCCTTTCGCGCGGGCGTCCGAAGCTGATCGGAATTGCGCGCCCGGCTACTCATGGCTTCCGCACCTCTACCAAGACCACTTAAGTTTAGCGGAGTCACGCGCCAAAAGCGAACGAAATCTTGCGTGCGTCTCAACGAAAGAGCGCTGTAGCCATGCCGCCAGGCTATTGGTCTTTCCGTTACGATTCACCGCGCAACGCAAGAACATGGAATTGAAGGAGTCCTGCCAGTGTGAGAGGATTTGAGAAGAAGCTATGAGCCCTGAACAGCGCAAAATCGCTTATGAACTCATCACCAATCCTCCGCCTGGAAGCAAGCTGGCGGAAGCCAAGCAGTATGGGATTGATCTGACCCTGCTGGTGGAGAATTTGGATCTGTCGGTCGCCGACCGCCTGCGCAAGCTGTACGCCGTTGCATCGTTCCTGCAAAAAGTGCGGACGGGCAATAGTCTGCCACGCGGATGATCCCTGAATCTCAGAGGGTCTTGGCTGTCCTCAATCAAGCAAAAGTTGAATATGTTGTCATCGGTGGCGTGGCGATGGTCGCCCACGGTTCCGCGCGAGCGACTTTTGACTTGGATCTCTGTTACCGGCGGACGAATGAGAACATAGAGAAGCTATGCGGCGCGTTGCAACCTTTTCATCCGCGCCTCCGTGGGGCCCCCAAGGACCTTCCGTTTCGTTTCGACAAAAAAACCGTACAGCACGGATTGAATTTTACGCTGGAAACAGACTTGGGAGATCTTGACCTCCTGGGCGAAGTTGCGGGCCTGGGGTTTTTTGAAACCGTGCTTGCGAACTCGCAGATCAAGCAGGTCGAAGAGATGGAATGTCGTATTCTTTCTCTCGACGGGCTAATCCGGGCAAAGACTGCTGCGGGACGAAAAAAAGATACTGAAGCGATCGAAGAATTGAAGGGGCTGAGAGATCTCAAGGAAAGGCTGGGAGATTCCTGAACTGCGGTCTTTCTGGTTCCCACTGCCTGCCGTGCCTTCGAATTACTACCCCACAAAAAGCCCAACTGTGGCGCGCACCCCTCTAGAGTTCAAGCGGCTTAAGCGGGACGTGCTGGGAAGCGACAAGGAGTTCGCCGGTGAAGGTGGACTCGGTGGGACGACGTTTCAGGGCTTCTTCCGCGGAGAGGCGGACCAGGTCAGGATTGTTGTTTTCCTGCGAGACGTGGGCGAGAACCAGATAGCGGGCGATGGCGTCGAAGCCGTCGGGGTCGGAAAGGTATTCGCTGACGGCGTGATTCGAAAGATGACCGGTGCGGCTGAGCACGCGCTGCTTGACGAGCCACGGGTATGGGCCGACTTTCAGCATGTCGAGATCGTGATTGGATTCGAGGACGAGGCAGTCGGCCCCGCGGAGATGAACTTTGACGAGCTCGGGCATGTAGCCAAGGTCGGTGACGAGGGCCATTTTTGCGCCGTTCGAACGGAAGGTGAAGCCGATGGGATCGGCGGCATCGTGCGGGATGGCAAAGGCGTGGACCTCGATGTCACCGATGCAAAAGTGCTCCCCGGCGTGAATGGGTTCGACACCGTTGAGGCGCTTTCCGAAGGTTTCGGGAAGAATGCGCTGCATCTCGCCCAGAGTTGGCTCGGTGACGTAAAGCGGCGCTTTCCAGATGCGGAGCATTTGCGGCAGGCCGCTGCAGTGGTCGGTGTGCTCGTGGGTGATGAGGATGCCATCGAGATGGTCGAAGGTTCTTTCGACAGCGGCGAGCCGGGCCAGGGTTTCGCGCTTGCCCAAGCCGGCGTCCACGAGGAGGCGGGTGCGCTCGGTCTCGAGTAACGTTACGTTGCCCGAGCTGCCGGACGCCAAGATGGAGACCCGCAAGCCGATCAGAACCCCCGCAAGAACAAGCCTCAGACCTCCCGGCCGGGCCGGGACATGTGCCTGAGCTACGTTCCTCAAGCGCGACCGCAGAGCGGCCGACAAAAGAATTTTCAGAATCATGGCAGAGCGCTGAGCGCGCGTCAACTGAGGACTGCATGATTGCAACGGTGATATACTCCCGCGGCAAACCATGGAAAAGTACGATCTCATCGTGGTTGGTTCCGGGCCTGCGGGACAGCGCGCCGCGATTCAAGCGGCTAAATTTGGAAAGCGAGCCGCCCTGATCGAGAAGCTGGAGGTGATCGGCGGAACCGCGATCAATACCGGCACGATCCCAAGCAAGACGATCCGCGAAGCGGTGCTGCATCTTTCCGGATATCAATACCAGAGTATTTACGGCCTCAACTATCGCGTGAAAGAGCCGATCACCATGGCCGATCTCTCGTTCCGGGCCCTCAACGTCATCAAGACCGAGATCGACGTGATCCGCGCGCAGCTTTCTCGAAACGGCATCGAAGTCATAACGGGCATCGCCAGCTTTGCCGATCCGCACCACGTGCAAGTGACGAACTCACGGGGGCAATCGGAGTTTGAAGCGAATCACATCGTTCTCGCGACGGGCACGAAACCCGCCGTCTCGCCCCTGGTGCCGTTCAACAATCGGACCATCATCAACAGCGATCAGATCCTGCGCATGCCGGAGATTCCCAAAACGATGATCGTCGTCGG
>WNFS01001239.1_pt1 | contig 19578 bp, 12 predicted proteins | sample 5400141 | NCBI WGS metagenome assembly WNFS01 (sample SAMN13153358, study PRJNA577476) | soil metagenome | isolation source: 60 cm saprolite under Madrone tree | place: USA:California | collected 2016-06-14
GCCGAACGATTGCCGGGCGCGCAGAATTATCAGATCACTGCAACCGAGCGCGAAGGCGAAGTAGTTTTTCTGCATCGACTAGAACGCGGCCGCGCTTCAAAGTCTTATGGAATTCAAGTAGCGCGCCTGGCAGGCTTGCCGCCCGCGGTGCTCGATATCGCACGAAAGGTTTTGGCAACGCTGGAGCGTTATGAGTTCGACGTGTTTGCCGAGGAAGATCAGGTTCTTTCGCAACCACTCGTCGAGCCACTTGCTGCGGCGCAGGGTGCTGGCGCGAGCGAGTCCGACAAAGTAGTGTCCGACAAACCTAAGTTTGTCGAAGATGATTCGCGAGGAACCACGCTGGAACTTGCCGCCCGTCGTGCAGGCCGCCGCAAAGCTGCGGCGCAAGCCTCGCTCTTCGATCTTGCCAACCAGAAAGCCATCGAAGAAATCCTCCGCCTCGACGCCGACAAGCTGTCACCCGAAGAAGCGAAAGAACTGCTGCGCAAACTGCGCGAGCGGTTGATGTAAGAGAATTAGCGAACCGCGGCAGGCTGGCTCCGAAACAAGAAACCACTCAACCTAGTCAACCTCACAGGTTGGGAAGGGCGGCTTGCCCCCGCTTCGCTGCATTGCCGAGTACCTGCATTGAAACGCGTCCCATCCTCAACCCCCCGGCTTTCCCCAATGAACGACTCAATCTCTGCAACCTAACAGGTTGGGAAGGGCGGCTTGCCCCCGCTCTTCTTTGCATCGCGCTTGTCGCGCTTGTGATAGGTCCTCCACCCCAACTCCTTGACTGCCCTCGAAAGCTTCTCGCTGCGAGTCATCATAGAATGCGCGAAAACTGGACCAGGGGTAGTCCTTGGTGGAGGTTACTAACCGGGCCTTTACCGGGTTTCCATGGATGTAATGAATCTTTTGCCAAATCATCCAACCACTCCAAAGCGGTTGAGCCTTAAAACTCTCTTGCCAGACCTGATGGATTGATCCATCAACGTCTGGAGTTGTGCGAAGGAATCGATTATCGCTGCAAAGCTTGATAGCCTCTCGAGCCGAGAGACTCTTAAGGGCGCCGTTAAACCCTTGAATATTGCCGTCTCGGGGATTAACGATAAGGTGGAAATGATCGGGCATCAATACGTAGGCAATAAATTTCGCCGGCCATTCGGCTTTCAAGTCCTTACACACCTTAAAGAAAGCGTCGCAGGTCACATCGTCGGTGAAGAATTGGGTTCGATTGATCAGGTTTCCGGTTACGAAATGAAGAGCGCCGGGTAGATTTTGGTTGGACCACTTTCGAGCCACAGCCAGAGTCTGTATGGTGCTGATAACTTGATCAAGTTGCAGACCTTGAGCAGGTGAGTTCTTTCAACGCAAGGTACTTGGCAATGCGGCGAAGCGGGGGCAAGCCGCCCTTCCCAACCTGTGAGGTTGCATAGATTGAATCGTTTAGACGTGGCAAGCACTTGCGAATCACATTTCAATGCAAGTTATTTGGTATCGTCGCGAAGCGGGGGCAAGCCGCCCTTCCCAACCTGTGTTGCATGGATTGAATCGTTCAGCCTTCGCGTCAAGCTAACGAAGGGCAAGCGAGAGGCAAGCTAAACTCTTCGACCCGAGAGTTCAAACTCTGATCGGCGTTTATCCGCGTAAATCCGCGGCTAATTCTTTGCTTGCGTCAGCGGCGTATCGCTCACCGTAAACCAATCCCCCTGGCCATCGTTCGTGCGCAGCATGCGCATGATCTCGTCAAAATTAAACGGCCGCGCGCCGCGACGCCCAAACACGGAGATCTGATTTCCGCTTTCATCTACGGCGCGATCGCGATCGAGCGGCTTCGAAACAGCCAACGCCTCGCCCTTGGTTTTGTAAGTCGCAATCAGGACGGGCAGCGGACGCGGGCTGAAGCCCGCATATTCAGGCACTGTTTCCGGTGACGTCAGTTGCAGCACTCGCAGACCATTGCGGCCATCAGCAACATAAGCAAACAGGCTGGCGTTGGTCATCGCAATCTTTACCTGATGCACGTCGTTGAGTTTGCCGTCGGCGTCATACATTTGATCCAAACGCGGTTTCTCCGGATGCTCGACAGCGACAATCGCAACTCCCTCTTTACCGTTCGCAACGTATGCGTAGGTCCGGGCCACATAAACATCCTGGGCCTCGCGAAGCGACACGAGCGCGTTGGAAATTAGTTTGGTTGACTCAGGCAGCGTCACGTCCAGCACTTTCAAGCCATCGTCATCAACCACAAAGCCATAGCGGAATTGGATCGCAATCGCGTGGGGATGTTTTAGTTCAGGCGCGCCAATCTGTTTGACGAGGCGCGGATTCAATGGGTCCGCAATGCTGACGACAACGAGCCCGTTCGTTGTAGTTATATACGCATAGTCTCCGGCGATGGTGATGTTGTTGGCATCGTTGAGAACTCCGCCGGGATTAAATGCGCCATTCGGATATTTCGCCGGATCCAGCTCGCGCTCCAAATAGTTGTTTAGCGGATCGCCATCGAGCAGCGTTGCCGCGTTGACGAGAATCAAGCCTTCATACTTGTCGGCGACGTAGAGATAAGCATAAGAGGCGTGAATGGGTTGCTCTTCATTTAGAAGTTGACGGCGCGACTCTCCTTTTAAAGCCGCAGCGCCGGCAGGATCGATCATCGTGCCGTCAGCTTTCAAGCGCCAGCGCGCCGGATCAACCGCCAGGGTCGTCGGCGCCGCAACCGCGGTCGCATATTTAGTCTTCACCCAAAACTTCTGACCAAAACGAGAGACAGGCGCCGTGGTTATCCGTTCCGAAAATCCTTTCTGATCGATCTGCGCCACATCGTAAACCCGCAAGCCACCTTCGCCCGCGGCGACGTAGGCATACTCGCCGCGCAACTGCACCTGCAGGACACGCGGATTGCCCACGTGCTCGTACGCCGTTTTCAATTCACTGCCGCCTGCTACGAATTTCGCATAGTCGTCCGGGTACGCAATCTTTTGCAAGGTGCTGCCAATGACCGCCTGTGGTTCGGATTGTTCGGTCGCGACCACAACTTCCAGCGCATCAGCAGCAGCAACGTAGACGTAGCGGCCCATGAAATTCACAAAATTCGTTCCCTGCAAAAGCAACTGCGCCAGCCAGGCGTTGTTGTCGTTATCTGCCGAGACGTGACAATCGGTACATTGCTTCGTTTCTCTGGCGCGCACCGTGTGTGGCACATGCGTATTGAATGTTTGGCCGGAGAATCCTTCCGCCGACGTCGTTTGTTGTTGCGAATAAATCCACTCGCGATTCTGATTTTGCGAACTTACCAATACCGCTGACGACGAACGCACCGGCGCCACTCGGTTCCCGGTTACAGTGCCGTCGCGGCCCAACATGAAGATGTCGTCGCGCACTACCTGAAAATTGTATTGCGTGAAGTTGCGCGATTCGCCGCCTTCATTGTGCCGATTCGGCATCTTGCGATTTGCCTGCATTGATAAATGACAACCAAAACAGCTGGTGACCCAGGACGAATGACAGGCGACGCAGGTTATGTCGCTGTCACGATGGGCCAATTCGTTTTCGTTTTTCGGCACGTCGCCCCAGTTCGTGTTGTCTTTGCGCACCGTTTTGGCATAACGCGACTTCGGGCTGTAGTCGCGAGTGCCGGGGGTGACTGTGTCAATAGTTTGCGTCACTCGCCACCAGCGTCCCGGAACGACCATCGAGTTTTGAATAATGTCGCCAGCTTTTAGCTTAGATGGTTTTCCGTTTTCTCGTTTCCTTTCCTGGTCGCGCGTCAGGCGCTGAAACAGCGGGACCTTTGCGCCCGTTTCATCGCGCACGCGAAGGCGCGTCAGGTCCTGACCCAGCAGCGGTTGATTCTGTGACTTGCGCCTTTCGGCAGCTTGCCCAGTTACCCGTGCAGCCGCGGGTCCGGAAGTGAACAGCGATGCGCGCGTGCGAATCGAACCATGACAATCTTCGCAGCCAATCTCAATCGCGGCGCGCGGCTCGTTGTAAAGATTGCCGTCACCGTGCGCGTCTTGCCGCAAATGACAATCGACGCAATGCATTCCTTTCTCCAGATGAATGTCATTCAAGTGGACGGCCTTTTTGAACTTGTCGGGATCGTCCGGCGATATCACCTGCTCTCTGCTGTCGAGCAGGTTGCCTTTGCGATCGCGCTTGAAGACTTTGCGAAACATCCAGCCGTGGCCATGAAAGTCGCCAAACTGCGTGTTCTTTAGTTGTGCATTGAATTCTGCTGTTCCAGTGCCGGCCAGAAACTCAAGCTGCGACCACAGGCCGCGCATGCTGGCAGCTTCCGGATTGCGATTCAGTCTTTCCTGTTCTTCAGACTGCGACGGATCGTGTTGCTGCTGCGGATACATCTTGTCGCCATCCGATTCGTTGTCCCACCAAGTCATGCCGAGATAAGTGGCAACCATGTTTGTGCCGGGGTGCATGTGACAGACCATGCATTGCGAGGTGGGAATCTGGCTGGTGAACTGATGTTTGATCGGATGGCCCGATTCGCTTTTCGAAATGTTCGCGTCGGCGGTTTTTGACTGACCGAGATTACCCGCCGAGTTATAGAACGCCGAATGCAATGGGTCGCGATCGTTCGCATAGATAACGTGACATGCGGAACAACCCGACGAGCGATAGTCGCCGGGATGATCGTTGGTGCCCAGAAAATTTAGAGTCGGATCCAGCAGGCGCGTTTTCTGCAAACCGAGAAACACCGGATCGGTTCGCTGTGCTGAGCCAAAGCCGCGTGGGCTTAATCCCTTGTCGGGCTTGCCGGGGTCTTCATCTTTGTCCGGTAAACCAACTTCCAAACGTCGCTTGCCGCCTCGTTCAAAAACGCGCAGTACGTTGCCGGGCTGTGAAATCTCCCAACGCGGAATCGGATCCAGAAGTGTCAGCACACCTTTTGTGCGGCGATCTTCGGCCGTCGGCTGTGGGTTTTGAATCAGGCTTTGCGATGCGCCTGTTTCGCTGTAACTTTCGCCGAAGCGCGCGTCCTTCTGCGGAAAGCTGCCGTTGTTGTAGAGCGCCGCGCCCCACAGCATTGCCCCGTGCGTCATCATGCTGCGCGCGACGTTCTTTGATTCGAGCTCATGACAGGCAGAACCGCCACATGTTTTCGCGGCCACTCGCAAGTCGCCGGGATTGATGAAGCGCACAAACTCCCAACTTTCGCGCGCCAGCAAAGTGTTAGTGCGCTCGGGATTCACGCCGGTCGACTTGCCATCGCGTTGCCACTCGTTCGGAAAGCGCGCGCGCGCGTGCGCTTCGTTCTTAACTCGCTCGATTTCCTTTGGATCATCGCTCGTCTTGCGCGGGACCGGGTTGCCGCCGTGGCAAGTGGTGCAGGTTAGTCCAACTGCATCTTTTCCCTCTTTGAGTTTGTCGAGTGTCCCAGTGGTGCCGTACTTGTGCATTGGCTCGATCTGGCCGTGACACGAGATGCAGCCTTCGAGCTTTATCGCGCCACGTTCAGTGCCCTGATGGGTTGTTCGGAGGACCGAGCCAGCCGAGCCATTAGCTCGCGGGCGCGCGGTTTCTTTTTTAGTTGGGTACGAGGCGCTGACCCCGCCTAAGGAACTGGCCCACATGAAGGAAGCAAAGGCAAACGCAACTTCGATGAATGAAAGCGTCAACAACACCGCTATTAGATTGTGACGGCGACCCTTCAACGCTTTGCTCACAAGCTCGATTAGGTTGGTTCTCACAATCCTTGCGATCTGCGATACGGAACGACCACGTTTTTGAGCATCTGAAAATGTTTGTTATTTAGCGTCACTAGGTCGGCTTGCTGGGCCTCGGCTGTGGCCGCAATGATCGCATCTGCTAATCCGGTGCCATGGCTTTTCCCGAAATCTCTTCGGATAATCCCTGCGCGAATGGCAATGGCTTCATCGATGGCCACGACTTGAAACGACTCGATGAACTGATCCAAGGTAGCTCGTTCGCCGCCATCTCGAACGCCTGCCATAAAGCTCAGCAACAGTAATTGCCGATACTGAACGCGGTGATGTAAGACTTTCCAGGTATGTAACCGCCTCTGCTCGATCGCGCAGGTAGTCGATTAACACATCGGTGTCTATTAGCAATTGAGCCATAAGCAATCAACGTCAAAACCTGTCCCATTCGCGCCGAAGTTTTTCGAAGTCAGGCAAATCATCCCGGTCTCTCCACATACCTCGTGCCTGCAGCATTCCCGAATTTCCAGGCGGCAGGCCTTGCCTAATCAGCTTGTCAACTGCGTCGCGAATGAGTTCGCCTTCGGTCTTGCCAGTTCTAAGTGCGATCTCTCTCAACGCTCTTTCCTCGTTCTCGGTTAGATTTACTTCGATTTCAGCCATTGTTAAGACTCCTTCGCTACTCACTCTATCTGGCTGCCACCCCGGCTATCAAGCTCTCCCTAAAATACCAGCTTCAATTGCGCGAACAGCGAATACAGCGGCTTGCTCGGATTGATCACGTCCGGCTGACAAAAGTCGCCGATATTCGGCGGGCAATTGCGCGAACGATCAGTAAAAATATCGCGAAAGCCGCGTCCAGTCTGCAGCGTTGAAGCGCCAAACGTAATCGTGACGTTGTTGATTAGAAACGGCCGATAGGCCACGCCTAAACTGTAATCCCAACCAATGTCGTGACGAATATGATTTTGAAACAGCACATACTCGAGTGGCTCGGTGCGATGAAAGCGCAGGTAGTTAACATTGAAAACCGTCTTGATGCGCTGTGTCAGTTCCACATCGATGCCGGCGTTGTAAATATAAATTCCCGGATTGACAAAGTTTGCCTGGCCCTGCGTTTTACTACTGCGCAGGCTGGGCAAGATGCTGTTGGGTTGGACCAGGCCCACGCCCGTTTGCGTCAATCGAATATCGTTGCGGTTCCAATATGAAAACTGGCCACCCACGAAATTTGGATCGTCAAAGATAGCATCAAACCCGGTTGCCTTATTGTCTGTCGGATTCGAATCGCCCTGCGCCCAGAAAAACGAGCCCTTGAACCTCAGAAAATCTTTGTCTATCGACGCCTCCAGCGCTGCCATGTTGGATCGAACGTCAACGCGCTTGCCGGCAATAGGATTGCGCGTGTCGTGACCAAACGCATAGTAATAGGAATGCGTCAGGTTCAATCGCCCGATGTGCCCGTCACCATTGAACCCAAGATATGCAACCTTGATGGCATGCGGTCGCACGTCGCCGATCAAGGCGGGACGGACAAGAAATCCATTCCGGTCATACTCGATGCTGCTGCGATCGTCGTTGAAATGAAAACTGCCTTCGATCGTGTAGCCCTTGCGAATAAAGTCCTGCCGAAAAATGTTGGCGACGTAAACGTTCTGATGTCGCGTGTCGAAGCGATTCAGGCCGCTGTTGGTGTCCTTTTCGAGCATTGAGAAGTAAGCGGCGTTGTATTGAATGCGATTGTTGTCAGCCGAACCAAAAAAACGCAGTCCCAAATTGTTGTCAGAGAAAATGAAACCGCGAAAGTCGGAAACAAAAGGCTGAATGCCCGCGCGCACGGAAACGAAATCATAGTTGGCACTCAAATCCGCAAGCTTTACTTCCGCGAAGGCTTCTTCCAGTGAAACCTGTGTATCGGTGCGATTGGTACCGCGTCGCACATCGATATTAACGACGCCATTCTCGCGCGCGTTCAGATAGTTTGGAATGCTGAAAGTCGGTGAGATCTTGATGGCCCAGTCGCGCGGTTTGAAAGTCGAATCGCCGTGGAACAATTCAAAACTGAGCTGTACCGTCTCGCTGGCGGCCAACTGTTCCGGCCGTCCAAAAAACTCGCCGCTGATCGGCTCATCGCTGCTGACGCCTGAAGGTGTCGGCGCGCGGCGCTGTTCGACGGCAGTAGTGCTCACCGCGGAAAGAATCATGAACAGCTTGTTGCCGCGAATGGGATAGTCGCCTTTCAACACGCTTTGATTGTAAGGATCCCACCAGCGCCCGCGCTTGAATGGAATGTCGCGGCCGCGCGCCGCTCGATCGCCGTAGCGATCGTATTCCGGAAAACCTATGCGCCAGCGATCGCGCGCTTCGCGTCGATCCTGACTTGTCTGTGGTTCTGAAGGAACTGTTTCAGCGCCTGCGTGGCCGGTGGGTTTGTAGCCAGGCGTGCGTGATATTTCTTTTATTTCAACCTGGTCCAGGGGAATGTCAATGACTGTTTCTTTGCCGGCTTCGATGATTACATTCTCAAGTGCCTCGCCACGCGCAATCGTGAAGTCACCATAGTTTTTGTCTTTGTCAAACTTCGCCGCCTGCGGCGCGCCAACTCGCAAGCGATAAGCGCCCGGCGACAATGAAAAGGAATAATGCCCGTCGGCTCCGCTGCGAACGCGTTTCCATTTGCCGGTTACCTGATTGGTAACGATGACGGCAACACCAGCAATGGGAGCACCGGAAGCGAAGCGTACAGTTCCCTGCAATCGACCCGAGCCTTGTGCCAATCCTGACACAACGAACAACGGCATCGATAATGCCGCAGCTGCGACCAGAAATAACCAGAAACTCCGCCAATTCGTCATGCGTTAGCTCAGGGATTGAGGTGCTTGCCTTGTAGCATACGAGTGACAGTCAAGCAACGAAAATGTGCGACCGAATGAATCTACTGGGCACTGAAACTTTGTGATACATTGTGCGCCGGTTCTCCCAAAAAAGCGCCGCGCAAAATTCCGTAATGGTTTCAGGTTCACATCTCCGCTTACGAACGCTGATCGTGGTAACTGTTAGCGTGCTCTTGCCTCTGGCGACGTCGCTTCGTTCAAAAAAAGTTTTCGCTCAATCCGCTGCGCCAGTCCTCATTAGCCAGGAAACCTCGACGCGCGCGATTGCGTTCGACTCAGTTACCCAACAAGACGAACCGTTTTCCACCAGCGCGCCGCTGAAGTTTGGGGCCGACAACCAAACGCGCGTCATGCTGTTCGCAATGAATTTCAATCTGCTACCGGGCGACACTGTTGCAGACGTTAGCGTTGACGCTGAAGATGCCGCGCACAATTCATATCATTTGCCGGTCGAATATATCGGCACGGTCCCTGACCAGCCCTGGGCGACGTCGCTGGTGGTGCGCTTGGACGACGTGCTTAAGGATTTGGGCGACGTGTTGGTCGGAATTAACTACCGCGGCGTTGCAAGCAATCGCGTGCGCGTTGCCATCGGCCATATCGGTGGTGGTCCACCTGATGATGATGGCGCGCACCCCACGCCAGGTTCAGCGTCTCCCCCACCACCGCCCGCGCCGAATGCAACAGCCGGCAATCTAACTTCAAGCGAAGTGCAGACGATCATTAGCCAGGCTGTTGCAGCAGCGCTGGCCTTGAAGCGGAACGTAACTGTGGCCGTAACCGATCGCGAAGGTAACGTGCTGGGCGTGTTTGTGATGACCGGCGCGCCGGCGACTACGACGATTCGCAGTGTTGGATTGGCAGGCCATGGACTCGAAAGCACGGTTGTCCCGGCAACAATCGCGGCAATTTCGAAAGCGGGAACTGGCTCGTTGTTCAGCACCAGCGGAAATGCGTTCACCACGCGCACTGCCGGCTTTATTATTCAGGAACACTTTCCACCGGGAATTGATTTTCGTTCTGGTGGTCCATTGTACGGCGTGCAGTTTTCATCGCTTCCCTGTTCTGACATCAAGAGTCCGGCTTTGCCGCTGGGGCTTTCGGGCGATCCGGGCGGCCTGCCAATTTACAAAGACGGAATGGCAGTTGGCGGTGTCGGCATCGAGGGCGACGGCGTGTACACGGTCGATCGAGATCCCGCCGATTTCGATCAGCCTTTTGAAGAAGTGATCGCCGCGTCCGCGGTGCGCGGCTTTGAAGCGCCGGCGCTGATTCGCGGCGATAACATTTTGGTTGATGGCATTCGTTTGCCTTACACGAATGTCAGCAGCCCGCCGGCGCCGGCAACCATTGCATTCGGCAGTCTTCCGGGTGCCGTTCCAGCGGCATTTCCAATCCGCGGCGCGCAGACATCGGCTTTTGCGTCGACTGTGGTTGGTGGCATCAGCGGCGAAGTCGACACTCGATTCTTTCCTTTCGTAGCCGGTTCAGTGCCCGCTGCCGGCCTGACCGCCGGTGACGTGCAGACAATCATTGAGCACGCGGCACAACAGGCCAACATCACGCGCGCAGCGATCCGCCAGCCACTTGGCAGCAACGCGCGCGTCACGATTGCAGTGGTTGATGCCTCGGGAAATGTGCTGGGCGTATTTCGCCAGCAGGATGCGCCAGTCTTCGGTTTTGACGTTTCAGTCCAGAAAGCGCGCACCGCCGCTTTCTATTCAAATACAAGTGCGGGGACACTTTTGCGCACAGCCGGGTTCGGCAATTATGTAGATCGAGCATTCTCCGATGGGTTGAAATTAGATGGATCAGTTGCCTTCACTGATCGCGCGGGCGGCTTTCTGCATCGACCTTTCTTTCCGGATGGCATTAACAACAGCGCTGCTGGTCCATTTAGCACTTCGCTTGGCGAGTGGAGTCCATTCAATGACGGCCTGCAACTCGATTTGATCAAGACAAACTTACTGGCCGCAATCGCTGGCGCCGCCGTGCCGTGCACTGCCATTCCGAATCTTCCAAACGGCATTCAAATATTTCCCGGCAGCGTGCCGCTTTACAAAAACGGCGTGTTGGTCGGGGCGATCGGTGTCAGCGGCGATGGTGTGGACCAGGACGACTTGATTAGCGCCGGCGGCGGTAACGGCTACGCTCCACCGGTAGCAATTCGCTCCGACCAAGTCTTCGTTCGCGGCGTGCGCTTGCCATTTTTAAAGTTTCCCCGCAGTCCAAATTTATAGTGAACAAATCCCGACGACATCTTAAGTCTTCAAACAGCGGGCGCCGCTGGATTGCCGTCGCGCGCCAGCCGGCCCTCGTTCTCATTTTCCTCATTCTCGCCGTCTGGTGTGTGGGCCAAACCTCCAGCGCGCTGCCCCAGGATGCTCGCGGCGTTTTGCACTTGCGAGTGAAGGTAAAACTCGGTGAGACAACTAAAGCGTCGTCTGGACTATCGCGCAAGCGGTTCTTTCTTATCAAAGGTTCGCTCGAACAAAATAAAGCATTGATCGAGGCGATTCACCGGCAACCGCTAACCACGCGCGATTGCTATTACGCCCGGGCCGGGGCGAGCAAAGAACTGATCAACTGGTTGAAGGAAAATGACTGTGAATCGGTTTACTGTCGCGAGCTGCAATCGGAAGATGTCGAAGGACCGCACGCCGTGCCTGAGTTTGCCACCGCACTGACCGCTGGCGAAAAAGACCTGGGCAATCGCCAACTTGCGCGCAAATGGTTAACGGTGAACTTGCCAGAGAAGCTGCGCGATGGGTTTTACCGTGAACGCCAAAATGAGATCGCGGCAATCATCAAGCAGGCGGAGGCTGTGTCCGGCTCCAGGGTGCTTTCTGTGATGACCGACCGCAACGGCAGCGCTTATTTCACGGATCTCGAAGCCGGCAGCTACACGCTCACGAATATCATCGGGACTGAGATGGGGCCAGCCAGCGCGCTTTGGAATTGTGACGTGCAAATGAAAGCAGACGATCTCGCAACGGAAAAGCTCTACACAATCTCAAATCGCAAAGACAGGCTGGTGAAGTGTGTGGCGGTGGAGAAACCGCTGCCGCCTTGTACGCAGTAAATGTCTGTTGCTTAGCAAATGAAACCTGCGCTCCGCTCTTATCTTTTAGTAATCGGCGTGGCAATTATTTTGGCCGCCGGGATCTTTATTCCGAGCCCAAACGCCGCAGCCCAGCGCCGGAAGCCACGACGCGCGCCAACTGCGCGCAGCAGTGCAACTGCAACTGACTACTCACACTTTTCGCATGCGACAAAGAAGCATCAGGCGGCTTGCAACACCTGCCACCGGGTCCCCACCGATAATTGGAAAAAGGTCCGCGATTATCCCGATGTTGCCGACTTTCCCGGTCACGACGCCTGCGTCAGTTGTCACCGCGCGCAGTTTTTCAAAGGCGCAAAGCCGACAATTTGTTCTGACTGTCACTCGAAGGTTTCACCGCGCGACGATGCGCGTTTTGCTTTTCGCAATCCGGCCGGCAAGCGCCAGTTCTTAATCGAGTTCCCGCACGACAAACATCAGGATGTGATTGCGCAACTCTTTCGCAAATTAAGAATCGCGACGCAGCCACAATTCGTGCATGCCGGCTTTGGCACGTCCGTTTCCTTTGCCGACGAGAAAACAAAACACTACAACAACTGCGAAATCTGCCATCAACCGCGCGCCGGATCTGTGCCCGGACTGGCTCCGGCCTGGCCCGATGCTTTTATCCCCGCTCAGGATACGTTCAAGCTGGCGCCGCTGAGTCATGCCTCGTGCTTCAACTGTCATTGGAAGTCGCAACAGCCGGTGAGCGAAAATTGCGCCGGCTGTCACAAGCTGGCATCACAGCCATATGTTTGGCTGGATTCGCCGCAGAGAATCTCTTTGAAGTTTCGCCATGGCCGCGAACCACACACGCAGGAATGCACAACCTGTCATATCAACATTACAAAGTCTGCAACCTTGCGCGGTTTGAAACCCGACGTGCCCATCACCGCCTGCAGCGAGTGTCACAACAAGGCCCCGTCGCATTTGGAAATTCCCAACGAACTAGTGGCAATCGACAAGAATCGTGATTTCGGTTGCACTTACTGTCACACTTCTGACGTCGGGCGCCGCGATCCGCCGGCAAGTCACTATTTGAGTTCAGGCCTGCCGCCTAAGAAACGCAAGGACGTGAAATGAGCCTGCCACGTTCCGTCTTTCCGGCGAGACGTTCGACGATCGCGTGGGCGTTTTCTCTATGCGGTCTCTGTATTCTCTGTATCTCAGTGGTGAGTAAATCGCACGATGCACTCACCACCGAGACACAGAGCGCACAGAGTTTTCACAGAGAGTTTTTGCTGTTGGCTGCGCCGCAGGGACCCGAACTCGACTATTCAACTTTCAAACACAACAGCCAGAAGCACGCATCGTTGGCTTGCAATTCCTGCCACCAACGCGGCGCGGATAATTCCGCCACGCCACGCTTTCCCGGGCACAAAGCCTGCACGGGCTGCCACGTGGGACAGTTTGTTACGCCGGCTGTCCCGATGTGTGTGATTTGTCATACAGAGGTCAGTGGCTCCAATCCGCCACTGAAGAGTTTTCCCTCAAAGTTCAACGAGAGTTTCAATGTCAAATTCGATCATGCTCAACACATGAATGGGAACGCCCGGTCACAGAGCGGATGCGCGGCCTGTCACAGTAGATTGGGCGGGCGCTCCGCTGCGGCCCTTTCCATTCCCGCAAGTCTGTCGGCGCACAATCAGTGTTACACATGTCACACGCCGAGCAGTAAGTCTGCGAGTGGACGAGAGATCGCATCGTGCGGCGTCTGTCATGATGAGAAAGCATTTTCGCGCACCGCCACAAACGCCCGCTCGTTTCGGTTTGCATTCAGTCACGCCAAACATGGACCAGGTCAACGGCTGGGCTGCACCGATTGTCACAACCTAACTACCGGCGCGCCGCAATCGCGGCAAGTTAGTTCCCCGGCGCCCAGCGAGCATTTTGCCAACGCGCGCGGCGGCACTTGTCTCACCTGCCACAACGGCAAACGCTCGTTTGGCGGCGATCTTTCCTTCAAGGATTGCAAGCGCTGCCACAGCGCGGCGACATTCCGCATGCCGATCTGAAATTAGCCGCGGATGAACGCGGATAAGAGCGGATCTGAAAAAAGCCATAAGGCAAACACTAATAATTGAAGGAGACTTGGGTTCCATCAAGCTTGGCGGCTCGGCGAAAAACATCAATACCGCTTCAATTGTTTACTCTTTCGTTCTGCTTAATTTATCCGCGCGTTCATCCGCGGCTAATAAATCGTTGACACCCTCAGGCGCCGTATTTAAGATGGCGCTGCTCGATCCCCTCCCCAACTTGCGACGTTCTCTTAAATATTTGTCGAGGTAGGCAGATGAGAAAATTATTGATTCTGATCGCGGCGCTGAGTTGTGTGGCCGTGATTACGGTTGCCGGCAGCGCAAACTTTTCATTGCAGGAGACTCCCAAAGAGAGCAAGACACAGCCGAAGGAAGTAGTGCTGGATAAAGACAGCCAGTCAGACAAGTATGGCGAGGTTGCTTTCAATCACGAGAATCACACGACGAAAATGTACAGCATCGATGGCAAGAGTGTGCTGGCTTGCGTGGAGTGCCATCACACCGATCAACCTGCTTCCGCATTGAAGGCGCCGCTGAAAACTTCCGAGCGTGAAGTAGCCTTAACCGCCGCGCTGCTCAAGGCGGCCGACTCGAAACCAGTTAAGACTTGTCGCGCTTGTCACCTGCAAGCCGGAGACGACAGCGCCACGATTCCAACCGTGACCTATCCGGACAAACCAGCGCCGGTGAAGCTTACGAACGAAGTTGCTTATCACACCAATTGCAATATCTGCCATGACAAAGCGATCGCGGCCAGACCTGCGTTGAAGGGAAAGATTCCCGGCTCCAACGATTGCCTGAACTGTCACAAACCAGTTAGTTAGAAACTAGCCACAGATCATATCGGCCGCGGATTTACGCGGATTTGAATAATCTGAAAAATCAAAACGTGCCGTTGCTCTGTTTTTTTCTTGCGGATTCGGGTTTATTCGCAGATATCCGCGCCTCATATTGCCCCTGTTCTATGCCTGTTCCAGCTTTGCCTCAAAAGTCCTGGGCCATGTCAGGTTCGGCTTTGCCGCCGGATATGCGGCGGTGGCTATGCCCCGCCGACAGCAGCCAGATTATTCCCGGGCTATGCCCCTAGTCCGGGCTTAGCCCTTCGGATTCATTGCCACCAAAAGCCGCACCAAGGGCATAGCCCAAAAATGTAAAAGACACCTCTACGGCGGGGCGCAGCCACCGCCTCACATCCGGCGGCAAAGCCGAACCGGCAGTAGCGCATGACTTCTAGGGCAAGCCGTTCTTATCCGTTTATCTGTGGTTAGTCGTTTTTCGTTTGCGGACCCTGGGCCAACAGCGCAGCACCCCATTGACGTTTATCTTTCACGTGCTGCACGTGACAGGAAACGCAATTTGGTTTGTCCCGAGCGACCACGATCCGATTTGTGGTGGCATCAGTGCTGCTGCTGTGACACTTGTCGCAAGTGGTGCGAGGTGTCTGCCGATCGATGGGATTAAAAGTCTTGTGGCAACTGGAACAAGATAATTGTCCTTCAGCGTTGCCGTTAATTCCGGGCACCACGCGCACGCGCTGGACGTGCAGCGAATGAAACTGCTTGCTGCGCCAGGCTTCGTCCGTGTCTGTCGGCAAGCGAGCAATCGCGATCTGTTTGCGGGACCACTCCTCCGCGTCCAGCCCCTTCCAAATCCAATGCCCATCCTTAGCGGGATAGCCAAAAGTTCCGCCGTGAGGCGTCGCCACCTTGTGGCCATTGTAAGTATTCTTGTTCGCATCGTTATGACAATCGCTACAGCCGGTTAGTGCCGCTTCGGCGGCTTTGAAATTCACACCGCGATGTTCGGCATGACAGGAGACGCAACCGATCCCGGCGGCGGCGTGGGGCTGAATCACCGTCGGCACAAACGCTTCCGCTGTGTGACATGAGGCGCAGTTCTTGTCCATGTTGCCGGCCAGTGAATGGCAACCCGTGCATGAGTTTCCATTTGCTCGCGCAGCTATCGGCGGAAACAGATCGAGTCTAGTTTTTGCGTGCACATACGAAACAGGAGCCGGCGAGTAAGCGCTCGCATACCAGTAAGCGGCAACGATTGAAAGCAAACCAATGACTATCGCACTCCACGAGAAAAAAGACACTGGCCAGCGCGACGCCAGGTCGCTTGTCGGCCGCCAGTTGAACTGTGTCTTGCCTGCACGTCGCTGGCTTTTCGGAAAGAGCGGCGAGGGTTTCACTATTTTGCCGGCTTCGCGAATGCGCTTGTCCCAAAAAATGTCCAGCGCTTTATCGTCGGCCAGCGGCGCAGCTCTCGCTTTGGCGGTGGCTTTTTTGCCTTCCGCGGGCGACTCCATCGGGACTAGTTTTGCCGTTCCTAAATCCGGACTGCTTGAATCGGCCGGTGCTACAACCCGTCCGATTTGCAGCGAAACTTTGATTACAAGCGCCTCATCCGCTTCGTCAATCTCCAGCACAAACGGACCAACTTCCAGGATGTCGCCGGCCGCCAGGGCTTCATTGTGTTCGACGGCCTTGCCGTTGAGCTTGACCGGATTCGACGGGCGCAGTGCAAACAGGTAATAGTTTCCGTCTGCGACTTTGATGCCGGCCTGAACGCGCGACACGGCAGGGTGATTCAGCAGCAATTCGCACTCGACCAGGCGGCCGATCAACAAACCGTCACTGATGACAGTCAGCGGATCCTGAACCAGGTCTTCGCGGATAATTACGAATTTGTTTTCGCCAGGCATGCGATCAAAATCACTTCACAGCGAAATAAACAACTTGAATTACATGGACGATCATGAGCGCCAACATGATCGAAGTTGCGATCACGTGTGGCGCAATCCAAATTCTCATCGCCCGGTGCAGGTAAATCAGCGCATCGACGCGACGCAAAGTGACGGCCGTTTCCAGTGCATTTAGCAACAACGTCCGCTCTTCAGGGGTTGCCAAGCGCGTCAGGCGATCCTTAAACGGTTCGCGCGCCGCAGCCAGCAGCGTTGTTAACGGCTCCCGCTTGATGATTTGGCGCAGCAAAAATGAAACGGTTAGAAAGTCTTTGACTACGCGTTCCTCGATTTCTTCGCGCAGCCAGCCTTCGCTTTGTTTCGTGAATTCAGCCAGCTCCTTTTGCAATTCCTCGCGCCGGCCAAGCAGATCTTCAATCAGCAATGGCGCGCCTTCGATGCTGGTAAGAATTCGCGGCGCAATGAGGTACGACGCTATGCCGAAAAGGCCCGACAGAATTACTGCATCGAATGCAACGTAAAGCGAAGTGGTTAGTAAACCGCCGGTGTGTGCGCCGGCATGGAACAACAGCACGATGCCCGCCAGCGCGCCCAGATAAAGATGGACCAGCAGCCAATAACGAAGCGCGCCGGCGCGGCGGCGGTAAATCTGCTTGCGCAGCGGATAGGTCATCACCGCGGCCACCCCAAACAAACCCGTCAGGCCCGTGGCCCAACGCATCGTCAACCAACTCCGCGCCAGCACGCCATCGAATCCATATTTTATTAAACCGAAAATTGTCGCAGCGGTTGCCAACAACGTCAGCGCGACGCCGGCGACATGGAACATTTTGGCCAGCGGGTCGCTTTTGTGAATATCGCGACCGATCGCTTGCCTTTCGTTTTGAAAGATGAGGCCCTGCGTGTTTTTGACTTCAGTGAAGTACTCGACTGGATCGACGCGCACCAGCGCTCCCGTCGGACAATTCTCTTCACACGAATAGGCTTGCCGCCGTGCTCCCTGGGGATTCAGCGGAGTGTGCTCGCAGAGATTGCATTTTATTGCCACCACGTCGTCCGCCGCTTCTGCCGTTACGGCAACCGGCATGGCAGCGAAGCTCAATGTCTTTTTCAGTGTGCCGAACAAATCAAACTTGACGATGCCTTTTGCATCCCGTGGCACCATTGAGATTGCATCGTAAGGACACTGGGTGGCGCAATCGAAACATCCGATACAGGTAGCCGGATCGATGTCTACGTAACCACGGGGATCGCGGAATATCGCTCCGGTGGGACAACCCGTTAAGCACTCCGGATCTTTGCAATGCATGCACACCTGCGGCGAAAGCACATGTTGCGTGCGTTGGCTGCCGATGGTTACCGGACGAGTGATGTTGATGCCGCGCCGCAGCAGCCGCGACTGGCCATGTACCTTGTGGCACGCGAGCGAACAGTTGCCGCAACGCACGCACAAGTCCATGTCCATAACCAGCAGGTTCGCGCCGTCGACGATGCCCGTGGTGATTTCTTCTTCCGCTGCTGCCAACGCGCGCACGTCTTTAACTTCTTCGATTGCCGGCGGCCGATCGTCGGCGTTAGAGAAAGCGGAAAACGCTGCAATTATCCGGTTATTCAATTCAGGATTGGCAGCAAGCGGCCCCACCGGAATCTCGAGCACTTCCGTGCGCGCCATCACGGAAGCAGTGAACTTCCACGCTTGAGCTTGTTGCGCGCCATCAAGTCCAAGACAATTTCCCGCGCCGAGGAAATCCGCTCCAATGCTCTCGCCGACTCCCAGGGCAATACCCGTCGACGTTGCATCGACAGGCACGCCGCTAACTCGTCTGACCCAGCCACTCTTGATCAAAAGCACTTTGTCAATTGGTGTTCCTTCCTGACAAAGCACGTGGTGCTTCGCATAGACCATGAACTTTCCGATGTCGCGAAGGCGCTCAACTATTTCGTCATCAGCAACTCGCCCCGGCTGGCTTAAGTCTTCGAGCGCGCGACCGAAGCCATGCGCGCGATAGGTTTCGTCAAGCACGCGACCAAACTTCGGCAGCTTTCGCAGCAGGCGAAGAGCAGGACGCGTCACCTCAAGCACAGTCGCTTTCGCATGCTGCGGGACGATGACAGTTGCGTTACGCTCCACGCCCGCGAGCACGGCCATTTCGCCGAAGCACGTGCCCGGCTGCAACCTGCCGATCTTTCTTTGTTCGGTAGCCGACTCAGTGATGTACACATCCAAAACACCGCTGACCGAGAGGTAGAACGTGTTGCCGCCCCACTCACCCTGACGCATGATTGCTTCGCCGCTGTCATAGGCGAGCAGGCGCACGTAGGGGCCAACGCGTTTGCCGTTGCCGTAGTCTCGACCATCGACGATCACTTCCAGATCGCCGGCGTTCTTCAGCTTTCCATTTACTTCCACGAAGAGTTCGGAGGTGAGTTCGAGAGACTTCAGACTGGTCAGAATTGCGTCTCGATCCGTGATTTCGCGCGGCATGTCCGATTTATACTACGTCAGCGAACAAAGATAAATAACAATCGACTAGCGGCAAGAATGCAGTCTCACTTTGCGGCTGTTGGCCGACTTTTTTTGCGTGCTTGGCTTTTCATTGGCCGCTGCCAAAAATTTATCTTATAGTGAAATCGGTTTTTCATCTCCGTGCGGAACTAGTTTGACGTCTTAATACAAATGCCATCGGATTCACTGCTCTCGCTCTCGCTCGAACAACAAATCGGTCAATTTTTCTTCATCGGCCTGCCCGGTACCAAACTCGACGCGGAAACACGCGCCCTGATTAACGAAGTGCAACCAGGTGGCGTGATCATTTTTGGTCGCAACGTTGCCACGCCCCAGCAATTAAGAGACTTGCTGGACGGCGTGCGCAAGTTGCTGCCTGTCGCTCCGCTGCTGGGGGTGGATCAGGAAGGCGGGCTGGTTGATCGGCTGCGCAAGATTTTCACGCCCATGCCTTCGGCGCGAACCATTCGCGAGCATGGTGACCTGGCGGGCGCGCGCGGGCTCGGACGTATCACTGGCGAGGTGCTGCGGCTGCTTGGCTTTAACATGACCTTCGCGCCCGTCATGTCGATCATGACCGAAGAGCGCGACCTGCTTTCCAACGGACTCTACTCGCGTTCGTTCGGTCGTTCGCCCGGCGAGGTCCTGGGCTACACAACT
>WNFS01005180.1_pt1 | contig 19577 bp, 16 predicted proteins | sample 5400141 | NCBI WGS metagenome assembly WNFS01 (sample SAMN13153358, study PRJNA577476) | soil metagenome | isolation source: 60 cm saprolite under Madrone tree | place: USA:California | collected 2016-06-14
GGAGAGACTCGAACTCTCACGGGTTTCCCCACTGGATTCTAAGTCCAGCGCGTCTGCCAGTTCCGCCACTTTCGCCCGTGCCGTGCGCACCGCACGAGCCGGATGCGGCCACACCTGTCGGCCGTGCGTCGGGGTAAGCAGCATTATAGCCGATGGCAACCTGCCGCCCGCGCACCGCAGCGGCTCGCGATCGGGCGGGTGCTGGTCTTGCAACTCATTGTTTACTATAGCCGTAGGAGACCGCCGCCTGAGTCCCGGCCGGTTGCGTCCCCTGGTGGCAGCTTCGCGCCCGCCCGAACGATGCGCTCGAGCGCAGCGCGGTGCGCGCGCGCGAGCTGCCCCGAGTGCGCATCCGGGCTCAGCTCATGCCGCGCACCCAGTTGCGCCTCCCATTGGGTTTCCGTCATGCAGCCGGCCGGTACGCACCATCTGTTGCGGAACTTTCACTAGACAGGTCTGTCTAGTCTGGAAATGGACGCCACACGGTCCTCACTGTTGATACGTCGTTCCCGTCGTTCCCGGCTCATTGCCACTCCCCGAGAACGCATCGAGCGCACCGCCTACGAACTCTTCTCCCGCCACGGCGTCCGGGCAGTAGGCGTCGATACCCTTAGCGCTCGCGCGGGCGTGGCGAAAATGACCCTGTACAAGCACTACCCCTGCAAGGACGAACTCGCGCTGGCTTTCCTTCGCCGCCGGGAGGAGCTGTGGACGCGCGCCTGGCTGCAAGGCGAGGTCGAGCGCAGCAACGGGACAGCCGGCGCCAAGTTGCTCGCGATTTTCGAAGTGTTCGACACGTGGTTCCGCCGTCCGGACTTCGAGGCTTGTGCGTTTGTCAGGGTGCTGCTCGAGCACCACGCGCTTGGGCATCCGCTGCGGCGGGCGGCGGTGCGCCACCTCGGAAACATTCGTACGTTCATCAAGCAGCTGGCCGCCGAGGCCGGCGTGCGCGATGTCGATGGGTTCGCGCGGCAGTGGCAGATCCTGATGATCGGGTCGATCGTCGCCGCATACGCCGGCGACCGACACGCCGCGCGCCGCGCCAAAGCGGTTGGCTTGCGGTTCATCGCTGCCGAGACTGCCGCCAGGCTCTCATTGAACCGGCGGACAGGCTCTCATTGAACCGGCGGAAATGAGCTCCGCCGGCACTAAAAGGTCGAGCAGTGCCGCGAGCCTGCGCCTTCGCGCCGCCTTGCTCGAAAGCCAGCGCTGCGTGCTCGAGCGCATCGCGTGCGGCGCGCCGCTGGAGGAGATCCTCGAGACCCTGGTACACCTGATCGAAGAGCAAGCGGCCGGCATGCGCTGTGCGGTACTGCTGGCGGATGCCCGGCAGCAGCGGCTGCGCTTCGTAGCCGCTCCGAGCATTCCGGAGGATTACAAGCTCGGCATAGCGCCCTACCTGTTGATAGCGCCGGATGTGGGGTCGTGCGGAACCGCGGCGTATCTGCGCCAACCGGTGTACACCAAAGACACCGCCACCGATCCGCTATGGGAGAACTGCCGCGGGATTGCAGTTCGCAACGGCCTGCGTGCGGTCTGGTCGACACCGATTCTCTCAGACGCCAACGTCGTTCTCGGCACCTTTGCAATGTATTACGACGAGCCGCGGCTGCCCACGCAGGAGCATACCCAGCTCATCGACATGGCCACGCAAATGGCCCGGGTCGCGATCGAGGCGAAGTGCGACGACGATCTTCTGCGGACGGTGTTCGAGAGCGCACCCGGTGGAATGCTGATCACGGATCTGGGCGGCAAAATCATCAGACTGAACCACGCGTTCGCGGACCTGCTCGGCTATACCGCCGCTGAGCTGCGCGGCAAGAGTATCGCGGACCTCACGGAGGAAGGGGACGCGGCTGCGCTGGCGGACGAGCTGCTGTCGCACGACTCGGAGGAGGTCCCGAGGAACCGGCGTTATCGCGCCAAAAGCGGCGCGATCGTGCAGACGCGCGAACGCTCGAGGCTGCGGCCCGACGCGTCGGGCGAGCCGCGCTTCGTGCTCACCCAAGTGGACCGGATGCCCGAAGGCGATCCGCTCGCGCCCTTGAGCGGGCGCGAGCGAGAAGTGCTGACGGGCGTCATCGCCGGCCGCACCAGCAAGCAGATCGCCGCCGGGCTCGGCATCGCGCCGGCGAGCGTCGACACGTACCGTAGCCGCATCATGCGCAAGCTTGGCGTCCGGGATCTTCCGGGTCTCGTGCGCTTTGCGATCCGGCGCGGCATCGCCGACATGTAACTCTGACAGCGTACCGAGTTCACTACAGCGGCGACCCTGCGCCGTACAGTTTTCGCGACAGACGCCGGTCGCGACAGCCGCTATCGTTTGCGCAATCGTACCCTCGACGTGGCGGTGTACGCCGTGGAAACGCGCCGGCTGCGCAGGATCCAACAGCCCTCGCAGGTGGAGAGACTCCTGGAGGCGTACGTCAGGCGCGGAAAATTCCTGCCGGAAGGGGCTCACCGAGTTCGAGATCCCGACGCGCTGCCCGCGACATTGCAGCGCATTCTGAGTCGGGCCACTGGACAAGCAGAAGTCTGGACGTGCTGGACCTATGGCATGCGCTTTTGGCTCTTCACCGGGGACATGTCCCTCCCCTTGTCCCGCGAACGCGGAACACCCGTACTGCACGTGAGCCTCTATGATGAAGAGGGTGAGCTGAAAGAGGCGGGGACCTGGATGGCTGCCCGGGAGGGAAAGTGGCAGCGTTGCGCCGACTGAAATCTGTGCGGCAGCGCGCAAAAATCCGCTGCCTCCCGATTTTCCGGAGCGGGCTGGCTATGCGCTTGTGTCACCCGCGAAATCGGAGCGTTCGCTTGAATGCCGAAAAGGACTGCCGCTTGCCTCTAGTGCCCCGCCCCGGGTCCCGGGCCCGGTGGTTGACGTGACAAATGCGCAGCCGAGCTCTTCTCGTGCCGCGTGCCTAGCTGCGCCTCCCATTGGGTTTCTGTAATGCAGCTGGGCGCCATATGGGAGCCCGTTGGTGATGCCGTGGGACAGAACAGCGTCCGATCCCCGTTGCTGACGACTTTGTAACCGGCTTGTTCTGCTGCCGCGACGTTGGCCGCGTGTCTCGCGGCGCTTATCGGTGGTGCAGGCGGTCGCGCAGCACACGCAGCCACTGTCACCGCCATGATCACCAGAGCCAATCGCACGCTATGCGCCCCGCAAATCCGGCCGACCTCGGATCACTATGCCCGCCAGAATAGCCCATACGCAAGCGCTCCCCCTTGAGCGCCCCGCGGCTCAATCAGAAAAAAGGCACGACTGATCAGCGACTAAATGGTGGGCCGTGTAGGGATCGAACCTACGACCAAGAGATTAAGAGTCTCCTGCTCTACCAGCTGAGCTAACGGCCCTGGTCTAACTGGGGTGGACGATGGGACTCGAACCCACGACAACCGGGATCACAACCCGGGGCTCTACCAACTGAGCTACGTCCACCGTCCGGCCCCTCATCGTGTGGCTGGCGTGCCCGGCAGGACTTGAACCTGCGACCCTCGGCTTAGAAGGCCGATGCTCTATCCGCCTGAGCTACGGGCACGACTTCCGGGCGCCCCTAGCCGGCCCCGCCGCACGGGGGGCGCGAATCATACGTAAGTGACTCAGGGAGCGTCAATTTGCAGTGCGGATGGCTGCGGCGCAGCCCCGGACTCAGCCTGCCCGGGCCCCGCCTTTGTTACACTCGCGAAAACTCGTCGCGTTCGTCAGGTCATCGATGAAGGGTCCGCTCAGCGCCCGCCAGGGCGAGCCGGCTGCCGCTGGCGTCGCGGTTGCGCGCGCCGGCTTGCTGTCCGCGTTCGACATCGGCACCACGGCGAGTGAGGTGGCGCTCGTGGAGTTGCGACGGTTGCTGGCCGCGTGGCACGCGCACGAACCGGGCGCGCGCCTGGGGCACGATCCGGAGGCGCTGCACCAGCTGCGTGTCACCGCGCGCCGTATCGACGCGACGCTCGGTCTGTTCAAACATCAACTGCCCATGGCGCTCTTGCACGCGCGCAAGACCGCCAAAACCGTGCTGCGCACCCTGGGGGCGGCGCGCGACCTCGACGTGCAGCTCGCGGAGCTCGCCCGCTACTGCGCCGGGTTGCCCGAACACGAGCGTGCCGCGGCGGAACCTCTGAAAGCGCGCCTCGAAGCGGAGCGGGCGCGCGCGCGCGCGCGCATGGTCAGGGCGCTGGACTCCGAGCGCACCCGGCGCTGGCTTGAAACGCTCAGCCTCGCGAGCGCGCAAGCCTTGGCCGGCAACGGGACATTCGCCGACCGTGCGATGGTGGTCATGCCGGAACGCGTACGCTGCCGCTTTCGCAAGCTCAGAAAGTCCGTCCGCAGGCTGCGTACCAAGTCCTCGATGGAGGACTACCACGCCGTTCGCCGCCGCGCAAAGCAGTTGCGCTACGCGATCGAATCCGGCGCCGGCATGTTCGGCAAACCCGCGGACGAGACGCTCAAAGCGTTGCGCCGTCTGCAAGATAAACTCGGCGCACACCAGGACGCTTACATGTCCGGGAATCGCCTGGCCGCCCTCGCCGCCGACCGCGCGAACGGGCTTCCGCCGGCAACGCTGTTCCTGATGGGGCGCCTTGCCGAGCACCACGCCCGCACCACCGCGGAGGCGCGCAAGACCCTGACGGGCTCCTGGCGCAAGGTCCGAGGCAAGCGCTGGAGAGCGTTGCGCACGAAGCTCGGGGAACTGAGCGATACCGCCCGCGAGGCGAACAACGGCGCGCCCGCGCAGCCAGCCCACACGCACGACGCAGCCATTGCCGCCACCAGCCAGGAGCATGTGCCGGAGCCTGAACCGCGCCCGATCAAGCATTGACGGTGAGCGGGCGCGCGCATGGAACTGCTGGTCGTCCGACACGCCATCGCCTTCGAACGCAGCGCCAGGCGCTGGCCGGACGATGCTCAGCGCCCGCTGTCGCCGCAGGGCGCGGCGCGCGCCCGTAAAGCGGCGCTGGGACTGAAGCGCGTGACGCAACACCCCGCGCGGGTGCTCGTGAGCCCGCTGCGCCGCGCACAGCAGACCGCGGCGATCCTCACGCAGTTCGCCGGCTGGCCCGAGGCGGGAGAGTGCGTGCAGCTGCTGCCCGGCGCATCCCCCGAAGGCCTGCTGGCGCTGCTGGCACGCAGTCACGACAGCCCCATCGCCCTGATCGGGCACCAGCCCGGTCTTGGCCGGCTGCTCGCGGCGTGCCTGCCGGGCGGGGTGGGAGCTGCGGCGTTCGAGCTCAGGAAAATGGGTGTTGCGCTGCTGTGCTTCCAGGGGGCGGCGCGCGCCGGGCGCGGTCAGCTCATCTCACTGCTGCCGCCGAGAATTCTGCGCGCGGCCGGTTAGCGCGGCTTAGTGGGCTGCGGAGGAGGACGCGGCGCCCAGGCCGCCGCGCAACGGCCGCGCCAGCCACACCAGAAAAATCAGGCCGAGGAACAGCAGCCCCGACACATAGAAGATGTCGTTCGCGGAGAGCATGAACGCCTGGGAGTCGACCATGCGATTGAGCAGCGCGTAGCTCTGATCGGGACCCATGCCGCTGGCGTGCAGGTTGCCGAGCGCCTGCGCCGTCACCGGATCGCTGGGCGTGAGGTGCTCGACCAGCTGGGCATGGTGCAGCGTGGCGCGCCGGTCCCACAGCGTGGTGGTGATGGAGGTGCCGAATGATCCGGCCGTGATGCGCGCGAAGTTGAACAACCCGGAGGCCGCCGGGATGCGCTCCGGCCGCAGCCCGGAAAGCGATATCGACACCAGCGGAATGAAGAAGGTCGCCATGCCTGCGCCCTGAATCACGGTCGGCAGCATCAGCGTGCCGATGGTCGCGTTGGTGTTGAAATCGGCGCGCATGAACAGCACCAGCGAGAAAACCGCGAACGAGATGGTGACCAGGATGCGCGGATCGACGCGATCGACGAAGCGCCCGACGACTGGAGTGAGCACAATGGCCAGGAAGCCGACCGGTGCCAGCACCCAGCCCGCAAGCGTCGCGGTATAACCCATGTACTGCTGCAGCCACAACGGCAGCAGCACGACGTTACCGAAGAACAGCCCGTACGCGAACAGCATGGCGACCGTGCTCACCGAGAAGTTACGCGAGCGGAACAGCGACAGGTCGACGATCGGATGCTCCTCGGTGAGCTCCCAGATCAGGAAGATCGCGAACGTCACCACGGCCACGCAGGCGAGCGCGACAATCGTTGCGGAGTTGAACCAGTCGAGATCCCTGCCCTGGTCGAGCAGCACCTGCAACGCGCCGACCCAGATCACCAGCAGCCCCAGGCCGACCGTGTCCACCGGCACCTTCGCGGTCGGGGTCTCGCGCTTGTGATAGATCCCCCAGGTCACGAGCGCCGCGCCGATGCCCACCGGTACGTTGATGTAGAAGATCCACGGCCAGGAGATGTTGTCGGTGATCCAGCCGCCCAGGACCGGTCCGACCACCGGCGCCACGAGCGTCGTGATGGCCCACATGGCGAGCGCCGTGCCGGCGCGGCTCTTCGGGTAGCTCGCCAGCAGCAGCGACTGCGACAGGGGAATCATCGGACCGGCGACCGCGCCCTGTAGCACCCGGAACAGGATGAGGAGCGACAGGCTCGGCGCCAGGGCGCACAGGAAGGAGGCGATGACGAACAGCACGACCGAGGCGGTGAACAGCTTCACCTGCCCGAAGCGGCGCGTCAGCCAGCCCGTCAGGGGGAGCGAGATGGCGTTGGCCACCCCAAAAGAGGTGATCACCCAGGTTCCCTGATCGGGCGACACGCCGAGGTCGCCGGCGATGGCCGGGATCGACACGTTGGCGATCGACGTGTCGAGCACGTTCATGAACGTCGCGAGCGACAGCGCGATGGTGCCGATCGCGAGCGTCGAGCCGCTGAGCGGCGGCAGCCCGGCCGGCGCCCCGCCTGGGGCGCCGCCGGCCACCGGTCTGTCAGCATTCTCGGCGGACACTGCCTTCAGCTCCCCAGCTTGCGCGTCGCGCAGCGCCTTAGTGCTGCAGCTGCCGCACCGCGCCCGTGAGCTGCGCGCTCGCGAGCAGGGAGTGATCGGGCGTGGCGCGCGCGGCCAGCGCGTGCACCGGCGCGGACTGGTTGGCGGCAATGATGGCCTGCACGCGTGCATCCGCCTGCGCATTGCTCGAGCCGAACACATCCGTCGACCAGGCCGCCGAGGTATTGGCGAGTTGCGGAAGGCGCGCCCCGTCGCCACCGTGGCTCACGTCCACGTCGGCCTTCATGGAAAGCCCGATCTGCAGCGGGTGCGCGGCCACCTCGCGCGCATCGAGTGCGATGCGCACCGGCACGCGCTGCACGATCTTGATCCAGTTGCCGGTCGCATTCTGGGCCGGCAGGAGCGAAAAGGCCGCACCGGTGCCGGCGCCAAAGCCTGCGACCGCGCCGTGAAACACCACGCGGGTGCCGTAGAGGTCGGCGGCGAGTCTCACCGGCTGACCGACCCGCATGCGCTGCAGCTGCGGCTCCTTGAAGTTGGCGTCGACCCACACCTGATCGAGCGGTACCACCGCCATCAACGGCGTCCCGGGGCTCACGCGCTGCCCGAGCTGCACATTGCGCCGCGCCACGAAACCGGCCACCGGAGCGGGCAACTCGGTGCGCGCCAGGGTGAGGTAGGCATTGCGCACGGCCGCCGCTGCGTCGCGCACCTGCGGGTGGTCCTTGAGGGTCGTGCCGTCCACGCGTGCGCGGTTGGCGGCGAGCTGCTGCTGGGCGGCGAGCAAGCCCGCCTGCGCAGCCTTGACCGCATCGATCGCGTGCTGCAGTTCCTCGCCCGACACCGCGCCGGAGGCGCCGAGGCGCTGGCGGCGTGCGAGATCGCTTTGCGCGGCGCTGAGGTCCGTCTGGCGCTGCTGCGCGGCGGCCTCGAGCTGTGCGCTGGTGGCGAACAGATTGCGCACGTCGCGCACCGTGCGCGCGAGCTGCGCCTCCGCCTGGTCGAGCGCCACCCTCGCATCCGCCTGATCGAGGCGCACCAGCGCCTGGCCGGCCTTGACGAACTGGGTGTCATCGGCGCCGAGTCCAATCACCGTGCCGGAGATCTGCGGGGTGATCTGCACCACGTTGCCGCCGACGTACGCATCGTCGGTGGTCTGGTGATAACGCAGAACCTGCGCCCAATACGTGCCGTAGACGAGCGCGATGAGCAGGAAGCCGCCGAGGGCCCCGGCCAGCCAGCGCCAGCGCCGGGTGGTGTTGGAAGGTACTTTGCCGTTCTGCGCGTTCATGATGATCCTTTGAGCGTCCGTCGTCGTTGCCGTGGCTAATAATGCCTAGGCAAACATCATTCCAAAAAAAACCGTTGGCGCCCGTCAGGCGGTGGCGCGCGCCGGCAGTTCCTGCGCGTTCTCGAGCATGCGGGTGAGAAAACCCTCCAGCTGCCGCGCGTCCCTCTTGGTGAAGCCGCGCAGGAAGCGGTTGGCCACCGTCAGCGATATCTCGCGCATGCGCGGGTACCCCGCCCGGCCCTCCTCCGTCAGCTCCAGATGCATCAGCCGACGGTCGTGCGCGCTGCGGTGGCGGCGGATCAGACCCTTGCTCTCGAGGCGATCGAGCATGCGCGTCATGGCGCCTGCGTCATACGAGATGCCCTTGCACAGATCCGACGCCGACACCGGCCCCTCCGCGCCCGCCAGATTCGCAATGATGATGAACTGCGCCGCGCTCAGCTCCAGCGGCGCGAGACGCCGGTCGGCTTCCAGCTCCCGGTCGAGCGCCGTCAGCATCTCCACCCGCACACGGCTCAACAGTGAACCCACGCTCCTGCGCGGCTGGTAGGTCGTGCTGTCGTAAATGTCGCCCACGGTCGTACTCCTGAACATCTCCCGTTGGGGGGACGGAGGTCTCCTCCCGGGGACTGGGTGCGATGATACTTGCCTAGGCTGTAGTTGTCAAGGCTTTAACTGCTGGGGCAAGGCGGAGCGCGGATCGCATGGTTCGATTGCGCGGCGCACCGAGCGCTGCGGGTCGGTCATGCATCGGTTTTTCTGACATGACATCGAGGCGCGACCGTCGCGCTCTGACCCGGGAACAGTATCGCATCGGGTTTAACCCTACCCTACCTCAGCTTCGCGAACGCAAGCGACAGCCAAGCGGCGTCGTGGGAACGCCTGGTTGATTGCGGTTGCATGCTGGCGCGCGTAGCATCCGCCCGCTGACTGCAGACCAAAAATCTTCCGCAGCCACAAAAAGATTCGGCGCAGGGAGAGTGGAGGAACGACATGACATCCCGCATGGCAGTACGGTTTCTCGTCACCGCGTGGCTACTTTCGCCGTTCGCGGCGCAGGCCGGTCCCGATGACGGATTTCCTTTTCTCGAAGCCACTGTGGCGCATTTACAGGCTCAGATGGCCGCCGGCCAGCTGACCTCGGAGCAGCTGACGCGCGCCTACATTGAGCGCATCCGCAAGCTCGACCAGGGAGGCTCCGGAGACGACGGCGACTCAAGCGGCCTCGGGGTGAATGCCATCATTGAACTCAACCCCGATGCGCTGGCGCTGGCGCGCAAGGCCGACGACCTGCGCAGACACGGCACGGTGCTGGGACCCTTGCACGGCATCCCGGTGCTGTTGAAAGACAACATCGACACCGGCGACAGAATGCAGACCAGCGCGGGATCGTTTGCGCTGGTGGGAACGCCCGCGTCGCACGATTCCACGGTCGCAGCCAACCTGCGCGCCGGGGGTGCAGTGATCCTCGGCAAGACGACCCTGTCAGAGTGGGCGAACTTCCGTTCATTCGGATCGATCAGTGGCTGGTCAGGTCGTGGCGGCCAGGCGCATAACCCCTACGGTATCGACCGCAATCCCTGCGGCTCGAGTTCCGGTTCGGGTGCGGCGGCTTCGGCGAACTTCGCCACCGTGTCGCTCGGCTCGGAGACTGATGGAAGCATTGTCTGTCCGGGCAATGCGAACGGCGTGGTTGCCATCAAACCCACGGTTGGACTCACCAGCCGGGCGCGCGCACGGTGGCCGACGCGGCGGCGGCGCTGAGCGTCATCCAGAGCCGCACTTATGACGGTCGAGACCCGGCAACCGGCAGCGTACCGTTGGGCTGGCGCGGACGCTTTGCCCGGCCGACTAACATTCCCGCCGATTACACCCAGTTCCTCGACCCAAATGGGCTCAAAGGAGCGAGGATCGGCATCACCCGGGCGGGGCTGAACGGGTTCGACCCGTTCGTGCAGACACCGGCTGCGGTGACCGCGGCGATCGAAGCCGCGTTCAAGGCGCTCAGCGATGCGGGTGCGACCGTCATCGATCTGGACGCGGAGGGATTCAGCTTCGCGCCCGCGTTTGGCGAGTTTGGGATATTGCTCTACGACTTCAAGAACGATGTGCGTGCGTACTTTGCCACCCGCGCTGGCGTGCCCGTTGCCGGCGGGACGCTGCAGACAGCCATCGACTTCAACAATGCCCACGCAGATGTCGAGATGCCGTTCTTCAATCAGGACATCTTCGACCTGGCGAACTCGCTGGACACCAGCGATCCGAACGCGCCGCAGGATCCCGGCCTGTTCGGCAGCAACAGCGCCGGGCAGTCCTCTTACAACATCGCGCTCGACCTGGATCAGGCCGCCGGCGTCAGCATGGACTCAGCCCTGAGCACGTTTCACCTGGACGCGGTGGTATCGGCAACCGACAATCCGGCGTGGTCCACCGACCTGGTGTTCGGCGACCACTTCATTTTCGGAACCTCGGGCCTCGCAGCCGGGCCAGGATATCCGATCGTGCAGGTGCCCGCGGGCGATGTGTTCGGCGTGCCCCTCGGCATCAGCTTCTTCGGGACGGCGTTCAGCGAGCCGACGCTGATCAGGCTCGCGTCCGGCTACGAAGCGGCCACCCAGGCGCGCGCCCACAACCTGCCGACGTTCGCGCCGACGGTGCCTTTCGACCACATCAAGGGCGCGCGGCAGCAGCAGAACGCCGCGGGCGGCAATGGGATGCGGTCGTCGTCGTCGGCCGTATCGTCCAACACTGTTCAAGGGGCTGCGGCTGCCACGCCCAACCAGGCTGCGAGAGCGAAGGTCAAGAGAATGCCGCACAACCTGTAATAGAGTGGTCGGGGCAGAGGGATTTGAACCCCCGACCCTCTGCTCCCAAAGCAGATGCGCTACCAGACTGCGCCATGCCCCGACGGAAGCGGAAATCATACGGAAGCGCTCGCCGCAGCGTCAAACACCCCTCGCATCGCTAGGCGCGGCGCCAGGCGGTCTTGCCCCCGGGCTTATCCTCGAGCAGTACGCCGGCCGTGGCAAGCTCCTCGCGGATACGATCCGATTCGGCCCAGTTCTTCGCGCGGCGCGCCGCGGCGCGCGCGGCGATGCGCGCTTCGATCTGCGCATCGGACAGGCCGGCACCGCCCTCGGCGGCGCCGGTCCCCGTCGCCCGCCGGCCGGGGGGCGGCTTCGCGAGCCGGAACCACTGTGCAGGCTCGACGCCGAGCAGACCCAGTACCCCGCCGAGCGCCCTGAGCTCCGCCGCCAGCTGCGCCGCGCGGCGCTCATCGCCGGCATCGCGCGCCGAGTTCACTTCGCGGGTGAGGGTCTGCAGCACCCCCAGCGCCTCCGGAGTGTTGAAATCGTCATCCATGCGGTCGAGGAAGCGCGCCGTGTGCGCGCCGGCCTCGGGCGCCACCGCCGGCAGGTCGCGCAGCGCCGTGTAGATGCGCCCCAGGGCCGCATCCGCCTGCTCGAGCAGCTCGAGGGAGTAGTTGATCGGTCCGCGGTAGTGACTCGAGAGAATGAAGAAGCGCAGCACCTCCGGATGGCGCAGCGCCGGCAGCACTTCGCGCAGCGTAAAGAAGTTGCCGAGCGACTTCGACATCTTCTCTTCGTCGACATTGACGAAGCCGTTGTGCATCCACAGGTTGACGAACTCATCCCCGCTCGCGGCACAGGACTGCGCGATCTCGTTCTCGTGATGCGGGAACTTCAGATCCATGCCGCCGCCGTGGATATCGAAATGCGTGCCGAGCAGCGCCGTTGACATGGCGGAGCACTCGATGTGCCAGCCGGGCCGGCCCGCACCCCACGGCGAGTCCCACGCCGGCTCGCCGGGCTTGGCGTGCTTCCACAGGACGAAGTCCAGCGGATCGCGCTTGGCTTCGTCCACCTCGACACGCGCACCGGCGCGCAGGTCGGCGAGGCGCTTGCCGGAGAGCCGGCCGTAGCCGGCGAAGCGCGCCACCGCGTACATCACGTCGCCGTTGGCAGCGACGTAGGCGTAGTCCCGGGCCAGCAGCTGCTCGACCATGGCGATGATCTGCGGCACGTATTGCGTGGCGCGCGGCTCGTGGTCGGGACGGGCGATCCCGAGCTGCTCGCAATCCTGGTTCATGGCCGTGATGAAGCGTTCGGTGAGCGCGCCGATCGGCTCGCCATTCTCGGCGGCGCGCCGGATGATCTTGTCGTCGATGTCGGTGATGTTGCGCACGTACGTGAGGCGGTAGCCGCGGTGCCGCAGATAGCGGCTGACCATATCGAACACCACCAGCATGCGCGCATGACCGATGTGCACGAAGTCGTACACCGTGAGGCCGCATACGTACATGCGTAAGCTGCCGGGCGTGATGGGCTGGAGTTCCTGCTTCTCGCCGCTGAGGGAGTTGTGGATGCGGATCATGCGAAACGCGCCAGCCGTTCGCGTGCCTTGCCCGCAGGCATCGCCTTGAGCAGCGGCGCGAGCTCCGGGCCGTGCGCGCGCCCGGTGAGCGCCGCCCGCAGCGGCATGTAGAGCTCGGCGCCCCTGCGCCCGGTCGCGGCGCGCACCGCCTCCGCAATGGCCGGCAGGTCGTTGCCGCTCGCAGCCGCCGCGGCGGCGGCGGCAGAGAAGTAGCGCACGCCGGCGGCGCGCACCACTTCCTCGGCCGCCGGCTCCAGCGCCGGCGGCGCGCCGAACACGATATCGACCCACGGCCGCGCGTCCTCGGGCAACACCACGTTCGGCAACAGCGCGGCGATGAATGCGTCCGTGGCGTGCGCATCGAGCCCCGCGGGCAGCACCGGCGCAAGCCAGGCACGTGCCGCGTCCGCCGACAGGCGATGCACGGCGTCTTTCTGCCAGACGGCGAGCTGCTGCTGGTCGAAGCGCGACGGCGCGCGCCCCAGATGCGCCGCATCGAACGCGCGCGCCATCTCCTCGAGCGTCAGCAGCCCGTGGAGCGGACTCGAGTGCCCGAGCCGGAACAGGTGATTGACGATGGCGAGCGGCTGATAGCCGCGCTCGCGATATTCGCGCACGCTCACCGCCGCGTGGCGCTTGGACAATGGCGCGCCGTCGGCGCCGACGATGAGCGCCACGTGGCCGTAGGCCGGCGCCGCGAGCCCCAGGGCCGCGAGAATCAGCAGCTGCCGCGGCGTGTTGGTGAGGTGGTCCTCGCCACGCAACGCCTGCGTCACCCCCATGCAGGCATCGTCCACCGCATTGGAGAAGAAGAAAGCCGCGGAGCCGTCGGCGCGCCGCACCACGAAATCGCCGATGTCGTCGCTGAGGAAGCTCTGCGGCCCGTGCACGAAGTCCACGAACGTCACGCGCTCGCCGCGCGGCACGCGAAAGCGCAGCGTGGCCGCGAGTCCCTGCGTCTCGCGACGCGCACGCTCGGCGGCGGACAGGTCCCGGCAGGTGCCGGCGTAGCGCGGCGGCTTGCCCGCGGAGAGCTGCGCGCGGCGCGACAGTTCCAGTTCCAGCGGCGAGCAGAAGCACGGATAGACCACGTCCTGCCGTTCAAGCACCGCGAACTGCCGCGCGTACAGCGCGCCGCGCTGCGACTGGCGGTAGGGTCCGCGCTCATCCTCGCGGTCCGGCCCCGCGTCCCAGTCGATGCCGAGCCAGCGCAGCTCCGCCATGAGCGCCGTGGTGTAGGAGTCGAGACTGCGTTGGGTGTCGGTGTCTTCGATGCGCAGCAGCAGGCGCCCCCCGGCGCTGCGCGCCAGCAGCAGGTTGAACAGCGCGGTGCGCGCGTTTCCCAGGTGCAGCTCACCGGTGGGACTGGGGGCGAAGCGGGTGACCCGCTGCGGCTCCCCGCCCGGGGGTGAAATCGCGTTCGCGCTCATAACGCCATGGTACGGGAAACTCACGAAGCTCAACAAAGCGCCGCGCGCCTGCCGCCGTGCTATAGAATTCGCGGCCGGAGGATTCGATGTCCATTCAGCCCCGCACCCGGATCGCCGCCCTCGCGACGCTGCTGCTCAGCGTCATGCTGCCGCACGGCGAGGCGCGCGCCGACGAGCCCAGCCCGCAGGTGAAGGTCACGACCAATATGGGTGAGTTCGTCATCGAGGTGCGCCAGGACCGCTCGCCCCTCACCGCGGCGAACTTCCTGCGTTACGTGCGCGAGGGCTTCTACTCCGGCACCGTGATCCACCGCGTGGTAGCCAACTTCGTCATCCAGGGCGGCGGGCACGATGCCGCCACCTACGCTCTCAAGGCGACGCACGAAAACGTCTTCAACGAGTCCGGCAACGGCCTGCAGAACAAGCGCGGCACCGTGGGCATGGCGCGCGGGGATGCGCCCCACTCCGGCAACGCGCAGTTCTACGTCAACCTGGTCGACAATCCGGACCTGGATCCGGTCTCGACCCGCTGGGGCTACACGGTGTTCGGCCGCATCGTGCAGGGGATGGACGTCATCGATCACGTCGGCGAGACGCCCACCGGCTCCATCGGACCATTCAAGTCCGACGCGCCCCTGAAGCCGGTCATCATCGAGAAGATGGAGCTGGTCGCCGCCGGTGCGGCCAGCAGCCCACCGGTGATAACCCCGGTGCCGCCGCCGCGGCAGGACACGATCCTCTCGCCGAAGTAACCGCATGGCGCGCCTGTTCGTCTCGGACGTGCATCTGGATGCCGGCGCGCTCGAGGCCACGGAGCAGTTCCTCGGGTTTCTCGCCGGCGAGGCCGCGGCCGCCGAGGCGCTCTACATCCTCGGCGACCTGTTCGAGGCCTGGGTGGGCGATGACGACCAGGATCCCGCCAAGGAGCGCGTGTGCCGGGGACTGCGCGCACTCGCCGCGCGCGGTGTCGCATGTTTCGCGCTGCACGGCAACCGCGACTTCCTGCTCGGGGAGGGTTTCTGCGAGCGCAGCGGCTGCCGCCTGCTGACGGACCCGGTGGTGGCGCAGTTCGATGGCGAGCCGGTGTTGCTCACACACGGCGATGCGCTGTGCACCGACGATCATCCCTATCAGGAGTTGCGCAGCATGGTGCGCAGCCGGGACTGGCAGCAGCGCTTCCTCGCCCTGCCGCGCTCGCATCGGGAGCTGCTGGCCGATGAGGCGCGCGCCGGCAGCCGGCGGCACATCTCGCGCACGGTACCCTACATCATGGACGTGAATTCCGCTGCGGTGGCCGCAGCGTTTCGGGCCGCCCGGGTGCGGCGCATGATCCACGGGCACACGCACCGCCCGGGCATGCATGACGTCCAGACCGACGGCGGCCTGGCACAGCGCATCGTGCTCGGCGCCTGGTACGAGCAGGGAAGCTACCTCAGCTGCGAGCGGGGAAAATACCAGCTGCGCGAGCTGCCGCGCCCATCGTGAGCGGCTTGAGTCCCGCGCCGCTGCGCGGCGCGCTCAGTTCTGCGAGGGGGGCGCGCTGCCGCCCGGCGCTCCGCCGTGCCCGTGCATCCTCTCGCCGTGCATTTCCTGCAGAGTCTGGAACTTCTTCAGCTGCGACTGCGACAGCACCGGGGTGAGCTTCTGCAGGGTCTCCTGCCTGATCTGCTGGTGCAGGGCCTGCATCTGCTGCCAGTCGGGCTTGGTGCCGGACGCCTGGGCCTGCTCGTGGGCGGCCTTGATCTTGGCGTGCTCTTCCTGCAGGACCGCCTGAACCTGGGTCTTCTGCGCGTCGGTCAGATCGAGCAGCGTCGCGAGCTTCTCCAGGTGAGCGGCGTGTTCCGGCGGGGCCGGGGCCTGGGCGAACAGCGCACCTGCCCATAACACGGCAAGCGCAAAAACAGTGGCTTTCATCGATTTCTCCTTGGCGGGGTGATGCGGAGGTCCGCGTTGCGGTGCTTACGCTAACCGGCGGTCGGCGCTGCAGGTCGTGAGCAATCGTTAGCGAGTGTGAAGGCCGGGCGCGCCACGACCAGCCGTGCGGGTCAGCGCCGTCGCGGCAGCAGCAGCACGGCTTCCAGCCCCCCGCCGGGCAGGTTGGCCAAGGTGAGCGATCCGCCGTGTGCCTGCGCGATGTCGCGGGCGATGGACAGCCCCAGGCCGGTGCCGCCGCTGTCGCGGTTGCGAGAGGACTCGAGCCGGTAGAACGGCTCGAACACCCGTTCCAACTCCTCCGCGGGAATGCCGGGACCGGTATCGCGCACGCGAACCGCAACCACCGGCCCGTCCTCGAGCAGGATGTCGGCGCGCGCGCCGAACTTGGTGGCGTTGGCCACGAGATTCGTGAGACAGCGCTTCAGTGCCTGCGGCTTGGCCGTCAACGGCTGCTCGCTGCGGCCGGTGACCGTCACCTGCTGCCCCATGTCGGTAAACTCCTCGCGCACCTTGCCGAGCAGCGCGCCCAGGTCGATGGGCGCGGCCGGCTCGCCGTCCTCGATGCCGCGAAACAGGGCCAGGGCTTCGCGCACCATGGCCTCCATCTCGTCGAGTTCCCGGCCGATGCGCGCCTGCATGGGGAGATTGTCGAGCGCTTCCACCTGCAGCCGCAGCCGCGTCAGCGGCGTCTTCAGGTCATGCGACATGGCGGCGAGCACGCGCGTGCGGCTGTCCAGGTAGCGGCGCAGGCGATCCTGCATGGTGTTGAACGCGCGCGCCGCGTCGCGCAGCTCGCGCGCGCCGCGCTCCTGGAGCTGCGCCGGGCGGATGTCGCGGCCGATGCTGTCGGCGGCGTGCGCCAGCTCCGACAGCGGCCGGGTAATGTTGCGCGCCGCGAGGTACAGCACGATCACCAGGATCAGCACCAGCAGCGTCAGGTTGATGAACAGATTGCGCGGCAGCGGCGCTCCCCGCGGCATGCGCGTCACCCTGAAAAGCACCGCAGCGCCGTCGGCAAAGCGCACGCTCACGTCGTAGCGCTGCGCGCTGCCCTGGTGGGCCGCGAGCTCGTGCGCTTCGAAGAACGGCACCGGTACCGCAATCGCCTGCGGCGCCGGATCGGGCGTGGCGCGCACCTCGACCGCGTACGCCGGCCCGAGGGCGCTGCGCACCTGCTCCTTGAGGGTCCGTTCAAAGCCCGACAGCAGCGGCAGGCGTACGAAGCCGCGCTCCCCGGGGCGCGGCTCGTGCCCGTGGCCAGCGGACAGGTGCGGCATGTAGAGTCGTTCGTGCGCTGCTGAGAGCCGGCCGATCGCCGCGGCGCGCTCAGGCGGGCTCAGGGGCTGCAGCACGAGCGTGGTTTCGGCAATGCGGCGCGACCACTCGCGCACGCTCCCCTGCAGCACGAAACGCTCACGCTCCTGGGCGATAAGAAACAATCCGGCCGCCTGCGCCAGCAGCACGGCGGCGACGGAGGCGGCCAGCAGCCGCCCGAACAGCGATTGTGGCCACAGGGACACGCGCATCATGGACCGCGGGCGCTTCAGTCACTCACGACATTGACCCCGACGACATAACCCTCGCCGTAAACGGTCTTGATGATCTGCGGTGCGCGCGCGTCATCACCCAGGATCTGCCGCAGGCGGCTGACGCGCACGTCGATGCTGCGGTCGAAGGGGTCGGCGTCGCGCCCGCGCAGCAACTCGGTCAGCTGCGTGCGGCTGAGCACGCGGTTGCCCGATCCGAGCAGCACCGCCAGCAGCCGGTATTCCGCGCCGCTCAGGGCAAGTTCCTTGCCGGAAGCCTCGGTGAGGGTGCGGGTGATGGTATCCAGCCGCCAGCCACCGAAGGAAAAGCCGCGCACGCTCTCGGGGCTCGGGTCCCGCGGGGCATGCGCCGCACGGCGCAGGATCGCCTTGATGCGGCCGAGGAGCTCGCGCGGGTTGAACGGCTTCGCCAGGTAGTCGTCCGCGCCGAGCTCGAGTCCGACGATGCGATCGACGTCCTCGCCGCGCGCGGTCAGCATGATGATCGGCACCTGCGAGCGGCTGCGCAGCTCGCGACACAAGGAGAGACCGTCCTCCCCCGGCAGCATGAGATCGAGCACCAGCAGGTCGACGTGCGAGCGCTCCATGACGCGCCGCATCTCCCTGCCATCGGCAACCGTGGTGGTGCGGAACTCGTGCTTCTCGAGATATTGGGCGAGCAAGCCGCGAATCTCGCGATCGTCGTCGACGATCAACAGGTGCGGACGGTCGTTCATCGTCGCAGGATACCGGGGCAACAGATGAGCTGACAGCGAATTTGGTGCCGCCGCCAGGAGCGTGCTTTGTAACCAACTGTTGGGTCAGCTGTAGTGCCCGCAATGCAGGGGGCCGGAGTGAAAACGCAGCGTGCGGTCGGGGGTTGTCACCAACTCCGCCTCCCGCGCCGCGAGCTCCCCGAGTCGCGCCTGCCACTCTGCGGGGGCGACGCCGCGCGCGAAGCCGGTGTACAGCTCGAAGTGTCGCGCCTCGGAGGTTCCCAGGTCCTGGTACAGCCGCGCGAGCGGCGCCGGCATGCGCGGCGCGAGCAACTGGAAACGCTCGGCCGAGCGTGCCTCGATCAGGGCGGCGGCGAGCAGCAGATCGAGCTTGCGCCCGGGATCGGAAACACGCAGCGCGCGGCGCAGCTGCTGCGCGTAACGCCCGGGGCGCTGCCGCGCGAAGCCGACACCGAGCGCGCTCATGGCTCTCACCACCTGCTCGAAATGCCGCAGTTCCTCGCGCGCCAGGCGCGCCAGCGCCAACGCCAGCGGCCGGTCCTCGGCGTAAGCGAACATCAGGGCGAGCGCGCTCGAGGCGGCCTTGCTCTCGCAGTTCGCATGATCGAGCAGCAGCTCCGGCAGGCGGCTGACGGCAGCCTCCACCCAGGCCTGCGGGGTCGGCGCGCGCAGGATCGAGACCGCCTGCGCGCTCACCCCTGCGCTCCGCGGGCCAGCCACCCCTCGAGCGTGCCCTGCAGCGCCTCCGCCGCCTGCAGCGCGCCGGCGAAGCGATCCGCGGGCGCTTTCGCCAGCAGCCGCTCGAGCAGCGGTTGCACGGCCGCGAACTGTGGCGGCAGCTGCGGGATCGGCTCCTTGCGGTGTTTGTAGACGATCGCCATGGGGTTTTCGGCGCGGTATGGCTTCTCACCGGTGAGCATCTCGAACAGGATGACGCCGAGGCTGTACAGGTCGCTGCGCGCATCGACCGGCTCCGCGTGGCCCTGCTCCGGGCTCATGTAGTGCGGCGTGCCGAAGATGGTGCCAGTGTCGGTCAAATCGAGCGCCAGCGCGGCGTCCTTGGACAGGCCAAAGTCGATCAGCGCGATGCTGCCGTCCTCGCGCAGCATGATGTTGCCGGGCTTCAGATCCCGATGTAACACCCCGGCCGCGTGAATCGTGGCCAGCGCGCGCGCAATCGCGGCGGCCAGGCGCAGCGCGTCGCGCGGCGTGAGGCGTGCCCGCATGCGCCGGCGCAGGTCGCCGAACGCGAAGTATTCCATCACCAGCCAGGCGTGTTCGTCACTGATGCCGAGGTCGTGCAGGCGCACTACCGCCGGGTCGTA
>WNFS01001150.1_pt1 | contig 19573 bp, 16 predicted proteins | sample 5400141 | NCBI WGS metagenome assembly WNFS01 (sample SAMN13153358, study PRJNA577476) | soil metagenome | isolation source: 60 cm saprolite under Madrone tree | place: USA:California | collected 2016-06-14
GAATCGCTCAACACTCTCGTCCCCCCCGATCCACAGAAGCCTTATAATATCAAAGACGCCATCCACTCGATCGTCGACGACGGCTACTTCTTCGAAGTCCACGAACACTACGCGAAGAATCTGGTCGTCGGTTTTGCGCGCCTCGACGGCCGTCCCGTCGGCATAGTCGGCAATCAACCTGTTTTTTTGGCGGGCGTTCTCGATATCAACGCTTCCGTGAAAGGCGCGCGCTTCGTGCGTTTCTGCGACGCCTTCAACATTCCATTGATCACCTTTGAAGACGTACCCGGTTTTCTCCCGGGCACGCAACAAGAGTTCGGCGGCATCATCAAGCATGGGGCGAAACTGCTCTTCGCTTTCGCCGAAGCCACCGTGCCGAAAATCACCGTCATCACGCGCAAGGCCTACGGCGGCGCATACTGCGTCATGGCCTCGAAACACATTCGAACGGACGCCAACTTTGCCTGGCCCACGGCGGAAATCGCCGTCATGGGCCCCGAAGGCGCCGTGGACATTGTTTACAAACGTGAATTGGCGAAAGTCCCCGAATCCGAGCGTGAAAAGGTTCGCCAGGAAAAAATCGCTGAATTCCGCGAACGCTTTGCAAATCCTTTTGTCGCCGCCGAACGCGGTTACATTGACGCTGTCATCGAGCCTGCCGACAGTCGCGCCCGCATCATCACCTCTCTCCGTGCCCTCGAAAACAAACGCGACACCAACCCCCGCAAGAAACACGGCAACATTCCGCTTTAGGAAGTCACTGAGCTCGTGACACAAACGCACACGCACTCGTCATTCCGAGCGAAGCGAGGAATCTCTCTTAGTTTTTTGTAGCGGCGCAGCACGCTGCGCCCCAGTTATCGAGGATTTGGCCCCAAAAGAGGCGTGGTTCACTTCAATAGGTACTTCTGCAAGAACTCCACGGTGGCATAAAACTGAAAATCCTGATTCGGTTTTTTGCGGTAACCGTGGCCCTCGTCTTTGGCAATCATCAGCCACACCGGCGTTCCCTGCGTCTTCAGCGCGTCGGCAATTTGTTGTGATTCGCTGACCGGCACGCGCGGATCATTTTTCCCGGCGATGACGAACATGGGCTTCTTGATTCTGTCGACGTTATTCATCGGTGCGATTTTCTCGAGAAACTCCCGCATCCTTGGGTCGCGCTCGTCGCCGTATTCCACGCGCCGCAAATCCCGCCGGTACGCTTCCGTGTGTTCCAGAAACGTCACCAGGTTCGACATCCCTACGACATCTACAGAACAGCGAATCCGGTCGCTGTAAAACGTGGATACCGCCAGCGTCATGTGACCGCCGTAGCTTCCGCCGGTCACGGCGATGCGGTCCGCATCCAGTTCCGGCTGCGTCGCGATCCAGTCGAACAACGCGTTGATGTCTTTGTATGTGTCCTCGCGCTTGAAGCCGTTATCCAGCAGCGAAAAGGTCTTCCCATACCCTGTCGACCCGCGGACGTTCGGATAGATCAACGCAATCCCCAGTTCATTCAAGAAATAATTGCTGCGGCCCAGAAACCGCGGCTGCGATTGACCTTCGGGACCGCCGTGAATCTCCACCAATACTGGCCGTTTGCCGGTGAACTTCGCGGGTGGTTTGTACAAGAATCCAGAGATCATCTTGCCGTCAAAGCTTTTCCACCGCACCAGCTCCGCTTGCGGAAACGATTCCGTCTTCACCGCCGTTTCACTGGTCGTCCACCGTTCAAATTTTCCGGTGGCCACATCCAAGGAATAGCAGTCACCCGGGCCTCGCGCATTGTTAAGCGAAAAGCCGAGTTCGTGGCCATTCTTGTGCCAGCGCACCCCGCCCATCACTCCCGCAGGCAAAACTGGAAGTGGCATCTCCTTTCCGGTGGCCGTGTCCCTCACATGCAAAACACTCACCCCTTCTTCGTTGGTCAAAAACGCCAACATCTTTCCATCGTGCGTCAAGTCAAACGTCTCCACGTCCCAATGAATCGACTTGGTCAGATAACTCGGTTGCTTTGTTGCCAGATCCAGGTACGCGAGCCGCCGAAACTCCGAATCTCTGTCCGTCGTGATGTAAATCCCCTTGCCATCTTTGCTGAACCGCGCTTCCCCATACGATACTTTCTCTGCCGCATTTCTCGGCGTCAGCTCGATCTTCTCGCCTGTTGTTGTGTCCACGAGCCACAAGTACGATTCATTGATCGAAATCTCCTCTTTCAGAAGAATCTTTTTGTCATCCGGCGACCAATCCTCCGGTTGCCAGCCGCCGCCCGCCAATTGCGTCAACAAATGATCCGTTTTCGGATCGTCGGGGTTCATCACCCACAGGTCCGTGTCTTTTCCCGTTCGCCGCGTGGACATGTATGCGATGCGGTCGCCATCGGACGACCACGGACCCGGCAGGTTGCGCGACTTGCCGTCCGTCAGCAGCGTCACGTTTCCTGCCTTCATGTCGTAACGGTAGAGTTGATACCACTCACCGCCGCCGATATCTTTTGCGAACACGATATAATCGCCGCCATTTGGATGAAATCGCGCGGCCCCCACGGAATCCGCGAAGAACGTCAGTTGCTGCCGCGCTCCTTCCGGCATTTTCACCAGGTGCAGTTGGGGCGTTTCCGCAAACCGGGTGGCAATCAGCATTTCGCGTTTCACGGGACGCCAATCGGCGAGATTGGCGCTTCGAAAAGATCCATATCGCCCTGCTGTTTCCACCAGTGATGCGGGAATCTGCGGCACCCCGTCGACGATCAGATTTTCGGGCGGTGCGATGACCGCCTCTTGTGCGGACACATACACTGCCGCAAGCAGCATCCCTGCCAATAACAAAAGCTGTCTTTTCTTCATTTCTGTCCTCCACCCACAGAGTCGCAGCATTTTAGTACACCGCAAACGATTCGGCACGCAAGCCTATGCGCGCGCCTCTCCTCGCCAGCCCGCATGCTAGAATCCCGCTGCATCTCCAGAAGCATATGTTCAAGAAAATTCTGATTGCCAATCGCGGTGAGATCGCCGTGCGCATCATCCGCGCCTGCCGCGAGCTCGGCATTCAATCTGTCGCCGTCTTCAGCGACGCCGACCGCAAATCGCTCCACGTTCGCCTGGCCAATGAGGCCTATGCTATCGGCCCGGCTCCCTCGCGCGAAAGCTATCTTCGCATCGACAAGCTCATGGACGTCGCGCGCCGCGTGGGCTGCGATGCCGTCCATCCTGGTTACGGGTTTCTCGCGGAGAACGCCGCGCTGCCTCGCGCTTGCATAGATGCAGGTGTCACTTTCATCGGACCGCCAGCCGACGCCATGGAAGCCCTCGGCTCAAAAACCGCCGCGCGCCACCTCGCGCGCCGCGCTGATGTCCCCACGGTTCCCGGAACCAATGATCCCATCGAAAAACCCGGCGAAGCGCAGGCTCTGGCACAAAGCATGGGTTACCCCATTTTATTGAAAGCAGTCGCGGGGGGCGGCGGCAAGGGCATGCGCCTGGTCTATAGCGACGCCGAATTTGGATCCGCGTATCGCGATGCTTCTTCGGAAGCAATGAACGCTTTCGGCGATGCGCAGCTCTATTTGGAAAAATATCTGGAGCGCCCGCGTCACATTGAGATTCAGATTTTTGCCGACGCCCACGGCCGCATTGTTTCGCTCGGCGAACGGGAATGCTCCGTGCAGCGTCGTCACCAGAAAGTTGTTGAAGAAGCTCCCTCGCCGATGGTCACGCCCGAGCTACGCAAGAAAATGGGAGAAGCCTCGGTGCGGCTGGCGCGCGCCGGCCGCTACGTCAACGCCGGTACCGTCGAATTCCTAGTCGACGCAAACGGTAATTTTTATTTTTTGGAAGTGAACACGCGCCTGCAGGTCGAGCATCCTGTCACCGAACAGGTCACCGGCCTCGATCTCGTCAAACTTCAGATCGCCATCGCCGCCGGCCATCGTTTGCCCTTTGCATGGGAAAGCATCACACCGCGCGGCCACGCCATGGAGGTTCGCCTGTACGCCGAGGACCCGGAAAACAATTTCTTTCCCTCACCTGGCAAAATTCTGTCGCGCCACGCCCCCAGTGGCCCGGGCATTCGTCTCGATGAAGGCATCTACGAAGGCTGGACCGTGCCGAACGATTACGACCCTCTTCTCAGCAAACTCATCGCCTGGGGCAACAGCCGCGAGGAAACCATTGCCCGCCTTCGCCGTGCTCTCGAGGAGTATGCGATCACGGGCATCAAGACCAATGCAGGCCTTTTCCGTCGCATCCTCAGCGAGCCCGATTTTCTGCGCGGCGAAATTCACACGCGCTGGCTCGATGAATTGCTCCGGCGGCCGCGATCCGCCACATCACTTGCGAATGGGCAGGACCGGGACACTGGCGCTTTCGACGCCGCCACCATCGCAGCTGCCATCTGGCACGCCACGCAATCCAGCGCGGCATCCTTTGTCACTCCACCCGCCGATGCGGGGCCTTCCCGCTGGAAACTTGAGGGCCGCCGCCAGCTACTAGACCGCATGCCATGAAATTCGAAGTCCAACTCGGCGGGCAGGCCGGAAAAACAACTCGGATCGTCGATCTCGAACGCGACGACAAAGGCTGGCGCGTCACACTCGATGGCCGTCCCGTGGCCGCCGATGCCGTTGAGGTCGCTCCAAACACACTCTCGATTCTGCTCGCGGGTCAATCCTATGAAATTTGTGTGGCGCCATCCGTGGACGGCAAGTTGAGACTCCAGACAGGCGGATTGGAATTCACAGCCGAAGTCATCGATCCTCGGGCTTGGAGCGGCCGCCGCCACGGCAGCGCCGAAGCCGAAGGCCGCCAGCAAATCACCGCGCCCATGCCCGGCAAAGTCGTGCGTCTCCTCGTAAAAACGGGCGAGCGCGTCGAAGCTGGCCAGGGGCTTCTCGTCGTCGAAGCCATGAAGATGCAGAACGAAATCCGCTCACCCAAGGGCGGCACCGTAGAGCGCGTGTTTGTCCAGGAAGGCCAGCCGGTCAGTGCGGGCGAAGTCCTCGCTGCTGTTTCTTGAGGCGAGCCTCGACCGGAAGCCTTTTGGGCGGCAATGTTCGCGATTATCCCGTCTCTTTTAAATGACGGCTCGGGGCGGGAGATGACCGCCGGTTTAGTGTCCGATGGACCTCGGGGGTACGACAGTTTTCGCGGCGTCCGGCAATTTGCCAGCGGCTTCGATCACCTGTTGCGCCAGGTAATTGGTCACCCGCGCTTCATCGCGCGCGATCGCCAGATACGCCGAGCGCAGCAATTGTTCCTTGCGATTCCGCAGCGTATCGCGAATCGTTTGCTGCACTTGCGGGTCGCTGATCCCACGCAGTCCCGGTGACTCGCGCGTGATCAGCTTCAGGATCCGATAGCCTTCCTTTAGCTGGATCGGCTGGCTCACCTGCCCCGGTTTCATTCCAAGAACAATCCTCTTCAACGCCGGGTCGGATTGATTCAGCGCCGACTCCGGCACGTATCCCAGGTCGCCACCCGTCCCTGCTGTGTTCATGTCTTCGGAATAATCCATTGCCAATTGTGCGAAATCGGCGCCGCTGTCGAGCCGGTCCATCAGCATCTTCACCTTGCGTTGGGCCTCGGCTTCGTTGGTGGCGTCGTCGTTCTTGCGGTTGCGGATCTGTTGTTCTTTCCTGGGTGTCACCAGGATCTGGGCGATGTGGTACTGCGGTTCCGCCACATTGAACTGCGGCCGGTTCGCGTTGTAAAAATCAGAAACGTCCTGGTCGGTGATCGAAATCTTTGCCACCACCTCGCGATTCAGCAGCTTCTGGATTGAAAGCTGGCGCCGTAGGTCGCTCTTCAGGTCGTCCACCGTGGCGCCTTGCTCTTTCAATCGCCGCTGGAATTCATCTTCCGTGTAAGGGCTCTTCAGTTCGGTAAACTTGTCTTCCACTTCGCCGTCGCTGGCCTCGAGATTGAGTTTCTTAGCACGTTCGAGCAGAATCTCGTTGTTGATCAGCTCATCCAGCACATTCAGCTTGAGCGAAAGCGCCTCTTCCTGCGAAGGCTCCTGCCCCTCGGGATTAACCCGCGTGCGATAGTACTTGTCGATTTCTTCGCGCTTGATTTCTTTCCCGTTCACCACCGCCCACACGTCCGGAGCATGCTGCGCCTGCCGGTTGCAGCCAGCCGCAACAGCGAACAGAATTGCCGCGAGAGGCAACAAGGCTGCTGCGTCCTTCAGTCCTCTTGAGTGGTCCATTGGACGCCCCACGAATCGCAGGTTCGCAACTGGTAGGTTCAAGATTGGAATCTCAGGCGGCTTTCTTCACTCGGCCGGCACGGATGCAAGCGGTGCAAACACGCACGTGCTTCTTGACGCCGGCAACAACCGCGCGCACGCGCTTCAGATTGGGATTCCACCGGCGCCGCCGCGTGTTATTCGCGTGGCTGATCACATTTCCGTAGTGCGGCGCTTTGCCGCAGAATTCACACTTCAGTGCCATTGTTCTTCCTGCTTGAGGTGATTTTTGCCTGGGTTCTCAGCTCGAAAAATCGCAGAACCAAGCTCCTCATTCTAGCAGACCCTCCATCAAGGGCAAAGAAACTTGCAGTCTTCCATTGCTTCGGTGCCGATCGGCTGTTGCTCAGGGAACACTGTTGGGCAAGCCGTTTCTCGGGCCCATTGCCCTCGGACAGCTCCCTGTTCCTTCGTACGGGATTGCAGTGGGCGATGCGTACCAGTAACTCCCCCGAACTCACTGAAGCTACAGAGGTTGGCTGCACAGTACCGGGGTGGCTGGCCCCCCGTACCATTGTTGGACTCCAAGCCCCCGCCTAATTTGTCCCTCAGCATTCGCTGAAGACTGCGCACGGGGCGTGTCGCATGGACCAACTTTTGGAAAACATCGTGGGGGGCCGCAAGGCGGCCCCAGAGACGGAGCCGGCCGCCCGTCGCGCATGGGGCATTCCGCATCGTTTGCTTCGTTACGTTTCGTTGCTGGCCCTTCTTGCCGTCCTTTCCACCGTTGCCGGTTTCCAAGCCGCTCGCCTCAACCGCGTCTTCGAGAAATGGTTGGGCACAACACCGGTCCACGCGGCGCTCTCGTTCGTCCCGCCGGCAGCCCTTGTTTCTTCACCTAAAACCGCCGTCAAAAACACAGAATTGGAGGAGATCAGCCATCTCTCGCCTCAACAACAGGCCGAGCGCCTGCTTGATCTGGCCATCCAACGCCACGAATCGTCTCTCGATTTGATCCGCCAGAACCTGGATTCCTGGAGAGGCCGCCTGGAAGACACTGACAGGCTGTTCCATCTCGTGCTTGCGGCGCTGAATTCCGACGATCCCCGTGTGCGCGTGGCTGCCGTGGAAATCGATCTGGCCGCCAACAATCTCCGGAAGTCCCCGCAGAGCGTTGCCAAACTGCTCAATCAAATTCATAACGATCCCGATGACCGTTATCTCGCGCTGTGGAGACTCGGCGCTCTCGGAAATCGCGGCGTCGAACCAGCCACCGTGCTCGCCACTTTGCTTCGCTACGTGCATGATCCCAACCAGCAGACGCGCTTCTGGGCCGTCGAGGGATTGGCAATGCTCGGTACCGAGGAATCCATCGACCCGCTCCTGTTGGTTCTGGCCCATGACCCCTCCCCGCGAGTCCGTGAGCGCGCGGCCTGTGATCTTGCGCGATCCGGCATGCTGACCGGGGAACAGCGCCTCACCGCTGTTCCCCAGCTTCTCAATCTTCTGGATGACGATTCGCTGGACCCCGCGACGCAGGACCTGGTCTACGCGACCCTGCACGTCATCACGGGAGCCTCGCTTGGCAGAGATGCCGACGCCTGGCGCGCCTGGTGGGCGCATCATGACCGCCCCGAAAAACCCACCCGCCACCGCTCGGGTCTTTCCCTTGCCTAAGAGAGGGTTCCACTCGGGCCTTCAAACCAGATTCTCGGTGGAATAAAGAAAACTCTTGACCCTCCCCGGCCACATTCGTAAAACTGAATTGCGCCCTGCCTAATCTCAACCTGTTCCCGCCACAGGTCAAAAAAGGATAGCCATGCCGGCGAACGAGCGTCGTTCTACTCGCCGTTTCATCATGAGAGTGCCTTTGCGTTTTCGGCCGATGAAGCAAGCCTCGATTCCTGAAGAATCCGCTGCTTCCATGAATATTTCCACACACGGCGTCTACTTCGCGACCGCCACAAAAGTGTCCGAAGGCGTGCTGGTTCAAGTGCATTTGAAAATGCCCAGGGAAATTGCCGGGGACGACGTGGAAGAATGGAGCTTCACCGGCCGCGTCGCGCATGTTGAACCGCTCGGGACCACGAACGGAAAATCAGGTATTGGCGTGCAGTTCCTTTATTACGAAGTTCCTCCGGCTACCGGTTTGTTCTCGCATTCAAGGTGACAGTTTCTTGGTGCGGCCAATAAACGAATACTCTCTCCCTGCGTCGATATAATAGACAGGCATCCGCGATCATCCCACGCGAGGAGGTCCCATGAATCGCCGCGAATTCATCCATCGCACCGCTTACTCCGCAGGTGCGGCGTGGCTCCATTCGGCGGTATTCGCGCGGCGCGCTTTCGCTTTTCCCAGCCTTTCGAGAAAGTTTAATGCCGCCGACACCGTTACGCTCGGCAAGACTGGCATCCAGACCAGCCGCCTCGCCATGGGCACCGGAACCGTCGGCGTCGGCCACCATTCGCACCAGACCGCGCTCGGCATCAAAGGCCTCTCCGACCTGCTCCTCAACGGTTACGATCACGGCCTTCGTTTCTTCGACTCTGCCGATTCCTACGGCAGCCACCCGCACGTTGCCGAAGCCCTCAAGCACGTCCCGCGCGATAAAGTCACCGTTCTCACCAAAACTTGGGCCCGCGACCCCGCCTCCGCCCGCGCCGACCTCGACCGCTTCCGCCGCGAGATCGGCACCGATCAAATTGACATTTGCCTTATGCACTGCCTTACCGAGGGCGACTGGACCGAGCGCTACAAAGGCGTCATGGACGTTCTCTCCGAAGCCAAGCAAAAAGGTATCATTCGCGCTCACGGCTGCTCCTGCCACAGTATCGAAGCGCTGCGCGGCGCCGCGCGCTCTCCGTGGGTCGAAGTTGATCTCGTTCGACTCAATCCCATCGGCTCACACATGGACGCCGATCCTGACACCGTCGTCAGTGTTCTCCGCGAAATGCGCGCCGCCGGAAAGGGGATCGTCGGCATGAAGATCCTTGGCCAGGGTGACCTGAGCAATCGCCAGGATGAAGCTCTGCGCTATGCGCTCTCGCTCAATCTCCTTGACGCCTTTACCATCGGCGCCGAATCCATCTCCGAGCAGCAAGACCTCATCCGCCGCATCGCCGCAGCATGATCCCTTAGCAGGAACACGATTCCTGTAGTCAGGCCGCATACGCCCAAGGTACAATAAAAAACTTAAGAACTGTCCGCACGGATTCGGACTTTTGGCGCAGTCGTTTTGCAAGGGCAGCGCCAAGGACATCAATATGTTTGCCCTTCGAGTATCCTCAATCATCTGATCCGCCGCTTTTGCGGATCTAACTCGTTCCCTCGTTTCTACCAATTGATTTCTCCAGCCGCGTCCGCGCGCCCGATTTTTTGGGCCGCACGCAGAGCGAAGGTCTACATGGATATGCAACAAGCTGTCATCGCTCCTCCGACTCCCGGGTTGTGGAGCTCGATCCGTGAAGCCATCCGCGGCTCGCGCCAGGACTTCACCACTGGCAACCTCAATCGCGCCATTCTCCTCCTGGCAATTCCAATGATCCTCGAAATGGTACTGGAATCCCTCTTCGCCGTCGTCGACGTTTTCTGGGTGGGCCGCCTTGGAGCGGACGCCGTTGCCACGGTCGGCCTCACCGAATCGCTTCTCAGCCTGGTTTTTGCTATTGGCCTCGGCCTCAGCCTCTCCACGACCGCCATGGTCGCCCGCCGCATCGGCGAAAAAGATCCCGCTGGCGCCGCCGTCGCAGGAGTTCAGGCGATCGTCCTCGGCCTCGGGGTCTCGGCCATTGTTGGTCTTCCCTGTTTGTTTTATGCGCCGCGCTTGCTTCGCTTGATGGGAGCTTCCCCGGAGATCATCGCAATCGGCTCCGGCTACGCTCGCATTGCCCTCGGCGGCAGCGGCGCGATCATGCTGCTCTTTCTCAATAACGCCATCTTCCGCGGCGCGGGTGATGCGGCCATCGCCATGCGTTTGCTTTGGGTCTCCAACATCATCAATCTTGTCCTCGATCCTTGCCTCATCTTCGGCTTGGGGCCTTTCCCCAAGCTTGGCGTCACCGGCGCCGCCCTCGCCACGTTCACCGGCCGCAGCATCGGTGTTCTCTATCAGTTCTATCGGCTCCTCCGCGGTACGGAGCGCATCCGCATCCTTCGCCAGCAATTCCGCATCAATCTTGGCGTCCTGCTGCGGCTTCTCCGCGTGTCGCTCACCGGCATCTTGCAGTTCGCCATCGCCCACACCAGTTGGATCGGCCTCGTACGCATCGTCAGCGTCTTTGGTTCCGCGGCCCTCGCCGGCTACACCATCGCGATCCGCATCATCATCTTCATCATCCTACCGAGTTGGGGCCTCAGCAATGCCGCTGCGACGCTCGTGGGCCAGAACCTCGGCGCCAAACAGCCTCAGCGCGCTGAAGCTTCCGTCTGGCGCACCGGTTTTTACAACATGCTCTTTCTCGGCGCCGTCGGCCTTTTTTTCATATTCTTCGCGGAGCCCGTCGTTCGCCTCTTCACTCGCGATCCTCTCGTCGTCCCTCTGGCTGCTTCTTGCCTGCGCATTCTCAGCTACGGCAACGTCGCTTATGCCTACGCCATGGTCATGCTTCAGGCCTTTAATGGTGCAGGAGACACGGTCACGCCCACGGTGGTGAATTTCTTCTGTTTTTGGCTCCTGGAAATTCCACTTGCTTATTTCCTGGCGATCACCGCCCGCATGCATTCCAACGGCGTCTTCTTTTCGATCGTCGTCGCGCAAGCCTCCATCGCCGCAGTCAGCATCATCCTCTTCAAACGCGGCCGCTGGAAGCGCCAGCAAATCTGACCACGCGATAAGCGTGGTCACGCTCCTTGCCCTGCTCATCGCGGCGAGCAAGCGCAGCGCGTCGAAAGCTCTCTCTCCTATCGTTGCAAATCGCCAGACGCCTCCGCCACGGAACCCGTCTAGGCGTATAATCTCTCGCCAGCACGGCAGGAGGTGCCGACATGGCCAAAACCAAGCAGTTTACAATCGCTATCAACAACCAGCCCGGGGCGGTCGCCGAAATCGCGAGAGCACTGGGGAATTCCAAGGTCAATATTCTCTCTCTCTTGGGAACTGCGCAGGGCACAGCTGGCACGGTTCAACTCATCGTGGAGGATGCCCGGCGCGCCAAGAAGGCCCTGGACGCCGCCAAGATCGCCTATCAGGAAACGCCCGCTGAGCAGTACGAGCTGCCCAACAAGCCCGGCGCATTAGCGCAGTGCTTGGATCAGCTCGCCGCGAAAGGCGTGAACCTGAATTCCATTCACGCCACCGCTGCGAAAGGCGGCAAAAAGGCCGTCGTGGTCTACACCGTGGAAGCTGCTGCAAAAGCCGCAACCGCCATCGCGTAGGAGCACTTTCTACCTTTCCTTGTGATCCGGCTCCGCCGAACGGTCACGAGAGAGGCACGGTCTTAGTGTCTTCGATTAGCCTCCATCGCCACCCATCCATTTGCTTTAGAATCGATATGAGCAATGCCCCGCTACAGCGACAAGGAAAAAATCAGGGACCACTATGATCGTGTAAGCCCCTACTACCGCGGCCTCTGGGGCGAGCACTTGCATCATGGCTACTGGATTCGCGGCAACGAAACAAAAGAAAAGGCCCAGCTTCAGCTCATCGAGCATCTCGCCCAGGTAGCCGGAATCAAACCCGGCCGCCGGATTTTGGATGTCGGCTGCGGTTTTGGCGCAAGCAGCATTTTTCTGGCCAGGAATTACCGTGCGCAAGCCACAGGAATTACGATTTCCCCGATTCAGGTGGAGATGGCCAACCAGGCTGCCGCCCGTGAAAACGTGAACGCGAAATTTCTCCTGATGGATGCGGAGGCCATGAAATTCAGTCATTCCTTTGACGTTGTCTGGTCCGTCGAATCGATCGCGCATTATCCGAACAAGGAGAAATTCTTTGCTTCCGCCGGGGCATTGCTGGCCGCCGGAGGCACGCTTGCCATCCTCGACTGGTTCAAAAAAGAGAATCTCAACCCAAGTGACTCCAGGAAATTCATCCAGCCGATTGAGAAGGGCATGCTCGTTGAGCTCCAGACCATGGGGGATTACAAGACCTGGATGCATTCAAATCGCCTCCAAATCACCGCCAGCGAAGTCCTCAACAAGAACTGCGCCAAGACCTGGGATCTTTGCCTGAATATCATCAAGAAGAAATCCTTTTGGAAGCTTGCCGCGAAGAACGGCTCTGAGTTTGTCGATTATCTGAAAACCTTCAAGGCCATGCGGGTCGGCTTTGCCTCCGGCAACTTCGTCTATGGCCTCGTGGTCGCCCAAAAATTCTAGCCACTGGAAAGGGCACGTCCGCTTCACGCTAATCCTCAGATTGTGGTACGCTGGACACGGTCATATACGCTTCTCAGTCCTGCGGTTTTGGCCGTGTTTGGCATAAACTGTTCTTTTTCAAACACTTAGCATTTTACGGCCACCGTTTAGCCCTTCGGCAGCCGGGATGCATCGGATATAGGTGAAGCCCTTGAAAGGGAAAAAGACGCGCCGTCCACCAAGAAAGGAGCCGCGAGCCATGTCGGTCCGGAAGTTTTTCCGAAAGCTCGTCAGAAACCTCCTTTGCCTGGTGGCCGGACTTTCGGCCTTCGCTGCCTGCGCCTACACCGACTATCGCCTCTGGCCGCTCGACCTGCAGGCTCCCAGATATCCCGCCTTCCCGGCGCCCGCGATGCAGGGCAACAGGCTGGTCCTGCCGTTTACGCCTGGAGTGGCTTCCGCGGAAGTCGCCTCGTTCAACGACCAGCTCGAAGCTTTTCTGCGCTTTGAATACTTGCGTGGCCGCGAAGCCCGCGAAGGCCACGACACATCGCGCATTTTTCTGACCGCCCTCGACAGCCGCAAGGGTCCATCCTATAAAATCTTCATCGTCACCGACAACGATCTGCTCACTGCCGTCCCCCAGCTCGGGCAGCTCGAAAGCCGCAACCTTATCGCTCACTACGAGCTCGCCACCTGGACGCCGAAAGACTTTTCCTACTACCAGCAGCAGAGCCACATGTTCGACGTAGCCTACGACGTGCCCACCGAGGAGAAGCTCGAAACTATCAGCTCCTTCAAACTCCTTCCAGCGCTGGCACAGTTCCTGATCTTTAAGTCGCAAACCGACAACCGGGTTGTCGGCGGCAGCGATCCTTCCCCGCGCCCCCTCACGCGCGAGCAGGCCACGCTGCTCGCCACCGACATTCTCGACGTCGCCCATTTCTATTCGCTCCCGCTTGATTACTTTCTCGGTGTCGGCGCCATGGAGAACGATTACATGGACGTCAATGGCGACCTCACTCATGCTGTTTGGAAGAAGCGCGCTCAGCGCGGCGACATCGTTCTTCGCCGCACACGCAAGCGCGTCATGGTCAGCGACTACGCCATCGGCACCTGGCAAATCACCCGCGAAACGCTCCGCGCCGCGCATGTGCTTTATCTGAAGGACAAACGGGATTACAACTTGCTCCCTGCTCGCCTGCGCCCTCCGCGCGAGCTGGACGTCAATTCCGTCAGTGACGCCGTGCTCACCACCTATGCTGGCCTGCTCTTGCGCGACCTGCTCGATCACTTTGGAGGCAATGTGGATAAGGCTATCGGCGCCTACAATGGCGGCGTCAAGACCCCCAACCCTGCTTACGCTTCCGGCGTCAAAACCGTCGCTGACTACGCCCGCAGGATACTCGAGCACGCCTCCGCTCTCGACGATCCCTCCGCAAATGGCAACGGTCCCGCCAAATCTCAATCCGCCCCTTCCGCTGCGCCCCCGCCAAACGCCCCGCAGCAGAAACATCCCTGGCGCCGCGCAGACGACTAGCCGATCGCTGGCCACCCCGAAGGTTGCCGAAAAATTACGCCGCCTAATGTGTTGGACCCACAGGACTGACACATTAGGCCGGATGCTGGATTAGAGTCTTTACCGGATTGCCCCGTATTGTCGAAGGATGGTACGGAAATCATGGCGATAGGGTGAGCGGAGGATCCTGTCAAGTACGTGCAACTTTCGAATCGCCCGGCCACACGAGCTCCAGCCACCCGCCAAATCGCCTGCAGGGGAGAATCTGAATAGCCAGCCACAAGCGCCCAGCCACGTACGACTGGCACAAAGCTAGAGTCCAGCGCAAATGCCTTTCGATCACCACCTCGATGGCAGGCATGAGAAACGTCTTCCCATCGCCGTCGTAGTGCGCCTTGCAAGCCTGAATTCGCTGCACCGCGACGGAGATGAAAAGACCTACACAGATAACGTAAGTGCGCATGGAGCCCGCGTGGTTTCCAGCCATGCTTGGCAACCCGGCGAAGAAGCGCAGGTCACTCCGCTAAAATATGGACAGCCGGCGCACGGCAAAGTGATTTATTGCAGGCAATTCGCTATCGGCAACTATTTCGTCGGATTGAATTTCCCCGAGCGACCCGTCCACTGGTCCAACTTCACTTATCCTGGCGTCACGTAACTGCCACGCGGCAGGCCCCGGCGGCGGCCGTTCGATTTGCCTACTCTCCACTGGCGTGCAACCACTCGCTTGTCCCCTACGGAATCGGGGGATGGCTGTGCTATTTCACGAGCCACCAGTCACCTATCACGAGCCGCTCGCCTTTTAGTGATCATGGGACATCCCCGCCATCTCATGCGTTGGCTTGGCTTTGCGCCGGAGCGCGGCCATCTTCGCATCATCGGCGGGGACGAAATAGCCGACGGCGATGCCCATGGCCCCTTCGCGGAGGAGCTTTCCGGTGGGATTGTCGTACGTTGCCGAAATTTTCAGCACATCGTTCGCCGCAAACTTGTAACCGCCTCCTTGAAGGAACAGCTTCACAGGTACCGCTTCGAGATGTCCCTTCGCGTCCACCTTGGCGTCGAGTGTCGCCACTGTTTCCTTGCGCGAAACATCCTGCAGCACGACTTGCCTGCCGTAATCGTGCAAATGCCCGCCAACTCCGAGGAGCACGCCGTCGTACTTCACGACCACTACACCGGCTTGCTCGGATTTTCCGGGCTTTACGTCATAGCTGGAATCGCCGCAGGCCTTCACGTCCATCCACGCGGGATAGACATTCTTGGGGGGTGCGGCGCCGCTTTCGGTTGCACCCTGGTAGGGAATCACGACTTCGAGATACACCTTATCGTAAGAAGTTTCCGTTGGGTTGTAGACCATCGTCTCGATGCGAATTTTGTCGCCATTTTGCACACGGTAGCCGTAGCCGGATACTTCAGCCCAGTCGGTCATTTCGCTGCCCGCGCCGAAGATATGTTCTTCCTTGTTGGGGCAGAGAAAATCGGCGCGATTCTCGTTCCAGAACGCCGTGTGATGGAGCAGCGTTCCCGGCACCGCGTTGCCGCTGGCATCCACAAGCTTGGGGTGATACGCGAGCAGCCAGCCATCGAACGGAATCTGCCATACGAGGTCAGGCGGCTGCGGCATCTTCATATGACTGGTGTTCGCAGGCAGAGTCATCGGGCCTTCGCGCAGGGTGACGGTATGCGCCGCCGCATCCACTTTTGCGTCGAGGGTGACGCCCTTCGCCACGGCGTGATGCATCCCGCCCTGCATGAAGCCTCCGTGACTCGCGCCATGCTGCACGTGCCCCATGTCACGCGGCGCGTCCGGGGGTTTTTCTTGTTCACCCTGGGCGCCGAAGGGCGCAAACACAATGCCTGCCGCCAGCAGGCTGGAGTACAGAATTTTCACCGTTCGCATGGTCCAGCTCCGCGCTGCGGCTCTGCCGGAGCCACAGCACACCTTCCCATGATATCGCCACTGGACACCTTTCGTCTCTGCGCGTGCCAAACTTTGTCCCCTCATGGAAATCGTCCGGAAACCCGTTACAATGCCCCCACATGAGACCCTACTCACGAAATTTTTTCGTAATGGCATTTCTAATTGTTTCTGCGCTCTTGTTTCTCGCGCCCCTGTGCGCGCAGAAGCCCGCGGCGGGCGATCTGCTTGTGCTCAGCAACGTGACAGTGGTCGACGTTCGCACTGGCGCATTGCGACCCGATCAGACGGTCATGCTCGAAGGCCATCACATTGCCTCGATTACGCCGAGCAAGTCCGCAAAGTATTCGGGGGACGCACGGCGCGTGAACTGCCGCGGGCTTTTCCTGATTCCCGGGCTTTGGGACATGCACGTGCATCTCGCGTTCGGCGACTGGTTCCCCGGCGCACAGGAGATCTCGCTGCCGCTCTTCGTCGCGAATGGCGTCACTGGAGTGCGCGACATGGGCAGCGAACTGGACATCGTGCAGGGCTGGCGCAACGACATCGAGGCGGGGCGGCTCGTCGGGCCGCGCATTTACACCTCCGGGCCGATGCTGGATGGGCCGAAGCCGCGCTTTCCCAGTTCAATTGCAGTCACCACCACCGAAGACGGACGGCGCGCCGTCGCCGATCTGAAGCGCGGCGGCGCGGATTTCATCAAGCTGCAATCGCTGATTCCACGCGACGCGGTTTTCGCGATCGCGGAAGAAGCGAGGAAGGAGGGGATTCCTTTCGAGGGACACGTACCCGATTCCGTTCGCGCAAGCGAAATGTCCGCAGCCGGGATGCAAAGCTTCGAGCATCTGATCGGCATTTTCGAAGGGAGCTCGGCCGCGGAAGACGACTTTCTGAAGGGGAACAAAACGGAAGGACGCTTCCTCGCCACGTACGATGCGCCGCGCGCAGCTTCTCTGGCCGCGACGCTTGCGAAGAATCAGACGTGGCAGTGCCCGACGCTGGTGTGGGAACGCGGCGGGAACTTGATTGACGTGACCGATTTCGGCAAAGACACGCGCGCGAAATACGTACCGGCATTATGGAAAACAAAAACATGGAAGAAATTCAGATACGAAATCACACAAGGCTACGGCACGGACGATCTGCCGACGCGAAAGAAGTTCTTGGACAAAGAGCTTGAGGTCGTCGGAATGTTGCACAAGACCGGAGTGCGCTTCCTTGCGGGAACGGATACCCCCGCAGGCGTTTATGTCTTTCCAGGTTTCAGCCTGCACGAAGAATTGCAGCGCTTCATGGCTGCGGGATTTACCCCTCTCGAAGCGCTGCAAATCGCGACGATCAATCCCGCGCGTTTCTTCGGGCTGGAAAACCAGCTTGGCGCCATCGAGAAAGGGAGACTCGCCGATCTAGTTCTGCTGTCCGCCAATCCTCTCGAAGACATCGCCAACACGCAGAAGATCGCGGGCGTCGTCGTGAATGGCCGTTACTTCAATCGTACCGAACTCGACCAGATGCTCGGCCGCGTGGAAGCCGCCGCGAGCCGCCAACGCTGAGGAGCGCGAAGCTAGAAGGTGAAGGAAGCGCCCATGAGGGGCACGACACGGGACCGCAGGCCCGCCTGGTTGAGTTTGACGCTGACGTTTCCGCTAAAGAGAAGCCCCTTGACGGGATTCCATTTGAATCCACCGGCCGCATCTGCCTGAGTATAGGAAGCTGTTGAAGGCGACACGACAGATTGCGATGGCGCGAGAAAGAAGTTCTGAAAAACCTGGACCGGGGGCGATAAAAGCGTGGCGCGGGGAGCGTCGAACACATGCTGAGCGATGCAGTCCACATTTACAGTCAGCTTTTTGAACAGGGCGAAGTCCACTCCACCAGAGTAGATCAGGCGATTGGGAAGAGTTCCTTTTACAAGAGTGCTAGTGGAAGAACTAGCGACCGTGATCAAGTCCGTTTTTCCATTGAATTGATAGCCGATATTAAAGTGGGGAGAAAAATGCCCAGCATAAGTAAAGTTTGCGAAGGGCTTGGCACCATTTGCACCTGAGCCAAGATAGCTGTGGGAATCCCCGGAGGGCAGACGGACCTCAACTCCCAGAGAAAACCCACCATGATCTTTCTGCGCTCTACGGAGCTTCCAGGCATTCACCTTTGTGGCAAAAACGATGTCGCCGATGCCCGTCGCTTCACCAGCACGAGTGCCGCTCACAGTAGCAGGCCGCGGAAAACTCGATGACACAGCGAAGCTTTCTGAGAAGGTATCTCTCAGGTCCACTCGGAGCAGGGGAATTGCGACGGAAACGTCGACGCGGCCCGTCAAGCCGTAAGTCAAATATCCAACGAACTGATGAACTTTCAACTGAAGGAAGTTGTTGGAGATGCCGGCGATGTCGGGTGGTCCGGAGACGGAGTTGCCCGGTGAGTTCAGGTAGATGACAGCAGGCAGGTTTCTTAACGCCAGACTATCAATGTCTTGGAGCAAGAAATATTGGTAAGTCGTCGCGAAGTAGAGATTGTGACGGCCAATGGTTTGCGCTCTTTGAGTCAGGATGGGGCCGAAAGACTGGTCCAGCTGCTCCGGCAGTTGAGTGACCGGATTGTTCGTGTAGATGATACCGGAGGCGGGAGAGGCGAGAGGAATCTGGCTAACCTCCGCGCCGATGGCGCTGGAAAGAAAATTGAGGCTGTCTCTTACTGGTACCGCGCCGCCAGGCGGCGCCGGTTGCAAGGGGGATGCCGGTGACAAGCCAGAAGGGGTTTGCGCAACCTGAACCAAACAGGCGAGATTTGAAGAAGGAGACGATGTTCCAGCGCCACAGTTGATTTGGGCGGGAGCGCTTTCGGCCAGCATCATGAGCATCAAAAGGGCAAGAACATTTCTGAACAAAATCCCGGCGGGAGAGGAAGTCGCAAAAGACAACTGAGAGTTCAGAGGCTTCATTTCGCTCACCTTTTTGAAATCATCGCCTTGCATGGCAAAAACCTGTTTAATTCACCTGGACCATAACTACCAGTGAATCTGTAGAGGCAGAGGCATTTGTCGTCGGGATCCCCGTCAGGGTCACCGAGCCGGTAGCAGTCTGGGTTGGCGGGATTGGCGGTGTGGGTGTGTTGGGCTGCGAAAATTGGCCACAGGCTGCCGCCCAGGTCAGGACAATGGCGCACAACAGGAGAACGGCAAACGCTCGATTCCAGCGGGACGCAGGCGCCCAAAGGAATCGAATCCGATTTTTGGCGGCGAACACAAGGATCAACAACGTCAGAAGGGTAATAACCGAAACACTTCCAGGAAGACCAGGCAAGGGGTTTCCAGGCGTCAGAGGAGGCCTGAGATAGGCGCCTCCAGAACGGGTGACAGAGAGCGTCAGCGTGACGAGTGTCTTGCCCGTCGCGCTGCTTGAAGCCGTGGCACTGGGGCTAAAAGAACAGCTTGAATTCGTCAGTTGGACGAAATTCGAGCACGCAAGAGCGATTTGACCGCTCGTTGGACCTAGAAAGTCCAAGTCCAAAGATCCAGAGCTTGCATTGCTGGGGATCGTGATTTGCACCGTACTGCCAATACTGTTCGCATTCGCATAAACGAATTTTGAAGCAACGATGGGAATAGAGGCCGTGGCCGTCTTCGTGAAGTCAGCAATCGCGAAACCGGTGATGGTGACGGTCGCGGGAT
>WNFS01001153.1_pt1 | contig 19560 bp, 14 predicted proteins | sample 5400141 | NCBI WGS metagenome assembly WNFS01 (sample SAMN13153358, study PRJNA577476) | soil metagenome | isolation source: 60 cm saprolite under Madrone tree | place: USA:California | collected 2016-06-14
GAGAGGGCAGCATGCCGGTGCGGAAGGTGTTTGAATCGCTTATTGCGATGAGATACCAGGGCTTCGTCGATCTGGAGTATGAGATTCATCCCGACGATCCGATGCCTGGGGTTATCAGCAGCTTTGCTTATATGCGAGGTGTCCTGGAGGGTCTGGGGTACGCGAGGCAGGGCTGAAGCATTGGGTGGCCTCGCAGAACAATCAGGCATTCTCAACGGAAAGACAGAAGGGTCACTTCGGGGCGTAGAAAACGTAGTCGGCGGAGTATGGAACGCGGAGCTCCTGGCCGAGGTGCGCAGCGTCGCAGCCGGTCGCCGGTGCTTTGCCCCCTTTGGTGTTGAGGCGCTGGATGGTGGTGGCGCGTGAAAGCACTCCGCTGCCATCGTGGCTGATGACGTTAACGAGAAGCCAAGGAATTGAATCAGCGTCGGGCGAAGGCGCATTGGCAACGGCTTTGCCGGTAACACGGCTGCCGTCGTTGGCTTCCCAGGAAGGTCCGGCGAAATGTTTGCCGAAAGGTTTGCCATCCTTGTCGAAAAGCTGGGCGTCGGGAGCCTTCAGCGTCCAAGTGAACTGCGCGACGTCGCTCTTGCAGACGTAGATTTGGTCGCCCTTGGCATGGACCTGGAGAAGAAGTTGCTCGTTCGCGGACGGCTGGAGCTGCGGCGGAGGTTGTTGCGCGGCACAGAGTGACGATAGACCGGCGCTCGCGGCGGCGAGCAGCGTGATTGATGCGAATCCTCGAACGCGGTTGCGCATGAAACGGTCCTCCTCTGAGGCAACAATTTGGTGCGAGGGCCCAATATAACTCAACTTACGTCATCTCATAACACAAAACAAAAACTGGCGATGTAAGCTTGCTTGGCGAGCCAGGCTGGGCTGGGACGCTCCTTCGCACTCACGATAAACTAAAGCGCACCCTCACAGCTTGGGTGCTTGTCAGAATATGTGTGGCGACTGTAAAGTGAAACGCTTGTAGCGCACGGCTTTTTTGGAAGGAAGATGGCCTCCCGCAAGGTTTCCTCGCGTAAGACCAAATCGCGCTCGACCTCTTTAACCAAGGGTTCACGCAAAGCGCCTAAGCAGAAGAAATTGACGGCCGGAGGCTGGTTCGAACGGCTGGTGGCGCTGCAAGCGCGGCTGCGCGCGCCGAATGGGTGCCCGTGGGACCGCGAGCAGACGCACGCGACGCTGCGCACCTACCTGGTGGAAGAGGCCTACGAAGTTTTGGACGCCATGACGAGCGGCGACGACGCGAAGTTCGCCGAAGAGATGGGGGATCTGCTGCTGCAAGTGGTATTTCACTCGCAAATCGCCGCGGAGCAGGGGCGATTCACGGTGGCCGACGTGATTCGCGATGTGCACGAAAAGATGGTGCGACGGCATCCGCACGTATTTGGGGAGAAGCGCGCGAGAGATGCCGCGGAGGTCCTGCGGAATTGGGAGCAGATCAAGGCAGATGAGCGCCAGGGAAACGGTTCGGCAAGAAAGGAAGAAAAGCCGAAGTCGCTGCTGGATGGCGTGCCGCGCACGTTGCCGGCGACGATGGAGGGTTTGCAGTTGACGCGGAAGGCCTCGCGGGCCGGTTTTGACTGGGACAACGCGCAGGGAATCTTCGAAAAACTGCGCGAGGAGAGCGCGGAGTTGCGTCACGCCGCGGAAACGAAAGATGCGGCGCGCGTCGAAGAGGAGATGGGCGATCTACTGTTTGCGGCGGTGAACCTGGCGCGGTTTCTGCAAGTTGATCCGGAAATTGCGTTGAAGAACGCCAACGCAAAATTCGCGCGGCGATTCCGCGAGATGGAGCGGCTGTCGGCAGGCAATGGGCTGGGTTTCGCGGAAATTCCGCGAGCGGATAAGGAAAAACTCTGGGAGACGGCGAAACGCGGCGAGAGAAATCCTAAAACCCGCCCTCAAAAACCGAGGGTGGGGCACCCAGACGATCGGGCAGCGAAACCATGAACGCGGACGCAAAAGCGCAGCCTCAGGAATTGCGGACGAGGCAAGCAAGCGAGGGCATCGTCATTAGAAAGTGCGGCGCGCTGGAGGAATTTCACGCGTGCGTCGGATTACAGCGCGAAGTGTGGGGCGAGGCAGACCTGGAGATCGAGCCGGTGACGATGTTCGTGGTGGCGTCCGTTACCGGCGGGCAGGTGCTGGGGGCGTTTGACGGCGAAAAGCTGGTGGGATATACGCTGGCCGTGGTGGGTTTGCGGCAACGTGTGACCTACCTGCACTCGCACCAGACGGCAGTCAGCGCGACTCACCGCAATCGCGGCGTGGGGCGCATGCTCAAGTTATTCCAGAGAGAGGAAGCCTTGGGTCGCGGGATTCGGCTGGTCGAATGGACGTTTGATCCGCTGGAGCTGAAGAACGCTCATTTCAACTTGAATCGGCTGGGAGCCATCTGCCGGCGATATGTCCCCAACCTTTACGGGGTGACGACGAGTCCGCTGCACCGCGGAATTGAGACGGATCGATTGGTGGCGGAATGGTGGCTGGACTCGCCACGGGTGATCGCCGCGATACAAGACTTGGCGCCAAGCGCGGCCAGCGCACCCGCGACGATTGAGCTGCCTGCGGAACTCGAGCAGTGGCAGCAGAATGATGAGCAGCGGGTGCGGGCGGTGCAGAAGAGGGTGCGCGAAGAATTCACGCAATGGTTCGCGCGTGAGTATGCGGCCATAGGAGTTCGCGCTGGGCAGAAGGGCCAGGCGTATTTGCTGGCGCCCTGGAGCGATTTCTAACGGTCCACTGCGGAGGAGAGGGCAGTCGCAAGAATGCGAATTCGAGAGATCACGCTGCGAGAGTTGAGGATGAAGCTGGTTACGCCGTTCGAGACCAGCACGATGCGCACGGACGAGCGGCGCATCGTGTTGGTGGAGGCGAACGTCGATGGCGTGACCGGCTGGGGCGAATGCGTGGCCGGAGAGGCGCCGGCGTACAGCCCGGAAACGACGGAGACGGCTTGGCACATTTTGCGCGATCACCTTTGGGCGTTGGTGAAGGGGAAGGATTTTTGCAAGGCCGCACAGATATCAGAAATGCTGGAGCCGGTCCGCGGGCACAACATGGCCAAGGGCGCGCTGGAAGCGGCCATCTGGGACGCCGAGGCCAAGCAAAAGGGCTTGCCGCTGGCCAAGCTGCTGGGTGGGGTGCGCGAAGAGATTGCCTCCGGCGTTTCGATTGGAATCAAGGACACGCTGGATGAGCTGGCCGCAGCGGTGAAGAAGGAGCTTGCTGCGGGCTACCAGCGCATCAAGATCAAAATCAAGCCGGGCAAGGACGTGGAGCTCGTGAAGCGGGTGCGCCAGGATTTTCCGCGCATCAAGCTGATGGCGGACGCCAATTCCGCGTATCGCGCTGCGGACTGGCCGTTGCTGCAGCAGCTTGAGGCGTACCACTTGATGATGATCGAGCAGCCGCTCGGTTGGGACGACCTGTATAGCCACGTGGAATTGCAGAAAAAGCTGCAAACGCCGATCTGCCTGGACGAATGCATCCACACGCTGGAACATGCGCAGGCGGCCATCGAACTGGGCGCTTGCAAAATTATGAACATCAAGCTCGGGCGCGTCGGCGGTTACACGGTGGCGAAGCAGATTCACGACCTTTGCCAGGCAAAAGGAATTCCGGTGTGGTGCGGTGGGATGCTGGAGTCCGGGATCGGGCGCGCGCACAATATTGCGCTTTCGACTCTGCCGAATTTTATTTTGCCTGGGGACGTGACGGCGAGCCGCCGTTACTGGCACGAAGACATCATCGAGCCGGAAGTGACGGTGTCTGCGCAGGGGACGATTCGCGTGCCGACGGGCCCGGGCATCGGCTTTGTGCCCCAACTGGACCGCATCGAGCAGTTCACCGCGCGCAAAGAACGGCTGGCCTGATTCGGTGTACATCGAGACTTCCGCAGGGCGCGCTCCCAACCGCGTGGTGATGGCCGCGTCGATTGGACTCGTCGTGGTGGTCTGGGCGGTGAATTTCATCGCGGCAAAGATCGGCTTGCGCTACCTACCTCCGGTTACCATGGCTTCCTTTCGCGTTGCCATCGCGGGGCTGTCCATGGTGCCTGCCTATTTGATTTGCTCGCGATCGCCGGCGTTTGCCGAGGCGCGCCGGTTGCGGTTGCAAGGATTTACCGGCGGCGACCTGTGGACGTTTTTCTACTTGGGCTTTTTCGGCGTGGTGGTCAATCAGATGTGCTTCACGATGGGATTGCGTTACACGTCGGTGGGTCATGCGGCTGTGATTGTGGGCATGGGGCCGATCTACACGCTGGTGCTGGCGGTTGTGTTTCGATTGGAACGGGCGACCTGGCACAAGGTGATCGGCATGACCATCGCGTTTTCGGGCGTGGCCGTGCTGGCGTCGGAGAATGGCATCTCGCCGCGTTCGCCTTCGCTGCTCGGCGATGCGATTACGATGACGGGTTCGATTGGCTTCGCGACGTACGCGGTTCTGGGGAAGCGCGTTGCGGGACGATATGACGCGCTGACCATGGCGGCGTTCAATCACTTCGCGGGGGCCATTATCATCGTGCCGGTGGCGCTGCACCAGGCGTGGGCGCTGGGACCATTTTCCAGGTGGCGCACGATTCCATGGCAGGGGTGGGCGGCGGTGCTGTACATGGCGATATTCAGCTCCGCCATGGCGTACCTTTTCTACTTTTGGCTGCTGCGCTATCTGGAGGCTTCGCAGTTGAGTGCGTTCACCTATTTGCTGCCGGTGCTGGCTGTGATCCTGGGAATCTTGTGGCTGGGCGAACGCGGCTCCGCGCTGCAGATTGTCGGCGGGGCATTGGCGCTGGGCGGGGTGTATTGGGTGGAGTCCGGGCGCGAGTCTCCAACTGGGAATTAGCAAGACGGCACGCTCACCTCGCAACAGCGTTGACTCACCTTGGCGCGCACCCTACGCTCTATGCAAGCACGGTCATCCTGGCTGTCCGGAACTCGTCCATCAAATGGTGGGAATCCGCCCACACGGCCCCTGCTCGATAAAACCGTGGAAATCTGGAGGCCTGGGCTCGCAATGCAAATCAAACTTATGATCGCGGCGGGGCTCCTGGCCGCAAGCGCGTACGGCGGTTACGTATATCTAAGCCGTCTTCCTAAGCTGAGCGAAGCCGACGCCATAGTGGTTGGGGATTTCACCAACACGACGGGCGAGGCGGTGTTTGACGGCTCGCTCCGGGAGGCGCTTGGCGTGTCGCTGGCGCAGTCGCCGTACGTGAACGTGGTCTCGAGCGAGAAGGTGACGGAGGCGCTGCGCACGCTCGGCCGGCCTGCCAACCAACCGATTACGCGCGATTTGGCGGGCGGGATTTGCGAGCGCACCAAGGCGAAGGCGTTTGTAGCCGGCGGAATCTCCGCGGAACAAGGAAAATATGAGGTTTCGCTCGAGGCCCTTAGCTGCCCCGGCGGTGCTGCCATGGCGAGAACACGAGCGGAGGCCGGCAACGTGCGCCAGGTGGTGCACGCGTTGGGGAAGGCTGCTACCGAACTGCGTAAGGAATTTGGCGAGGAGCAAAGCTCGATTCAAAAGTATGACACTCCTTTGGAGCGGGCCACTTCGCCATCTCTCGAGGCGCTGAAGTTCTATAGCGAAGGGCGCAGGCTTACCAGGGACAAAGGCGCCTTGGACGGCATCGCGCCGCTGCAAAAGGCGGTCGAGCTCGACCCGCGCTTTGCCCTGGCGTACTCGAGCCTGGCCGTGGACCATTACAACCTGAATCAAAACGCGCGCGCGAGCGAGGAGATTCGCCAAGCGTTCGAAATGGCCGACCGGCAAACGGCACGCGAGCGTTTGCAGATCACCACTCTGTACTATGACCTGGGAACGGGAGATGTGAAGAAGGCCATCGCCAGCTACAAGCAATGGGCCAATCTTTATCCGCGCGATGATGTGCCGTGGGGGGATATGTCCTCGGAATATTTCCTCATCGGCGATTACGAAGAGGCCGCAGCCAACGCGAAAGAGGCGCTGCGCCTGGAACCAAACAGTGTTGCCTGGTATGAGAATTTGTCCACAGCGGATATCGCATTGCAGCGGCTGGGGGAAGCGGAATCGCTGTTGAAGGAAGCATTGGCGAAGAAGCTGGAGGACCCTTCCCTGCACGCGAATATGTATGCTCTGGCTTTCCTACGAAATGACGCGGCGGCGATGCAGAGGGAACTGAGCGCCACGACCGGACAATCCGGTGGCGAGGACACGATGCTGGCTATGCAAGCCGACACGGAAGCGTTCTCCGGGCACTTGAAAAAGGCGCGGGCGCTTTCCCGGCAAGCGGTGGAATCCGCGCAAAAGGCCGAGCTTGCTGAGCCCGCCGCGATTTGGGAAGGGCTCGCGGCCCTGCGCGAGGCGGCATTCGGGAACAATGCGGAAGCGCGAAAAGGGGTCGAAGAAGTCATAAGGATCGCTCCCGAGAGCCGCGATGCGCAGACTTTGGCGGCCCTGATCCTGGCACGCGCGGGGGAAACGCAGCGTGCGCAGGCGATTCTGGAAGATTTGAGTGCTCGCTACGTATCGAATACGGTGATTCAAAAGGTGTGGATTCCAACGATTCGGGCACAAAACGAACTCCTGCGGCAGAATTCGCGTACAGCGTTGCAGTTTCTGGAAACTGCAACGCCCTACGAGCGCGGGCAAATGATCGGAAACCTCAGCAATTGCTGCCTGATTCCCATCTATTTGAGAGGCGAAGCGTATCTGGCGGCGGGGCAAGGCCCGCAGGCGGTCAACGAGTTTCAGAAGATTCTGGATGACAAAGGGGTGGTGGTGAATTGCTGGGCAGGGTCGCTGGCGCTGCTCGGCAAAGCACGCGGCCAGGCATTGGCCGGGTACAAGGCCGGAGCGCGCATGACTTACGCGCGATTTCTGGTGCAGTGGAAGGACGGCGACGCGGATGTTCCCGTATTGAAGTCCGCGCGCAGCGAATACGGGAAGCTAAAATAGACCAGCTTCAAACAGCTGAAACTGCGCCTTGCGTTGACCTGCATAGTGGTCCGTGCTACGGTCCTCGTTCTTGAGCTCTCACGAAAACAAGCAAAAACTTCCCTTGCGCTCAGGTGGGCCGGCGGCGCGCATTGCGGTCATTCCGGGCGATGGGATCGGGAAGGAAGTTACTCCGGAAGCGGTGAAGGTGCTGCGCACGGTTGCGGCGGCAGGGAAGCACCCGATAGAGTTTGTGGAGTTTGACTGGGGCGCGGAGAAATTCTTGCGGGAGGGCGTATCGCTCCCGGTCGGGGCCGTTGAAATGCTGCGCGACGAGTTCGACGCCATTCTTTTTGGCGCGCTGGGTGACCCGCGGGTTCCTTCCAACCAGCACGCGGCGGACATCCTCCTGGGCTTGCGCTTCAAGCTGGACCTATATGTGAACGCGCGGCCGGTCGAGCTGCTGCATGAACGGCTGACACCTTTGCGCGACCGGACCGAAAAGGACGTCCGGATCATGGTGATTCGGGAGAACACTGAGGGGTTGTACGTGGGCGTGGGCGGGTTCTTTAAGAAGGAGACGGCCGACGAGATCGCTGTGCAGGAGGATGTGAACTCGCGCAAAGGCGTGGAGCGCATCATCCGCTATGCGTTTGACTACGCGCGGAAGAGCGGCCTTAAGCGCGTGTGCATGAGCGACAAGTCCAACGCCATGACCTTTGCGCACGATCTGTGGCAGCGGGTGTTCAAGGAAGTGCGGCGGGAGTATGCGGAGATCGACGCGCGGCACCTGTATATCGACACTTTGGCGATGGAGATTGTGCGTGACCCGCGGCAGTTCGATGTCATCGTGACGTGCAATTTGTTCGGGGACATTATCAGCGACTTGGGGGCGCAATTGGCGGGCGGACTGGGGTTGGCGCCGTCGGGGAATATACATCCGGGGCGGACTTCCTTGTTTGAGCCGGTGCACGGGTCGGCCCCGGACATTGCGGGTAAGGGCATCGCCAATCCGCTTGGTGCGGTGCTGGCGGCGGGGATGCTGGCGGAATTTTTGGGTTGGAAGGCCGAAGCCACGGCGGTACATGCGGGCGTAAAAGAGGCGCTATTCAAGAACTACTTGACCCCCGACCTTGGCGGGACAAAGAAGACCACCGAGGTGGGCGACTGGCTCGCCGAACGCGTGGCAAAATCGTTGACGTCCTAAAGCGTTACTTTATGTCGCTACGCGGATTGCCAGCGCGTGGGCTGTGCGCCCCGCGCCATCATCGTAATCAGCATTCCCAGCAAGAACCCTCCCACGTGGGCCCAGACGGCCACGCCACCAGTTGCCGTCATGCCTAGCGAGCTAATCCCTGCGAGAAACTGCAGCACGAACCAATACCCAAGGATGATTACAGCGGGAATGGGCACTAGAAAAATAAAGACGAGGGTCAGAATCCGCGAGCGCGGGTAGAGAAGTGCATAGGCTCCCATTACGCCGGAGATGGCACCGCTGGCGCCCAAGGCGGGAACCGCTGAATTCAGGTTAAAGAGGACATGCAGCAGGCCAGAGCCGATTCCGCACACCAGATAGAAGAACAAGTAAGTGAAGTGGCCGTAGAAGTCCTCCACATTGTCGCCGAAGATCCACAGGAAAAGCATGTTGCCAGCGATGTGTGCGATGCCGGCGTGCAGGAACATGCTAGTGAGCAGGGGAAGGAATGCCACCTCGAAGGGAGCGTGGCCGGAAAGCCAGGCAGGGAAGCGCGCGGGCACCGTGGCATTGGCGATCATGAAAATTTTGAAGGCGCGGGGCGACAGAGTGTATTGGTAGATGAAAACCAGGACGTTTACGAGGATCAGCGTGGTGTTGACGATCGGGTAGCTGCGGCGGGGATTCAGGTCCTTGAGAGGAATGAACACTTTATTTTCCGCGAATCCGACTGACAAACAGGTCCAGGAACCGGTCCGCGTCGGAGGTCAGGCAGACCCGGGCGTTAGGTTTCAGTTCAATGACGCCCTCAATTTCGTAGTGATCCCCGTGCAGCACGTTATTCTCATTCGAGCCCATGCGATTGGCCACTGTTTCTCCGCGGGTGAACTCGCCCTTGGTTTCCACATCCACATGCATGTCCTTGAGCATGACCAGCGTGGGATCGATGACCGTGCCTACGGCCAACGGATCATACATGGCGGCTCCGGAGTATCCGCTCTTCTCGGAGCGAGTCAGATAGAAATCCGCGAGCTTGGCGACGAAGTCACTCTGCGGGCCGGGGTTGGCCTGCAATTCCGTCAGATACTTGCGGGTCATCAGCGTCCGCTCTCCCACGTCGGAGCCGATCATGGTGACCATCCAGCCGGCGTTGAACACGATCTGAGCCGCCTCCGGGTCGTTGTAAATGTTCGCCTCCGCAGCTCCGTTGACGTTTCCTCCGGTGATTGAGCCGCCCATGATCACGACGTCGCGAACCAGGGAAGCGATGGAGGGGTCCTTGGAAACCGCCAGCGCGATATTGGTAAGCGGCCCGACGGGAATCAACGTCAGCTCATGTGGATATTTGTGTACCATCTCGATGATGAGATCGGGACCGAAGCGCGCATCCGCCTTGCATTTCGATGCTGCCAACTCCACTCCGGCGAGGCCGTTCTTGCCGTGCCAGAACTGCGCGGTGATAAGTTTCTGGTTCAGCGGGTGCCGCGCCCCGCCCGCAACGACGATATCGCAGCGTCCCGCCAAAGACAGGATCTTTAGGGCATTCTCCAGGCCTTGTGCCGTCTCGACATTGCCTGCAACGACCGTCAAAGCTTCGACTCTGAGCTCCGGCGAATTCAGTGCCAGCAGGATGGCCATGGCATCGTCGACGCCAGGATCGGTGTCGATGATCACGCGGCGCGGAGCAGCTTCCGAGGTGGCGGCTGCCAGACCAATCAGCACGAGCAAAACAATCAGAGTGGGCCAGCGCTTTGTGTGCTCCACGGGCAGTTCCTTCCTGGAAAGCAGCCGCGCACTACAAATACACATCCGCGTGAACGGGAATTGGCAGAGTACCGGAAACGAGGCGAATTGCAAGATGCGGAAGGGGGCGGGGTGCGTCCGATAATTTTTGCGGTTCGGAACGCCGGTTAACAGAATCCGGAATCGCCGTAACATATTCAAATAGCGAAGGATGGCCTTGTCGACCGTGAAATGGCCGAGATTTCCGACCGGCCTGGGGATGGCGGTAGTAGCTCGTGCAATAGGCTTGAGCGGCGGGCAGTGGCGTCATCACCTGCGGCGCCGACATTAGGGGCTGCGGGAGGTTGTTTGTCCGCCCCCGGCGCCGTCCGTACGGTGCGATGGATTGCGTGGATTGCCAGTAGCATGCGCGACGAGGGTTCGGATTCGTATCAATCAGCGGCTGATTTGGCGCGGGCGAACGGCAAGTTTTTCTGGAGCTAGCTGCGGAATGATTTGCGCAGGGCGAGCGCGTGTGGTAATTAAACTAGTTCTGCGTGTGCGTGCGATTCGGACGAAGCCTAACCGCCGTTGAGTTAAAGTTCGACGCAGCGTCGGCGCGCCGACAGCGAAATGCCCGCCCGGGAAACGGAAGCCATTATCTTGAAGACTTTTCCGCTGGGCGAGGCCGACCGCCTGGTGAGCTTCCTTGGGCGTGCGTCCGGCCGGGTTCGCGGGGTGGCCGCGGGCGCACGGCGAGTAAAGAACCGTTACGGTTCAACCCTGGAGGTTCTTTCCCACGTGCAAATCTGGTACGTGGAGAAGGAAACGCGGGAGTTGGTGCGCATCCAGCAGTGCGAACTGCTGGAGTCGTTCCACAAGGCGCAGAGCAATTATGAGCTGAGCACCGGGCTTGCGGTGGTCAGTGAGGCTGCGGAGTTGGTGCTGCCCGACCACGAAGCTGCCGAGCCCATGTTCCGGCTGATTCTGCTGGCGGTCCGGGAGATCGAGCGGACAGGGGATTGGACGCTGCCCCTGAGCTACTTTGCCTTCTGGACGGTGCGGCTGGGCGGGTGGCTGCCGCGATTCGATCGCTGCTCGTCGTGCGGCACGGAGTTTGGAGCTGGTGCGGCATATCACGCGCCGTGGGAGCCGGGGCTCCTGTGTGAGAAGTGCCGGCGTCCCGGAATGAAGCCTGTACACCTTGCGGCGCGGCAGTTACCGGAACGATTTGCAGGCGAGCGGCTCGACCGCATAGAGAACACGAAGGGCCTGGGTGCGGCGCTGAAGGAATTACGCGAAGCGGCGCTGGACTGGATCGAACATAATAGCGATCGGAAACTGAAGACGCGAGAGCTTCTGGAGACGACTTGAAAGTTAAAGTAAAACTTGAGAAGCGAACCGGAATCACATTTCAAGATTTGATTTTGAAATTGTCGCAGTTCTGGGTGCGGCACGGGTGCGTGCTCCAGCAGCCATACGATGTGGAAGTCGGGGCAGGGACGATGCACCCGGAGACCTTCCTGCGCGTGCTCGGGCCCGTTCCGTATCGTGTGGCGTACGCGCAACCGAGCCGTCGGCCCGCCGACGGACGGTACGGGGAAAACCCGAATCGGTTGTACAAGCACCTGCAATTTCAAGTCATCCTCAAGCCCTCGCCGGTCGATGTACAGGACATGTACCTGAAAAGTCTCGCCGCGATCGGAATCGACCTCAAGGAACACGACATTCGCTTTGAGGAAGACAACTGGGAGTCGCCAACGCTCGGTGCCTGGGGGATCGGCTGGCAGGTGTTGCTCGACGGACTGGAGATTACTCAATTCACCTACTTCCAGCAGAGTGGCGGAATCGACCTGGACCCCATCTCCGTAGAGCTGACCTATGGACTGGAGCGCATCTGTGCGTTTCTGCAGGGAGTCGAGAGTGTCTACGATCTGCGCTGGTCGGAGGACAAGAGTTACGGAGACATCCGGCTCGCGGAGGAGCAACAACTTTCCGTGTACAGCTTCGACCGCAGCGACGCGTCAGCGATTCGCGCGGAGTTCGAGCTACACGAGCGGCAAGCTAAAGAATTACTTGAAGGCTTTGCCGGGACAGAAGGGCAGGAGCGGGCTCGCTATCCGCTGCTGGCGGCTTACGATCATTGCTTGAAGTGTTCGCACCTCTTCAACCTGATGGACGCGCGCGGCGTAATCTCGACCACCGAGCGCGCAGCGCTGATGGCTCGCGTGCGAGGGCTGGCGTGCCGTACCGCCGCCTCGTACTTGGAACAGATCGGCGGAGCACCAGAGCGGCGCGAGGTGCGCGCATGAGCCCGGCAACGAAGAAGTGGCATCGAGAGGCGGCTCCGGTTCAGGCGCAACCGGAGAAGGGATTGGAGCTGCTTTTCGAGATCGGCTGCGAAGAGATCCCCGCCGGGATGGTTGCGAAGGCGGCCGGCGATCTCAAGGCGTATGTCGAGAAGGTGCTGACGGGGGAGAGCATCGGAAGTGGAGCCACTGTGGAAGTGTTCGGAGGTCCGCGGCGGCTGACCGTTTGGGCGCAGAACTTGCCACGCAAGCAAGCGGACGTGACGAGCGAGGTGACCGGCCCGCCGAAGTCGGTGGCCTACGATTCTGTCGGCGAGCCGACACGCGCGGCGGTAAGCTTTGCCGAGAAGCACGGCGTTGCGCTCCACGAAGCATTCTTGGTGAAGACCCCGAAGGGCGAGTACCTGGCCGCGAAACAGGTCAAGCGCGGCCGCACCGCCGACCAAATTCTGGCTGAGATCCTGCCGCGCGCGGTCCACGATCTGGCCTGGCCGCGCTCGATGACCTGGACCGGGCTGGACGGTCCGCGCTTCATCCGGCCCATTCGCTGGATCGTCGCGGTGCTCGACGGCAAGCCGTTGAAGCTGACCTGTGCGGGTATCGCCGCGGGAGACACGACGCGCGGTCACCGGTTCCTGGGCGCACAATCCCTTCGCATACGCAGCTTTGCCGAGTACGAGAAGAAGCTGCGAGCCAACGGAGTCATCGTGCGCCCTGCCGAACGCCGCGCCAAGATTGAACGGGAGCTAGCGGCACAAACCAAAGCGGCAGGTTTACGGCTTCACGCCGATCCCACCCTACTGGACTTGGTCACGTATCTGAACGAATTTCCAACGGTGATTCAGGGTAACTTCGACCCGGCGTTTCTGAGCCTGCCGGATGAAATTCTGGTCACGGTGATGCGCGATCACCAGAAATATTTCGCGCTCGAGAAACGCGGAGGGGAACTGGCGCCGTCGTTTCTGGCGGTGATCAATTTGGCAAGGGACCCGAAGGGCTTGGTGCGCGCCGGCCACGAGCGGGTGCTGCGCGCCCGGTTCGCCGACGCGCAATTCTTCTGGGCCGCCGACCAGAAATGTCGGCTCGCCGACTATCTCCCCAAGCTCGAGAAGATCACCTACGAATCCCGCCTGGGCAGCTATCGCGACAAGGTCGAGCGCATCCGGGCTATCGCTCGCTGGTTGATGGAGCAGTGGTTCAACCTGGGAATGATACAAGCGCACGTGGCCGACGCCGACCGTGCCGCGGAGCTCGCCAAGTGCGACCTCGCCACGGAAATGGTGCGCGAGTTTACCGAGCTGCAAGGCATCGTTGGCGGACTTTACGCGCGCGCGCAGGGTGAAGCGGACGACGTCGCCGACGCTGTCTACGACCACTATCGCCCGGTGGGACTTGACGATCCCATCCCGCGCAACCTTATCGGCTGTGCGGTGGCTATGGCCGATAAGCTCGACTCCATCGTCGGTTGCTTTGCTGTGGGCCTTGTGCCCACTGGGTCCAGCGATCCTTACGCGTTGCGGCGTGCGGCGCTCGGTGTAGTCAAAATCATTCTCGACAAAAAGCTTTCGGTGTCTTTGTCTCTGGCGATAGGCGCTGCGGCAAAGGCCCTTCTGACCAGCGCTCCCAAGAAGGGAGTAACGCCGAAGCAGGAAGCGCAGATCCTGGACTTCATCCTAGACCGCGCGCGGTACGTGTTCCGTGAACGCGCCGGCTACGGCTACGACGAAGTCAGCGCCGTCTTCCGCGCCGGCGCCGACGACTTGCTGGACGCAGAGAAGCGGCTGGCGGCGCTGCGCTCCATTCGCAAGACAAAAAATTTCGAACCCCTGGCGGTTTCCTTCAAACGCATTCGCAAGATATTGGAGAAATCCAATGTGAAGAGCGACGGGGTTTCCGCGCAGCCGGAACTCTTCGAGAGCGAAGCCGAAAGAGAACTGTTCGCCGCGGGGCGCGCCGCGGCCGCCAAAGTGCAAACGGAAAAGCGCGCCGGGCACTACGAGCAGGCGCTGGAACGCATCGCGGGGTTGCGCAAAGCGATCGACCGTTTCTTCGATGAAGTGATGGTGATGGCGGAGAACGAAGCGGTGCGCAAGAATCGCCTGGCGCTGCTCGCGGAATTGCTGCGCGAGTTCACCACGGTGGCAGATTTTTCAGAGCTAGGTGCCAGCGAGTAATATCAAGTTTTACTTGAAGTGTGTGATTGTCGGCGGAAGCGAGTTGGCACGCCGACATTGTTCGGAGAATCGTAAGCGAATCACATTAAATCTCAAAGCGAGGATACAGTGACGAAATGGGTCTATTTTTTTGGCGCAGGTAAAGTGGAGGGCGACGGTACGTGGCGCGATTTGCTCGGCGGAAAAGGCGCTGGGCTGGCGGAGATGACCAGGATAGGCTTGCCGGTGCCCGCGGGTTTCACTATCTCGACGGAAGCCTGCGACTACTTCTACAAGAACGGCGAGAAGTATCCGGCCGAGTTGAAAAAGCAAGTGGCGGAGCACGTGGCGCGCTTGGAGAAGGTGACCCGCAAGAAGCTCGGCGACCCCAAGAATCCCCTGCTGGTCAGCGTACGTTCCGGCTCGGCACGCTCCATGCCAGGCATGATGGAAACAATCTTAAACCTTGGCCTCAATGAGCGCTCCGTACGAGGCTTGGCGCAGTCTACGAAGAACGAGCGCTTCGCCTACGATGCGTATCGACGCTTTGTGCAGATGTATTCGACGGTGGTGATGGAACTGCCGAAGGAAGACCTCGAGCACCGCTTGCGAGCGATGAAGGAAAGGCTCGGCATTAAGCAAGATACCGGCGTGCCCGCCAGTGGCTGGAAGGAATTAGTGAGGGAATACAAAGCAAACTTCCGCGAGAAGACCGGTAAGGACTTCCCCGAAGATCCCATCGAACAACTGTGGGGCGCCATCGGAGCCGTGTTCGGTTCGTGGATGGCTGAGAAGGCGGTGACCTATCGGCGCGTGGAAAAGATCACCGGATTGCTCGGCACGGCTGTCAACGTAGTGCAGATGGTCTTCGGCAACACGGGAGATAACTCCGGCACAGGCGTCTGCTTCACGCGCGACCCCAGCTCCGGCGAAAAGATTTTCTATGGCGACTACCTGGTGAACGCCCAAGGCGAAGACGTGGTCGCCGGCATCCGCACGCCGATGCACCTCAGCGAAATGAAACGCGCGATGCCCAAGGTGTACGCGCAGCTCGAGAAAGTTCGAGTAAAACTTGAGAAACACTATCGCGATATGCAGGACATGGAGTTCACCGTCGAAGATGGCACGCTCTACATGCTGCAAACGCGTACCGGCAAGCGTACGCCGGCAGCGGCCTTCCGCATCGCGGTCGATATGGCGAACGAGAAACTCATCACCAAGGAAGAAGCCATCGAGCGCATCAAGCCGGAAGACATTGAGCGCTTGTTCTATCCCATCATCGACGCCAAGGTGGACAAGCGCTCCCTGGAGTCCAGGATTTTGGCGAAGGGCATCAATGCGGTGCCAGGCTCAGCCGTTGGCAAAGTGGTTTTCTCCGCACACAAGGCGGAGGATTGGGCCGCGAAGGGCGAGAAAGTGATTCTTGTGCGCCGCGAAACGAGTCCCGAAGACGTGGGCGGCATGGCTGTCGCGCAGGGCATTCTCACTGCGACGGGCGGCAAGACCAGTCACGCCGCAGTGGTGGCGCGCGGTTGGGGCAAGTGCTGCGTGGTTGGCGCCGAGTCGCTGAACATCGATTACAAAACCAGCGCAATGAGCGCTAACGGCAAGGTGGTGAAGGAAGGGGACTGGCTCACGCTCGACGGCAGCGAAGGTGTCGTCTATTCCGGCGAGATGCCGCTGGTGACGCCGCAGCTTCCAAAATCTTACGACACGCTGATGAAGTGGGTCGATGAGGTGCGGCGCCTCGGCGTGCGCACCAACGCGGACACGCCGCAGGACGCTCGCAAAGCGCGCGAGTTCGGCGCCGAAGGCATCGGCCTGTGCCGCACGGAGCACATGTTCTTCACCGATTTCGAGCAGCCGGAACGCAGCCACGAGCGCCAGCGCGCGATCCAGGAGATGATCCTGGCGGACACCAAGGAAGCGCGTGTGGCGGCGCTCGACAAGCTGCTGCCGTTTCAGCGCCGCGATTTCGTCGGCATCTTCAAGGCCATGGACGGCTTCCCGGTGACCATCCGCTTGATCGATCCGCCTCTGCATGAATTTGTTCCGCACGAGCGCGCCAAGCAGCAGGAGCTGGCGAAGGAGCTGAACCTCGACGTTGAGAAAGTGGCTCGCCGCGTTGAACAATTACATGAAGCCAATCCGATGCTGGGCCATCGCGGCTGCCGCCTGTGCATCACCTATCCGGAAATTCTCGAGATGCAAGTGAAGGCAATCATCGAGGCGGCCATCGAATGCCAGAAGAGCGGAGTTAAAGTATTACCTGAGATCATGATCCCGCTTGTCTTGGACCGAAAAGAGTTGTCGATCCTCGAGCAATCAACGCGGCGTGTTGCGGACGACTTGATCAAGAATTCCGGTATCAAACTGCCGTACCTAGTTGGGACGATGATTGAATTGCCTCGCGCGGCGCTGCTGGCCGATGAGATCGCGGAAGTCGCCGATTTTTTCTCTTACGGCACCAACGACCTGACGCAGACCACCATGGGCCTCTCGCGCGACGACGCTGGCCGGTTCCTTCCGGATTACGTCGACGAAAAGAAGGCCGGCGTGTTTGCCGCCGACCCGTTTCAGTCGCTCGACACGAAAGGCGTGGGCATGCTCATGCGTTGGGGCATCGAGAAGGGCCGAAAGACGCGCGCGAAACTGAAAGTGGGGATTTGCGGAGAGCACGGCGGCGACGCGGACAGCGTGAAGTTCTGCCACGCTATCGGCATGGATTACGTCAGCGCATCTCCGTTCCGCGTGCCGATCTCGCGCTTGGCCGCAGCACAGGCCGTGATCGAGGAAAAAGCAGCGTCCAAGGCAAAGCGAAAGTAATACTTTAACTTCATCTCACGTCGGCATTTTGAAGAAGAAATAGAGGCCCAGGAAAAAGAAAACGATGTCCGGCGACCAGCCGGCTAGCAGCGGCGGAAGTTGGCCGACGCCGCCCATGGCAGCGAGCAATTCCGCGCCCAGCCAATACACAATCCCGATGGCGATGCCGACGGCAACGCCGCCGATCGCGCCCCGCGTGCCCACCAAGAACGCGAACGGAAATGCCAGCAGCATGCTGACCGGAGCAATGAGCGGGAATGCCAGCTTGCGGTGCCATTGCACGGTCAGCGCGGAAACGTCGAAGCCTGCGCGGTGAAGATCGTCGATGTAGCGCCGCAACTGCGGCCAGCTCATTTGGATGGCTGGGAGCACCTCTCGATTGAAATAACTGGGCGGCTCGGTAAGCTCCGGCAAATCTTTCACGTTGAAGCGATCGTAGCGGACGATGGCTCCCCCTGAAAATTCACGCACCCAGCCGGATTCAAGCAGCCAAAGCTTTTGCGATTCGGACCATCGTGCGCGCGAGGCAAACACGCGGCGCCGCACCTCGAATGTCGCGGGGTCAATCTCCAGCACCGTCAACCCGCCAAAGAGATTTCGTGTCGAATCAAACAGGTCGTAATTGTAGATTTTCGAATTTTCGCCAAAAATCCAGCGTTCCGGCTGGCGATAGGTTTGCGGCGGCTTGCCTTTGATTTGGTTGCGCAGCGCGTCCTGGCGCTGGTTGGCGTATGGGAGGAACGTGTCATCGAGGACGATCATGCTGGCTGCGAGGGCCAGGCCTGCAAACAACAGCGGCACCGCGAGGCGGTAGAGGCTGATTCCGCTGGCCTTGCAGGCCACGATTTCATTGTTCTTGCTCATGACCCCTAGCGTGACGAGAATCGCGACCAGCGCTGCAAGCGGGGCAAGCTGATATAGCAAATAGGGAGTAAGGAACCAGAAGTAATCCACTACCACCAGGAAGGCTATGCGATGGCGTGCGATATCGTCGAGCAGTTCGAAGAACGTGAACGCCTGGAACAAGAAAACGAAGGCCAGCATGAGCATTGCGAAATAGGAGAAGAATCTTCGCAGCAGGTACAAATCCATCAGCAGGGGCCAGCTGCCGCCGGAAGGGTCTGTCGACGCTCTCTCCACGCGGCTTCCGTTCGCCATGCGCGCCGCCACTGCCCTGGCGCGCGAGGTGCGTACACGGATCAGCCGCTTCCAGGTCTTGAAACGTTCAAACGGTTTGAGCCAGGCGGTTTCGCCGCGGAATTGCTCCATTCGAGGGAGCAGTACGAGGCCCGCGAGAGCTAGCACGGCGTCGGCGATCCACATGCCGATGGCTGGTGAAACCGTGCCCTGGCGCGCCATTCCCGCGCCCATGATTAACAATAGGTAGTACGAGGCAATGAGGAGGACCGCGATCAGCGAGCCTGCGGCGCGGCCACCGCGGCGCGGCTGCGCGCCCAGCGGCACGGCGATCAACGCAAATGCAAAGCACGCCATCGGGAACGCGAGGCGGCGATACATCTCGACGCGTGCTTCGCGCCATCCGGCCGACTTGTCCTGCGCTAATTCGCGCAACGATCGCTCTGGATTGCTCAGTTGTCGCGGCTGCGCGGGCACCACCCCGCTGACCTCGATGGGGATGTCGCTTTGCCCAAAGGCGGTGACCGAGTAATGGTCGGGGTCAGTGCGGTCGAATTCGTGCGTGCTGCCGCCTTGCAGGTGCAGCTCCAGCTTGCCCTGTTTCGGCTCGGCAATTACAATCGCATTCTCCGCCAGGGTCACGCGCGAGCCGTTTTCTCCGCCGGCTTCCGCGAGAAAGACGCCGGTCCATTGCGTGCCGCTGGCTGAAACGTTATTGACGAACAGCACGAGCCGTGGGAAGCGTTCGTCGAACACGCGCGGTTGCACCTGGAAGCTGACTTGAGATGCGATGAGGTCGGCCTCCCGCGCGCGGAAGGTGCGCAGCGCGACGGGACCAAGCCACAACGTCATTACCGTCGTCGCGAGCGCGCCGGCCAGTGCCAATACGCCAACGGGCAGCAAGATGCGCCGGCGTCCGATGCCCAGCGCCGTCAGGGCGATGATTTCGCTGTCCGCAGACATGCGGCCCAGGCCCAGCAGCACGCCGATGAGCACCGCCATCGGGATGGTAAAAGTGAATACGCCGGGGAAAATGCTCAGAAACAGTTGCACAATCTGAGCGCCGGAGCCGCTGTGCCGGACAAACAACGACGTCAGGCGCACTAGCTGCGGCACGAAGAAAACAAACGTGAAGACCACGAGTCCAAGGAAGGCATGACGGAAAACTTCGCGGACGATATAGCGGTCCAGGATGCGCATGTCGAGAACGCTGAGTGTAACACGAGCGCCGATTCATCATTGAAAGGGCGCCGCCGATGAATCGCGTGAATTTGGTGCTTTTATGGCA
>WNFS01001154.1_pt1 | contig 19550 bp, 24 predicted proteins | sample 5400141 | NCBI WGS metagenome assembly WNFS01 (sample SAMN13153358, study PRJNA577476) | soil metagenome | isolation source: 60 cm saprolite under Madrone tree | place: USA:California | collected 2016-06-14
CGTAAGGACGATTTATATGAGCGGAGCTTCTGGACAACATCGGCGAACGTTGGTAACCGAGGTCCAAAAGTTTGGAGCTACTGTTCTCAGGAAGCCGTTTGATGCATTGGATTTGCTTAAGTTACTTTCTCCAATTGCGTGCGAAAAAGCAGCACCGGGCTCAGCTATCTACGAAGGGTCACGCGATCCAGGAAAACCTATTTGGAAACACGCGGTATGAAAAAATGTATTGATCCTTTCGTTAGCACTTTGAGAGAAGATAACATTCAATCTCTGAACTCAACTCATGAAGTTATTATGAATTCCCAACAATCAGTGAAGGGTTTCCCCTTCACTGCCTATTTAATGCAGCTATATCTTTGAATAATCTTTATTTTTTTAATAAGGAATCAACATAAAATTGGTCAATAACAAATATATAGACGATGAAAAAAGGAGGAAGACGTTTATGAAAAAATACGCCCATACAGGGGCTAAGTATTTTGTGGCGGTAGGTGCGCTCGGGTCGCTGATGTTGACGCAAGGATGTATTGCGACGCGTGATTGGGTCAAGGAGCAAATGGACCCACTGTCTACCCGGGTATCGAAAGATGAGGAAAGGTTGACCCAAACCGAGAATCAGATCGGAACTCTCACGGGACGCGTGAGCGGGATCGAGGGTCGCCTTGGTCAGTACGAAGGTCGCCTTGGTCAAACGGATGCGAAAACCGACAAAGCTCTTAATGCTCTGGCCAATTTACGGCTGGAACGACGTTTTGTTATCGATATGAAAGAAGGAGCTACCTTTGCTTTTAATTCGGCAAACCTGCCAGCGCAGGCCCAGAAGGAAATCGACGGATTTCTCAGCGATCTGAAGGGAGACGCCGCAGCGTCCGATAGCACCGTCTTTCTCATTGCGGGACACACCGATAACGCTGGGTCAGAGCAATATAACTATGAGCTGGGTAAGAAAAGGGCCGAGGCAGTGAGCCGATACTTGATCACTCAGAAGAAGATGGATCCACTGAAAGTGATCGCAGTGTCCTACGGTGGAAGTACACCTTTACAGGACAACAGCTCGAGCCAAGGCCGGGCGAAGAACCGCCGGGTCGAAATTTTAGTGTATCGAGACGCTATTACTTCTGCGCCGAGCACTGCCACCGCGCCGTCGCCACAACCTGAGCCACGCACGTCGCAGCAGACGGGCGACAGACTGAGTCAACGATAGGCATCAGAAAAGTTACTTGCGAGACCAAAAAAGGCGGAGCTTCAAAAGCCCCGCCTTTTTTATTCATAAAGTTGACTAAGATAGCCGCGATCGTCCGAACGTAGTAAGTATTCCATAAAGCCAGTGGATTAAAGCTCGCGATCTCCGGGTCACGCTTAACGGCAAGCTGAAAAACATTCGCGATAGCTTCGAGGGAAGGGTAAGGTTTGCGTTCCAATGAATGCGCCCATTCCTCATAGAGCGTCTCTACTTCCTCATCCGACTGCAGACCCAGAATTGGGGTTGCATGCTCTTTGAGGATCTCCAAAGTTTCTTGCTTTCGCGTTATGAAAAAGTGAATTGCATCCACGAACCCTCGAATCAGATCCCGGATCTCCGCTTCATGGCCTTTCACGAATCCCATGGTTGTGGTCAGGGTCACGCCCCGTATCATGGGCATGGCGCACACACGGATGACGTGGCCTCCCGCTCTTTCTGCGCGAATATCGTGGGGGTGACTGACGAAGGTTCCAGCGAAATCTCCGCTCAATACGCGCTTCCAACGTTCTTCTGCGGAGCCGCGTAATTCCACAAGGTCGACCTCGCCTCGATCCGCATCGAGTCCCTCCTGCCGCAAGAATAGCCAGATATTAAGCCCGAAGTGAGAAGTTAGTTTGTCGACGACTACCTTCTTGCCTTTGAGATCGATAACGGAACGAAACCGTTGGTCACCAGCCGATTCTCCGTCCAATTGTTACCTGCCTGAGGCAGATGGACGAAATCCTCTCCTGTGGCGTTTCTGACGTAGAGGTTGTGATGATTTCCGGAGATCAAATCAACGTGGCCATTCTTTAACGCTTCTACCTCTTTCTCGCGTACCAATTGAGGCGACGTGTTGACCTTGAGCCGGTTTTTCTCCGAGATCCCAGATTTCTCCGTGACGACCCAAAACGGCGCGTGGGAGTTCGAGCGATAGATGATTCTGAGTTCTGCAAGGCCACAATCACCTCCTAGATGTTTGGCTTGCCGTGATTATCCATCGCGCCTAGTGAGACCATTTGTATGCGTGTCGATACTAGGAACGGAGTCGCAGTCCTAGCCACAGTGTGATCAAAGCAAGGATCAAAATAAGCCCGTTCGAACTTTTGAGTTTACGGAGGGTCGAGTCGAATTCCTGGGGCGTAACTTGATCTCCACCCTCATGTCGCTTCACGAACCGGTGCCCTATCCCCATGGACTGATACACACTGAAAAGCACGAGGAAGAATGCGACGAATAGTTTTATGCCCAAGTTGTAACCGAGATGTTTGACAAACAGCTCGCGATAGGCGGCCTTGAGGTCCGTGAGCTGGAAGGCGCCGGTGAAGAGAAGGATGCCGAGCGCGCCCACTTGTAAGGGGTTGTAGAGCTTAAGGCCTCGGGCAAGGAATTGGACTCTGTCGTCGTGAGTCTGAAGAGTCGATGTCGCCGACAGCAAGATGACCCCGAGACCCACAATAGCCCCCACATATACTATAAGGGCTAAAAGGTGAAGCCAAGAATTCAGCATTTCCGGAAAAAAACTACCCCCATCCGAACCGCGAACCCTTTTTAATCGGTCTCCCCGGTGCGTCATAAGTCTCACCGATAGCGTCAAGCTGCTGGCGAATCTTCTGGAGTTCGCGCTGTTGGTGAGATTCGAAGGTATCGTCATCCTTGGCGCGCCGTTCGAGGAACTCGGTAAGCTCCCGTTCACGTTTAGTCTGGAACTCTTTTTTGTCATTTTCCCATTTGTCGTAGGAATCCTTCAACAGGGTTCGGATATGAAAGTTCAAATTGTCGCGCACGACCATTGATTTGTTGCAGTGCGGACAGAAGATGACGTTGCCAATCATGAAGTTCCGTACGGGCTCGACGTGCGTCTGGTTGCACTTTATACAGCGAACCGGAATATCCCATGAATCAATGTCTGGTAGGGGCACGAAATGGACGTCTGACTCCGTGTAGGCAGATGCGTCACTCGCCGGTATGGTTGGGCTTGGAGCAACGTTTCCTGTGCTGCCGGACGCGGCTGCTGGGTGAGCCGGTGCGGATTTATTTGCCCCAGCCGCAGCCGATTTGCCTTGGCCTTTTCGAAAACGGGATTCAAAACTGTCATCGAATCGAGTCTCCGGATGTACCACCCGGGCGCGGGCAATCAATACCTCTTCCGGCTCGATGTTGTTTGGATCAGTAACACAGCAGTCCACCGGACAGACCGCGGCGCATGCTTCGTAATCGTGAAAACCGACGCATTCGGTGCATAGTTGTGGATCGATGACAAAGATTGTTTCACCCTGCGAGATCGCGTTGTTGGGGCACTCAGGTTCACAGGCGCCGCAATTGATGCAGTCGTTGGTAATCATCGTTGCCATTGGACTCGATCCTCCTAAAACTCGGGTGGAAATGAAGTCGGAGTGAAAACAAAAGCATCCTAGATGAAATTTCGGGACCTTGCAAATCGACGGGTCGCTGATCGTGTACAGCTAAAGATACGCCCTTCATCTCGACCAGTTTTGATCTTGTAACGGTTAGGGTCTTCCCAAACGGAAGCGCGCTTTTGCGTTTGGAGTGGAGGGGAATGTGAGTTATAAAGACTTATGAAGATGTCAAAATCAACGATCTTGCTTAACACAATCGCTTTGGTGGCTGGTCTTGCACTCATCCTTATCCCCAGTCTATCTGTGGCTGCGGATAAATCAAAAAAACTAAGGTTGGCGTATTCGGGCTGGGAAATAGGTACAGCCGTCGCTTACGTGGGCGTAGACTCCGGTCTATTCAAAAAACATGACTTGGACATTGAAGAGCTTCCGATAAGGGATACTCTCTCGGCCGGGGTTCAGTCGTTACTTGGAGTGGATCTTCTTATCGGGTTCGGTAATCCACTGGCGATCCTCCAACCTGTTTCCGGCGGAGCAGATATCAGTTTGATCGGCGCTCACGTAAGTTTCGATCATTATGGTATGGGCGTGGCTTCGTCTATCTCAGCTATTAAGGATCTAAAGGGCAAGAAAGTTGGCGTTTCCGCTTTGGGTACTCGATCGGACCTGATCGCCCGTGTGATTCTCAGACGCGCCGGCCTGGATCCTGCCAAAGATGTTGAAGTCGTTGCAGCGGGCCTTTCCCCAGCCAGGGCGCTGGCGGTGTCGAAGAATCTCGTTCAGGGTGCCCCTTTGAGTCCCGACGTCGCCGCCGAGGCGCAAAAGTTGGGAATTAAGATACTCGAGGTCAGGCCCGTCCCGGTGGTGACGGATCTGATCATCACGACTCGCTCATTTATTAAGAAAGACGAAGATACCGTGCGGCGCTTCATGAAAGCCTACGCCGCCGCAATTCATTATTTTGTAACGAGGCGCGACGACAGCCTCGCGATCCTGAAGAAGTATTTTCCCGGCAATCAATCGGTAACCGTGGATGCCATGTACGACAACTTTGTGGCGCAGCTGCGGCCCCTTCCAGAGCTGACTCCGGAAGCGATCCAGGCTCTCGTAGATGTCGGAGCTGTCGCAGATCAGCGCGCGAAAACGCTGAAGCCCACCGATATTACCGAGCCGCGCTTCCTGGAAGAGCTTAAAGGAAGCAAATTTCTCAAGGACCTTTACACTGAAAAAGTCAGCCTGTAACTCGGGCGTCGACGTCTCGGGTTTGCCTTCCGTGCGAGGCGAATACTCAAGCCAATCATTCGAGCAGCTTAGGACGTGTTTGTTGGGCGCGTCTGGACGTTTAGGATAGCTTTTGCTATGGACCGCAAAGAGAATCATTAGGGAGGAAAGTATGAGGCTCAAAGATCAAGTTGCCATTGTTACTGGCGCCGGGCGCAATATTGGTGAAGATATTTGCAAGCTTTTTGTCCATGAAGGCGCCAGAGTTGCGGTAGTTGACCTAGACCAAGGCCGGGGCAGCCACGTGGCAGACGAGATCAATGCCGCTCAGCCGGGAAAAGCAATTGCGGTTGTCTGCGACGTTTCCTCCGCGAATTCGGTGGAAAAAATGGTTCAGATCGTAGTGAAGGAATTTGACGGGGTCGATATCTTGGTAAACAACGCAGCCTGGACGGACCATAAGACGATCTTTGATATTACCGAGGAAGAATGGGATCGGACAATGAACGTGTGTCTTCGAAGCGTCTGGTATTGCACGCGATCTGCAGCGCGGGTAATGATCGATCAAAGGCGAAAAGGAAAAATTATTAACATTGCTTCTACCTCTGGCCATTGGGGGCGTAAAGAAGCGACCGCGTACACGACCGCTAAGGCTGGAGTTTTAAATCTCACTCGCTCGATAGCTGTTCAGCTAGCCCCCGAGGGCATTCGGGTCAACTCTATCTCGCCCAACCGAATCGGTTCGCCGGTGGGCCAAGAGATAGTCCCGGAAAATCGTTTTGTTAAAAATCTCGCCGGGCGGCGAGGAGTACCCATGGACATCGCTAAGGCGGCGGTTTTTCTAGCTTCGGATGAGTCCGACTTTATCTACGCCGTCGATCTTCCAGTGGACGGAGGCGCCCTCGCGATCCGCGACTGACACGAAAGTATTGGGTAGAATGCGCCAACATGGAGCTAGAGGAAGATCACGAAATGCCCGCATTATTTCTTAGGACTTGTACGCGGCGTGGGTTTCTCGATATTCGAGAAGACTCGGTCCGCCGTCTTATCCCACTCGAGCGTTCGGAGTTGCATTCGAACTCGGTCCAGCAGGTCCCGGTTATTGACAGGCTTGGCGACAAATTCGCTGACGCCCAGATCCATGGCCGCCGCTCGAGTCATCATATCGTCTCTGGCGGTGAGCAAAATAATCGGGATTGACGGAGTCATCTTTTTGAGTTCTTGGCAAACCTGAAGGCCGTCCATGACGGGCATCATCACATCCAAGATGACAAGATCAACGGGCCGACTCTTGACGATATCGAGACATTCGTTGCCGCTCGACGCGCTTATTACCGACAGTCCATGTTTGGAAAGCAAAAGAATTAGGAGCTCCAAAACCCCCTTGTTGTCGTCCACGACTAGAATTGTAGGGTCGGGTCCCTGCTTCGCTGTCTCACCGGCTTCGCTCATGTTTTTTCGTTATTCGCGGAAGACTTAACCATCCTTGCCGGAGTCGGCGGCGGCAAGAAACGTTGCTAAAGGCTTTTCTATTTCCGAAACCATAACGGATCCGTTGTTCGATCTGGGTTTGCGCCGCAGTTTTGCGACAAGTGTCGTGCGTTTCAAGCCAAGCATTCTAGCGGCCGCACTTTTGTTTCCGTTAGTGAGTCGCAATGCTTCTTCCATCAGCCGGTGTTGAAGCTGCTCTGTTGCTTCGCGCAGATCGATCTGCCCGCTCCCTAGGATGGGTTGGGGACATTTCTTATCCGAAACATAAGAACGAATATTTGGCGGCAGATCCTTGAGATCGGTGATACCGTTATCACTTAAGATCACTAACCGTTCAATGAGATTCTCCAACTCCCTGATATTCCCAGGCCAGTCGTATTCCCAAAGATAAATCATCGCCTCTCTGGTGATACTCACGGAGACGCCGTGTTTTCGCATCGACTTTTCGAGAAAATGATTCGCGAGAAGCGGAATATCCGAACGCCGTGCGCGCAGCGGTGGGAGATGAAGCGGGATAACTTGCAAGCGAAAAAAAAGATCCTCGCGAAAGGAACCTTTTTCCACTTGGTGAGCCAGATCCTTATTGGTCGATGCAATCACTCGTACGCGCACCTCAACGGGATGATCCGTGCCAATGGGTCTTACCTTCCCATCTTGCAGTACTCGCAGGAGTTTTGCTTGTAAGGGGAGTGGCAGTTCGCCGACCTCGTCAAGCAATATCGTTCCACGGTTGGCGAGTTGGAACAGTCCGGCACGGGAGGAGTGTGCGCCGGTGAAGGCCCCCCGCGTGTGACCAAATAACTCGCTCTCTAGTAGGCTTTCCGGAATGGCAGCGCAGTTTACTGGCACAAACGGGCCATCAGCCCTAAGACTAAGGTTGTGAATAGCCCGGGCCACGAGCTCCTTACCAGTGCCGCTCTCGCCGGTGATCAGCACGGTTACATCGGTGACGGCCACGCGTTGGATAATCTCGCAAATCTTTTTGATCGAGGGGTGCTCGCCGATCATGCCCGAAGAAGAGGACAGCATGGAAAATTATGCCTATTGCCTCTTTAAGCCTTCGTCATAGGTCCAGAGATTTTGGCCATTTCATGGATCGGGCGCGCAGGTATAGTTCCAGTCTGCTTAAACCTAGATGTTTGGAATCGCCTACTTGAGAACCCAAGTGTAAGTTAAGTATAAAATTTTTGCAATCATACTATGAATTCTGGAATTGAGCTCGCGCCAATTTCTTAACAGCTCACAACGAAGCGTTAATTTTTCGCCGGCGAGAATAGTTTTCCCATTGTCGTAGCCTGTTCGCGAGATTCTTAGTTCTTCCTAGGGCTTAGGCTTACGCGACAACATTGAAAATGAAGTGGCATCTGGTTTGCTCGAGTGAGTCTCCGTTCAAATAATTGTCATTCCATCGGAAAAGGAGAGACGATGCAGCTCGAGATTGCTCAACAGTCCACCGAAGCGTCCCAATTAAATAGCGCGCTAAACAATCCGTTGATTGGGAATAGCCAAAGGATGCGAATCGTGCGGGCGATGATTGCCAAGCTCGCGAATAGTAATTCCACTGTCTTGATCACCGGAGAAAGTGGCACTGGAAAGGAGCTGGCCGCGCGCGCAATTCATGAGCTTAGTCCGCGGCGGGTTGGGTGCTTCGTGCCAGTCAATTGCGGCGCGATCCCTGAAGAGCTTTTGGAGAGCGAGCTATTTGGACACGTACGCGGCGCTTTCACCGGCGCGGTGAATGCTCGCCAGGGGCGTTTTCAACTTGCTCATGGCGGGACGCTTTTTCTCGATGAGATCGCCGAAATGAGTCCAAAATTACAAGTGAAGTTACTCCGAGTTCTTCAGGAGCGCCAATTTGAACCGGTCGGTAGCGATGGTGCGGTGCAGGTCGATGTCAGAGTGGTCGCGGCCACCAACAGAGATCTGCGGGTTGCGGTTCACGAGAGAAAATTTCGTGAAGATCTCTTTTATCGATTGAACGTTCTTCCGCTGGAACTCCCTTCTTTGCGTGAACGCGGCGCCGACGTATCGATTCTCATTCGTCACTTTTTGGCGCTTCACACTCGAAGGAAAGGGAAGGCAGTTATTCAAGTCGATAATGACGCCATGGCCGTGATGGAGAGATACAGCTGGCCAGGAAACGTTAGAGAAGTGGAGAACCTGCTGGAGCGGCTCGTGGTGCTGAACGAAGATGGCACCGTCCGGCCCTCGGACCTCCCCGACTACGTCATCCATAACGCGACGCCGCAACATCAAACGACAGCACAGGTTTCCCTGCCCAGCCAGGGGTTAGATCTGGATGCTTTCCTGGAAAACATCGAAAACAGCTTTATACAGCAAGCGCTTCAGCGTTCGCATGGAAATAAAACAATGGCGGCCGAGCTATTGAAACTGAATCGTACAACCTTTATCGAGCGGCTGCGGAAAAAAGGGATGCTCCAGTCGACGCGCCATGCCTCCTCGCCTTCGGCAGTCGTCAATAACGTGACAGAAATGGCACTCTTCTAACGGAGCCGGGGGCCGACGCAGTGGAGCCCGGCCGGTTTTGTGCCTTCTGCTGCTGCAAAAGTCGGCAATCTGTCATTCTAGTGACGCCTTCGGGTGCTGGCATATTGCTTGCTCGGATTTTTCGACGCAATTGTCATTTTCCAAACGAACTTGGAATCATAAATGCCGACGCTCAGCGCGGAGGCGGTGAGTAGTGTCGCGACGAGCGCTGTCAATTAGATAATGCTAAACCATTGGCGAAGAAGGTAAACAAATCTTTTCGTAGTCACGGCGTGAGATATCTATGGTCCTGATGGCAATCCTACTGGTTCCTCTGACTTTAGCCCTCCTGCTTCAAGCGCTGCATAGCCGGCAATTGCTGCGCTTCGAATCCTCCTTAAAAGTCCCAGGCGGGCGAGGAGGGCAGAAGTGAGAGGAGTCATAGAATTCGTTGATGGCGAAAATGCGGGTGCCGAGCATGAGATGCAATTCAGCCGGACCTGTGCTGGATTCTGTTTTGCGATTCCCTCATCGGAATCTGCGGTTGTTTCAGCCGTCCAAGCGGTTCGAAAAGCCATGGAATTGATTGCGTTGGATGAAGACTGGATCTTTCGCGTGGAACTCTCGCTGCAGGAAGCGTTGCTCAACGGCCATTTTCATGGCAATCGGGGCAACTCTGCGCAATTCGTGTGGCCTGCATTCTTTCACTCAAAAAAGTCGAGGTTCACGTCGAAGACGATGGGGTGGGATACGATCTGAAGCAAGATTTCTTCGTGATCGATCATCCGAAACCCGGAGGTCGAGGGCTTTACCTGATTCGGCAGCTGATGGATTCGGTGACTATCAGCGATAGCGGAAGTCAAATATCGATGGCCTTAGCTAAGGAGTGAACGCATGGATATTAATATCCTAGAAGCCGATAGCGGTACAACGGTTGCCTTGAAAGGCCGTTTTGACTTCCAAGCCCACCAACAATTTCGCACGGCCATCGATGGTTTGCTCAAAAACGGCAAGGCACAGCTGCGGGTGGACTTGGCTGAAGTTAATTTCATAGACAGCTCCGCGTTGGGGATGCTGCTGCTCGCACGCGAGAGCTGTGAAAAGGTCGGGGGCAGCGTGGTCCTCGACCGGCCTCAGGAGTACGTCAACAAGGTTCTCAAGCTTTGCCATTTTGATCAATTGTTCCAGGTTCAGAGATAGTCGCTCGTCACGTTGATGGAGGCGATTGTGGAATCTGATTGGGCGACAATTCCAGAACATAGAAGAGGCTCGTCGACGGTGCTTATCGTGGATGACCATCAAGATAAGCGTCACCTGCTGGCCTGTATTTTACAGAAAAACAACTTCTCCGTTTTGGAGGCCGAAAATGGGAGCATTGCATTGTCGATGCTCGAAGATCTCCAACCCGATGTGGTTTTATTGGACGTTTTGATGCCGGAACTCGACGGTTTCGAAGTTTGCCGGCGCATGAAGCGACATCCCAAAATTGCGGAGATCCCGGTCCTCTTTGTAACTGTCCTGGACCATGAGCAGAATCGTGTGGAAGGATTGGAACTCGGCGGAGAGGATTTTATCAACTGGCCGATCAATGCTTCCGAACTTGTCGCACGTATCAATGCGCGTATTCGTTCCCATCGTCCTTTGCATGAGTTAAGGACCGTTGTGCAGGAACAGAACCGTCTTCTGGACGAAGAACGGCAACGTGAGGCGGCCAGGGAATATGAACTAGAACAGGCCCGACTCGTGCAGCAGCGGTTTATCGCTGGCGTGTTTCCGGAAGAACGAGGATTGAAGTTCGCGAGCTGTTACCGCCCCAGTGGTCAAGTCGGTGGTGATTTATTCGATGTTGTGCCGCTCAATACCTTCGAAGTGGCGATACTCATGGGGGATGTTTCCGGCCACGGTGTCCCCGCGGCGCTCTTGACCAGTGTTGTCAAGGTTCTCTTTCGCATCGGTATAGAACAATGCGTGCGCCCTGCGACACTTCTACGCTGGCTCAATCGCCAGGTCCGTGCCTATCTCACCACGGGAGAGTTCCTGACGGTCTTTCTTGGGGTTTGGAATTTACAGACCAGGCTTTTTTCTTACGCGGGTGCGGGGCATCCCCCGGCATTGATCGTGTCACCTGAGAGCGACGGCGTAGAGCGGCTCCACGTGAGTCAAGGGGTGGTCGGTATTATGCCCGATCAAGAGGTTCCCCGTGCAACGATAAGGCTGCGTCCGGGACACAGGCTCATCTGCTACACCGACGGCATCACCGAAGCAATGAACGGTCAACAGGAGCTTTTCGGTGAGGATCGACTTGCCGATATCTGCGCGCGTTCGCGGCGAATACCGGTCGACGTCATGGTGCAAAAGGTGTTTGCGCAACTCGACCAATTCTTGCAGGGGGAGCCGCAAAGCGACGATCAGGCGCTGCTAGCCATGGAGATTACGGAATGATCGAGGAGCGCGGCTCCTGATGGCAGCGATATCGACCCAATTCGAAAAGCTATTGGGTCTTACCGATCTGCAAGGCTTTTTTTCATAGACCGAAAGGGACTCATGCCCATAGTACCATTTTTTATCGTCAGCGGTTTGTTGGGAGCCGAACTTGTGTTGGCGTGGTATTCTTTTGTAGTGGCAGCCGCGGCTTGGCTGCCTTTAACTGGGATCGCGGTGTGGGCGTGCCGCTGGCGGGTCGGCAGGATCGACGATGAGAGAGAAAAGTATTGGCGCGACCAGGTTCGTATGGAAAGCGAAAGGTGGCAAAAGCTGCTAGCGGAGCACGTGCCCCTTCTCCCGGTGCTGGCTGGGCGAATCGGGGATACGAGCCAAAGTGTGGAAGAAATCATGGCCCAGGTTTGTGTGGGCTTCATTGAGATTGCGACCCGGGTGAAGCAAAGCATAGACGAAACGACGGGACTGCTGGAAACTTGCGCAGACTACTACGGGGAACGTCAGGCCCACGTACGCAATGTAATGGAGGACTCGGGGAAGAGCATTTGCGACGCGTTTGATCGAATCGTCCAAGGCAGCGGGCGGGCGATGAAGGCGGTATACCAATTCGACGACATTAGAGAGGGATTGGAGAGGGTTGCGCAAATCCTGAAAGAGGTTGAGCGGCTGGGCCATCGAGCGAAAGAGCTTTCTCCCGCCATGATCGTTTCGGCGAATTCCAAAGGTGACAATTTGGCGACGACACAGAACGATATGACTGAGCTAACCGAGTATGCCGCTCACGCATTATTATTGATGCATGAGTTGCTACCGCAGATCGACGGCAAGCTTTATCTTATCGACGAAGAGTTGAAATTCTTGGCGTCGACGGAACTAGGCGTGCTCATCGAAGACAGGAAAGAAGTGGAACAAGCCATTGACTCTTGGAGCCGCGAGAACGACGAGCTACGGCTCGGCGCTAGTCAAGCGGCCGAGCGGAGAGACAAGATCGCGCGCGAGGTTTCGCAGGCAATCACGGCGATGCAGTTTCAAGATGTCGTAAAGCAAAAACTTGAGCATATCGCACAAACCCTCGTTGAAACGGAGAAGTCACTCTATATAAAAATCGTCGGTTTAGCGGCGATCGAAATAGCTCAGGATCGTATCAACGACCACACGGGCCGTCAGTCGGACACCTACACGACGGCCAAACAGCGGCGGGAAGTAGTCGAACGGATCAAGCGTCCAGCCGCATAGAGACATATTGAGGCAGAATCAATCGACAACCATGCGCAGGTGATATAAGAACTCCTCCACGATAGAAGCCTTCTTCGACCAAAGAGCTCAAATCGTTCCACCGTTCTGAGTCATTCCGCCGCATTTCGAAACCGTGCCTAAGGCAGGACCCGTACGCTTTACTAGACCGTGGCATTGGACTTGCTCTGCTCCCTGCTCCGGGAGAGTCAATATTCAAGTGTTTCGGAACCCTGCCGATATCTTTTCATTTTCGCCAATTTCGCCCAACGCCTCCAAAGTATGTTTGCATCAGAATTGGGAAAATTGGTGGTCGCCAACTTCGAGGGAATGCAAGTGATCTCCTATGAAAGCCTGATTCAAAGCTTCCCCTTCCCGCCAGCATCCATGCGGTGCGGTTAGAACCCCTAGGGGTATGGGGTGCTTGTGGCGGAGGCACGTTTGGTATTCGCGATGATCGAACTGTTCTTTGGCGGCAGGGTCAGAAATCGATGAAGATTGAGGGCCGAGACTTCACGCCGATTGAAAGTAGATTTCCGGGAAAATTTGTCGAGCGAATGCTAAAGGGTGTGGAATAATCCTGGCGCTCCGTGGACGCAACTGAAAGGGCGCTATCTGAGATCGGAAATGAATCCCTACTTACTGAATGCTGCTGGGGATGGGGGATGCAATGATCTTAGCAACCTACACCATCCATATGTCCCCCATAACAGGTAACATTCTTTTTGCCCTACCGTCACATCCATTGAAGAGTTGCGGGAAAAGCTCAAGACCGGAGCGCCGATGGGTGAAGGTTCTGAGAATAGTGGGCTTTTTAGGCGCTTGCAGGAGCCTGTCATGGACATTGAACTTGAGGTTCAGGCAGTTGTGGATGTGGTAAACATCAGCGTGGGCGAGATCATTGGGCTTCGACCCGACGATATCCTTCAACTGAATACGCCTAGGCTCGAACGGGTGGAGCATGGGTCGAAGGAAGACGCAAGTTTATCGGGAAGGGTGCGCAGAAGAACGGCAATAAGGTTTTTGTTGCTTCTCAACCGTGCGGCTAATCGTGAATACGATGCAAGACAAAGGAGAGGTAAGAACTATGGAAGAAACAATTAAGGAAAACGGCCGCCGGCGAGAACAAACTCGGAGCCGGCATCATTCAGGCTCCCTCACTGGAAGTCTTAGAATCCTATATCAAACAAGGTCTCGGAGGATTGAAAGAGTTGATCGGCATCCAAGACCAAGTCCCAATCACAATCACTCCTGAGGGCCTCCTGATTGAACTCATCGTCGGAAATGATACCGCGAGAGCCGCTAAAGACGCCGGGTTCGCGAAAATAGTGCGCTATGCCGGCTTTGAACTTCTTTTCCGAGGCCCCAAGCACCCACAGCACAATGAAAAGCGCCATGATCGCCGTAACGAAGTCAGCATAGACAACTTTCCAAGCACCACCGTGGTGTCCGCCCTGATGCCCCTTGGCCTTCTTGATGATAATCTTGGGCTTATCGTCTTTAGCGTGGCGCTGCTGTTCTTTGTTCGACTTGATCGCCACTTTCAATTACTCTTTCTTGCCGCGGCAAACGTCTTCCAGCTCAGTCCTAAAGACGACTCGGCGGGCGTATTCCATTGCGATGATGGGTGCGGCGCCGTGAAGATACCCTAGGATGCCCGCCTTGATACATTCGAGGTATTTAGATTCTTCGACCAACAGAAGTTCCATCTTCTGAACGAGGGGCTGCGCGACACCGTAACAAAGGAGAATCCCGAGAAACGTTCCGACCAGCGCCGCGGCGATCTTGTGACCGATCACCTCGGGGACCCTGATCCATGGACGCCATGGCGATGATCATCCCGAGTACGGCTGCAATAATACCCAAACCCGGCAATGCGTCGGCTGTCTTACCTAAAACATCAGGAGCTCGCGGCCCTCCTCTTCAGGGGTGGCTATTTCCTCATCATCAGGTGAGAGAGTTTCGTCGGCGCTGGCCGATCCGCTGATGACCAAGAGTCCAGCATCATGCTTTGGGCAGCATGGTTAGCTAGAAACTTGGGATACTTCTTGAAGATTTCACTGTTGTTGGGATTGTCGACGTCCTTTTCCAAGGCCATTTCACCGTTCTTACGCAGCACAGAGAAGGCTCCGTACAGCATGTTGAAGAGTTCCATGTAGTCGGCTTTCGAATAACCGCTGCCGCTAATTGTCTTTTTAAGACAGTTGGCGAGAGCGGCCAGAACTTTTGTCGGCGTACCGGCTAAGAGGCTACCAATCGCCGCGCCGGCGATAATCAGGAATTCGACCGTCTGGTTAAGAACTGCAACGGGGTCCGCCTTCGAGGACAAAACCACCGATGACTGCGCCGAAGACGACCGCAGAGCCGATGATAGTAAACACTTGGTTTTTAAATCCTTAGTTTAAGGGCAGGAATGCCCTGGGGATTCATTTCCTATGCTGTTTGAATCGTCCAAACTGTCGGAAACTTTAGTGAACATTAAAGGAGTTAAAGGCTGTGGCCGAATCAAACAAATGTATGACTCACCGACTCAATCGTCATGATGAGATCTGCGAGCGGGTGGCGCGTCTCACGCCGGCGCCAGTAGCGGTGCGAATGCTGGAGGTCTTGAGGAACGAGAAAGCGCCGGTTCAGAGTCTCGCGGATGTAATCACCACGGATTCCTTGCTGGCAGGCCGTGTGCTGAAGGTAGCGAACTTAGCTGCTGGGCAACCACAAAGGCTGTTGACCGTGTCCCAGGCTATAACAGTGATAGGCCTGGATGCGCTTAAGTCTCTGGCCCTAGGTTTAATCACTTTCCCTTTACAGTCTGTGTCAGGAGAAACGTATTGCTCCGATCCAGACTACGCCCCCATAACTTTGCGCGAGCTTTGGGAGCATTCCATCGGTTGCGCGGCTGTGGCGGCTCGGATTGCGACACAGGTTGACCACGTCTCCCCACACCAAGCTTTCGCAGCAGGATTTCTTCACGATATGGGACGGGTTCTGCTATATCGTTGTTCGCGAGAGGATTTTTACACGGCCATCACCGTATCCTTGGATAAGAGTATTCCACTCTCGGAGGCTGAGACTCTGGCTCTCGGGATGAACCATGTGACACTGGGTGAAATCTGGGCCGGTCGGAGCGATTTGCCGCATTGTTTCCAACAGGTGATGCGCTATCATCACGAGTCACCCTGTATCTTACCCGAATCGATGGATATCGAAACGCGCGCTATGATTGCGGTTGTACAGCTCGCTGATCTGGTGTGTGAAAATCGTACGATTGGCCGAGGCGGTGATCCGGGGATCGTGCCGAGCGAGTTGTGGAAAGCTCTGCATCTTTGGGAAGAGGGTTGGAAGGATCAGTTTGAAAGCATCAAGCAAGAGATCGAGGCGGCACGAGAGATCTTCGGCTTCCCAAAAGAGGATGTGAAGGAAACGCAGCAGGCGACCCGTCGTTCCGTCAAGCGAGAAACCGAAACAGTCGCCGAACGTCTAAAGATTGCGTCGAACGCACCCAGAGGACGGGTTATTCCTTTTCCTACCCGAAATGATAGCGAGACGGGAATGCAAAACCAACCATCAACGAAAAGACTCACGATCCTTGTCGTAGAGGATCACGGTTCGCTGTGCGAGATGTTGAGCCTTTACTTCATGCGCTATGGCTACCACCTCCGCACCGCTGACAACGGCGAAAGCGCGTTGGAAATTCTGTCCAAAGAGGAAATCCATCTCGTGCTGTTGGATTTGATGTTGCCTCGACTCGATGGATTTGGGGTTCTCAAACAGCTCCGTGAGCAACGCAAGGGCAATATTCCCTATATCATCGTCCTCTCCGCAGGGGCTTCGGAAAAAGATCGCAACAAAGTTCTCGAGCTTGGAGCCAATGAATATATGCCCAAACCTTTTCACCTCATGCGCCTCCTGGAGCGGATCCAGACCGTCGAAAAATACCTCCTCTAGTTCCTCCTAAAATTTCACGCCGGCGAATCTAGTCGGGTGCCTCCTATTGCGGATTCGACCTTGCCGAATTCACAGTCAGTTCTCTCGTCGTCAATAAGCTGACAGCGTTGTTGGTGTTTTTTGACGCCACGATCCTGTGCGAGCGCCGTTGTGCTTGAATTCGAAGTGTTTCATTCCTTGGCACATGGGTTGCTCGACGATTTGTCAGTAGAGTCGCCATTGAAAGCATATCAAGAAACAACGGTGGACCGCAGCCGTAATGAAACCGAATTGCGTGGCCTGAAAGTCACACTCATTTCTATGGCGGACGAAGACCACAAAGACGAGTTAGAAAAAACCGAAGAACCTGCTCCAAACTGCCGTAAAGAAGCGCGCAAGAAGGGGCAGTTCGCCAAGTCCAAGAATCTCATCCCGGCAGCTACTCTGGTGGCGATTGGCGTCGCTTTCCGCTTCGGCGATGCAGTGCTGATGGTGCGGATGGACCGTTGCATTGTCGCGTTCTTCTCGGCAGCCGGCAATCTCAAACAGTTTCGCGCAGAAGATCTGCTCGAACGCTCGATGCAGGCGGGCTGGCTCTTCGCGCCCGTTCTTCTGCCCTTTTTCGGCGGCGTTGTGCTGGCTGGTCTGGGGTCGGGATTTCTACAAACTGGTTTCACCCTGGGACAGAATCTTTCCGGCGATCTCGAGATCGCCAAACCTGACGTCTTTGCCAGTTTACTTCTCACGGGAATCAATCAGCATGATTGCGAAAGTCTCGCTTGACAGCCCATCCATGAAGCCGACGTTTGCTCAAGAGCTTGTGCCGTCGCCGCCCGAGTGCCCGGCAAAATCAAAACGTCTGACTCCGGCGTCCGTCTTCGCCATAACGAGCGGTAAGGGAGGCGTGGGTAAAACCAATGTCGTCGCCAACCTCGCTGCGGCACTGACGCTGCGTCAAAAGCGAGTGATGGTGATCGACGCCGATTTAGGATTGGCAAATCTCGATCTCTTTTTGGGCGTTAGGCCCGTATACACACTGGCGGATTTCTTTACCGGCCTGGCGACTCTTGATGAAATCATCATCCCGAACCGTGACGGCATTCTCTTGCTCCCCAGCGCCAGCGGCGTGCAAGAAATCACCTCTCTGCGTCACGATCAAAAGGTTGCGCTGCTGACCGAACTCGACGCCTTGAGCCACGAGATCGACTTGGTTCTGGTGGATACCGGCAGTGGAATCTCCGACGCGGTCACCTATTTTGCCACTTCGGCCCAGGAGATTGTGGTGGTTGTGACGCCGGAACCTTCGTCTATGACCGATGCCTTTGCCCTGGTCAAGGTCCTTGTGTCCGGGCACCACGAAAAACGTTTCTGGATCCTGGCGAACAATGTCTCGGGCGAAGAAGAAGCCCGCCGCCTGTTCGACGCCTTGTCGGGGACCGCCCTGCGTTTTCTGAATGCTTCTCTGGATTTTTTCGGCTGGGTGCCATACGACCCCCAGTTGATCCGGGCCGTAGCGCGCTCGCAGATGGTTGTAACGGACGCGTCCGACGCCCCATCGGCAAAAGCGTTCGCTTCGATGGCGGAACACTTGATTCAAATGACCAGGAGCCGGGTCAAGATCAAGGGTAATGTGCAGTTTTTCTTCCACCGTATATTCGAAGGGGGCAGAGAAGCTAGATGAAGGCGCCTCAAAAAGAGCAGAAAAAGAGCCACTTTGCTTCGGGCCAGACGGCCGAGCAGGCTAAAAAGGAGATGGTCACCCGATATCTCCCCTTGGTCCGCTTCGTGGCAGAAAGCGTCCATCGCCGTCTCCCCCCTGGAGTCGATCTGGAGTCGCTGGTTCACTCCGGCGTTGTCGGTCTTCTCGAAGCGTTGGGTCGCTATGATCCGACACGCGGCGTCGATTTCGAAATATACGCCCGCTACCGCATCCAAGGCGAGGTCATGCAATGTCTACGCTCGCTGGATTGGGTCAGCCGCTCGGTGCGTTCCTGGCAGCGCAAGAGAGAAGCGGCGAGGACGAGACTCGCAGGAAGGTTCGTCCGCGAGCCCACGTCCGACGAAATGGCGAAGGAGCTGGAAATTCCTCTGAAGAGCTATTACCGCCTCGACCAGCAGGTCAACGATGCTACATTACTCAGCCTGGAGGATTTGTCCATCGCGTCCGAAACGGACTGGGAGCCAACTCAGGAAAAATGCACGGACAACGCCTTTCTCGATCCACTCAGCTTCGTCGAGGGCAAAGATCTCGTGGAAAAGCTCGCCTCGGCAGTGGCGGAGTTGCCGGAGCGAGAACGGATGGTTGTAACACTTTACTATCACGAAGAGCTGACGCTACGGGAAATCGGTAAGATCCTTGATTTGAGCGAAGGGCGCATCTGCCAAATTCTTGCCCAGGGCGTTGCCGGCTTGCGTGGCGCTCTCGGCATCAAGTCGCGGGGAGACCTATCCGTTAGACGCACGCAGGCAGCACGCAAACAGAGCGCTAAGAAGCCGGTACGAGTCTAGTTATGCTTTGGTAAAGCGTCTAGTCAAGGTGTGGTCTTGTCCGGATTGAGCCCTCGCAATGATCCGTTCACGGGAGAAAAAAGTTTCCACAATGGAGTCGATATCGCCGCTCCGGCCGACAGCCTGGTCAAAGCCGCGGCCGCTGGAAAAAGTGATCCTTAGCGGCGCTGGCTTGTGGCTATGGCAGCTTCGACGAGGTAACCACGGCGACGGCGTCGTAACCAGTTGTGCCCATAATAGGCCAATCTGGTTGCCGTGAGCGATGAGATTTCGCTGGGACAGTCCATTGCTTTAGGGGGATTACGCCGGCCATGCCACTGACGCTCAGCTTCATTTTGAGGTCCGTCGCCATAGGAAACCGATTGATTGATCCGAGTTCTGCCATAGGTCGTGTCGAAAAGCATCAAGCCAAGTTTCATTTTCTGACAAAATCCCTTCAAAATTGTTATATAATGACGACCGGAAAGATTTCGCTCGGCGCTAAAGAAGTTTGCCGACTTGCCGATGAAAAACGATGTAAAGGAAAGAACGATGAAAGTCACCCACAAAGGGCCCGCAGTTGACTTCGGCTCCCTTGTCACGACGAGGAGAATCGCCGAGCTTGCTCGCCAAGGCGATGAACTGCGAGCGGAAAAAGTCAAACGGGTCAAGGAAATGATCGC
>WNFS01001156.1_pt1 | contig 19543 bp, 17 predicted proteins | sample 5400141 | NCBI WGS metagenome assembly WNFS01 (sample SAMN13153358, study PRJNA577476) | soil metagenome | isolation source: 60 cm saprolite under Madrone tree | place: USA:California | collected 2016-06-14
GCAAATCGAAGACGAGGAAGATTGGACTGCCTCGATCGGGGTACGCGATCAGGAATGTGGCAAGAGCAAGGATCAACAGCAAAATGATCGCGCGCCAATCAACGACGACGCGCTGATAAACTGCGGGGAAACTGACCATCCTCGCCCTACCGTGCCGGGTAGAGTACCACTAACCGGGAAATTGCATCCGCCTGCTTGGCCCCCACTGGATGGTTAGTCGGCAATCCGGGTGCGCCGTGAAAAGGTGGTGGTCCACAGCGGGAGTTAGACCCGCCCGGGAACTGGTTCGCTCCGCCCGGTAGCAATCAGAGCAGCAGTGGAGGCAACGAGACTGCTGAAGCCTCTGGTGCAGAGAGTCGCTAGGCGACTTGGCGAGCGTGCAGGCCGTAACGTGAGTGAACGCTGAGCAGGCCCCGAAACCGACAATGCAGGAGCCGACCCGCCCCGGTTCGTGGGAAGGCCGAAGCGAATGGAATCGTACGAGCGAATAAATTCCATTCGACCTGCCGGGGTATTGGCGACGGCATGCAGGCGAAGGGGACCATGCGCAACACGGGAAGTCCCAGCGGTGATCGCGGTGTGGATCAACTGGCAGCTCGTGAGAGACGGGCCGGGCTGACTGGGATGGCGGAGAGGCTCGTAGTACCGACGATGCCGGGTAACTCCGGTGGAGGGAAGGGGCCTCAGTTGAAGGCGGACGCAAGAAGCGACGACAGAAAGGGAGATTGGCGATAAGCCTGATAACTCCCAAGTTGTTTTCAGAAGTTGCAGACAGCGTCACATGCAATGGCTACGGCGATTGCGTGAGTCTTCTCCGAGAGCCGGATGCGGCAAATCCGCACGTCCGGTTCGATGAGCGGGGTGTGGAAACGGAAGCATGGCGGAGCTAGTGAGGCACCGACTGACGAAAGGGTCGGCACACCGATAGGCTCCACCTAAACCACCGCGCCACACCTCGACTCCACAAGTAATCCTCGCTTCGCAAGGTGTACACGACAAAACTGTCTCATTGTAGGGGTTCACTTCAGTAATCTGGTTCCAACTTGGTTCCAACGAAGGGCCGCTAAACCGGCGTTTTTTCGGTATAAGCGGTGCCGATTCAACGGTTTTGAGGTTTGTTAACAGCCGAATGCTCTACCGTTGAGCTACCGGGGAGTTGCGCAACACCACTGTTTTCATTGTATTACAGCAAACAGATTCATGCCATGACCATTCGGAACGACCCCCAAATGCTTTAGCGCAGAGCTACCAGGCATCATCCTCATCTTGTGATAGTTATGAGGCCCTTTCAAGCGAAGGCTTCGGGACTGTGGGGACATGATTTTCGGCGCGGATAAATCAGGGCGGCAGCCCGCGCAGAATCCAGAACGCCTGCCTGTCACGCAGGAGGTCGCGGGTTCGAGCCCGTGCGACAAATGATGCTGGAAGGACTCCAACGCCGTAATTACTCTCAAAATATCATACGCCACTACATTCGCGCGTCGAAGATTTTACTCAACGACTTCACTGTTCTCCCGATCGCTTGGGCCCTCGACCCATTCGCGAATATCAAGCCGCGCTCTGTCACACAGCTCCTGCATGAAGGTCGAATGCAAGCAAACGATCATCTTTCAAGGCGCAGCGGAAATTTGAATACAGGTACCGCTTGAGACCAGCATAGTATTCCAGCCACCAAAAGGTAGAAGAGACGAAAATCATGAAGTTTGCACCAGAGAGTCGTAGCCGCATGACCTCGCGAATGGCGGCCTCGTCATCCGCCGGCTTTCCCCAATAATATCCGTCCTTTTCAAGAAAAGGAATACATCGCCGTGGGGCGACCAAAGGCGCCGCTTCCAACCGACCCTCATCCACAAGAATGAATGCATCCTGCGGCGGGACAAGCTTGGCAATTTCCTGGGTCACCTCATAGACGCAGTGCCAGGCGGGATCTGCTCTTCGACTTCGCGGAATCGCGGCGAATCGATCGTCTGCGAATTGGAACACCTCCGCGTAACGGCCGACCTGCGTCATCGTGCCGCGGTACTCATTCAGTGCGCTTACCGCTCGATCATAGCGAACCTGCTTTATCTGCGAGCGGTGGGCACACACGGCTTGAAGCTTGCGCTTCATCGCCTGGCTGATGTTCTCTGCACGATCATATTCGGAAAGCGGCGCCCAGACCTCATAGCCCAACAGCGCAGGTGGAGGAATCAGAGTGCTGGATAGCGCTGCTTGGACAATCGGCCGGCAAGCACGGTGATCCGGATGCCCGTCGTTCGCGTGTGGCAAGTAGATGAGTTGGGGCTGCTGTCGCTCTAGCAACGGCCGGAGCTCTGTCGCTGCCTCTTCGATCCCATCGCCAAGGTAATGATCCGGGCGTCTCAAAAACGTTACACTTGTGATTCCAAGAATGTCCGCCGACTCCTGTGCTTCACCTTCGCGAATGACCCATGCTTTTTCTCGCGGCAAATCGCTCAGGGCAAACTCTCCGGAGGTCAGGAACACCGCGGCCACGTAGTCGCCACGATCGGTATGAAGGCAAATGGTTCCGCCGCAACCGATCGACTCGTCGTCAGGATGAGGGGCAATAACCAGAATATTCATCCGACATTCCTTTTCCACGCCGACACTACTGCCGAAGCGCGAACGTGAATAGGCAATTCCCGGCGTTGACTGCCACGTACTGCTTAACCCCCACGGAGTACGTCATCGGACCGGAAATGACCGCTGCGCCGAGGGAAGTTTTCCATAGCAGCGCCCCGGTGCGGGCATCCAGAGCGTAGAAATACCCCTCTCGCCCGCCGCTGAACAGCAAATCCGAAGCAGTGGTCAGGATGCCAGCCTCGGTAACGTCGGTCATCTTGAATTCCCACTTCGCTTCACCCGTTTGCGGGTCGAGCGCTCGGACCGCTCCGTAGCCCTCTTCCTCTTTTCGGAAATTCGGAGCAGGCGACCAGTCAAAAGGGATCAACGACTTGGGTATTCCGGCAGCATATTCTCGGCCTTCCTTGTACTCGACAGGAACCTTCATGAAAATTGAAGAGGAGTTGGCCCACGCCGGGATGTAGAAGAGCCCCGTGCGCGGGCTGTAAGAAGGCGAATACCAACTGGTCGCGCCAGGATTGCCCGGATAGATGCGGGTACCCTCAAGGCTGGAAGTCTGGCCGGGTATCCGTACCGGTCTGCCTTTTAGATCGAAGCCTCTAGCCCAGGTTACTTTGGCGAATGGTTTCCCAAGCAGGAACTGGCCCGTCAGGCGATCCAGCACATAAAAGAAGCCGTTCCGGTTGGCCCACAGGATGACTTTGCGCTTTTGGCCTTGCCACTCGATGTCGGCCAAGACTGGAACTTGTACGGAATCAAAGTCGAGATCGTCGTGCGGCGTGAATTGGTAGTACCACTTCAGCTTTCCGGTGTCCGCGTCTAAGGCGACCACGGAATCGCTGTAGAGGTTATCTCCAGGCCGAACGTCGCCGTTCCAGTCTGGGCTGGGATTGCCTGCACCCCAATAGGTCAGGTTGAGTGTCGGGTCGTAGGAGCCGGTCATCCACACCGGGCCGCCTCCTGTTTGCCAGGAGTCACCCTCCCAAGTTTCATGGCCGGGCTCTTCGGGTCCTGGGATGGTATAGAAGCGCCAAGCTTCCTTCCCAGTGTGGGCATCGTAAGCGGCGATAAAGCCTCGAATGCCATACTCCCCACCAGCGGTACCAATGATCACTTTGTCCTTAAGAACTAGAGGGGCATGCGTTATGGCATAACCAGACTTCGCTCTTGCGATCGTGGTGTTCCAGAGGGGTCGTCCGTTCTTGGCATCGATCGCGACCAAATGCGCGTCGATGGTTCCCATGAAGAGTGTGTCACCGAGAATGGCCAGTCCGCGATTGACGCGGCCGCAGCAAGGGTGCGCACGTCCCGGATTGTAGGAGTAGGTCCAAAACACGCGTCCTGTAGCGGCATCCAAGGCGAGTACATCATTCGGAGCCTGGACGGTGTACATGGTTCCGTCCACCACTAGAGGCGTGGCTTCGAATTTTTGCAGTGACCGGGCTTGATAAATCCATTGCAACTCGAAATTCTTCACGTTTGCCGGAGTAATCTGGTTGAGCAGACTATGACGCTGGCTCAGGGTAGTGCCGGAATACGTAAGCCAGTTTTCGGGCTCCTTGTTGGCATCAAGGATACGTTCGAACGAGACTTGGGCCCGCGAAGTCGGCCCCCAGAAAAAACTCGCCATCGTAATGAGCAGCAGCATTCGCGCATTCATCGACTGCCCATTCCTTTCAGAGAAACCAAATAGCTGACAAGGTCTGCGAGTTCTTGAGGACTAAATTTGCCTTGGTAGGAAGGCATCGGTGATTTGTCGAGAAAGACGTACTCCTTCAAGTTTGACCTTTCGAACGAAAGCAACCTCTCCTTGGAATCAATAAGCTGCACTGTGAAAGTATCCTGGTTAAGCAGTCTTCCAGTAATCGCGACATCATCCTTGGTGACCACCCGAACGAACCGGTTTTGAGGAAGTATTTCAGCGCCGGGTTCGAGAATAGAGCGTTCCAGTTCGGCCAACCGCCGGACAGACCCGATTTCTGTGAGGTCCGGGCCGACCCGAGAGCCCTTGCCCCTGATGCGATGGCATTCAAGGCACCTGCCATTGCCTTCGAAGATCGTCTTGCCACGCACGGGATCGCCTGGGGCAGAAGCGGTCTGGGCAGTGCCCGCGAGATAACGCAAGTAAGCGGCCAGCATCCTGATCTCGACCTCCGTAAGCTCATTCGAAAACCCAGGCATCCCTGTTCCCGGGATCCCCGCTTTGACGATCTCAAGGATGTCGCCATCAGACGATACGCGCCGGAACTTGCCGTGTCCAAAATCGACTCCTGCGATTGCGTCGCCGTCCGGGCCATGGCAAGGGGCGCAATTGGCTACGAAGAGCTGCTTGCCTTCTTCGGATCCACCGCCAGTATGCGTTTGCTGGGCTACCAGCAGCGGACTTGCTGTAAGAGCGAAGATACAAGCCCTGATGACCCACATCCCTGTGCCGCCTCTAAGTGGATGATTCACGATGTCATTCTAGCCCTCTCCCACGGATCACCCGAGTGATGTCATTAGACTTTACTCGTTCTCGCGATGTGCGATGGCACCTCTTTGACGACTAAAGCCGACTCTGCGCGCCCTTGGGCGATACCGGTGATGACCCTGCAGAATTCTGAAGCGATCTTCGACCAGTCGTAAGCTTCTGCCGCCCGGCGTGCGCTCCGTGAGAGCTCAGCCTGGTGGTCAGGATTGGACAAGAGCCTAACGACAGTTTGAGCGAATCTCGGAGCTGAATCGGCCAGTAGAAGATCTCGACTGTCCACGAAATTGAGCCCCTCGGCCCCCACGGAAGTGGAGACAATCGGTTTGCCGCAGGCGGCGGCATCAAGGATCTTGAGCCGCGTGCCGCCGCCATGGAGCAACGGCACGACCACAACAGAAGCTCGGCGAAAATACGAGCGCATGTCGGGCACAGAACCGTGGATGTACACGCTTTCTGTGGCGAGTGCCTTTACCTCGGGCGAAGGATTTGCGCCGGCGATGTGGAATGTTACGTTGGGAGCCTCAGCTTGGATCAGCGGTAGTATCTCTCCAACGAAGTACCGAACGGCCTGTACGTTTGGCTCATAATTCATCATCCCCGTAAATAGGAGGTAGCCCGGCGTAGCCGAAGCCTTTGCGGGAGTCATCATGGCGGTATCTACGCCATTGGGTATCACTCTCAAGTGCTCTATATTCAGGAAATGGCGCGCTGTTTCGGCGTCTTGCTCCGAACAGCAAAGACAGAGCTGACATGCACTACAAACCATCCGCTCAAAGGACCGAGTTCTCTCAAACTCTTTCAACATATCGTGTTTCTCGCTGCCAGATTTCTCTTGGGCGCGCCGCCAAGCCATCAACGTATGAACATTGTGCATATCCAGAACCTTTGGCACATCCGGACGCAAGAAAGGCAAGAACCTTGCCATGAACGAGTGCTCGATCAGAATCAAATCGAACCATCTTGACATCAGCTCGCTAAGAAGGTTCTCCAGTACGGCCGAGTTGTAATAGCTGACGAACCAAGGCTCGGCACTCTCATAGGCCAGGTAGCGGTACGCCTCTAGGGACTCCGAGGCATTGCCTTCGTGCATGTTACGGTAGGGTTCTGAAGGCGCCCACGGGACACGTATAACTTCGACCGGTAATGAACAAATGACAGAAGCGTCCTGCGAATCCCAACTGAAACCGAGTAGGGTCACGTCATGTTCCGCAGAGAGACGCCTGAGGAGGTGGAACGTCCGGGATTGGGCACCCGTAATCGGCGGAAATGGAATGTCTGAATTCAGCACTAGGATGCGCATTCGGGCTCCGGCAATCGCTCCTCGCCACAAGAGATCCTGCCAACGCTCGAGCACGCCATAGCGCGGCATCGTTTTTCGTCTCGTTTAGAAACGTTCGTAGCTTCAAATAGCCAGTCAGTGGGACCGAGGGTTTCGCGCAACCAACGCATATCGTTGAAAGGATTGACTGCAATCCCGGCGAGGCCTGGAGCGATCATAATTCCCTCGCAGGAGCGACTGGTGCCCGTGCATTCCAGGGCGCGTTGAGAAGCGCTTCGTAGACTTGCAAGTATTCATGCACCATCCTTACGTGGCCGAAGCGTTCCTTAGCGTGTTCCCGGATGATTCTTCGGTCGAGCGCCATGGCTCGAGGCACGAACAAGGACAGGGCCTGCAAGGACGCGGCGTAGAAACCTGTCTTCCCGAAATCCACTACCTCTTCCACAGAGCTTCTCTGAAACGCGATCACTGGGGTGCCGCATGCCATGGCTTCAATCATCACCAGACCAAAAGCCTCTTCGGCTTGGACAGGGAACAGAAGCGCGGCGGCATTTCTCAGCAAAGCACACTTTTGCTGATGGTCTGCTTGGCCGATGTACATGACGTTGTCACCGTCAATGAGCGGCTTGATTTTCTGCGTGAAGTAAAGTTGCTCCTCGTCGTCGAGAGGTTGCCCGGCCAAAACGATTGGCATCCCAGCTTCCCTTGCTATACGGATAGCGCTGAGTGGCGATTTTCCGGCTCCCATTCGCCCTAAAAACGCAAGGTATTTTCCCGGAGATGTGGAAAATTCATACGAGTCAAAGTCACAGCCGTTGTTGATCACCCGAATGCTGCGGCGACGCTGCTCAGGTACTCCAGCGATCTGCTGACGACTCACGGCAGTAACCGCTGCATTCGCATAGCGTTCCAACAGCCAGATCGCATCAGGAGTTATGGGATTATGGAGCGTGTGCAAGATTGGCGCCCGTGAAAGGGCCCCGAGGGAAATCGCGTAGCACCCCACGTGCGAGTGGATGATGTCGAACGAGTCGCTCCCTTGCAGAGCTTCGGCGATGTTACAGCACTCGTAATACTCGTACTCCCAAGCGCGGCCGATTTTCATCGCTTCGATCATGTTCCATTCACAAAGAGCTTCGACTTTGGCCGTAGTGGGCGAGTCGCTGGAGGTAAAGACCGTAACTTGATGGCCCCGCCTGACGAGTTCCTCCGCAAGTAGGTACACGATGCATTCCACGCCCCCATGCGTAGCGGGAGCGACACGAGCCCACAAGGGCGGGATTAGAGCCACTCGCAATCGCTGAGATGAGTTCCGTAGGGTCATCGCGTAGGAGATCCGATCTCGGTGGACACCAAGAGGCCTGGTAATGTGGTGAACCCGCACAGTTCGATTCCCATTTCCATCAGCGCCGACCGGACTTTGAGGTCGCATAACGTCTTCAATTCTGTTGCGCGTTCCTTGATATACGTCGTATTCGGAACCCATCCCTCTCCGGGGTGACAGGCTAACTCTGTGACGCCCGGTGGTAGCTGTGAGAGTATTTCAAGTAACGCGCCTGAAGTGATCCCCTCTGGATGGGGCGAGCCCTCAGCGGTTTGCCCGTAAAAGCGTCCGCAATAGTGTATTTCTGGGCTGCAATCGCGCACCGGCGCCCTCACTTCTAGAGCGGCTTCGAGCACCACTGAGCGTGCCGGCTCGCGAAGATGTGCGTGCTGGTGAGAATCGATGTGGCTGGGATCTCTGCCTGTCAGAATTCGGAAAACGGCAAGCTGGCGCGAAGTCTCGTTACGCAACGCCGTCACTTCATCGAGCGGCACTACATTGTAGACAGGCGTCCAGTTCTCGTCCTTATAGACCCATTCACCGAAGTCAAGGTGCAGTCCAAGGACAAGACCAGGACGGCTTTTAGCGTACTCCGCGGCTTCAACCGCGGCTGGCCACCGTACCATCAAGCTGGCGCTAGTCACGATGCCGTGCTCATGCGCATGCATGACGCCGCGATTCACCGGAGAGCTGTGGCCAAAATCATCGGCATTCACAATCAGGTATCTCTTAGCTGACATGTCTCACGATCCCAAATCGTTCAGCAGTCTTTCCAAGACGGTCTCGGCCTTGAAATATTCTTCGGCAATATCTCTGGCAGCACGGCTATGTCTCTCGTAATCGCACTCGATCGCCTCGAAAGCAGTCAAGATCTCGTCCATCGTGTTAAAGGCGAACAGCCCCTCCCCTGTTGGAAGGATCGTGCCGAAGCCGGTGTCCTGAGTGATAACTGGTCGGCCCGCCGCGAGATAGCAGGCACTGCGATCACTAAACCATCCAGTCCTCAGGCGCACGTTTGCATCCTTAGCCACAGTAAATTCGCCTCGGGACGCCTGCAGATAATCCCTATAAGAACACACACTGAGCGGATGAGAGTCCGTCAGATGCCAACGGTTTGACTTCAGCATGTTGCTGTCCTCGGGGGACAGTTGGATCAAGCCGGTTGCTAGCTCCAGCGGTTGTGCCACGCGTTTCGGCAGATCGATGAACTTTAGATACTCACGATGTTTGCTCCAGTAGTAGGTGTTCCCCTCGAACACGATGTCGCGACCGTTTTGTCTCCAGTTACCCACTGTCGTGAACTCTGCCTTGGTAGGCGGACCAGTCTGCCAGAGATCAAGCACGACTGGCTGGCGCGTCCTTGCCCGTAGATGGGGCAAAGGGGGCAGGGAACAATCAGAGTTGCCAATGTTCAGTCCAAAGGTCACGACATCATCATGCTCCTCGACCAGTGCACGGACGTCTTCGTCACCCTGAGCGAACCGTACCTCGTGGACGACGGGGTCGGTGCCTACATACACGAGCCGCCCCACTTCTAAGCCTTCTTCTGCCAAGCGCGTGGATCCTGTGATGCTGAAAACAACATCAGCGTGTGCCAGCAATTCTTCCGCTGACTCTCGGTCCAAACCAAACCACGCTTTGTCCCCATAGCTTCTCCGGTAAGCCCAACGGTCGCTGAAACCGAACATTTCGGCGACTTGCGCCAGATACGATACGGCATATCCCGAAGTATTGACCCTCGACTTTCGAACCGGATCGTATGGCCACGAAGACGAGGTTTCGAAGTAAAACGCATCGTGGCCGAGCCGTTGAAAGCCAACTGCATACTGCATTGCCTGCCATACAATTCCTGGGTAAGGCTCACACGCGATATTCCCAAGAACAACGATGCGAAGAGGCCTCACTTATAGCACTCCATATGCACAAGACTTCCGTGCTCCAATTCCAACATGACGTCGCAGTTTTCCAGCGTGCTACGGCGGTGAGCAACCATGAATGTAGTGCGGTCTTGCATGAGGCGTTCAGTCGCCTTCAGGATCGCCGCTTCGGTTTTCATGTCGACCGAACTAGTTGGCTCATCGAGCAGAAGGATGGGAGCATCTTTCAGGAACGCTCTGGCCAGAGAGATGCGTTGCCGTTCTCCTCCGGAAAGGCGAACCCCGCGCTCGCCGACGACAGTCTGGTAACCGTGGGGTAATGCCAAAATGAAATCGTGCGCATCGGCCATCTTCGCCGCCTGAACGATCTCCGATTCGGTGGCTCGCGGCCTGGCGTAAGCTATGTTCTCGGTAATGCTGGTCGAAAAGAGGACGGGTTCTTGGAGAACGATCGCGAACTGGCTGCGCAGATCAGCCAGCCGGTAGTCGCGTAGATCCACTCCGTCCAACAAGATCTGACCGCTTGTGGGGTCATAAAAGCGGGTCAATAGACTGAGCAGAGTCGTCTTGCCGGCTCCTGTCCTGCCGGCGATGCCCACACGCGCTCCGCGCGGGACCTCGAAACAAATATCTTGGAGGACTGAATGATCCTCCTCGTAAGCGAAAGACGTATGCTGGAACGCTATGGAGCCGGAGGCCCGGACCAGAGGGCGCGCGTTAGGGCGCTCGGGAACATCCGGCAGCTGATCCAGAACCGAAAAGGCACGTTCCAGACCAACCCAGTGCGATTGCAGCGAGGTTGCTTTGCGGCCAATGGTTCTTAACGGCGCGTACAGCTGGCCCAGGTAGCTGACTACGAGCAGCAGGCTTCCCAAAGTCAATGTACGCGCCCGGACGTGATAGACGCCAATCCAAAGAACGCACGCGGTCCCCAAAGCTGTCGTCATGCCCACGAGCAAACCGTACCAACCACCGAGCAAATCCAGGTGAATTCGAGCCCACATACCTGCCTGGGACTTGCGGGCATAGCGGTCCTCCTCATGCTTCTCTCTACCGAACGCCTTAACGACGCGGACGACCGACAGAACTTCCTGCAAGACTGCCATCGAGCTGCTTTCCAGTTGCTTCACTTCCTTCGAACGCTTCCGAAAGCGCGGCCGGTACGCGATGGAGAGCATGAAAAGGACGGGTGAAATGACCATAGCAACCATGGCCAACTGCGCATCGATACGAAACGTCACGTAGAACATAACCAGCAACGTGACTGTCGAAGTGACAAACGGTCCTAGTCCATCGACGGCTAGATACTGCATGGACGCGGTGTCGTACTGTATGCGGTATACAGAATCCGTCGTGCCCTTCGCATCGTGATAGCCCAGCGAGAGACGTTGCAAATGAGAGAAAAGGCGAACGCGAAAATCCAAAAGGAGTTTTTCCGCCGTCCAAGTGCGGAGAAATGAATTCGCAAGAGCAAAGAGGTTTTCGACCGCGGCGACGCCTAGAAGCAGAACGACCGCGATAGTCAAGACACCGGTGGGTGATCGAGTAGCGGATGCGAGCAACATTCGGTTAAGGAACCATGGCAGCGGGTGCGTGCCAATAACACTGTCCACTATAATCTTCAAAGGTAGCGGCGTGAGCAGGCCGAGCGGAGTCGCTAGCAGGCCCAAAAGGAAAATGGCGACGACATGAAGCCAGTAGGGTCTCGCCTGCTGCAGAAGTCTTCGGAACAGCGCTAGGTCCGGGTGATGCATTCTACTGATTCCTATTTCTCGTGCTGGTCTTGGACGAGCACGAACTCGAATGTTGGATTCACTTTAATCTTCATTACCGGTTCCGATAAGCACGCCTCGAATTGCCGAGCCAGTACGGTATCAAGCCCTCCCAACGCATGTTTCCATGGGCGAGACCTGAAGCGCGCCGCCTCGATCGACGAATTCGCGCTCCTCACCGCTCGCAATTAGAACTGCAAACGTACCAGCATTTGCAGGCGCCGGGGTGGCCCCGCGCCGACAGAACGTCCAAAAAAGGGCGAGCTCAGATTGCCCACAGGCCTACCGAGGTTAACGTGACTGAGAATGTTAAACGCATCCACCGCCGCGGTTGCGCGCAGCCCCGTCTGTTCCTCTTTCTTGTGTTTGCCAGTTTTGCCCCTAATTAAGGTGAATGACTTGGCCAGCCGAAGGTTGAGCGTGGTGGAACCCGGTCCTTCCAGACTGTTTCGCGGCACGCCGGGCGGCCGAGCATTGGCAAACGTGGTCCCATAATCGTCCGTGCCGGTGGTCATCGTGTAGGGTTGCCCGGAGTGGACCGACAGCGACGCACCGAGGCTGACACCCTTAGGGGCATTGAAGGTACCGTAGAAATAAAAAAAGTGCAGAGAGTCGAAGTTAGACCGAGACCACTCGCCGGTTAGATCGTACTGATTCGCAGGAAACGCGGCAATCCCGACAGTATCATCATAGGATCGGCTCAAAGTATATTGCGCCATTCCATTGAAAAAGTGGCTGATTTTTGTGCGCACGGTCAGCTTCAAGGCATTGTTTGTTAGATCCCCATCCGATTCGATCTCTCGCAAGGTACCGATCTCAGGATTAGGGCGCTCGAGGTAGAGTGGAGGAAGTGGGGCGTTGAGGTCGCGCGAGCGAAACAAATCGAAGCCGCGGATACCGGCATAGGTGGCCGTGAATATCGTCGATTTTTGTAGCTGCGTTTCCACACCAAAGCTGTAGTGCAGGTCGTACGGCAAACGAAGATCAGGTGCAAAGCGGACAATGCTGCTTGGAAGGGTCTGAGCCAAACCGTCGGCCGCGAAGGGGTCTGGATAACTCGGATTCGAGAGCACGATCTGGCGTAAGGTTTGACCATTGAAGCGAAGCATGTCAGCGATCGCCGCCTGGCCAGTGGTTTCGTAGAAGATTCCAGCCCCGCCGCGAAATACGATCTTCCTAGATTTGCTGGGAGCTAAGGCGAAGGAGACTCGAGGAGCAAAGTTCTTGGGATTGGAAACATAGTTCTGCCAGTCATATCGGAGGCCGAGTGCTACCGATAACCCCGGGCGTATGCGCATTTCATCCTGCGCAAAAAGACCCATCTCTTTCTGCCAGTACACCAGCTGACTGGTTCCTTGCTGCTGCACGAAGGAGAAAGGCCTTCCTTGCAGGTAGTCATTGAGGGAAGAGAACTGGAAAGTGCCATCAAAATTCGTCCGGTCATTAAGGCTCCAGCGGCTGAATTCCGGAAGATTGATCCCCACCCTGACCAGATGTTTGCCGTGAGACCAGGAAAGCGTGTCGGTAAGTTGCAAGTAGCTGTGCAGTTCGTTGTAGTTAGTTTGGCCGCTACCACCCACGAATGCGTCGAGCACCACAATACGGGGCTGTCCCTGGAGCACACTCCGGTTGAGGCTTTCCGACGTGGTCGCTCGAACAGAGAATTCGTTGATCAGCTTCGGAGTAATTGCGGCTCGGTCGCTGACAAAGAGGTAGTGTCTGCTGGTGGATTCATTCGACGCGGCTTCAGGAAGATTCACGCCCCCGACGCCATTGCCCTTGTCCGACCAGTCGAAGAAACTGTATCGGACCGCCAGGGTGTTCCCCTTGCCGAACTGTCGATTTATCCCCCCCAAAAAGTAGGTACTGCTCTGTGGATTGGCAAAATTTTCGATCAGCGTTCCAGAAGGCACCTGGGCGTATACAATCAGTTGCCGGTCATCTTGCTTCTGGCTGGCGCTGACCTGGAATGTGGTCTTCTTTCCTATGGGCCCGGTGAAATAGCCATCGAATAGGGAGAGACGCTCAGGTGGCCGCGTGTCTGCGAAGGCATTTCGTGCGTCAAGCCTGTAGTCGCGGAAGGATGCGTCCAGAGAGCCGTGGTAGTCGGAAGATCCATTTTTGGTAATGATCTCGATCCGGTTCTTTCCAGGGGCTGAATACTCCGCGGAATAAGGATTCTGATTGATTCTGACTTCCTGAATGGCTGAAGCGGGGACTCCGACCTCCGAAGCCATTACCCCGTCGACGATTAGGATCGCGCCTCCCGAGCCCCCCGACCCCGGCCCCAGCATCTCGTTGACGGCCTGCACGACGTCGTTATCTAGGGCGGGTAATGAATCCAGTGTTTGCCTGTCCAGCGTGATAACGTCTGCGTTTTCGGTAGCGTCACGGCTCAGTTGGCCTCGCGAATTCGTCGCGGTGACTTCCTCGTACAGTTCGGCGAGCGGCAACACGATACGCAGCGGGGCCGAAGAGCGTGGCCCGACTTTCACACGACTTCTCAATGTCTTGAAACCCTCCCGCTGCACTTCCACCTCATAGTTGCCAGGGTGTACACTCGTGAACTGGAAGTGCCCCGTCAGATCGGTCGCGGTGGACGGTTCGTTCTTGAGGCTTCCTCCGTGGAGAATCACTTTCGCACCGGCGATAGCCGCATCGCTCGGATCAAGCACTACGCCGGAAATGCCAAGGACCTCAGTGGGGGTCGTAGACCCTTGGTCAAAGCGGCCAGGAGAGCCTCGCTGGTTGGCAGCAACGGAACTTACCGATAAGATAAACAATCCGGTGATGCACGCGGCTTTGAACGCCGAAACACTATTTCGCTCCTTTCTCATGTTTGCTCCAATTCTGTCACGAGGTTACGTAGCTGCATCCAGTGCCCACGCGCGCCCGCGCTTCGGGTAAAGTCGGGATCGTCACCCAACCATCGCACAGTCATATACAACCGGGCAGCCTTAAGGACTTTCGTAAACTCGGCGGGCGCCCCTTCGGGCCAGCGAGTCCGGATGTAGGCTGCCGTGCATACATCAGCGATCTTGCTTTCCCATCCATCAGTCAGACAGGCCAGATCTATCAACCCTTCGCCAACGGCAGCGGACTCCCAGTCGATCGGACAGACCCGCCCTTGGTGGAACAAAATGTTGTGCTGGTAGTACTCGCCATGGATAATTGCCGGCGCTGAGTCCAATAACGGAGACAGAAAGTCCTCAGCGCGCGCACGGAGATGGTGAAGCCAGGATGATTTCCTGTAATTCGGGCCGGCGAAATCGACCGTGCGACTAATCCATCCGAGGTAGTATTCCTTGTCGTATCTCTTCAGGAAGCGGACGTGTTTCTTGCTCAACAGGCGCTGACTGCTCACATGGAACCGGGCAATCCATCGGGCAGTTTTGCCCATCGCTACAGGGTCATTCAGCTTTCCGACCCGCAGACAGCCATCCAGATACTCCAAAAAGAGCCAATATTGGCCCGTTTCCGAATCTGTGTAACCACCGTAGAATTTTGGCCGGAACTTGTTTGTCCGCGCCAGGATGTGCCGGTAAGTTGCGATCTCATGCCCCACGCCACGTCGATGCCCGTGACCCGTGTAGTCGACCCCAGCCGTATACTTGCAGAAGAGTCGGCGTGGCTTCCCACAGCCAATCCGGCAAGTCACGATCTCGCATGGAAATGTCGTCGAGTAAGGTGTGGGTTCACGGCCCAGAATGGTGAGGGAGTGTCCGCTCAGATCTTCACCCTGGAGGGTTGACGTAAGTCCCTTCTTTAATGCCTCAGTCTTTGGGAGTCCGGACACGAAATCCTGCATTCCGCTAAACCTCCAAACCCAGAGCCTGTGTGGAGGCAGTCAGCCGGGGCGCGTAGATGCGCAACCGTCTCATCGCCTTTTCTTCCGAACCTGCTGCGAGCCGTACGATCTCCCAGCCAACGGCTGCGAGGATCTGGAACACCGCTCCACAACGTGCCTGCTCCTCAACTTGTCGGAGTTCTATGCCTGCCCATGTTCTTATCGCAGTAGACCAATAGCTTGTGGCGTCAATCTCCGCCAGGTCGGTTGCAGGAGATCCCCAGCCAGCGTCCTCCCAGTCCAAAGGCAAGAACGCAACTCCAGAGGGAGTCTGTCGAGTGAGGATGTTTTTAGGTTGAAGATCGCAGTGGACCAAAGTCCACGGAAGGCCTTCACAGCGTTCTTCGAGGATGTGCCAGTTTCGTTCCAAGACTTCGAAACAGACCAGCATCGTTTCGAAGGCCGACCGATCTAGCTCGGTCAGATTTCGCTCCGCTAGACTCTGGCAAAGTCCTAGTCGAGCCGCCCGTAGAATTTCGAGATACCATGCCGGTCCGCGGTCCGGTAGGCGACCGCGTATCGGCAGATTTGAGGCCGAGCCGTGCAGGAGCGCCAACCAGTGCGCAAATGCTGTCGGAAAACTCCCACCCTTCTCTGTAACCTTCGTAATCCCGCAGTCTTCGAGAAATAGCCAGCCGTGGTCTCCGCCATCCTCATTGATGAAGCCGTAGCAACGAGCTGACTCCATCGAAAGCCGATCAAGAACTTCACTGTATATAAACGCTTCGAGTTCTCCGTCCGTTCGGCGGCACCGCTTGGCAACAACACCGGAGCCTCCCGGACCCATGCCTTCGATCCTGCACACTATCGATCTCGACGTGTTCTTAAGAAGAGTTACTCCACCGGGCTCCGAAGAACCAGGCCGAAGCCGCAACCAAGCTTGAACGGCTGGACGTGCCTTCTCCACGATCTGCTCTGAGCTGGCTTGCTTAGACAATCGTGCCCTTCCTTTCCGTTTCTCGTTCCGGGGGCGTTTCCCGGGCACGAGCCCCTGCTCAATCCCTTCGCTATCGACAACCTGAGTGCCACCGTGACCCTAATTAGGTCAATCTTTGCGCTCCACGATGGGTCGCATGATCGGGACGCAGCTTGCTATCGATTGGGGTACCGCGTGGGTGGCTCCTCTAAACATCCCAAAGACGAGCTCCACTGATGATTGCTCAACTTCTCTTTCTTGAATTGCGCGGATAGCGAATGCGGTGGCGACTTCACACTCCTGCAAGACAGAGAGACCAAGCAGCAGGCCCATCATCGTCACGGTCACACAGGCAGTCCACGCGCTAGCAATGCCTGCTCCAACAGAGATCGCAATCAATGTCGATAAAACTACAAGGCCGATCCCCGAGCATTTGGGCGACACTCTCCACCGCACGAGTTGTCTTCGCTGGCCGTGCTCTTCAGCAACCATCCGCAAACGCGCCGATCCCAGTAGTCCGCTGCGGATCTCTAAATCCCAGTTATTGAAGTCTCCACCCCTGCGGACGACAACGCCGATTTGTTTCAGAGCAGCTTCAACTCCTTTAAGCCGATCTTGTGCGCCGTGCCAGACTTCACTCCAAAGAACGATGGAACTCGTTCCCGGCAACGATGGGCTCTCTGCTTTGACCCACCGCCAAGGAGTAAGCCCCCAACGTACCCGTCCAAAGAGACGCGCGAACGGCTGCAACAAATGGAGAATCGTGGTCACGCCTATCAAACGAACCTTCTGCAAGAAGTTCCGAGTCGGTCCAGACGGACGGATGCAGATGCCGCTGGCAATAGCATGAGCAACGGGGGCTCCTAGCGCGACCAGCAAGAGCGGCGCTGCCAGAAGTAACGGCCTCCAACTGTAGCCAAGCCCGGTCAGCAAGGCGAGAAGCCCTACAATGAAAAACCATTCAGGCATCAAAACCAGAGACGAGACCAATCCTGGCGGGGACGCATAGAGGCGCTGGAAGGGCGCAGTCCCCCAAATTCCTTGGTATATTCGGCCGCCACGAGGAAGAACTGTGAAGAAACCGTTGCCATACACTCTGCCTGCCCAGGATACGTGACCAGCCGAGTTGTATTTCTCGGGCCACTTTTTCTCGAGTAGGGCTTCGGCCCGGCCGTAGCCCCTCTGCTGCTTCAAATACGTGCGAACTGAATTGCGACGATGGTGCCATACAACAGCCGCGGGGCTGAACCCCAACTTCCAGTTGCGTTTTTGGAGGCTCCAGCACACGTCCACATCGTCGCCCGCGACCCGAAAACGTTCATCGAAGCCACCAATCTCAAGCAGCGCGGACTTCCGATAGGCCATGTTGCAGCCTGGAATGTGCTCTGCCTGGCGATCCGTCAGCATCACGTGGATGGGGCCGCCCGGCGAATTTGCTACGCATTCGGCGACCCAGCCATCGCCGCAAGGAGGAAGATTCGGACCGCCTACGCCCACAAAGTCAGTGTGAAGAAATGTAGCCGCGACGTACTTCAGCCAATCTGGATCGGGATAGGCGTCGTCGTCGATATAGGCTACGATTTCGCCAGTCGCTGCTGACAGCCCGGTATTGCGAGCGTTGCCGAGGCCTAAGTTCGGCGTTCGAATTAGACGGAACCCGTAATCTCGCGCACAATCGGTGAATCGATCGGTCGAGCCATCATCGACCACAATGACTTCGTAGTTCGGATAATCGATCTTCTTCAAATGGCGGAAGCACTCTGCAAGCCATTTGTGGCTTCCGTTGTATGTGCAAACGATCACCGAGATCCGTGGCCAGTTCGTGTTGGTAGAAAAGGGGATCTCTGCGAAGACCTGTCGCATGATGTCTAGCGCCAGCTTTGGGCTTCGGTCACGTCGCGTGAGTCCAAAATTCCAGTCTTCGATTTCGTATCCACCTCGATGCCATTCATCCGTCCAGGAAAAAACAAATGCCCCAGCGCAGCCGCTTGCGAAGGCGCTCCGTGCTTGCCATGCAATCGAAGCAGCTTGAGCCTGCTCACCGTGTCGTCGGCTGTCCAAACCGATCTCCGCTAACAGCAATGGACGGTCACCAGCAAGGGTTTGCAAACGTGCAAGGTAGGCCTCGAATGCGCTCCGCGATTCGAGATACACGTTGAAACTGAAAAAATCGAGGAAGGGGAGTTCCAGAAATTCCGTTGTCGGAAAATTTACATAAGTAACAAGCGCCTCGGGATCTTCAGCCTTTGCCGCCCGATAAAGCTTCTCTATGAACCTCTCAACTCGCCGGCGACCCAGCCAGCGAACAATTCCGGCAGGAATCTCATTACCCACGGCATAGCAAAGCACAGCCGGGTGACCTGCACACTTCCTTACGGCCTCGCGTAGGCGTGCCTCAATTGCTCGGGCAGTGCGCGAATCATCCAGAAATGCGACGTGTTGTTCCCAAGGCAGTCCCACCATGACTCTCAGGTGGGCGCATTGCGCCGCATCCAAGAACCATCGAGGTGGGACATTGTAGGTCCGGATGGTGTTGATCCCTATCGCAGCTATGGCCTCCAAATCCTGAGCAACCCGTGCTGGATTAGGATATTCGGTGCCGTCCTGGCCGGGACGAAAGGGACCATATGTGACACCACGGACATACAGTTTTTCTTCGCCAATGAAGAGAAACTTTCCCCGCACTTGAGGACGCAGGGAAGTCCCAGGACAGGAAGTGGACCTGCACTCTAGAGCTGGGGCTGGGCTGCTCAAAGAGTTCCTATTCCCCGCGAATTGTCCCTGGGGCAAATCTGCCGGATCGCTCAAATCGCGACCGCCGCCGCCCCTCGGGTGAGCGTTCTCGCGCTTGCTACCTCGCTCAGTGCTTCTGACAACATCAGAGACTCCTGCCATCGCAAGGCAGTTCGAACAATCGTTTCCAGATTTGACTGCCGGGGAGACCATTTCAGTAGTTCTAATGCCTGGGAACTTCGCGCGACCAACATAGGTGGGTCGCCCTCGCGCCTTGGTCGTATGCGCACTCGAACCTTCTGGCCAGCCAATTTTTCGACCGTGTCGATCACTTCACGCACCGAATGGCCGCGCCCCGTTCCGAGATTTAAGGTACAGTTCGGCCCGCCGCCCAGAAGATACTGGAGGGCCAGCACATGAGCATCAGCAAGGTCGCTCACGTGGACGTAATCACGAATCGCCGTGCCGTCCGGAGTCTCATAGTCACTTCCAAAAACCTCTATCTCGGGCAAAACGCCAAGCGCGGCTTGAATCACGCGCGGAATCAAGTGCGTCTCTGGATCGTGCTGTTCGCCAGTGTCGCCCTCCGGATCGGCTCCCGCGGCATTGAAATAGCGAAGGATCACCCAACGCAAGCCGTAGGCCTGGGCGTACCAGTGCAGCACGCGTTCGACGAACAGCTTGGATTCGCCGTAGGGGTTTACCGGTCGCTGCGGATGTTCTTCGCCGACCGGTAGACCTT
>WNFS01001157.1_pt1 | contig 19527 bp, 24 predicted proteins | sample 5400141 | NCBI WGS metagenome assembly WNFS01 (sample SAMN13153358, study PRJNA577476) | soil metagenome | isolation source: 60 cm saprolite under Madrone tree | place: USA:California | collected 2016-06-14
TGCAATCCTCCACGTCGTTCTGGCGCGAGGCACATACACCGAGCAATACATGCTGACCGGAATATTCTTCTGGCTGATGGTGTGGCGGGTGCTGGCCCGCAATGGCCTCGGCGCCAATGCCAAGGCGTTGGCGACGCTCGCGGTGGCGTCGTGCCTTGTTGCGGCTTTTCTCGAAGCGGGCTTCCTTTGGGCCCGCCGTGGCTTCGATGTGTTGGGGACGCTCGGCCTCAATTTCAGCCTGGCTATCTTGGACTTCGGCTACCCGCCGGCATGGCAGGTGCTGGCGTTCGGAGTCCTGGTTGTGCTCGCAGCCGCCGGCCACGAAGCTCTGCGCCTGAGGGCCGCGAGTCTTGAAGCCCGCCAGGCCGGGTAGGGTCGGCCAGGGTAATCCCAGGTGACTCTCGCGAGAGGCGCCATCGGCACCATAGCCGCCTCACGAGATCGACGTCGAAAAGCCGTTGGCCGGACTACTGCGGTCCGCCGGACGGCTTGTCGGCTGCGGGGTGGCTCGAGCCGGCGTGCGCCCCGAGGGGAACGATGATGAGGGCATGGGGAGTGCCGTCACCGGCGACGAACGCCGGCCCCTTAGGATTGCCGTCCGGGCCGAGGTCATCGTCCGTACCGAGGTCGGCATTGGTCAGGTATGGAGCATAAAACATCACGTGGGGCGGAAAGGGCACGACGGCGCCCATTTTGTTAGGCACCAAGTTTTCCGTCGACAGCATGTAATCGACACCCGGCCGGGTCGGCGCCCGGAAGACGCCCTTGGCAAAGGCGTCGGCCACAAGGCGATCGATCTCTTCGCGGCTCTTTCCCTGGGCTCTCCACTCGGCCACCTTGAGCAGGCGCGGCAGGTGCGTGCGGGTGCCCTCCGCATCCATGCAACGTGGCTCCCGGCTGGTGGGCAGCGAGTGCTGAACAATCGCCGTGAACCCGTTCTGACTGTCCCGAATCTTGACGTAGCCGGGCTTGCCGAGAACGTAGACGGCCGCCTTGTTAGCCACGGATGCCGGGCAAGCGCTGAGAGCCAGTGCGATCTCCTTCTGCTGGTCGGGAAGCGCTGGCTGGTTCGCGGCCGCCTGGGGTGATTGCGCCGCTGCGGACGCGCTGACAGCGATCTGTGCGATCAGCACCAGCAAGAAGCGGCGCGTTGCGCGCGATGTCGAAACGGCTAGCACAGCCACGTTGGTCGTCATGTGTCCTCCATAAATCTTTCAAGGTTGGTGAATTTCGTCTGCCGGAGCACGCGGCGCAGGGATTCGCGCGCCGGAGTCCTGCACATGAGCTCCGGCCATCGACGCGAAGCCACGCTGCATGCGAAGCCACGCTGCATGCTCCGCCCGGTTAGACGGCTGAGCGGCACTTCGCCGGACACTTTTTTTCGCGGCGGACGCTCACGCGTCTACGACGGCGATCAGGGGGCCCTTGCCCACCCTACAACTGCTTTCCCACAGGTGGCGTATCGCCTCGCTCGCACGCATGCGCGCGCTGTTCAAGGAACCGGCGCTCCATCGGATTGCGCGCCAGAGCGAGCGCGGCCCGAAAGTGTTTGCGTGCGGTCGCGAGGCTTCCGCGGCGAAGCTCAAGCTCGCCAAGCGCAGCCGAGTAGAAAGGATATGCGGCGAGGCGATCGCGGTGCGCGATCGCCTCGATCTCATCGAGCCCCCGCGCGGATCCTTCGTGCTGGGCGACCGCGATGGCGCGGTTGAGCGCGACGATCGGGGAAGGCTGGATCACCATTAACGTGTCATACAGCGAAACGATGGTTTTCCAATCCGTGGCGGTGATGTCGGGAGCCGTGGAATGGATCGATGCGATGGCCGCCTCGATATGATACCCGGTAAGCTCGGAACCGGTTGCCGACAGCTCCAGGAAACTCATGCCTTCGAGCACAAGCCTTCGATCCCACAGCGAGCGGTCCTGATCGATGAGCGAGTTCAGATTGCCTGCGGCATCGAGGCGCGCCGGCAGGCGCGCCGCGGTCAGGCACATGAGCGCACAGAGCGCGGAGGTCGCAGGCGTCGCCCCCAGCGGGTGTTTCAGGAGTACTGCGGCAAGCCGCATCGCCTCATGACAGAGCTCTGCCCGGACCGCTGCGTGAGTGGATGCGCCGTGATAGCCTTCGCTGAAGAGCAGATACAACGCGCGGTGGACGGCCGGAAGGCGAACCGAGAAGTCGATCGGGACTGTCACATCAAAAAGCCGTTTTGACCCTGCCAGGACTTTCTTCCCCCTTGAGATGCGCTTCTCGATTGCCGCGTGGCCGCTAATGAAGGCGCTCGCCACCTCACCCACGCTGAAGCCGCACAGGATGTGGAGAATCAAGGCGACCCTCGCCTCCTCGGCCAGCCGCGGATGGCAGCACGAGAACATCATGCGAAGGAGGTCATCTTTGATGGCGTTGGGCGCGAAGATTTCCTCCACGACCGGAGCGAGCGTCCACTCGCTCTCGAGGAGCTGGCCAAGTTCGGGGGCGAAGGTGTGCGCCGTGCGCTGGCGCCGCAGAACGTCAAGCGCCCGATTTTTTGCCGTAGCCATAAGCCAAGCGGACGGATTTTCCGGCATGCCGCGGAATTTCCACACTTCCACCGCGCGGCAGAAGGCATCTTGCACGACATCTTCCGCCAGCGCGAGGTTGTGCACGCCGAAGATCCGCGTCAGGGCGGCGATCATCCGCCCTGCTTCGCGCCGAAAGAGAAGATCGCTCGGTTCCATGGGTTCAGCGTTTACTACATGTTGAACTTTTCGACCGGGCGCACCTCCACGGAACCTCCGGCCTCCAGAATAGGACAGCCCTTTGAGAGTTCTACGGCGTGCGTGATGTCCCTCGCCTCGATGAGCATATAGCCGCCGACGACATCTTTGGCTTCCGCATACGGCCCGTCGTGCACGCTCTTCTGTTTGCCGCTCACAACCTTGCCCGTGTGCTCAAGTGGATGTCCGGGGTACCTGATGTGGCCCTTCTCGCTGAGCTCTTTGAACCATGCCACCCATCTCTGTGTGGTTTTCTGCATCTGGTCCGGGGATTGGGATCGATCTCTGCCGCGAAAGAAAAAGGTAAATTCGCTCATTGTGCTCGCTCCTCGCATCTGATTGACGCGTCTATGACGTTTGAAAAAGGCCGCCGCGGACACTTTTCTGGCCGCCGACAATCCAACAGCCATTTCCCGCGCCAGCAAAGTTATCGCCCGTCGCGGTCGTTCGTCCGGCTTCGTCCTGGACAGTTAGTCGGCGGCGCACCGCGCCCTATCCATCAGAAAGCGACGGTTTACTTCACGTCAAGCACCGCCCGGATCTCGACGGTGCCGCCGATCGCAAGGGATGGGCAATTGCGCGCGAGTTCGGTCGCCTCGTCCAGGTCCTTGGCCGACACGACCGAGTAGCCGCCAATGAGGTCCTTCGTCTCCGCAAAGGGGCCGTCGGTGACAAGCCCGTTAGGGCCAACCAGCGTTTTCCCGCCCTTTTCCAGGGGGCCGCAGCTCATGAGCTTGCCAGTTTTTGTCAAAGACACGATCCAGTTCTGGAAGCGCTGCATGTAGTCTTGCATTTCTTTCGGCGACAGCGCGGCGGTAACCGCATCGGCGCCGCGATAGAGAAAGAGAAACTCCGCCATTGTGCTGCTCCACACGTGAGGGTCTGCCAAGACAGACGATTGATCGAGGGCTTTGTGGACATTTTCTTGATGCGCGCGGCGCTTGCGCTAACGGCGAAGCTTTCGGGAACAAATCCGAGAACGAGAGCGTCGATAGCCATCGAACTGTCGATCGCGATAGCCGTCATCGATTTCATCGATTTGACCATATCGCGGTATTTGCACTATCGCGAAACCCGCCGAAGGCGGGAGCTTATGACTGCGCTGCTCGGCCAAGGCGCCGGCGGGAGACCAAGTCCTGGGTTGGTCTTCGCCTCATACACGCGAGGTGAGTTGAATGCCCTCTATCATGATAACGAGCGCCAACCGCGGCTTGGGCCTGGAATTCGTGCGGCAATATGCGGCCGACGGCTGGAGGATCTTCGCAGCTTGCCGGAATCCAGACGCCGCCGGTGACCTCCATGAGCTCACGCACACCGGCTCGGTCACCGTCTTTCCGATGGACGTGACGGACCTTTCAAGCGTCCGGCACGCGGCGGCAGGTCTCAATAGCGAGTCGATTGATGTGCTCCTCAACAGCGCCGGAATTATCGGCAAGCCCGGCCAAAGAGCCTGCCATATCGACTATGAATCGTGGGAACAGGTTCTCAACGTCAACACGATGGGGCCGCTGCGCGTCACCGAGGCGTTTGTTGAACACGTCGCGCGCAGCGAGCGCAAGCTCATCGTCACGATCACCAGTGGATTGGGCTCGCTTACGGACAACACATCGGGGGGCTCAATTCCCTACCGCAGCTCAAAAGCCGCGGTGAACATGGCGATGCGCAGCGCCGCGATCGATCTCGCGCCGCGCGGTATCGCGTGCGTGCTCGTCAATCCAGGCTGGGTCAAGACCGACATGGGCGGGCCGGGCGCCCCGCTTAAGCCGTCCGAGAGCGTCGCAGCCCTCAAGAGTCTGATCGCCACATTCGGATTGGCCCATTCGGGTAAGTTCTTTCATTACGACGGCCGCGAATATGCATGGTAGCGCCGCGATCAACGGGCGTAGCTCGACCGCGCGCTGGTTCTCTACGGCGAGCGGATCCTCCCTTTCGACCTCCGGACGGCGCGACGATGGGGTGCCCTGAGCGCCGCTCTCGGCAATGACAGCGCCGCTCTGATGATTGCGGCCACGGCGCTGGAACACGGGCTGACCGTAGTGACACGCAACATATCGGATTTCGAGCCGACGCGCGTCGCCGTCCTCGACCCGTTCAGGCGCCGGCCAAGTCGATACCGCGTTGGTACTTAAGGCGTTGGAGCCGATATGGCTGTCGAAACACGTTACGGCATCTCGGCTGCGGGGCGCATTGAGTCTGTCCTGGATTGGGCCGCTGCCGCCCCCGCTTCTACCGGCATGGCGACAACCCAGCTCAATGGAAGATCTTAAGGCATTCGCTGCCGAAAGACGTTCACGTTGTTGAACACCACCCTGCTCTGCCCCATCGCCAAATCGGCGCCCTCGTCGCCGAATTGCGGTCTCGCGACGATCGCGACGCCCGCAGTCTTGAGTTTCTCATATTGACCGCATGCCGGTTGAGCGCGCGCGCTGAGGAATTCGACCTTGATAAAAGAACTTGGACGATTCCGGCAGCCAGGATGAAGCGGCGCGGCAGGCGGAGGGGTTTGGCCTTTTGCCTGCCATTAGCGATGCCGCGGGCGGTAGTCAGGCGCGTGGGCGCGCTCGCAATGGGTTACTGTTCCCGAAGGCCAGCGGCAACTCGCTGGAGAAGACGCACGGTCGAGCGGATATCACCGTCCATGGATTCAAGGCGACGTTCAAGACCTGGGCCGAAGAATGCAGCACCTTCCCGGCGTCATGAACGAAATGCCCGTGAACAAGGGGTACGACGATATCGAAGAATACCTCGCCGTTGTCCTGACCAACATCTACCTTTCGGACAAGGGCCAGGATGTCTTCCGAGGCAGTCACCGCGGCAACACAATTCTGCGGGGCGAAGCAACCCACAACTTCCTGCATAGTTCGCAGATCGCAGAATGTTGACGTGCGGCCGACGATGCTCATCCAGAATTTCAAGGACTACCAGCCGACTTTTTACCAGGACCTCGTCGCCCTGCCGGCGTGGCGGCCGAAATACAACTGGGTTCGGCAATACGATCGGGAATGGCGAGCGCTGGCAGCGCAGAATCAAAAGCATGCCTGACAGGGCGGCTTTGTGCGCGGGTGGGCCACTTCAGTGTTGTTGGGAAGGACCGAGCAAGCTCGTATTCATCGCGCCATGCAGAGACACCGACCTGTGGCTCCGCACGCTAGCCTCTATCAATTCTTACTTAAGACCGACTTGCGAACTGATTGAATTGCCGCAGGCCAGTGCAATCTTCACCAAAAACCTTCTCAACAATCTGAACGACCCGATGAGCGCAGCCAAGTTTCAGAAGCAAATGAATGACTACACTAACATGATGCAGCTCATGTCCAACGTATTGAGGATGTTGGAAGACACCAACAAAGCAATCATTGGCAACATTCGGTGATCCGGTCGCGACGCAACGCCCCTGCCGCGGTCAATGAACCAATAGCCGGCTTACGGCGACTTATCTACAGGGTGGACTTCACCTCCCACTAAAGGAGGACACTCGATTGCCACAGAAGATGCTGATCTTGCGGGGCAATTCTGCTCCGAAAGGCAAATATCCGGACGAACACGGGAATTATCCTGCGTGGCCCAACGGAGCGTTGCACGTATCGGCTGCGACCAAATACGCCAGGCTTATGCACTTTGAACCAGTAGTGTTGGATATTCCGGGCCAGCCCCAGAGCGAGACGAGTCCGCAGGCCACCGAAGCGTTGAAACGGTTTCTGGAAGACCGGTCGGTTCAAGCGTTCTATGGATTTTCAGGCGGCGGAATCAACTTGAGGCACATTCTCCACTCGTTGGCGAAGAACCACCCGGAAACCCTTGATCGCATTCAAATGGTCGTTGTGATTGGTGCGCCGGAACACCCCAAGTCCGATTATCATCACTCCACAATTAACGACATGGCGAGAAAGGAGATGGCGAAAAAGCACATTGATGCCACGAATTGGGCGCCAGCGCATTATTGGTTGATCTACATGACTAATCCGCCGGGGAAATGGATCTTGCCGAAAGGCGTGCCCCAAGACACCAGCCTACACATGTTTGGCCCAGAGTGGTTGCTCAGCACGGAAAAGTTCGTCGAGCGAATGTACCCCGGAGGGCACATCCCCCCTGACCGGCTCTAACCCGGGGCCGCAGATGGCGGGATTGGTGATGGAATCCCGGCGCGGCGTCAAATGAGGGAATTCGGTGCGATCCCGGCTCACGCCGGGGATTTACGGCGCCGGCCGGATTTAGTGGCGACCTTGCCTTTTTGCCGAGCAAAAGAAAACCCGAACCAGCCAAATACGACCGTTCCGGCGCCGACCAGGGCTGCCAGGATGGCTTTTACGGCGTCGACCTCGTGGCCGAGTGACTCTAGCCATTCACGCCAAGTCTGCTCGCGGACGCTCACGGTGATTTTCTGGACGTAGCTGTCTATCCGTTGCCGGTCATCACCGACGATGGCGTAGAGCGTAGCTTCCAGCTCCTGCTCGCCGTCTTGCTTGGCCTCTACGTTCCAACTCCATACGGTCGGAAAACCCTCTGCGATCGTCTGCTTTTCCGGGGTGACCGCCTCGATTCTGAATCCGGGGCCATTGAGGATCGCAACCATTTCGGAAGATACGCGGAGCGATCCTTCGAAGGTTTGATCTCGAGAACTCAGCGGCTTTCGCAGAGTCTCGATTAGAACATTGACGCCAACGTTGGCCTCGACGATCCGCCTCTCGCCGACTCTCATAGCGTTCGGCGCGTGGAGAACGATATTGCCCTTGGGAAGCGCCTGAAGGGCCTTACCACGGACCTCTATTTGGCCCGCAGTCCCAACAACGACAGGGGAATTAGTGCCCGCGGTTACCCAGGGCGGGACCGGGGGTGGCGGGGCGGCCGGACTAACTGCATCTGCCATAATTGTAGCATGGGCCGGATGAGGTGGCGGTGCCTGCTGCACCGTTGTTTTTGGCCCAAGGATCACTTGCCCCACCACAGGACCGCTGCTGTGCGACGTAGGAAAGTCAGAAAGCAGCGAGGCAGTGGGAAGCCAGATATACGCAATCAAAATGAGAGCAGCGAAAATGCAGGCCGAAACAATCGACCATGTCCAAAGCTTTTTCATGAGCCACCTCAAAGCGGCGGTCTAATCGAGCCGATCAGGCGGTGCTGTTGGGGCGGAACCGAATAAGCCCCGATGTAAGTCAAGAAAATCTAACTAATGATGCCGTTAGCCAAGTCCGCCTGAAATCGATAATGGATAATTATAACGCAGATGTGCCGTTGTCTCAAGGGCTTTCATGGATCGACGACGGCGCTGCACAACGAGATTTGCGCGCTCACGGACGCTGTTGGTATACCAGTTTTCCCCTGCCGTGCGCCATCCATACGAACAGCGCGACCTCGCGGTCCGGCTCCGGCGTCTGATTTCGTCTGACATCCCCGGTGGCTCGCCTAGAGACGGGGCTACCGCCAGAAGTTCTTGAATCTGGCTGACGACAGTTCCGTGTAGCGCACCGTGTGCTGGATGTTCTTGTGACCCAGATAGGCTTGGAGCGATCGGGTATCGTGTCCGTCATTGGCAAGCTTGTAGCCGCAGGCATGGCGCAGCATATGCGGATGCGCCTTGAAGCCGAGTCTCGCCGCTTCGCCGGCTCGCTCGACCAGCTTGGCGAAGCCGGCTGTTGAGAACGGCGTGCCCCGCTCTGACGTGAACACGAAATCAGCGTGCGGCGCCTCCTTCCGGAGTTTTCGCAGCGCCCGCATTTCATCGCCCATCAATGGATGCGTGGCCGGCGTGCCTTTCTTCGCCCGTCGAACATGAAGCCGAGCGCTTTCTCGCTCTTCGTGACGGACTGGCTTCGGACTTGCGAGGGCCTGGTCGACCGCGGCGGGGAATTTATCGCCGATCTTGAGCGGCAGTGCCGCGCCCGCGGATTGCCGATTGAAGCGCGGGCCGATGAGCAATGCCGGCGTCAAGTCGGCGCCGCTGTCGAGATGATTTCTGGCGGTCAGCCGCAGAAAGCCACGGTCTTTCATAACCGATGGGCGGCGATGTGCGGACGTCCGCCGTTGGTGCTCATTTCCGCGTCCGCGGCGTCCTTGGCGTTGGCACTGGCGCCGTCGGTGGCGCTGTGGCCGCTCCGGTCATGTCTGGCCTGGAGAAGCTTGGCGGCGTTGTTTACAACGCGGCCATTAAGCCGGGCTGGAACATTGTCCAAGGATTGCGGAACCCGGATGCAGGGGCCGCCAGACGCATATTTACCGCGGTCGACCGCGATTATCGGGCCGGTCGACCTGGATTTACTCCTACGGAATATTATTCGCTCCAGCGCTCCGGCGAACCCGTCGCTGTTGCCGATCGAGGCAGCGTCGCCACGCAGGATCTGGCTCGATCGGCGGCGAACACGTCGTCGGAGAGCCGTGCGCCGTTGGAGGAGATGACCAACGCGCGGTATCAAACCCAGAACGTTAGAGCCGCTGATGTCGCGCGCAATCTTTCTGGTGGCGCAAACGCAACCAAGACACGGGCGCAACTGATCGAGGATTACGACCGCGAGCGTGTGCCGGCATATATGAGGGCATACCGCGATGGCGATAGACCGCTCTATGATGAAGGTTTCGAGCAGATAGCGCAGGCGCCGGTCGTGCAGGACGCCATCCGAAAGGCGACGGTCACAGGAGCGAATGACGCGGCGCGCCTGGGCTTCACGCCTATCCGAAGCCAGTTTGTCATGGATCAAGCAACCGGCCGTATGATCTTGCGCGTCGACGACCAAGGCAACCGCGCACTGCCAACCCTCCAATTTTGGGACAGTGTGAAGAAGAACCTGGATGCGGTCGCGAGAGGCTGGACGAGCTAGTACCTTCTTACAAAGACGCGATGTGCTCAGCAAAGGTCTCAAGGTTGTCGCCAACAGCCGGCTACGGATGGATGCGCTCCGGAACCTGGATACCAGACTGGCGGCCCTATTGGCGTCGCGTCAAGGCGCGGCGGCCACCAGTGGCCTCATGGAAGGCCATAGCGGCAGCAGCTCCAACTGGGGACAGTCAGAACGACGCGCCGACCCCTAGATGGATAGTCAACCCAGTCTGCGGAGTGTGGGTAAGACCCAGTGCGGCCCCGAACCGTTGTGAGCCCTTGTTCGAATTGGCGATTTGCCGACCCGTGCTAACCGCTCTGCTGATCGCGTCCGCATCGTTGCTGTGAAGGTTGTACCACCTAAGCGGATTGTCTGGCGCCGAACGTATGTCGCTCGCCATGTTCATGAGCCCGCCATTGGCGGCGTTGAACACCCGGCTCAGCTCATCCGGAAACGGGAGCAGCTCCCTGCCGTAGCCGAGACTGAAACCGAAGGATCGGCGCGTCACGTTTACCGAGGTTCCGAAATTGAATCCTCGAAAGATGAGTCCCGCCGAAAGGTCATCGTTAGACGGATTGAAACCGACCTTTATTAGTGGGCCTCCAAGCCGATAGCGTCCGACCGACGCCTCCAGATTGCCTCCGAAGTTATACGCCAGGCTCGTGCGGAAGGCCCCTAAACTGTAAGCCACGCTCACCTTACTCGTGTTCGCGTCGAGAGCCAGAACCCACAGCTTCATCTGAAGCTCCGGAGGCAGCAGGCCGTACTTGATGTCGAAGAAGTCTGGATCGCTCATGATGATGCTCCGATCGAGGGCAAAACTCGCACCACCTTCGGACGTTGGTCACTTCGCTGCGCCATTTGGTTCAATGGCCACCCGGGCTCCGTAAAATGAAAGGGCTGCTGGGCGTCCTCCGGTGTCCGACTTATGACCGGTTCAAAGAAAGCCAGACGCACGAAACTGCACCAGCAGTTGCTCAGGCGGCATGGCAGCATTACGCTCCACGTTGCTGAACAAGCTTGGGGGCAGTTTCCGTATTTTCAGTTTGTGACGGGAACCATAGAACACTATTCGGAATGCTATCGCGGACGACATTTTCACATTTCAGGTGAAGGCGTCGGACGGTTTGAGGGTCATCGTCGCGCGAGAGCTCCAGAAAGCGCTTTTCAGCAACCTCGAACTCCTGAAGCATTTGTTCTGTGAGGTCGCGGTTGCGTCTTATTCGGGAGACGAGCGCTTGAAGCGACAGGTAATTATCAAGGTGCCCTGTGAACAGCTTGCTGTAGCGCTCAACCAATTTATTAAGTTGGAGAAAAGGCTTAGCTACAGCAAGCACACCCGAGACTAAGGTAATCGCGCCCCAAATTTCCTTTCCGTTTGGTTCCTGCCAAAGGGCCAATCCAGAAATTCCGCTGCTCGTTGCACCTATCGCAATTGCAATTTCGAGCACGGTATTTGCCTTCTGATATCGAGCAAGCAGCGCTCCATAATAGTATTTGTTCAGTGCAGCATTCCTATACGTGTCGTATATTTCCGTAAGGATTTCGCTTAAGTTCTTGTTGTCTTGCACGGTACGCCTCTTAAAGGCATTTTGGTGGGCAACGCCAAGGTCGAGTTGGATCAATTGCAAGCGGAGAGGTCTCAATTGTTTTTCCAGTATCCTGCGTTCCTTTCTCAATTGCTTTTCCCGTATCGTGCGCGCCTTTCTCGACTGCTTTTCCTACATCCCGCAGCAACTTTTCAAAATCCAGAAAGGGCCTCGACAACTCCGGGATAGTTGGCTTTTCTCTATCTTTCTGGTGAAAAAGCGGCGACGAATGGTGGGATCGAAGACGCGGCGACAGTGGCAGATCGGCGCCGCGTGCGGGCAAGGTCAAACATGTGACCGCGCAAACAAATAGTCCTAGACGCAAATAGTACATGGTCAAACCACCGCGACCCTCGTTTTTCCAATGAGGCAATTATACTGCGGGGCCTCAAATTTGCAACGGCCGGATGGTGGGAAATGGCGAAAGCAAGCGCCCGTCTCAATGCGCTGGGGGCTCATTCCGTGGTGGTGGAAGAAACCCCTGAAGCAAGTGCCGGCAAGCTTCAACGCGCGAGCGGAGACGGCCGCCGACAAGCCCATGTTCCGCGATGCGTTCGCGCGCCATCGATGCATCATTCCGGCAAGCGCTATTGCGAGTGGCTTAAAAGACCAGACGGTAGGCAGCCCTATTTCATTAGCGCGGCGGACGGCGGCGTGCTGAGCTTCGCGGGCCTGTGGGATAGATGGAAGAATCCTGAAACCGGCGAGCCGATGACCTCTTGTACCATCATCGTAACGGACGCTAACGCGCTGACGCGACCGATTCACGACCGCATGCCGGTGGTGCTCGGCAACGCGGATATCGGCCATGGCTGAACAGTGAGGCCGGCACAGAGCTTCTAAGGCCAGCCGCGGAAGATCGCCTACGCATGTGGCCGGTATCCCGGCGCGTCAACAAGACTGGTACCGGTGATGACGATCCGACGCTTCTCGACGAAGTGGCGGCGTGATGCTGGCGCGGCTTCTTTGCGGGACGACCACATCGCGGGCCAACTGCAGCGTGTTTCAAGCATAGCTGGCCTGCACTGCAGCAATGAACATTTCGGCGTCGCTAAAACACTTAGGGGCACGAGCACAGTCGTGATCGTGCAATGCGGGACATTGTGGTCAGGGGATGCCCCAATTTTTCTGAAGGAAGATTAAACGATGAAAACAAATCTCAAGGTGATTTTAGCGGTTGTAGGCGTCGGCGCGCTGCTGGCATCTCCGGCGATGGCGAAGCCAATTCGCCCCGCGAAGCTGTTAGTGGTTCCGAGCGACGCGCGCGCTTCCGTCGCCCCTTACGGGGCAAACGAAGGCGGTCCTTATACGCCGTCCGTCCCGACTTCGCGGTACGGTGCAAGCCGCGATTTCCAAAACGGAAGCAAAGACTAGCCACATTTGCACAAATCGCGCGGGCGGCGACGCTTGTCCGCGCGTGCGCCCCCCCGATTCCTCACCCGAATCTTCGCAGGTACCGGAGCTGTCGCGTCGGCACGGAGGCGAACCGCCGACACGGCAGAGCCGTAGGGATCTCAGCAGCATCCCACACGGCTATGGAGGACCAGGCATGCCACGTCGAAAAATCACCGACGGAGAAAGAAGTCTCTTGCGCAAGGTGTTTGAAGAAACCCTTCCGTACCCAAAATTGGAGGTCGCCACCAATGACTACAATATCGGTGGCAAAACCAATTCCCTTACTCCCGAGGATGTCCCCTATTTATCGACCACGATCTGGTGCGCAGACTTCAACGGGCCTAGCGTCCCCAAGAACGATCAAAGCACCTTCATCCACGAATTCGTGCACGTTTGGCAGCACTATCACGGGGTCCACAAGCTTCTGAGCGCGGCCTGGCAATATGTCCGTCATGGGGGCGATTACGACGAGGCGTATTGGTATGATTTGGCAGACTCGAACGATCTCACGGACTATAACCTGGAGCAGCAAGCTGCGATCATCGAGGATTTCTGGCGCATCAACAGCGGTCTGGGGACATTGAGAAACAAGGGCGCCATCAACAGCCCGGAAGTTTATTACCGTTTTGCCGAGCAAGTACGCAGCGCCGGGCCGCCCCACACGCCATGGGGACAACGGATGGAGTGGGTCGGGCCCAACGTCAAGTAAGGCATGGCAAGGCTAGGCATGGGGCGTATGGCCAGGAGCTGCTGGGGACGCCTGGCGGCTCTTTCATTTTTTCCCCAACGGCAATGTGACGGAAGTCACAGAGGGGGAGTTTCGGTTCGATGCTTGCGAAGGGCTGAGAACCCTGGCCCGCGAGGAGATCGGCAACGGGGGTCTTCCGGCGAGGCCGGACCATAGCAAATCGAAATCTATGTGACCCGTCCGCATTCCAAACTGTTGAGCAAGATTCGAGGCATGAGTAACTGCGTCAGCAAGTCGTCGGGTTGTAATGTCGAGGCCGTGTCCAGGCCGCCCAAGGTCCGGGTGCGAGTCTTCGTTGAGCCCGCGAATGCTGTACGCCTGGCCCTTCACGGACACGCGCCGGTCCGCGGTGATCTCCAAAGATCGGGGCCCATGGTCTCTTTCATCGCCCATGACTTCGACCCATTCGAGGATGTCGTCTCGACCTTCGCGAATCCACGCTTCACGTCTTCGCCGGTCGCTTGCAGCGATCCCATGTAGCTCGGGTTCGTGCAGCACTTGCCGCAACGTGTGCAGTCGCGTGGCGCACTCACAGCCCACTCCTGGTAGTGTTGCCGGATTTGTAAGGCGGGACGGTCGGCTCCGGCAGGTTGCTATCCGCCGGAGCTGTTTTTGTGGGGAAGAAATCGTGGGAACAGCACTCGCCGATCTATAGAAATCCTACTTATCTCATATACTTATCCCATCATTTCATCATTTCTTTTGAAAATATTTCTGCAGATATTTCGGGTCGGGCGCGCTCTGACCCTTTTGGATCGGCATCAGATAGCCATCCCCGTCCGCGAGATAGAGTTCGCCACCGATCGCGACCCAGCGATTATCCTCGGTGCAGGGATATTCCTCGTAGATCGGGTGGTGTTCGCGCCGATAAAACCGCGACACCGTCCAGGGGCGAGTCAACGCGTGATCGTAGGTGGTGATCTCGTTGCGCAGGATGTCGGGATCGTTCTTATCAAGATAGATTTTCTCTTTCACCACCGTCTCGTTATCCGCGTGGAGCGGAATGCCGGTGGAATCGAACAGACGCGGGCCGCGCATGTTGCGGGTTTCGACCTCGAGCGTGTCGTAAATGCCGTCGCCGTCGGTATCGAGCCAGGTGCCGATGGAATAGCCTGTGAACTGCGGATCGGATTCCTTGGGCCAATCCCGTCCGTCCGTATAGATGCGCCGGATCGGACTCATGGACTCCAGCAGCATGTAGGTTGTCTTGGGCCGGATCACGATTTCCATCGGCTCATAGAGGATCATCACGCGCGGCATGCCGACCGGCCCGCAGGTGCCCTTGATGTCGAAAACGACGCCCGCCTTGCCCTTGGCGAGATTCGCCTCGAACACCTTCTGGTATTCCGGCGTCAGCGGCGGTTGCTGCCCGAGCCCCCCCGGTTTGGTCGGATCCCAGACACCAACCGGGCTGCCGCGCTTCCAGAGCCCCTCCCAATTGGGATACTTCGCGGGATACTTGGCGTCTTCGGCTTTCGCGCCGGGAATGGACAGGCACAACGTCGCGACCAGCGCTGCGCCGATCCAGGTTTGGTGAAACATGCGGAGTCTCCTCGTAAGCCTGTGGCCTTGCATCCCCTCCCTACCCTCCCCCTGGTGCGCGGGAGGGTCATGATCTTCCCTGCATGGCTGGGGAGGAGCGGCGGAGCAAGCCTACAACGCCTCCGGCCGATTTTGAATCGGCGTTTTCCTCGATCGTCCGGTCAAGGGCCTCGATGAGCGGCGCGGCGGCTGATAATCCCGACTGGGGGCGAGCAACCCGCCCGCTCAGCGTCGTGGCATTGCATGCCAGGGCATGCAGGCGCTTTGGTCCAACGCAAACCAGCCCTCTGAGAAGATCGCTGATGTGAGAAGATCGCTGATGTGAAAGGATATTTGCGAAGAATATTCGTGAGGTACCACCAAAGGCGATCCCCCCGGCTCGCGCGCCCGCAGCCCCGGTTTCGCCCGACGGCGCGGCGCCGAAATTCGCCGCTTGATTTGCGTATTTGGCAGCGGGAGCCGGCGACAAATCCGCCAACATTTCCACCCCGGTACGCTGTACATCCCCTCGGAACATTACCGGACGGACGCCAAGCCCTCCGCCGCGGGGCGAATATTCCGTTTTCAAAAAGACCGTATAGAGGCGGGAAAGTGGTTTTCTGAGGATGCCGAGAAAATATTACCTCCTCACGGCCAATTTTCTGGACATCGTGAAGATCTGGACATGTCTGTTAAGATATTGCTTACGACATTCGCCGGCTCGTGTTGATGCAGCTGCGCAAATAATCGAATTTGTGCGGTCAAATTGACCAGGAGCAAACCATGAGCGAACCGGGCAGGGTTGCGGGTGATCAGTTACGCACGATCGTCGAACGCATCGAGCAGATCGAGGAAGAGATCAAGGAACTTAGCGAAGCGAGGAAGGAAATCTATCTTGAAGCCAAGGACAACGGCTTCGACGTTAGGGTCCTTCGAGAAGTGATTCGTCTGCGCAAGCAGGACCAGAAGGAGCGCGAGGAGCACGAAACCCTTCTCGACATCTACTTGCAGGCAATAAAAGGAACGGGACGGGGGGTAAAAGCTGCTTGACTTGGGCGACAGGTGACGGTTGCTGTCGGCAGCGTCGGCGGCTGCCGCGCCCATAGCCCGCCCATCGGATCCGACGTTCGACGGGCCCAAGGGCAAGCTCCGACGGGCGTATACGCCCCTGATGGCACACTCTGGGAGGACATGGTGGTCAAGAAGTCGAAAAGGCGAGAGTGGACGGCGCAAGACGTCCGCGAACTCAAATCGCTCGCGCGTCAGAAAACGCCGGCCGCCCGCATCGCCCGCAAGCTCAAGCGGACCGAAGGTGCAACCCGCCAAAAGGCTCTGACATTGAATGTGTCGCTCAACTCGCGACCGGGCAAGCGCAAGACCCCGAGGTGAACAAAATCGACCGGCCGGTTTGAGCAGCCGCCCTCGCCGCTCCATGGCTTGTGTTACCTTGCGCCTAGGCCGTCAAAAGCCGGAGGCTCCGGGTTCAAATATGGACGAGAGCATGGGCGCCACGTGCGCGGAACCTGCATGACGCTCCGCGTTGTGCTTGCAAACCGGTTCCACATTTCGGGATCACGCTCTAGCGGACCTTGCTCGAATAGTGCGAGGCATTCAGTTCGCCGGCGCAAGCCTTGCGGGCGAACGTGATCAAATGCTTGGCAATGATCCCGGTAGCGATGATTTGCTCGATTCGGCCTTCCTTCAGGCGCGGCCAGGCATAGCCCCAGAAAGCCCGCCGATAGTCTGCGAGCACGCCAAGCTTCCAGCACACGTTGAACAGCATGGTGAGGCCGCGTTTCAGGTTCGCCATCGTGAGCTGGCCAGGCCTTGGCGGGAGCTTGCGACGATGCGGATAGGTGCGCTGGATCTGGTAATCGTAGCGGCGGAACAACCGCTCCGGATCGTAGGCATATTCCAGGCATGCGCGCCAAATCGCGACCGTCTGCTCGTAGGGCATCTTGAAGACGACGTTGGATTCACGCTCCGGGTCATCGCTGAGCCGGTGGTCGCGTTCGAGGCGGTCCCACAGCGGGGTGCGCGGCAACGCCTGCAGCAAATTCACGGTCAGCATCGGGATATTCGACTGCTCGATGAAAGCCGTTACCCGCGCCGCGGTCTCAGGATTGTCGGTATCGAGGCCGATGATCATGCCGGCGACGACTTCCATGCCGTAGCCGTTCAGCCGATCGACCGCTTCCAGGATCGGCATCATCATGTTCTGTTTCTTCGACATCTGCCGCAAAGCCTCGGGCTCGGGCGTCTCGATTCCACAGAAGATGCCGGTGAAATTCGCGTCACGCAGATTGGCGAGAAGGTCATCGTACTTGGCGATGTTGAGTGTCGCCTCGAAGGCGAACGAAAGCGGAAACGAATGGCGTTCCTGCCAGGCGATCAGATGCGGGATCAGCTCGCGCACCGCGCGGCGGTTGGCGATGAAGTTGTCATCGACGAAATAGACCGAGGTCGAAAGCCCGCAAGCGCGCAGCTTGTCGAGTTCCGCAATGATCTGCTCCGGCCGCTTCATGCGCGGCACCCGGCCATAGAGGCCCGGGATATCGCAGAACTCGCACGTGAAGGGGCAGCCCGAGGAAAACTGGATCGAGCCGAGGAAATAATATTCGAAGCTCACCAGCTCATAGGCCGGGAGCGGAAACTTCTCGAGCGGCAAGCGCTCGCGCGTCTCAAGCCTGACCTGGGCGCGCGGACGCGTACAATCGCGCGCCAGCGCGGCGAACAGTTCCGTAGTGGCGTCGCCGATCTCGCCGATGTGGATATAGTCGAATTCCGCGTAAAGCTCCGGGCTCGCCGAGACCGACGGACCGCCCAGCACAGCGGGCTTTCCGGCCGCCTGGGCGCGGCGGCAGATGTCGATCATCTTGTGGCGCTGGACATGCATCCCGCTAACGAACACGGCGTCAGCCCAGGCAAAGTCCTCGGAGCTGGCCGGGTCTATGTTCTCGTCAACGAATCTGACCTGCCAGCCCGCCGGCACCGACGCCGCAATGACCAGCAACCCTTGCGGCGGCATGAAGGCGCGCAGATTGCCGGTGATGTCATAGGCATAGTCGAACGAACCCAGGGATGGTTCGTAACGGGGAAACACGCAAAGAATTCGCCGCGCGACGGCGCCCTCGGCCGCCGGCTGCAAAGGCCTGTCGGTTCGATCGCTGACGGCGAGATACGAATAGGACATGGCCTGCTCTGACGCGGGATATTCAAGGAGGCGAAATTGGGCGGGATAAGGGCAGAAGGGCTCAGGTCCCCACCCATCGTGTCATTCACACACAAGTATTCGCGATGCAACTGCCAATCCGGTAAAGCTGTTGCGCAATGTTCGGGTTCCGGCACTGGACACGGACGACACCGCACCGTCAGCCGGGCATCGACGACGGTCTGCGCGCGCTATGCCGCACACCGTGAATGACGATTTCATCATCGCCCACTTCGTAGAAGATCAGGTATGGATACGGGCGAGCGACAAGACGGCGCAAGCGCTTGCTGCTGGTTCGGGCACCCACGTGGGGGTGGTCAAGCGTGAGGTTGATGAGCCGCTGAATGCGGGCATGCACCTTGCGCGCGCCTTGGGGCGATTGCTTCTCGATATAAGCGAGCACCTCGCGAAGATCGGCTATCGCACGCGGCGTGTAACGGAGTTTCAAAGCCCGTACTTCGCCCAGACAGTCCGCACTTCTTCATCCGTCGCGAACTCTCGGCGATCAGCCTGGGCAAGCGATTCGCGGAACGAAGCCTCTTCCTCCGATGTCAGTTCGACGACGGGCTGATTCTCACCGGCCAATTCCAACAGCACGCGAGCAAGGTCGTCCTGCACTTCAGGCGGCAGCCCGCGCGCAACGTCCACCGCATGCTCGAAAAGCTTGGTCATGGCAGCACCATAGCACAACCTCCCTCTCGGAGGCATATCCGACATAACCGCTTGTCGGTCGACCTTCAATGGCCCTGACCCAGCTCAATGGCGGTAGAGTCCGCGCAATGTTTCCTTCTTGCCGCCCTCCCGCTGCCAGGTGATGTTGGCGATCCGCCAGTCACCCTTGATCTTGATGAGGTCGAGCACGACCGTCGTCGCGTGATCGATGTTTTTGAAACTGACGGTCGCGGCCGCTTTGTCGGGCGAAGCGCCGCGCACCGCAATGTCGACCGCCGAAATGTCCCAGTCTTGGGCGTCGATGAAGGGATCGCCATCAAGCGTGGGCACGTCGTGGCGCCGCGCAGCGTCCTTCTGGTCCTTGCTGATCAGCGCGGCGAGCGACGGTTCGAAATAGCGCCGGATGGCGGCATCGGTATCGATTAATATACCCTTGCTGTTCTCTCCCTGGTAGGCGTCATAGATCCTGGTCACAAAGGCTGTTGCCGATGCCTCGGCGGCCACCGCCGGCGTCGCGCCGACGACCGGCATGCCGAGCGTACTTGCGGCAATCAAAAGTACGGTGCGTCGCGTCGGCATTGGTCTTGCTCCAGCGCCGGGGCCAAGACGTGTCGGGGCCAAGACGTGTCGGAGCGAAGACGATCGGGGCGCCGTCTCACCGCTTCGAGAACTGGAACGACCGCCGCGCCTTGGCCTTGCCGTACTTCTTGCGCTCGACCACGCGGCTGTCGCGGGTCAGGAAGCCGCCGCGCTTGAGGACGCCGCGCAACTCCGGCTCGAAATACGTCAGTGCCTTGGAGAGGCCGTGGCGCACCGCGCCGGCCT
>WNFS01001159.1_pt1 | contig 19519 bp, 20 predicted proteins | sample 5400141 | NCBI WGS metagenome assembly WNFS01 (sample SAMN13153358, study PRJNA577476) | soil metagenome | isolation source: 60 cm saprolite under Madrone tree | place: USA:California | collected 2016-06-14
CTCGGGATGCCGATCGTCTACCTGCACTCCGCGTACGCGACAGGGAAAAAGCTGGGCAAGTGGAACACGGGCACGGTCATGTACGATCTCTTCTTCGACGAGCTCGCCTCGTCGAAGTAGAGCGTTGATCCGCTTCGTCCTCGCCCGGCTGCTCCAGTCGCTCGTGGCGCTGGCCATCCTTTCCGTTGTCGTCTTCATCCTGGCCAGGGCCACGGGCGACCCGCTCCAGCTCATACTTCCCATGTCGGCGACGCCCGAGGACTATGCCGAGGCGAGGCAGTACCTCGGTCTCGATCGGCCGTACGTCGAGCAGTACCTGTCCTTCGTCGGGCGCGCGATCACGGGCGACTTTGGCATGTCGCTGCGCGCGCGCAAGCCGGTCAGCGAGCTGATCCGCGAGCGTCTGCCCAACTCGCTGAGCCTCGCCGCCTTCGCCATGACCATCTCGATGGCCATCGCCTTTCCCCTGGGCGTGCTGGCCGCCGTGAAGAAGGGCACCGGCCTCGACAGGACGGCACAGGTCATCGCGGTGCTCGGCCAGTCGCTGCCGACGTTCTGGGTGTCCATCGTCCTCGTCGAATTCGTGGCGGGACGGCTCCAGTGGCTGCCCGCCGGCGGGAACGACGGCTTCACGAGCTATATCCTGCCCGGGTTCACGCTTGGCTGGTTCGTGGTGGCGGGCATGATGCGCCTCCTGCGCTCGGCAATGCTCGAGGTGCTGGACTCGGAATACGTCAAGCTGGCGCGCGTCAAGGGCGTGGTGGAGCACAACGTCGTTTGGCGCCACGCGCTGAAGAACGCGCTCATCCCCGTGGTGACCTTCGCCGGCATCTACTTCTCGATCCTCGTCACCACCGCCATCGTGGTGGAGACGGTCTTCGCGTGGCCCGGCATCGGGCGGCTCGCCTACGAGGGCATCAGCTCGCGGGACTTCCCCGTGATCCAGGCGGTCGTGCTGACCACTGCGGCCATCGTGGCCGTGGTCAATCTCGGCGTCGACTGCCTCTACGCGGTCATCGATCCCCGGATCCGCCATGCCCGCTGAGCCCGCCGGCCACGCCATCGCTCTGCCGGACCCCCTCGTCTCCGCGACCCAGACGTCGGGCGGCCGGAGACTGCCCGTCATCTCGCTCGGCATCATCGCCGTCTTCGTGCTGCTGGCCATCCTCGCTCCGCTCCTGAGCCCGGCCGACCCGCACGACCAATCGCTCCGAAACCGCTTCAAGCCGCCGGTGTGGCAGGAGGGCGGCACGTGGAAGTACCCGCTCGGCACCGACCGGCTGGGCCGCGACATGCTCTCGCGCATCATCTGGGGCTCGCGCGTGTCGCTGGCGGCTGGGGTGATCACCGTGCTCGTGGCGAGCGCGTTCGGCGCGGCGGTGGGGCTCGTGGCGGGCTACTACGGAGGCCGCGTGGACGCCGCGCTCATGCGCGGCACGGACGCGACGATGTCCTTCCCAGTGATCCTGCTCGCGCTGATCCTGGCCGTCACCGTCGGCCCGAGCTTCACCAACGTGGTGGTGGCCATCGCCGTCATCCTGTGGGCGCGCTTCGCCCGCGTGATCCGCGGCCAGGTCTTGACGCTGATGCAGCTCGACTTCATCGCACAGTCGCGCATCGCCGGCGCCGGCGCGTGGCGCATCATCACCCGCCACCTCTTCCCCAACACGCTCAACACGCTCGTGGTCCTGGTGACGCTGCAGATCGGCTACGTCATCATCGTGGAGGCGTCGCTGTCCTTCCTCGGCGCCGGCATCCCACCGCCCACGCCGGCCTGGGGATCGATGATCTCAGAGGGACGCGAGTTCGTGACCAGCGCCTGGTGGGTGTCGATGTTCCCGGGGCTCGCCATCATGCTCGTGGTGCTCGCCTTCAATCTCCTCGGCGACTGGCTGCGCGACACCCTCGATCCGAAGCTGCGTCAACTCTGACCCGTGTCACGCCCTGTCATCGAAGTTCGAGACCTCCGCACGCACATCGTCACCCGGTGGGGGACCGTCAAAGCGGTCGACGGCGTGTCGTTCGCGGTCTCCGCGGGCGAGACGCTCGGCCTGGTCGGCGAATCGGGCTCCGGCAAGAGCATGACCTGCCTCAGCATGATCCGGCTCGCGCCGCGGCGGGCCGCGCGCATCCTGGGCGGATCGGTCCTTCTCGACGGCGAGGAGCTCCTGACCAAGAGCGAGCAGGAGATGCAGCAGATCCGCGGCCGCAAAATCGGCATGATCCTCCAGGACCCGATGAGCTCGCTCAATCCGGTCTTCTCCGTCGGCATGCAGGTCCGCGAGCCCGTGGCCTTGTATCACGGCCTGCGAGGGCAGTCCCTCACCGAGCGCGCGACGGCGCTGCTCGCCTCGGTGCGCATCCCGTCCCCGGCAACGCGGCTGCGCGCCTTCCCCCACCAGCTCTCCGGCGGCATGCGGCAACGGGTCGTCGGCGCCATGGCGATCGCCGCGCCTCCCCGCCTGCTGATCGCGGACGAGCCGACGACCAGCCTCGACCTGACCATCCAGGCCCAGTACCTGGCCCTCCTCAAGGAGCTCCAGCAGACGCATGGCCTGGCCATGATCTTCATCACCCACAACCTGGGCATCGTCTCGCGGATCTGCGACCGGGTGGCGGTGATGTACGCGGGGCGCATCGTCGAGACGGGGACGGTGCGCCAGATCTTCACGGCGCCAAGCCATCCCTATACGCAGGCGCTCTTGGCTTCGGTCCCGCGGCTCGGCGTCAAGACCGACCGGCTCACCGCCATCGAGGGCCAGCCCCCTGACCTGGCGAGACTGCCGGCCGGCTGCGCCTTCGCGCCCCGCTGTCCCAGCGTGATGGAGCGCTGCCGTGGCGAGGCGCCGCCCGAATTCGCCGTGGCCCAGGGGCAGCTCAGCCGCTGCTGGCTGCACGAGCCGGCCTGACGCCAGCGCGCCATGCCCACGGCTCTCCTCGAGGCATCGGGCCTCACCAAGCATTTCCCCGTCCGTCAGGGGGCGCTCGGCTGGTCGACGGGCCTGGTGCGGGCCGTCGATTCCGTCTCCTTCCAGATCGACGTGGGGACCACTCTCGGCCTGGTCGGCGAGTCGGGCTGCGGCAAGACGACCACGTCCAAGCTGGTCTTAGGCCTGGAGCGGCCCACCGCGGGCACGATCCGCTTCGAGGGCGCAGACGTCTCGACCCTGGGCGCCAAGGCGGATCGTCACTACCGGCGCTCCGTCCAGGCGGTGTTCCAGGATCCGTACGCTTCGCTCGATCCGAGGATGCGCGTCGGCTCCATCATCGCCGAGCCGCTGGTGATCAACGAGCGGCCGTCCGCCACGGAGCTCCGGCGCCGGGTGCGGGAGCTCCTCGATCTGGTCGGGCTGCCCGAGCGCTCGGCTGAGCTCTTCCCGCACGAGTTCTCCGGTGGCCAGCGCCAGCGCATCGCCATCGCCCGCGCCCTCGCGCTGTCGCCGAAGCTCATCGTGCTCGACGAGCCGGTGTCCGCGCTCGACGTGTCCATACGCGCGCAGATCCTGAACCTCCTGCGCGACATCCAGAAGCGCCTGGGCGTGTCCTACCTCTTCATCGCGCACGATCTCGCCGCGGTCGCCCACATGAGCCACACCATCGCGGTGATGTACCTGGGCAAGATCGTCGAGCTGGGCGAGGCGACGGCGGTTGCGCTCGACCCCAAGCATCCGTACACGCAAGCGCTCTTCGCGGCGGCGCTGCCCATCGACCTCGACCGCCGAGGCGACGACATCGTGCTGTCCGGCGAAGTGCCGAGCCCGCTCGATCCTCCGAGCGGCTGCCGGTTCCACCCGCGCTGTCCCTATGTCATGCCCCGGTGCGCGTCGGAAGAGCCGCAGCTCAGGCCCGAGGCCGGCCGCCTCGCCGCCTGCCACCTGTACTGACGAAGACGCTAGGGCGCCGATCCGAACACGCCCAGGACGTAGTCCCGGACCGGCGGGTACCAGAGATTCCCCAGGTGCCCTCCATACGGGTACACCACCATCCGGGAACCCATCGCCTCCTTGAGCTCGTCGAGCGATTTGCTCTCGGCGAGAAAGTCATCGGCGTTATGGATGATGTACACGCGCGGGTTGCCGCGCAGCTCGTCGAGAATCGGAGCCAGGGATCCTTGCTTGGTGAACGCGTCCAGATCTGCCTGTGAATCCCCGGTCTGCACTCTCCACACCGGCACGCCGATCTTTTCGCTGTATTCCGTGAACGTGAAGCTCTTGGCGTCTTGGATGCGCTTCCTGGCCTCGGGCGGGGTCACTTTCCCGGTGCTGCGATCCTGGATGACCTCCGACACGTAGACGAGCTCGGGCAGGACCAGCTCCAGATACCCGGCAATGAGAAACTGGAGCTCGTCGTTGGTGAACACGGTAAACCCCTTGACCAATTTGCCGAAATCCGGATTCTCCCGCCTCTCCTCGGTGAAGGGCTCGGCGACTGCCATGGCCTTCTGCATGATGGCTTCGGATTTGGCCCGGCCGAACTTCTCCCGCAGCGCGTCCATCTCGTTGAGCTTCCTGATGGCGAACGTGAGGTCGGCGGGCGGATTGGCCAAAAGATACCTTTCGATGCCGAGCTTGCCCTCCTTCGCGTCCAGCACGCTCAGGTAGGCACCCTCGAGCGCTCCCAGGCTCACCCCCATGAAGACGATCCGGGTGATGCGGAGGCTGGACCGGTTCTTCAGGACCTCGAGGGTCCTCTGCATGGCGACGTAGAGATCCCGCGCATCCTCCGGCACGTAGCCCGGCGCGCCGCTCCGGCTGGCCGCGAGGGCGAAGTTCCAGCTCATCGGCGAGGGCAGGATGGCGACGTGATATCCCCTCCGATGAAGGAGGCCGGCGAAATACGTGGCGGCCCCAAAGTATGGGTTGGACCCGATGCCCGCGACGATGAAGAGTAGGGGCGCCGGGCGGCTCTGTCTATAGAGGGCGACACTCAGGTCGCCGCGTCCTTCCAGGGTCGGCAGGGCGTTTCTCCCAGGGAGGACCGGCACGTGGACCACCTGCCGCTTGAGGCCGGGCACGTGGCCTTCCGCGTTCAGGATGGCGGTGGTGATCGACGCGAGATAAGGGTCACGGTACGGATACTTGTAGTCTTGGGCGCTCGCGGACCCCCACAAGAGGCCGAGCACGCTCAGGACGACGAGAGAGAACCGCGCCGCGCGAAGAGTCACCACGCCCGCCGAAGCCCCCGTCCCATTCCGCGTGTTCGGCCCATGGCGCTCTCCCCCGAGCGTGGATTGTGAAAATCGCGCGCCCGATACTATCAGCGCGCTCGAAGCGCGTCGAGCGGTTTGTTACCCGCGGGCGGCCGCGTCCTTGCGCACCGCCTGCACGGGCGTCGGCAGCTCGTCGGGGTCGATCGGGATCTCGATGACCGCCGGCTTGCCCGCGCGCAGGGCGGCGCGGAGGGCGTCGCCAACCTGGTCGGGATGATCCACGTAGTAGCCCTCGGCGCCGAAGAGCCGCGCGAACTGGTCGTAGCGCGGGTTGCCGATGTCGCAGCCGATGTAGCGGGCGCCGAAGAACGCCCGCTGGTAGGCCTTCTCCGAGCCCCAGCAGTTGTTGTTCATGACCAGCGTGACGACGTTGATGCGGTGGCGCACGGCCGTTTCGATTTCCTGCGCGTTCATCAGGAAGCCGCCGTCGCCGTGGATGGCGAGGACGGGCGCGGCGGGGCGTCCGAGCTTGGCGCCGAGGGCGGCCGGGAACGCAAAGCCGAGGCCGCCCAGATCGAGCGGCGTGAGGAATGTTCGGGGCCCAGCGAACTGCAGGCGATCGTAGCCGTAAGCGGGCGCGGCGCCGGCGTCGAGCGCGACAATCGTATCGGGCGGTAGCGCGCGCCGCAGCTCCGCGTAGACGCGCTGGGGCTTCATGGGGTTGGCGTCGAGACCGGCCTCGGCGGCGAGGCGGGCCTGGCGCTGGGCGCGGAGCGTTTCCGCCTCGCACAGCCAGGCCTCCCGCTTCGGGCGGGCACCCGTCGCGAGCGTCTCGAGCAGGGCCCGGCACGCCTCCCGGGCGTCGGCCTGGATGCCGACGGCGACGGGATAGTAGCGGCCGATGTCCCGGCTTTCCACGTCGATCTGGACGATGGGCGTCCCGGGACGGATGTAGCGATCGTCGAAGTGCGTCGTGAACTGGGCGAGGCGGGAGCCGACGGCGAGGATCAGGTCGGCCCGGCGGCAGGCCGCGGCCGCCTCCGGCGCCCCCGCGCGCCCGAGGGGGCCGACGTACAACGGATGCGTGTTGGGCACGGCGTCATTGCGCCCGTAGGCCGTGATCATCGGAATCGAGTATTCCTCGCTGAGGCGGACGACGAGATCGCCGGCCCCGGCCCAGTTGACGCCACCGCCGGCGAGCAGGAGCGGGCGCTGCGCGTCACGCAGGAGCCGCGCCGCCTCGCGGATGGCGTCCGGATGCGGCACCGGCGGGTGCGTAGACCGATAGCTCGAGGGCGGGAGCGCCGACGACGACGAGACGGTGTCGTTGAGAACGTCGCGGGGGATCTCGACCAGCACCGGACCGCGCCGGCCACTCATCGCGGTGCGCAGCGCGGCGCGGAGCAGCTCCGGGATGCGGTCGGGCTGGGTGATCTGGACGGCCCACTTGGTCACCGGCCGGAACATGCCGAGCAGGTCGAACTCCTGGAACGCGTCTTTCTGGTAGTGCTCGACCGCGATGCCGCCCACGAGGACGACCACGGGCGAATGGGCGACGTACGCCGCCGCCACGCCCGTGAGGAGATTGGTCGCGCCCGGTCCGCTGGTCACCAGGCACACGCCGGGCAGGCCGGTCACGCGCGCGAGGCCATCGGCCATGAAAGCCGCGCCCTGCTCGTGCCGCACGTTGACGTACTCCACGCTGCGATCGTCGTAGAGCGCGTCCAGCACGTCCAGGAATGTGGCGCCCACGATCCCGAAGATGTAGCGCACCTGCTCGGCCTTGAGCAGCTCGACCACCGCCCGTCCGCCCGTCATGTCACCCATGCCCGAGGCTCCTCACGGTCGCTCTTGCGGATCCAGTGTCGATGATGAACCCTATGCCACAGGGCACGATACAACATGACCACGCCAGTGGGCCGGCGCATTCCGATCTGGGTAAAGGTGGCGTACTTCGCCTACGTGGTCGTGCTGGTGCCGTGCTACTGGGTCGCCTATACTCCGTGGAACTTTCTCTACTTCTGCGACATCGCGCTGCTCGTCACCGCCGTCGCGATCTGGATCGAAAGCCCGCTGCTCGTCAGCATGCAGGCGGTCGCGATCACGGTGCCGCAGCTCTTGTGGGTGGTCGACCTCCTGTGCCGCCTGGTCGCGGGCGTACACGTCACCGGCGTCACCGGCTACATGCTGGATGCGAGCATTCCCCCGTTCCTGCGAATACTCTCCTCGTTTCACGGGTGGCTGCCCTTCGTCCTTCTCTGGCTGCTCTCGCGATTAGGCTACGACCGGCGGGCGTTCCGCCTGCAGTCCGCGGCCGCGGTGGTAGTCCTGCTCGTGTCCTACCTCTTCGCTCCCGCCCCGCCGCCCTCCGCGAGCCATCCGAGCTGGGCGGTCAACCTCAACTACGTGTACGGGCTCGATGACAAGCATCCCCAGGCGTTCATGGCGCCCCGGCTCTGGCTGCTCTTCCTGATTGCGTTTCACGTGATCGCGATCTACCTCCCCACCCACCTCGTGCTCCGGCGCGTCTACGACCCACCCCCCTCATCCTAATGTTTGCGAGGAAGCGGAGGCACCCGTATGCTGGGAAACGGGGGAGGATGGGAATGAACGTGACCGTGGCCAGCTACAACATCCACAAAGCCGAGGGCCTCGATCGCCGCGTCGACCTGGCTCGCATCGCCCGGGTCCTCGGCGAGATCGACGCCGATATCGTGGGCATCCAGGAGATCTACCGGCCCCAGGCCGAGGCGCTGGCCGCCGAGCTCGGCATGAGCATGGAGATGGGTGTCACGCGACACTTCGAGAACATGCCCTACGGCAACGCCATCGTCACGCGCTTCAAGGTCCACGGGTCTCACACCTTCGACCTGACGTGCCCGCCCCGGGAGCCGCGCGGGGGTCTCCGCCTCGACATGATGGTAGGTGAGCACCCGCTTCATCTCTTCAATGTCCACTTCGGGCTCAAGATCCGCGAGCGCGCCGAGCAGGTGGAGGCGCTGGTGCGGGAGCAGGTCCTCCGGCACGATCTCCCCGGCTCCCGCGTGGTGATCGGCGACCTGAACGAGTGGTTCCCCGGCCCCGTGGGTCGCGCGCTCCGCCGCGAGCTCCACGGGCCCCGCATCCGGCGCACCCATCCGGCGCCGCTCCCCATTTTCCCGCTCGACCGCATCTACTGGGATCGCGAGCTCCACGCCGACAGCTACCGCGTGCACCGAAGCCAGCTTGCCCGCATTGCCTCAGATCATCTTCCGGTGGTTGCGCGGCTTCGCCTGGCTCCCGTCCCCAGTCTGCGCTAGTCTCTGAGCCCATGGCCGACGCCACATCGACCGCTTCCGGGATACCCAAATGGCCCGGAGAGACCCGGGCCGCCTGCGCCTTCACCTTCGACATGGACGCCGAGACGCTCTGGATGGCGCGGGGTGTTCAGGAGCCCGTGACGCTGTCCCAGGGGCGCTTCGGCCCGATCGAGGCGCTGCCGCGCATACTGGCGCTCCTCGAGAAGGCCGAGGTGCGCGCGTCCTTCTTCATCCCGGCCTGGGTCGCGTCGCACTACGCCGACGCGGTCCGCGCCATCGCGGCGGCGGGGCACGAGATCGGCTGCCACGGCGACCTGCACGAGCGCGTGAGCGATCTCGATCCCAAGCAGGAAGAGGCCATACTCGAGAAGAGCCTCGAGGTGCTGACGCCGCTCGCCGGGCGTCGGCCCGTCGGCTGGCGGGCGCCGGCCTGGCAGCTCTCCGCGAACTCGCTCGAGCTCGTGGCCAAGCACAGCTTCGAATACTCGTCGAACATGATGGACAGGCTGGCGCCGTACCTGCACCCGGAGACCGGAGGCCGGGCGCTGGTCGAGATCCCCGTCTCGTGGGTGCTGGACGACGCGCCCTTTTTCATGTTCACGGGACAGCGGAGCATCCAGGCGCCGGGGCCGGTGTTGCAGGGCTGGATCACCGAGTTCGACGGCATCACCGAGGCCCACGGCGTCACCAACTTCACCTTCCACCCGCAGATCATCGGCAGGCCGTCGCGCCTCGCGTGCCTGCGGGAATTGCTCGACCACGTCAAGCACACGCCGCGCGTCTGGACCGCACCGCTCGCCGAGATCGCCGCCCACTGGCGGGCGACCCGGCAGGCCTGAGCGGCGCGAGCCGCACGTCTCAGATCACGCGGAGCGGCTCTTGAAGTAGGAGCTCTTCACGGCGATCTTGCCGTTCGAGAACGTGAAGAGATCGCAGCCGTTGACCTCGACCTTCCTGCCATCGGCCGCCGTGCCGGTGAAGAGCCACTCCGAGACGCCCCGGTCGCCGGAGACGAAATGGCGCGCGTCGCCGAACCGCGCGTCGGGGAACACGCTGAACACCTTGGCGAACGCCTCGCGGACGCGCTCGCGCCCGCTGTGACGCGTGCCCCAGGCCTCCGGCCCGGCGGTGGTCTCGAATACGCACTGGTCGGACATGAAGGTCATCAGAAGGTCGACGTCATGACGGTTCCAGCCGTCGCGAAAGAATGCTTCCAGGTCCTTGGTCGTCACCATGATCTCCTCTGCGCAGCCGTTGACGAAAACTTCGGCCGGAATGCCGCCCCGGTGACGGCATCCGATGCGCGTGAGGATGGTCTCGAAGACAGAGCGAGTCAATTCCCGATACATCTGGTAGCGCGCGCGGGCCGGCCCCATGTATGGGGTCGGGGCGGAAGTCGTGTCCATACATCCGTGACACTGCGTCCGGAACCACTACATCTTGACGCGAAGATCCGGAGTGTTATCCCGCCGAGGCGTCGGAGGCGGCGAAGCGCTCCAGGTGGTGCTCGGCGTCGCCGAAGGTCTGCCCGATCATGGTCAGCCGCCGGAACGTGTGGCTGATCTTCAGCTCCTCGGTCATGCCCATCCCGCCGTGGAGCTGCACGGCTTCCTGGCTGACGTGCCGGCAGGCGTCGGCGACCTTGATCTTTGCGGCCGAGACGACCTGGCGGCGCTCGGCGGCGCCGGCGGTGTCGACCTTGACGCAGGCCAGATACGCCATGGAGCGCGCCTGCTCGTAGCTGATCACCATGTCCACCATGCGGTGCTGGAGCGCCTGGAAGCTCCCGATGGGCACGCCGAACTGGCGCCTGTTCTTGATGTAGTCGAGCGTGGTCTCGTTGGCGAAGCGAATGGCGCCGACGGCCTCCGCGCAGAGAAGCGCGGTGGCGTAGTCGGCGGCGTCCTCGATCGCCGGCAGCGCCCGGCCCTCCGTGCCGAGCATCGCCTCCGCCGGCACGACCACACCCGAGAGCCACACGTCGGCCGCCCGCAATTCGTCGATCGTGCGGTAGTCCTTCACGGTGAGACCGGCAGCGCCGCGATCCACCAGGAAGAGGCTGATGCCGGCGGTGTCGGTATCGGAGCCGGCCGTGCGCGCCGAGACGATCAACGTGTCGGCGCCGGCGCCGTGGAGGACGGCGCGCTTCTCCCCTTCCAGCGTGAAGCCCTGGCCGGAGCGCTTGGCGCGGGCACCGACGTGGCGCAGGTCGTAGCGCGCGGTGCGCTCGGTGTGGGCGAAGGCGAGGCGATGCTTGCCCTGGATGAGTGCCGGCAGGATGCGCTTCTGCTGCTCGGCTGAGCCGGCGCGCGCGAGCAATCGGCCGGCCAGTCCCACGTTGACCCAGTAGGGCTCGACGACGAGCGCCTCGCCCATGGCTTCCATCACGAGCATGACGTCCACCGCGGTGCCGCCGAAGCCGCCGTGCTCCTCGGGAAAGGGCACGCCGAGGAGCCCCATCTCGGCGAACGCGGCCCACACCGTCTCGCTCCAGCCCGTCGGCGAGGCCACGATCTTGGCGCGGGCGTCGATCGAGTACTCGTTGTTCAGGTACCGCTTGAGGCTGTCGGCCAGGAGCTGCTGCTCTTCGCTCAGATCGAAGTTCATGCCGTCACAGGCCCAGCGTCGCCTTGGCGATGATGTTCCGCTGGATCTCGTTGGAGCCCGCGTAGATCGTGGCTTTGCGCATGTTGCAGTAGCGCGGGGCCAGCCGCGCCGTGAAGTGGTCGAAGTCCATGGCGTCCACCGGCCGGAAGGCCTGGGCCAGGGGTCCCGCCGCCTGCATCATCAGCTCGGTGATCGCCTGCTGGATCTCCGTGCCCTTGATCTTGAGCATCGAGACGTCGGCGCCGGGCGGGCGTCCGCTGCGCACCATCTGGTCGAGGAAGCGCAGGTTGGTGATCTCGAGCGCCATCAGCTCGACCTCGACCCTCGTCAGCCGGTCGCGGAATCGTGTGTCCTCGAGGAGCGGCCGCCCGTCCTTCATGTAATCGCCGGCCAGCTCCTTGAGCCGGGCCAGCTCGCGCTTGGAGTGGCCGATGCGGCCGGTGCCCATCCGTTCGTAGCCGAGCAGGTACTTGGCTACCGTCCACCCCTTGCCCTCCTCGTGCACGAGGTTCTCGACGGGAACCTTGACCTCGTCGAAGAAGACCTCGTTCACCTCCTGGCTGCCGTCCAGCAGGACGATGGGCCGCACCGTGATGCCGGGCGTGTGCATGTCGATCAGCAGGAAGGAGATGCCGTCTTGGCGCTTGCCCGTATTCGGGTCGGTGCGCACGAGGCAGAAGATCCAGTCGGCGTGGTGAGCGAGCGTGGTCCAGATCTTCTGGCCCGTGACGACGTAGTGGCCGTTCTCTCGCTTGGCGCGCGTCTTGAGCGAGGCCAGGTCCGAGCCCGAGCCAGGCTCCGAATATCCCTGGCACCAGAAGTCCGTGCCGTCGTAGATGCGCGGCAGGAAGCGCTTCTTCTGGGCCTCCGTGCCGAACTGCAGGAGCACGGGCGCGCACATCCGGAGCCCGAACGGCACCAGCGGCGGAGTCGCCGCGTAGCCACACTCTTCCTCGAAGATGTACTTCTGCACGGCGTTCCAGTCCGTCCCGCCCCATTCCTTCGGCCAGTCCGGCGCGACCCAGCCCTTCTTGGCGAGGATCCTGTGCCAGCGCAGCAGATCGTCCTTGGACAGCTCCTGATAGCTCTCCATCTTCTGGCGCAGCTCGTCGGGCAGGTTGGCGCGCAGCCACGAGCGCACCTCGTCGCGAAACGCCAGCTCCTCGGTCGTGTAGTTCAGGTCCATGTCACGGCTCCTCTCTGCGCTGGTCGACGGTCACGAAAGAGACCGCCATGCTATCGCAGCCTCGCGATAACGTCCAGCGCGGAGGCGCTGGCGGCCCCGGCCTGTCTGGGCTATTCTCTGAGCCCCATGCCGGACGCCCCAGCCGGATATCAGAGTCAGGCCGCGGATCACCACACATCCCTGAGAGGAGTCTCCCCCATGACCTTCCCGCTCGAACGTGCCACGCCAGCCTCGCTCGACCTCGACCCAAAATCGCTCGAGCGCCTGCTCGAAACCGTCACGCGCCACATCGCCGAAGGGCGATACCCGGGCGCGCAGATAGCGATGGCCCGCCGCGGCAAGCTGGCGCTGTTCGAGACCATCGGTGACGCGCGCGTCGATCCGGCGCGGGCGCAGGCGTCGGAGGACACGCTCTGGCTGCTCTACTCGAACACCAAGGTCGTGACGGCCTGCGCGGTCTGGCTCCTGGTCGAGCGCGGAGCGCTCTCCTTCACCGACAAAGTCGCCGAGCACCTGCCAGGCTTCGAGCAGAACGGCAAGGGCGACATCACGATCATCCAGCTCCTCACGCACCAGGGCGGATTCCCCAACGCGCAGATGCCCAAGGCTGCGTGGACGGATCACGACCTCCTGCGCAAGACCGTGTGCGCCTTCACGCTCGAGTGGACGCCGGGTTCGCGCGTGCACTATCACGGCCTGGCCGCCCACTGGACCGCGGCGGCGATGATCGAAGCGCTGACCAAGAGCGACTACCGCGACTTCATTCGCGCCAACGTCGCCGAGCCGCTGGGGCTCGGCAACGAGCTCTTCGTCGGCCTGCCCGAGGCCCAGCACGGCCGTTCGGTCGACATGCACGAGCCCGCGGCGGACAGCGGCAGGCAGGTGCGCCGCGCGGATGAGAACAACGCCGAGTTCCGCAGCGCGGGCACGCCAGGTGGCGGCGGCTACGCCACGGCACGCGCCATGGCCGCCTTCTACCAGATGATGGCCCACGGCGGCGCGCTCAACGGCGTGCGGCTCTTGTCGCCGCGCATGGTCCAGTACGTGACGAAGAACTTCACGGGCGACCGCGTGGACGGCTACATGGGCATGCCGATGCACCGGGGTATCGGCCCGCACTCCCGCGGGACGACGGACAGCATTCGCGGCCTGGGCTCGCTGGCCTCCCCGCGCACGTTCGGGCACGGCGGCGTGGGATCGTCCTATTGCTGGGCCGACCCCGACTCGGGCGTGTCCTTCGCGTACCTCACCAATAGCCGCGTGCCGGATCCCTGGCACAGCCAGCGGATGGACGTCGTCTCGAATCTCGCCCATTCGGCCATTCGCTAGCGCGATGGCGAAGTCTCGCGTCCTCGTCACGGGGCTGAGCGGCCTCATCGGCCGCGCGTTCCGGAAACAGGTCGACGGGCGCTATGACCTGCGCGCGCTGAACCGGAGCGCCGTCGAGGGCCTACCCTGCCACCAGGCCGACATCGCCGACCTCGGAGCGATCAAGCCCGCCTTCGCCGGCGTCGAGACCGTCGTGCACCTGGCGGCCCAGGTGGGAAATCCCGCGTGGGAGGCCGTGCTGCGTCACAACATCACCGGGACCTACAATGTCTTCGAGGCCGCGCGCGAGGCCGGCGTCAAGCGCGTAGTCTTCGCCTCGAGCGGCGCCACCGTCAGCGGCATCGAATCCGACAAGCCCTACAGCGATCTCGTCGCGGGCCGCTACGAGGGGCTGACGTCATGGCCCATCCTGACGCACCTCTCGCCGCTCAGGCCTTCGGGCCTCTACGGCGCCAGCAAGGTCTGGGGCGAAGCGCTCGGACGTCACTACGCGGACGCCCACGGGCTGTCGGTCATCTGCGTGCGCCTCGGGCGCGTGCACGCGGAGGACCGGCCGCGGTCGGCGCGCGAGTTTTCCGTCTGGTGCAGCCAGCGCGACATCGCGCGGTTCCTCGAGAGCTGCGTCGAGGCGCCCGAGACGGTCCGCTTCGAAATCTTCTTCTGCGCCTCCCGCAACAAGTGGGGCTACCGCGATCTCGAGCACCCGCGCGCCATCCTGGGCTGGGAGCCCGTCGACGCCGCCGAAGACCACCGCCAATAAGGAGACCTGACCCATGGCCCTACAGACCCGCTACCTCTTCACCGCGGCGATGGACGTCGAACCGGCGCAGGAAAAGCTCTTCAACGAGGTCTACGACACCGAGCACGTGCCGATCCTCCTCAAGGTGCCGGGCGTTATCGCGGTGGCGCGGCTCAAGAAGACGACGCTGACCATGATCATCGGCGGCGAGAAGAAGACCATCGTGATGGAAAATGAGCCGACCTACTCGGCGACCTACGAGATCGAAAGTCCGGAGGTGCTGACGAGCCCGGGCTGGGGCGCCGCGGTGGACCAGGGGCGCTGGCCGGGGCAAGTTCGCCCCTTCACCAAGAACCGCCGCCACGTCCTCTACCAGCGCATCCTGCCCTAGCCACTTCGCTCCCCTCGCCCCGGAGGGGAGAGGGATCTGGGAAATTTCCCTCGCCCCCGGAGGGGGAGAGGGTAGGGTGAGGGGCCGCAGGGACGGGCAACGGGTCATGAATACTTCAAGCTACCGGTTGGGGCTCGGGCGCCGCGCGGCCAACGCGCTCGTGAGCGTCCTGCTCCGCCTGGGCTTAGGACCCGCGCGCACGTATCTCCTGACCGTCGCGGGACGGCGGAGCGGCACACCCCGCACCACGCCCGTCACCCTCGTAGAGGAAGGCGGCCAGCGCTGGCTCGTCGCGCCGTATGGGGAAGTCGCGTGGGTGCGCAACCTGCGCGCTGCCGGCAAGGCAACGCTCTCACGCGGCGGGCGCACGGACCCGATCAGGGTGCGCGAGATCGCCAACGACGAGGCCGCGCCCGTGCTCAAGCTGTACGTGACGCGCGTGCCCATCACCCGCCCCTATTTCGACGCGAAGCCGGAGTCCGACCTGTCCGCCTTTCGCGCCGAGGCCTCGCGGCATCCCGTCTTCGCCATCGTGGGCTAGGCCGTGCGCCTCATCGCGGTCGGACTGGGAGTCGTCTCAGGGTTACAAGTCGTCGCCGCTGCCGCGGCCTACCCAATCTTGACCCTTGGTGTCGGGCTCGCGGTCAGCCTCTACGGCACCCTCGTCAACCTCGATCAGAGTGCGCGGACGGTCTTCTTCATCGCCGGCTTGCCGATGGCCTTCGGCGCGCTCTTGACGGGCGCCGTCTTCGCGGTGATACCGCTCGCGGTGTGCGTGATGAGCGCGGTGGTACTCGGACGCCTGGGGCGGCGGCGCTGCGCGGAGGCCCCGGTGGGTCAGCTTCTCGCGTTCGGCGCGGTCCTCGTTGCGGTCAACATGGTGGCGCTGACCGTGGGCATCCTGATCTGGCCGCGCTGGTGGTACAGCGAGAAGCTCGCCACGCTCATGCCGCTCTGGCCGCTGACCGCGTGCTTTGCCCTGAACGCGCTTCTCGACGCCGCTCTCGTCGGCATCACGCTCCGCTCCCAGCTCAGGGCGCGATAGGCGGCTTCTTGTCGAACCAGGGGCAGGTTTTCTCGAGCTGAGCGCCGAGGGAGAGGATGGTGCCTTCCTCACCGTAGCGGCCGGCGAGCTGGACCGCGATCGGGAAGCCTGAGGCGGAGCGGCCGAGCGGGAGCATCAGCGCCGGCTGGCCGGTGAGATTGAACCAGACGGTGAAGGGCGAGAAGGTGAAGACGCGACGCCAGTACTCGTCCACGTCTTCCAGCATCATGTCGATCCAGCCGAGCTTGGGCGGCAGCGTGCCGAGGCCCGGAGTCAAGAGCACGTCGTAGTTCGCGTGGAAAGCCGCCATCTGCCGGCCGAGGCGGTGCATCGTCTGCGTCGCGCGCACGTAGTCGGCGGACGTGATCTTCTCGCTCCACTGTGCCGTGCCCCACGTGACGTTCTCGACCTCGCCCTTGCGCGCCGTGCGCCCCGCCGTCGGATGGGTCCCGAGGTTCACCATCGTGTTGACGGCGGCCAGCGTGAGGAAGGTCGGCACCACGTCCGCGCGGTCGATCTCAGGATCGGCTTCCACGACCTCGTGGCCGAGGTCCTTGCAGAAGACGACCGTCTCGGCAAGGGCCTTCAGATACTCCGTATCGACGGGCGCACCGTTGGGCGCCACGGTCGTGTAGGCGATGCGCAGCTGCTTGCGCTCGGCCTGGGCCTCGGTGAGGAAGGGCCGCGGCGGAGGCGGCGCGGTATATGGATCGCCGGGGCCCGCGCCGGCCGTCGCATCGAGGAGCGCCGCGGTGTCGCGCACGCTGAGCGTTACCGCGTGCTCGGTCGAGCAGCCGCCCAGCCCTTCGCCCGTCGCGGGAGCGAAGGTGTTACGGCCGCGCGTGGGCTTGAGCCCGACGACACCGCAGCAAGCCGCGGGCGCCCGGATGGACCCGAAGCCGTCGGACGCGTGCGCCATGGGCAGCATGCGGGCGCCTACCGACGCGGCCGCGCCGCCTGATGATCCGCCGGAGATGCGCGTGACGTCCCACGGGCTCTTGGTCGCACCGTGGAGCTGGGGCTCGCAAGTCAGCGAGAGGCCAAGCTCGCAGGTGTTGGTGCGGCCGAAGATGACGAGGCCCGCCTTCTTCAGCCGCTTCACGTGCTCGGTGTCGAACGTGGCCGGAGGAGTGTCAGCGAAGAACTTCGAGCCGCGCGTCATCTTGACGCCCGCCAGGTAAGCGCCCAGGTCCTTGAGAAGATACGGCACGCCCGTGAAGGGCCCAGCGGGCAGGCCGTCGGCGATGGCCTTGCGCCCGTAGTCGTAGAGCTTCATGGTGACGGCGTTGACGGCGCCGTTGCGCGCTTCGACGCGCTCGATGGCGGCCTCGAGAAGCTCAGCGGGCGAGACCTTGCCTTGCTTGACCAGGTCGGCCAGGCCGAGGGCGTCGTACTGCTCGAAGTCGGGGAACCCTTTCAACGTCTTCCCCCTCACCCTGCCCTCTCCCCCGAGGCGGGGGCGAGGGTAATAACTACGTATGGAGAGAGTTGCTAGCGGAGCGCGGGGGCGACCTTCTCTATGAAGGCGTCGAGCGGCTTGAGCTGGTCCTTGCCGAGGAACATGGTCGGGATGAAGAGGAGGCCGACGCCCGCCGCGCTCAGCTTGCCGAGCTTGTCCTGCATCTGCGCGGCGCTGCCCACGAGCAGCGTGTCCTTGGCGGAGGCCTCGTCGCGGCCCATGCGCTTCATGAAGATCTGCTGCATCTTGTCGATCTCGGCGCGGTCCTCGGAGAGGAGCGGCACCATGACGGCCGAGCGCAGGATGGTCTTGGCATCGCGCCCGATCTCCGCGCAGTAGCCGTCCAGGATCTTGCCCTTCTTCGCCAGCGTCTCGGGGCCGCCCCAGACGTTCCAGTGGTCGGCCCAGCGCGCGACGATCTTGAGCGTGACCTTCTCACCGCCGCCGCCGATCATCAGCTCGGGGCGCGGCTTCTGCACCGGCTTGGGCATGAGCGGCGCGTCGTCGAGCTGGTAGTACTTGCCCTTGAAGGTCGAGCGATCCTGGGTCCAGAGCATGTTCAGCACCTGGCAGGCCTCGTCGAGGCGCTTGAGCCGCTCGCCCATCGTGTAGAACGGGATGCCGTAGGCCGCGTGCTCGTTTTCCTGCCAGCCGGCGCCGATGCCGCAGATGAGCCGGCCGCCTGAGATGATGTCGATGTTGGCGGCCATCTTGGCGAGCACCGCGGGATGTCGGTACGTATTCCCCGAGACGATCGTCCCGACGCGCATCCGCTTGGTGAGCGCGGCCAGCGCGGTGAGCGTCGTCCACGCCTCGAGCATGTCGCCCACGCGGTCGGGCGTGTTCGGCATGAAGTGGTCGGTGACGCACGCGGCGTCCCAGCCCGTTTCCTCAGAATGGCGCCAGAGCGTGGCGACGTCGTTCCACGTGGTATTGCCCATGCTAGAGAAAATAGCGAAGCGCATGCTGTCTCCTTACGGAAGGGTTTCCTGCTTGATCTTCCGCGCCTGCTCCGCGCGGAAGGCGTGGAGCTTCTTTTTCAGGTCGGGGCGCGTATTGGCCAGGATGGCGACGGCGAGGAGCGCCGCATTGATCGCTCCAGGCTTGCCGATGGCGAGCGTGCCCACGGGAATGCCCGCGGGCATCTGCACCGTGGACAGGAGCGAGTCCATGCCCTTGAGCGCCTGGCTCTCCATGGGCACGCCCAGCACGGGCAGGATGGTGTGGGCCGCCACGACGCCGGCCAGGTGCGCGGCGCCGCCGGCTGCCGCGATGATGACCTCGATCCCGCGCGCCTCGGCTTCGGCCGTGTACTCGGTGGTCAACGCGGGGGTGCGGTGGGCTGACATGACCTTGGACTCGTGCGGGATGCCGAACTGGGTCAGCATCTCGTCGGCGTGGCGCATGGTCTCCCAGTCGGACTTGCTGCCCATGATGACGGCGACGAGAGGCGCGCTGGCGTCAGACATACGCTGGAGACCGAACGATGCCGCACGCTATGCGGTTAGTCAAGCGCTTTCGGGGCGCTGGGCCAATTTGCTTCGCCATACTTCGTTCTCGGTCGCCAGCGACGCTCAACGTACACCCACGTACGCTTCGCGCCGCTGGCTCCCTCGGGCCTCGTCTGACTCGCAACTTGGCCCAGCGCCTCAGTCGGGGATAATAGAGAGCCATGGCCAGCGAGCCCATCGACACCCTCGTGATTCACCCGGGCGCGCTCGGCGACGTTCTCCAGGCCGTGCCCGCGCTCGCGTCACTCGGGCAACTCGGCCACCGGATCACCTTCGTCGGCCAGCCAAGGCTGGGCGAGCTGCTCGTGGGCTCGGGCCTCGTGCTTGCTTCGACGTCGTTCGACACCTTCGGGATCGAAGCGCTCTTCTCCGACGCGCCCGTGCCGGATCGCCTCGCGTCGCGGCTGGGGCGCTTCCGGCGCGTCATCTCGTGGTTCGGCGTCCGCGAGCTCGCCTACGGAAGCCGGCTCCGCACGTTTGTCCCCGAAGTGATCGTAGCCGCCCCGGTTCCCAACGACGATTCTCCGCTCACCGTGTGGGAGCACCTGGTCGAGACACTCGGCAAGTGGGGCGTGACGCGCCCGTCCGAGCATCACGCGCTCCCGACTACCGAGCGCTGGCGCATTGCGGCGCGCACGACGCTCATGTCGCTCGGCGTGGACGAAAGCCGCCCGCTCCTCATCGCGCATCCGGGCGCCGGGGCGCGCTGGAAAGAAGCGCCGGCCGCGCGCTTCGCCCAGGCGCTCGAGTGCATGGCGGCAGACGGCGGCTTTGAAGTCCTGATCCACCAGGGTCCGGCCGACG